>JACYYJ010010240.1_pt1 | contig 14136 bp, 13 predicted proteins | sample 8236861 | NCBI WGS metagenome assembly JACYYJ01 (sample SAMN14103086, study PRJNA606662) | landfill metagenome | isolation source: landfill solid waste | place: India:New Delhi, Okhla landfill site | collected 2017-11-05
AGACAAATGCGTCGATTATTAAGTGGATTACAATTGCTGCGATACCTGCAACAATCGCAATGTTACCTAGAGTGTCTGCACCTCTTCTTTTCGCCATGACACCAACCACTGTACCAGCAATACCCATAAGGAGTGGCCAAATGTTAAATAAGGCAATTAGCGACAAGACAATCGCAGCCCATCCCCATCCAGCCTCCACATTTTCTTCCATGTTGGTTTCCTTTTCTCTTTGATGCATGTTGGTTACTTCATTGGCACTAATTGCTTCGGCACCAAATTCTTCTTCCCGCTTTTGATTATTTAAATCAAAATCATCTGGAGAATGAATCGTTGTTTCATCTCCTGGTGGTGTTTGAATTTGGGCAAAGTAATTTTCTGTGTCATCGGTATAGCTTAGGTTACCACCACGATTACGGTCTAATTCTTTTTCCGTATTCATTTTGCCATTGTTTTGTGAAGTCATTCTACATTCCCTCACTTTCATGAAGAGGTACATTTCTATTGTGTGTTACCTTACCTTAACTCTTACATAGGAACTTTTGTCTACATTAGAAGGTTCTGGACAATTAAGCAACAACAAGCAACTTTGTACATATACTAAGGTTGGATAATTTAAAAAATCTGGGGATGATATGGTGAAAAGAATAATTCAGCAAATGGTAAAACAAAAGGTAAATCAACTAACAACTACGGAACTTATCCAATACGGAAAACAATATGGTTTTACATTAAAAAAAGCAGAAGCAGAAAAAATTCTAAAGTATATACGAAGTAAATCGTTAGATCCTTTTAAAGAAGAGGATCGCTTAAAATTACTGAAAAAAATAGCACAAATAACCGACGATCAAACAGCCAAAAAAGCACATAAGCTATTTAAAGATATGATTAAACAATACGGAATGGAAGATATGTTTTAAATGAGTAAAAGAAAGGAACTGGAGACCATCCCCAGTTCCTGTCCATTTATGCCATGATTTTTTCTTTTAATTCTGTATCAAAGCTTTTTTCTTTAAGCATTGCAATTTCAAATGCATATGGTGCCTTTTTATTTTTCTTGTCCTCTCCCACATAAGGTGTTTCGAGAATTTTTGGTAAATGCATTAAAGATGGATGATGTACTACATAGTTTAATGCATCAAAACCGATTTTACCAAAACCAATATTTTCGTGTCGGTCCTTATGTGACCCGCGTTCATTTTTACTGTCGTTGATGTGTAGTACCTGAATGCGATCCAATCCAATAATTTTATCGAATTCTTCTAATACACCGTCAAAATCATGAACAACATCATAGCCTGCATCATGAATGTGACACGTATCCATACAAACAGATAGCTTTTCATTATGCGTTACACCATCGATAATTTTAGCTAACTCATCAAAAGTTCTACCACATTCTGAACCTTTACCAGCCATTGTTTCTAATGCTATTTGCACATGTTGATCCTTCTCTAAAACTTCGTTTAACCCTTCAATTATTTTCGCAATGCCTTTTTCAGGGCCTTCCCCAACATGGGCACCTGGATGTAAGACAATTTGCTTTGCACCTATAGCTTCTGTTCGTTCAATTTCGGATCTTAAAAAAGTAACACCTAATTCAAAAGTTTCTGGCTTTGTCGTATTTCCAATATTAATTATATATGGCGCATGCACCACAACATCTAAAATCCCGTTTTCTTTCATATGTTCTTGGCCTGCTGCAATATTTAACTCTTCAATTGGCTTTCTACGTGTATTTTGTGGAGCGCCAGTATAAATCATCATTGCATTTGCTCCATACGATGTAGCTTCTTCACTTGATGCTAACAACATTTTCTTTCCAGACATGGAAACGTGAGAACCTATTTTTAACATGTATACCTCTCCCTTTTGAATTCCTTATTTTTTTCTCTTAAAATCATTTCGCTTCATTCTACTTTTAATTTGCTCTGCTTGCCGTTTCATTTTCTTTTTATAGCCAGGTTTTACTTTGTTAGGCTTACGTACTTGTTTATAAGCGTCTTCCAATAACTCGTTCTCTTTCTTTTCTCTCTTTTTACGTTGATTCCAATCGGTAATTTCAACCCATGATTCATTTTTTATATCAAAGTTATGGAACGTAATACCAGATTTCTCTAGTTTTTCTATTAGGGTTATATCCTTCTCCTTATAGAAGCTTACCGCTGTACCTTCTAAGCCTGCTCTTGCCGTTCTACCTACTCGGTGTAAGTATGTTTCTGCGTCCCTTGGCAATTCAGCATTGAAAATATGACTCACCCCAGGGATATCAATACCTCTTGCGGCAAGGTCCGTTGCCACAATGTATTGATATTTCAAGTCCTTTAAATTCTTTAAGGTTCTTTTACGTTCTCTTGGAGTTAATCCACCGTGGATAATACCAACATCTAATCCTTGTGCAGTAAGCTCACCTGCCAGTTCATCGGCATTTTCCTTTTTATTTACAAAAATCAAGGCTAAATAAGGATTGATCAGCTTCGTAGCTTCCATTAGCAATTCGGAAACACTACGATGACGAAGTGGGATTAAACGATGTTCCATTTTTTCAGGGGCTGGCCCTTGGTCTTGAATACGAATATGCTTCGGACTTTCCATATATTTATTTAAAAAGTGTTGTAGCTTAACAGGTATAGTAGCAGAGAATACTAGGAGCTGGACATCTCTTTGCATCCGAACTAATATTTCATCCACCTCTTGGATTAAACCAAGATCGATTAATAAATCCGCTTCATCTACTACAATAGACTCCGCTTGATAAACATTTAAGGCACCTTCCTTAATTAAATCCGAAATTCGTCCAGGCGTTCCGACAATAATATGTGGGGGCTCTTTTAGTTTTTCGATCATTTTTTGTTTATCGGTTCCACCAATAATGAGTTTAGATCGAATTTGATCTACCATTTCTCCAAATTCAATTATTTTACGCACCTCATCAAAAATTTGCATAGCCAACTCTCGTGTAGGTACAGTAATGATCACTTGTACTTCATTCTTATCTTCTTGAATACGATTAAATAATGGTAATAAATACGCATGCGTTTTACCGGAACCAGTATGAGATTGTCCAATTAAACTTTCCTTCTTTAAAGCAACGGGAATAACCTCTTGTTGAATCGGGGTAGCTTCTATAAATTTCAACTTATCTAAAACGTTGTATAAAAACGGTTGAAAATTAAAAGCTTTAAAATCGCTTTTTTTCATATTTCAATCTCCTTTTTTCTGCATCAACTTACATTATAGTAGAGTATTGGAATGTAGTGCAAGCAACTTGAGGAACATTTATGTCGTATCAAAGCTCTAATTGGTATAGTTTTCATCATGAAAATTTTTGTGTTATATGCTTTTAACCTTTATAATGATTATAGAATTGTTTTTTATACAACATTACCATATAAGTCTTACAAATAGAGAAACCTGTAAGTATCGAGAAAGTTGATATAATATGATCGTGATCGTGTTTAAGGTCTATCAATACAGACTTAGGTGATAAGAGGAGGAATTACGAATGGAAGTTGTAAAAATTGCACCAAGGGGATATTGTTACGGTGTAGTTGATGCAATGGTGATTGCACAAAACGCAGTTAAAGATAAAAACCTTCCACGTCCAATATATATATTAGGTATGATTGTTCATAACAATCACGTTACAGAGGCTTTTAAAGAAGAAGGCGTCATTACCCTCGATGGTAAAAATCGCTTAGATTTATTAGAGGATATACATGAGGGTACTGTTATCTTTACAGCACATGGAGTATCACCAGAAGTAAAACAAAGAGCAAAAGATAAAGGACTTACTGTATTAGATGCAACATGTCCAGATGTAACGAAAACCCATGATCTCATTCGTGAAAAAGTAAAAGAAGGATTCGAAATCGTTTATATCGGTAAAAAAGGCCATCCGGAGCCAGAAGGTGCAGTTGGAGTCGCTCCTGGTCATGTGCATTTAGTACAAACCGAAGAAGATGTAGATAACTTAAACTTAAAAGCCGAAAAGATTATCGTTACAAATCAAACTACTATGAGCCAATGGGATGTATATGATGTTATGCTAAAGGTTAAAGAAAAATATCCACAAACAGAAATGGTTCAAGAAATTTGTATGGCTACACAAGTTCGACAAGAAGCTGTCGCTGAACAAGCAAAAGATTGTGATTTAACAGTCGTTGTTGGGGATCCTCGTTCCAATAACTCCAATCGATTAGCACAAGTATCGGAAGAAATTGCAGGTACAAAAGCATTTCGAATTGCAGATATTTCGGAATTGAAGTTAGAGTGGTTAGAGGGTGTACAACGTGTAGCTGTAACAGCAGGAGCCTCTACTCCAACACCAATTACAAAAGAAGTAATAACGTTTTTAGAAAACTATGATCATGAAAATGCAGGTACTTGGGATACATCCTCAAAAGTAATGCGAAGTAAAATATTGCCGAAAGTGAAAGAAAAAAGAGCATAGAATAAAAATAATGGCATCTAAACGAAAGCCTGTCAGATTCAAAGCAATAAGTAAAGCCGAAAACGGAAATTACGCTTCCGTTTTCGGCTTTATTAAATTACTATTTTATACCTAATGTAAATGCTCTCCAGGTGGAATCAGCTGTTCAGTAGACCTTTTTAAATAAAAGTAAATGGCTCTGTATTGGCTTCAGAAATGATAATTTCAACCTCTAATCCCTGTTCTAAACATTTTTTATCTAAATAGTCTTTTACTCCTCGCTTCATTACCTTTTCTACATGATGTCCAGGGTCAATAACATTTAAACCAATGCCAAGTGCATCGTGTGCAGTATGGAAATATAAATCTCCAGTAATAAGTACATCACAGCCACTTCTTTTTACTTTATGAATGTATTTATTACCGTCTCCTCCTATGACCCCCACTTTTTTAATCTCTTTATTCAAATCCCCTACTACACGTAAGGATGGTACATCTAACGCTTTTTTTACATGTTCTGCAAATTGTTTCAACGTAGCAGGATTTTTCAAAGTAGCTACTCTTCCCAGCCCATATGATTGCCCTTTTAATTCAACGGGATAAAGGTCATACGCTACTTCTTCGTAGGGATGGGCCTTCTCCATCGCTTGTAAAACTATGGACAGCTTACTTTTTGGTACGATGGTTTCCATTCGGCCTTCCTTTACTTTTTCCAACTCTCCTTGACTCCCGATATACGGATTGGTTCCTTCCATTGGTTTAAATGTTCCAATCCCAGGAGTTTGAAAGGTGCAATGACTTTAGTTCCCGATATGTCCTGCTCCATTTTCCCCTAGCGCATTACGTACTTGCTCTTCATGGGATTCTGGAACAAATACAACTAGCTTAAATAATGGCTCATTGCCAAGCTCCATTACAGCGCCATCACTCTCTAACCCTAGCGCTTCAATGAGCATGTCATTTACCCCGCCATTAGCAAGGTCTAAATTTGTATGGCCAGCGTAAACCGTAATATCGTGTTGAATCAGCTTTTTAATTATTCTCCCTTTTTCCTGATTGGTATCTATTTGGCTAAGCGAATTATATAAAAATGGATGATGGGCAATGATTAAATTTACTTGTTTCTCTATCGCTTCATCAATTACATTTTCTAACACATCTAGTGTGACCATAATTTTTCGAACAGGTCGATTAAGGGTTCCTACCTGAAGTCCAACATTATCCCCTTCCATCGCTAACGTTTTCGGTGCCCATTCCTCAAAAACCCGAATAACCTGCTGACCAGTTACGGTTTTAGACATTAACCTAATTCCTCCTTTAACCAATGTATTTCCTTTTCAAACTGCATAATTTTTTTTCCATTCGGCTCATTTGCTTGCTTCATCTGTTCTAAGATGTTTTGCTTCTTATGTAGAACTTGTGACCATTTGGTGTAAAATGGCTGATTTTTATTTTTTAAAATAAGGGGACCTAAATAATATTCTTTTTCCGACAAATGTAATTCTCGTTCTGTTTTTTCTGCTATTACTATTTCATAATGATAACCGTCTTCCTCCATAATACATTCATCTACTAAATAGTACCCATTTTGATAAAACCATTTCCGAACGTTCCGCGCATTAATATTAGGTTGAGCAATAATCCGACTTACACGTTGTAATTTATCTTTTCCATTATCTAAAATGGTCGTAATCAAGGAACCACCCATTCCAGCAATCACGATTTGCTCTATTTCTGCAGGACTTAATATAGATAGACCATCACCTAATCGGACTTCTATTCGGTCTGCCAGATTCCATTTTCTGACTTGTTCTACTGCAGATTGATAGGGACCTACATTAAGCTCACCAGCAATCGCTCGAGCCGTTTCATTTTGCTTGCAAACATAAACAGGCAAATACGCATGATCGGAACCAATATCTGCAAAATACGCATCACTTGGTAAATAATTCGCTATCTTTTTTAAACGTTTTGATATGGTTAATTCAGTCATTCGTGAAGTTCCTCACCTTTTCTTGTTCTATTAAAACTATCTTATAACGAAAAAGAAAAGCTTTCAAATGATGAAAGCTTTTCTTCAAGATAAATTTGTTTTATTTTTTCTCTGCTAGCCATTCAGCAAGGATTGTTACTTGCTCGCCTTGAACAATTCCTGGAGGCATAATTCCTTGACCGTTATTAATAACCCCTTCGATATCAGCTTGAGATAATCTAGAGCCAACATCATTCAAAGCAGGTGCAGAACCTGTTCCGGCTAGGTCAGCACCGTGACACATGGAACAGTTATTTTGGAAAATTTCTTCTGGATCTGTAGAAACTGTTTCACCGCTACCTTCTTCAGCAGCTCCTTCTTCATTTCCACCTTTTACTTCATCCATTTGGTTCACGCCCACAGAGGCTAAAATAATCATTGCTAGAATACCTAAAACACCAATAATAGCATAAGGCACAACTGGATTTCTTTTCATTTTGTTTTCCTCCTTATGTAATCCCCTAGTCACGCTTGTTCCTTTTAAGTATACACAAACTATTCATATTTTACTTGAAAATTCACTTATAGAAAAGGGAAAACACGATAAAAATTGATGAATTAACGAAATAGACACAATTTCTACTTGAAATGTCCTTCTCTTATTCATTTATAGTAGTGTAGTTCCGTATTAACACTAGGGAAGTAAAAATTTATAAAAACCTATTTGCAAATAACAATGAAATTAAGTAAAATATCAATAAGCAAATGAAACCGTTGTCATGAATATTAGCTCATTATTGTAAGGAAATGCCACAGCCGTTAATCCAAAGGAATAACGACTGGGCACCATAACTTATTTTATTCTAAAAAGTCTTTTAAACGTTTGCTACGACTTGGATGTCTTAATTTACGCAACGCTTTCGCTTCAATTTGTCGTATACGTTCACGAGTTACACCGAAGACTTTACCCACTTCTTCTAATGTCCGTGTACGGCCATCATCCAATCCGAAACGAAGTCGCAAAACATTTTCCTCACGATCTGTAAGTGTATCTAAAACATCCTCTAACTGCTCTTTTAAAAGTTCATATGCAGCATGATCAGAAGGTGAGGTTGCCTCTTGGTCTTCAATAAAGTCTCCTAAATGAGAATCATCTTCCTCACCAATAGGTGTTTCTAAAGAAACTGGCTCCTGTGCAATTTTTAAAATTTCTCGCACTTTATCTGGAGATAAATCCATTTCTTGACCAATTTCTTCAGGTGTTGGTTCTCTACCAAAGTCTTGTAATAATTGACGCTGCACACGAATCAATTTATTAATGGTTTCTACCATATGAACTGGTATCCGTATTGTACGAGCCTGATCTGCTATCGCACGGGTAATCGCTTGGCGAATCCACCATGTCGCATAAGTACTAAATTTAAATCCTTTACGATAATCAAACTTTTCTACCGCTTTGATTAATCCCATATTACCTTCCTGGATTAAATCAAGGAACAGCATACCGCGGCCAACGTAACGTTTTGCTATACTTACTACTAAGCGTAAGTTTGCTTCCGCTAGTCGACGCTTTGCCATTTCGTCACCTTGCTCAATTCTTTCAGCAAGTTCAATTTCTTCTTCAGCAGATAATAAATCGACTCGACCAATTTCTTTCAAATACATACGTACAGGATCGTTTATTTTTACTCCTGGAGGTACACTTAAGTCATTTAAGTCGAACTCTTCTTCTTTTGAAATTTCATTCATTTTTGGATCTGAATCATTATCACCAATTACGTCTATTCCTTTTTCACTCAAATATTCATAAAACTCATCCATTTGATCAGAGTCTAATTCAAAAGGTGATAATTTGTCTGCGATTTCTTCATCGGCAAGCGTACCTGCCTTTTTCCCTATTTCAACCAATTGTTCTTTAACTTGTTCTACTGTTAGTTCTGTTTCTTCTGCTTTTGAACGTGATGGTTTTTCTGCCATAGGGTACCCCTCCTTCCAAACTTCCATTCAGTTGAGCTTCCATTCCTTCTTAATGTTAAGAATTTTCATTGCGATTTGAGCAGCTAAGATTGGATTATTTTGTTTTTCTGCCTCTTTCTGCTCTTTTTCTAAAACTTGAAGTTCATTTTTTTTCGTATGCTCCTGTTTTACTGCGTTGATGTAATCAATGATTTCTTGATCGGATACATCATCAGGAATTGCAATCATAGCTATATTTGCTATAATATTCTTCAAATCTGATTCAGGTAAATATTCGATAAATCGGCTAATATCAGGCTCATGTCCCTCTTCGTAATAAGCATATAAATACGTTACGATTACTTGATGCTCTGTAATCAAAAAGGAGCCACCTATTTCATCCTGAACTCGTTCTGCGATATTTCTATTTTTTATCATTAACGCTATCAATCGACGTTCCGCATTTTGGAATGCAGGATACACTTTCTCAACCATAGGATTATGTCTAATGTTAGTATGTCTTGGTGTTTCTTGATTATCCTTCTGTTTATCGAACTTCCGTCGTCTAATATCAATTTCCTGATGTAGAGTGTCCATCGAAATGTGAAAATTCATTTCCAACTCTTTTAAATAATGATCTCGCTCAAATGGTTTAGGTAATTTAGCTATTTCATCTAGCGCCTTTTCCACATACTGCATTTGATCACTTTCAACTTGAAGATTGTAATCCTTTTTTAAATAATCCAGATAAAAACTCATATACGTTACACTTGCATCAATAACATGGTTTTTAAAGCTCTCATTTCCATATTCTTTAATGTAATCGTCTGGGTCCATACCTTGTTTTAGTTTTGCAATCTTCACATAACAACCCACATTTTGTAATATCTTAGCAGCCTTATTGGTTGCCTCAATCCCAGCTCGGTCTGCATCATAACAGATGATCACCGTATCTACATATCTTCTCATTAATCTTGCTTGTGACTCCGTTAATGATGTACCGAGGGTAGCAACCCCATTCTTTATACCTGCTTGATATGCAGAGATAACATCTAAATATCCTTCAAAAAGAATAGCTTCACCTTGTTTGCGAATATGATTTCGTGCTAAATCAAAGTTAAAAAATATTTTACCTTTATGAAAAATTTCAGTTTCTGGGCTATTTAAATATTTTGGTTCTCCTTGATTAAGTATTCTTCCTCCAAAAGCCACCGTCTTTCCTTGGTGATTTCGAATTGGAAAAATGACACGACCACGAAACCTATCCTTATAAATGTGGTCTTTCTGGTGAGATAATAAACCTGCTTTCACCATAGTTTGTGGATGAAACCCTTTTTTCTCTAAAAAAGAAGCCGTAAAATTTTCAACATCTGGAGCATAGCCTAATTGGAATGCATCCATGATCTCATCGGTTATACCCCTATCTTTCAAGTATTGATAACCAACGCTTCCTTCTTTTGTATGCTTTATTAAATGATGATATAATTTTGCTAACCATTCATTAGCATCTAATATTGCTTGAGCTTCTTCACTTAGAGATTGCTGCTTACTCGTAGCCATCCCTTGGGGTAAAGCTATACCTGACTTATCCGCTAATATACGGATGGCTTCATAAAAAGGGACACCTTCTACTTCCATAATGAACGTAATAACATTTCCACCTTTTCCACAACCAAAACATCTAAAAATCTGTTTGTCAGGCGAAACTGAAAAAGATGGAGATTTTTCATTATGAAAAGGACATAAACCTAAATAGTTTCGCCCTTGCTTCTTAAGTTGAACATAATCACTTATTACTTCAACAATATTACTATCAGCTCTTAATTCATCGATGAATTTTTCTGAAGCGTGTTCGGGCATTTTTCATCACCATGTCTTTTAATTCTAGAAAACAATTTAAATCCCTTCAAAAATCGACAAGTTTTTTCTGGATGTCGAAGAGTTTTTTATGGACTATGTGAAACCTAGTAATATGTATAAAAGTTTATTCATTTTACATCATTACACCATATTGTATTTCGACATAGAAAAAATGATTCCTGCCATATTCTCTTTTTAATTATTAATTATTTTATTCGAGTAAAAGGATTTCTAAACATATTTACTTTTTTTCACAAGAAATTATTATAATACAGTTTATGGGAAAATGCTATTATTTTGAACTACATATTTGGGAAAAAACAAAAAACTTGAAGTATTTTATTACTCCAAGTTCTTCCTATTATTATTTAAATAAACTTTGGATGACGTTTGCTGTTTCCTCCACAGCCTTATTGGAAACATCTATAACGGTACAGCCTAATCGTTCCACTAGTTTATTGAAATAATCTAATTCCGTCTTAATACGATCCAGCTTTGCATAGGAGGCTTGTTCATTTAACCCTAGTGCAATCAGTCTCTCTTTCCGAATATGGTTTAATGTTTCTGGATCAATCGTTAATGCTACACATTTTTTCCGGTCTACTTTAAAAAGCTCTTCCGGTGGTTCCACTTCCGGAACAATCGGAACATTCGCCACCTTATATTTTTTATTTGCTAAAAATTGAGATAGTGGTGTTTTCGATGTTCTGGACACACCTATTAAAACAATGTCCGCACGAATAATTCCTCTAGGGTCTCTTCCGTCATCATACTTTACAGCAAACTCAATCGCTTCAATTCGTTTAAAATAATTCTCGTCTAATTTATGGACGATGCCCGGTTCAAGTATTGGGACTTTGCCGAAATGTTCTGTCATACCATCAATTAAAGGGCCCATTATATCAATGGCTATAATATTAGCCTCTTCTGTCTTTGCTTTTATGTATTGTCTTAAATGCTCTTTAACTATCGTGTAAGCAATCATGGCATTGTTTTCTTTTGCTAACTCTATTACTTCCATTATGGTTCCTTCATCATCTACGTAAGGGATGCGCTGTAACTTATAGCATCCATTATTAAATTGGATGAGTGCAGCTTTGACAACTAACTCAGCTGTTTCCCCTATCGAATCTGACACTACATAAACATTTGGTTTTTGCATGCTAGTTCCCCCATTCAAGTATTGCTAAAAAATTACTAAAAATGGTCCTCACTCACTAATTCAACTAAAACTCTCGTCATATTTGTTTTCGTTATTCTACCCGTGACCTCCCAACCATTGGCTGTTTTATTCACAACCGGAAGGGCATCAATTTGTTTGTCGATTAATAATTGAGCCGCTTCAATTAAGGAATCTTCCTTTTCACAAACCGTTATGTTGGGCATTCTCGTCATAATGATATGTACTGGCAACTCGGATAAATCTTGCTTTCCAAGACTTGCTCTTAATAAATCCTTTCTAGATAAAACCCCACTTAATATCGATTTATTGTTAACTACAAACAGAGTTCCTACATCTTCCAAAAACATCGTTGTAATTGCATCATAAACGGAAACATTGTCTTTTACAACTACTGGTACGGATTGATAATCTTTTACTTTAATATTTTTGATTGTCTCCGATAATAATTCATTTCCGGACTTTCCCGTATAAAAATACCCAACACGTGGACGAGCATCTAAAAAACCAGACATCGTCAAAATAGCTAAATCCGGTCTTAATGTTGCACGTGTTAAGTTTAATTTATCTGCTATGTTCTCCCCTGTTATGGGGCCATTGTTTTTTACAATTTCGATAATTTGTTCTTGTCGAGGCGTAAGCTCCACATGATCACCAACCTCTAATCTCAATTATGATATACAATTTACAAATATTATAGCCTATTTAGACAAGAACGTACAGTGAGGAGTTTGAATAGACGTAATGCCAGGCAATTGTGAATTCCGAAAGAGGAAACACTTCGCCTGGCACTATATAAACTATAGCTTATCTTAATAAATCTAATTGCTGTAAGAACTTTCGTGATTTCAAGTAAAATCCACCATACTGATCGTAATATTCATTTAACATCAATCTAAGCTTTTTACGATTTTCTTCTTTGATGGAAATGTTGCCGATACGATCAATATCCGCGTACCGAATCACTCGCAACACTTGAAATAGTTTTTCATTTAAAGGGGTTGCACTCGGATCCATGTGATGACAATCCGAACAAAGAAAACCTCCCTCACCTACGGAAAAGTGGGTTATATGTTGTTCCTTCCCACAATGGACGCATCCTCTAAGTTCGGGTGCAAAACCTCCTTTATGAAAAATTTTCAACTCATAAATCATCGTTATAATCTCCGATTCATCGTCTACACTTAATCTCTCCATCGTATGTAAAAACTGCTCCCACAAATAAACATCGGGTTCATTTTGTTCCAGAACTTTATCAGTAAGTTCCGCTATGTATGCAGCATATGCTGTCTTTACAATATCCTCACGAATGCTTCGCATAGAATCGATTATTTCACCTTGTTGTAAACTCCCAAGATTTTTACTCGGCTGTATTAAAAAGGAACCATAAACGAATGGCTGCGTAATGGCAGCCATTCTACTTCTAGGCTTTTTGGCTCCTCTTGCAACTAAACCAATTTTACCTCTTTCTTTCGTAAACAAAGAGATAATTTTGTGTGTCTCACTATAATCATTTGTTCGCAAAATAATTCCTTCTACTTTTTCAATCACTACGGTCACCTTGTTCCTAACGTTTTTAAGCACTTTTTATAGATTTGTATCTATTTCCATTTTATCATTTTGTACGTTAGATTCATTAGAATTGTAATGCTCTTCTTCTAACTCCTTCATTAGTAAATAGGTTTCAATATTACCAGTTTGACTGAATACTTTCCATGTAAGATCAATCATGAAGAAACCCACCTTTCTGCTTAATAAACGCTTTTTTTGTTTACAAGGTTATTTATAGGTTCACCAAGACAAGATAGTTCATGAGTTTAAAATTTTTCCATGTCGCTCTTTGTATAACTTAACAATGATCCTTGATATAGTTTATTCTTAATAATCCTCTTCGTTAAAACCATATTCTTGTAATTGAGACATACGGTTTCGCCAGTCTTTTTGCACTTTCACCCAAAGTTCAAGGAAAATTTTCGATCCTAAAAGTGCCTCAATATCTTTACGGGCAAGGCTACCGATTTCTTTTAGCATTTTTCCTTGCTTTCCGATAATAATTCCTTTTTGTGAATCACGTTCCACAAAAATGACAGCAGACAAATGTACTACCCCATTGTCCTCCACCTTCATATCTTCAATGGTTACTGCGATAGAATGCGGTACCTCTTCGCGGGTTAAATGGAGGATTTTCTCACGAATCAACTCCGCGCAGACAAATTGCTCCGGATGGTCCGTCACTTGATCCTCCGGGTAGTATTGAGGACCTTCCGGCAAATATTTGCTTACTTGATCCAGCAGCGTATTCACATTGTTGCCAAGCTTGGCCGAGATCGGTACAATTTCTGCGAATGAATACAGCTTACGATATTCCTCAATCATAGGAAGCAATGCTTCCGGCTCAATACGGTCAATTTTATTCATGACCAAAATAACCGGCGTTTTTACATTTTTAAGCTGCTCAATAATATATCGATCACCACCGCCAAAGCCCTCTGCCGCATCAATTAAAAAGAGCACGGCTTCAACTTCGCCAAGCGTGTTCAGAGCGGTGTTGTTCATGAAGTCGCCCAGCTTGGATTGGCGCTTATGAATGCCAGGCGTATCCAGAAACACAACCTGCATTTGTTCCGTTGTATACACACCATGAATTTTATTCCGCGTAGTTTGCGGTTTGTCCGACATAATTGCAATTTTTTGACCGATCACTTGATTCATCAGCGTTGACTTCCCTACGTTGGGTCG
>JACYYJ010050758.1_pt1 | contig 14130 bp, 10 predicted proteins | sample 8236861 | NCBI WGS metagenome assembly JACYYJ01 (sample SAMN14103086, study PRJNA606662) | landfill metagenome | isolation source: landfill solid waste | place: India:New Delhi, Okhla landfill site | collected 2017-11-05
GGATGCGCAGGCCCTCGGCGACGATGTCGCGGACGCGGCGCCGGGGGTTCAGCGAGGCGATCGGATCCTGCATGATCATCTGGAGGGACGGCCGCAGCGGGCGCATCCGCTTCTCGTCGAGGTCGGTCAGCACGGTGTCGCCGTGGCGCACCGAGCCGCCCCTGTGGGGGGTGAGCCGCAGCATCGCGCGCAGGAGCGTCGACTTGCCGGAACCGGACTCCCCCACGATGCCGAGCGTCTCTCCGCGGTGCAGCGTGAACGAGACATGGTCGACCGCGGTCGTGGAGCGCCCGTCCGGCGTCACGAACCTCTTCACCAGATCGCGCGCGTCGAGCACCGGCTCACCGCGCTGCTCGGACAGCAGCTGCCCCGTCGCCGGATCAGTGGTCGCGACGCGAGCAAGATGCAGATGCGGCACGGCACCAGTCTGCGGTGCGAGCCGCTCACCGCGGGTATGCCCGCCGGGAACGGCATCCACGAGGCTCTGCGTGTACGGATGCTGCGGAGTCCCGAGCACCTCCGTGGCCGGGCCCTGCTCGAGCACCTCGCCGTCACGCATCACGAGGATGTCGTCGGCGAGACTCGCGACGACGGACAGATCGTGGCTGATCAGGATGATCGAGGTGCCACGCGCCTTGGCGTCTCGCAGCAACGACAGCACTTGCGCCTGCACCGTCACGTCGAGGGCCGTGGTCGGCTCGTCGGCGATGATGATCTCCGGCTCGAGTGCGAGCGCCGAGGCGATCAGCGCTCGCTGCCGCAGGCCGCCGGACAGCTCGTCAGGGCGCTGCCGCGCACGAAGCTCGGGTCGCGGCACGTCGACGCTGGCAAGCAGGTCGATCGTCTTGCGGCGGCGCGAGGTGCGATCGCGCCAGCCGTGCAGCCGCAGCGCCTCGCCGATCTCGGCGCCGACCGGACGCAACGGGTCAAGCGAGACGAGTGCGTCCTGTTGGATGAAACCGATCCGCCGCCCCCGGATGCGGCGCCATGACCGGTCGGTCTGCGTGCGCAGGTCCGTATCGGCCAGCCGGATCTCGCCGTCGACGACGGCGCCCGCTCCGGTGAGGCCGACGAGGGTGCGGGCGGTGACGCTCTTGCCCGAACCGGATTCACCCACGATCGCAACGCACCGGCCGGCGCCGAGGTCGAACGACACTCCGCGCACCACCTCGCCCACCTCACCGCGGCGCGAGAAGCCCACGCGCAGATCGCGCACGGTCAGCCGCGGCGCGGCATCCTGCTCTTCGTCCGCTGACTGCGCGGCCAGATCGACGATCGTCATGTCATTCGCCCCTTCTCGAGGGTGTTCTGGATGTGCTTTCCGAGGCTGGTCGCGGTGAGCGCCAGGACCAGGATGACCAGGCCCGGCACGAATGTGAGCCACGGCGCCTGCAGGATGTACGCGCGCCCCGCGTCGAGGAGGGCGCCCCACTCAGACGACGGCGGGGCGACCCCGAGACCGAGGAAGGCGAGCCCCGACGCCCACACGATCGACTGGCCGATCGCCATCGTGAAGACGGCGACCAGGGGCCGGACGGCGTTGGGCAGCACGTGCCGGGCGAGGATGCGCCCGCGGCTGTGCCCGAGCGCCCGCGCGGCCTCGACGTACCCGGCGTTCTTCGCAGAGAGGATCTGCCCGCGCACCATGCGCGCATAGCCGGGCGCCGTGCTGACGCCGACGGCGATCACCTGCGTCCACGCGGATGCGCCGAGGATCGACACCAGCAGGAGCGCGAGCAGCAGGATCGGGAAGGCGAAGACGACCTCGATCCCGCGGTTCACGATCGCAGACGTCACGCGGTCGCCGAGTGCGGCGATCGAACCGAGGATGAGTGCGGCGATCAGGGCGATGCCGGCGGCACCGATGCCGATCAGCAGGGACTCGCGCGTGCCGTGGATCACGCGGCTGTACAGGTCACGCCCCGACTCGTCGGTGCCGAACCAGTGCGCGAGCGACGGCGGACGCAGCGCTTCGGCGAAGTTCTGCGCCGTCGGGTCGGCTGTGGCGAGCAGCGACGGCACGATCGCGGCGAGGGCGAACAGCCCGGCGAGCGCGATCGCCACCACGAGGGACCCACTGATACGGCGTCGTCGCTTCGCTGCGGGCTTCTGGCCGTGCTGGGCAGCAGTGGTGGTCATCACTTCTCCAACCTCGGGTCGATGAGGGTGTAGACGACGTCGACGAGCAGGTTCGCGATCACGTACGCCAGGGCGACGAGGACCACGATCCCCGAGACGACCGGGAGATCCTGTGCGCCGACGGCGGCCACCAGCGTCTTGCCGATGCCGGGCCGCGAATAGATCTGCTCGACGATCACGGCGCCCGACACGGTGGCGCCCACCGCCCATCCGGTCAGGGTGATGGCCGGCAGCGAGGCGTGGCGCAGCACGTGCCGCAGTCTGATCTGGAGGTCGCCCATCCCGCGCATCCGGGCGCTGAGAACGAACGGCTGCTCCAGTGCACGCTCGTACTCGGCACGCACCGACTGCCCCATGAAGCCGGCCAGCGGAATGGCGAGGGTCAGCGCGGGCAGCACGATGCCGCTCACGCCGCTGCCGCCAATGACCGGGAACCAGCGCAGGTTCAGGGCGAAGACGAGCAGCAGCAGGATGCCGAGCCAGTACGGCGGCAGGGCAGCTGCGACCGTGTCGACGACCGAGCCGACGGCCCGCATGCGCGCGCCGCGCCCCGCCGTGAGCGTGACCCACACGACCATCAGCACCCACGAGAGCAGGATCGCGACCAGGCTGAGCGTGAGCGTCGCCCCGAGCTGCTCGCCGATGAGATCCCACACCGGCCGGAATTGCTGATACGACATGCCCAGATCGCCCCGCAGGAGCCCGGTGATGTAGTCGAGGTACTGCGTCACGAGCGGGTGATCGAGTCCGTACGCGTCGACGATCGGCGCGAGTTCGTCCGCCGTACGCTCCTGCGCCTGACCGGTGCGGATGTTGAGGATCGCGGTGGCACGGTCACCGGGCAGCGCGACCTGGGCGAGGAAGGCGGCGGTCGCCGCGCCCCACAGTACGACCACGGCGCCGAACAGGCGAGAGCCGATCCGCCGGATCAGCCCGGTGCGGGTTCGGGCTGCGGTTCCGGCATCCGGCATCGCCTGCCCGGTCTGGGCGCTCGAGGACGCGGCGTCACTCGACGAAATGAGCGTCATAGAACGTCGGTCCTCCCTGTGCGTTCTCCTGCCAGACACCCCGCAGCTTCGGGTTGACACCGAGCGTGCTGAGCCGGTCGTACAGCCCGAACGCGGTCGCGTGCTCGGCGATGTACTCCTGCGCCTGCTGATACAGCGCATTCTGCGCGTCGACGTCGGCGGTCGAGTTCGCCTCGAGGATCAGCGCCTCGAGTGCGGGGTCGTCGTAGAACGCGCTGTTGGCGAAGTTCGGGTTCTCCTCGGTGCTCGGACGCCAGGTGATGTAGAGGATGCCCGCGTTCACCGACGTCCAGTATCCCGCCGAGATGTCGTAGGCGTCGGGGCCGGAGTACGTGCCCGCCCAGGTCTCCGTCGGGGGCACCGGGATGAGCTCGACCTTGAAACCGGTGGCCTTCGCCTGCTCCTGAACGGCCTGGAAGATCGCCGCCCCGTCGGCGTTGATGATCGTGCCGGCGTTGTACGGAAAGACGACGTCGAGTGTCTTCCCGTCCTTGACGCGGTAGCCGTCACCGTCGCGGTCGGTCCATCCGGCCTCATCGAGCAGGCGGTTCGCCTCATCCGTGTCGTAGTCGTACCAGTCGGCGGCCTTCTGACTGTATCCGGGAGTCGCCTGACTGACCGAGCCGTTGCCGTCGTACGGGATCACGCCGTGGCCGATCGTCTGGACGATGCTCTCGCGGTCGAGGCTGTGGATGAACGCCTTGCGCAGATTCTCATCGTCGAACGGCGCGCGGGTCGTGTTGAACGAGATCTGCTGCGGACGGCCCGGAGTGACGTATTTGAGCAGATCCCACTGCTCGTCCTCGAGGCCCTGCCATTCCAGCGCTGGGACGTCGTAGATGGCATCCGCCTCACCGGAACGCAATGCAGACACGCGCGTGACGCCGTCGGCGACGAAGCGCCAGTCGACGGCGTCGACGTACGCGGCGCCGGTGTGCTTGGCATTCGCAGGCGGAGAGGTGTAATCGTCGTTGCGGGTGAGGAGGACGTTCTCGCCGCGGTTCCACTCGTCGACGACGAACGCTCCCGAGCCGATGGGCTGCTCGCAGTTCTCCTCATCGGTGCGGGTCTCGAGTGCGTGCTGCGACTGGATGCCGAAGTACGACTGCGACAGGTTCTCGAGGAACCGCGGGTAGGGACGGGAGAGGTGGACGGCGACGGTGCGCTCGTCCTGAGCCTCGGCCGATTCGTAGTACCCGCCCAGCCAGACGGCTGCGGTGCTGTTGCCGCCTGAGGCCCAGTAGTCGAAGTTGTAGGCGACGGCCTCGGCATCCACCGGAGTGCCGTCGGTGAACTCCACGCCCTCCTTGAGGGTGAGGGTGTAGGTGAGGCCGTCGTCCGAGACCTCCCAGCTGTCGGCCAGCCAGGGCACGACCTGTCCATCGTCATCGAGCGAGACGAGGTTGTCGAGGAACTGGTACGAGATGTAGGCCTGCTCGATCCATCCGCCGTACAGGCACTGCGGCTCCTGCTGGTGCGCGTACACGATCGTTCCGCCGTCGACGCGTTCGGCGTCTGCCGCCGGTACGACGGCTGACGCTGAACCGCAGGCGGTGAGGGCGACCATGGCGGACGCGAGGGTCGCCGCGATCGTGAGTGACCGGCGGGTGCGTTCTGTGTTCATCGGCCGGGTGCCTTTCGTGGTGGGTGCCGTGGTGCGCCGCAGCGTCGGATGCCGTCGGCAGGCTCCCACCGAGAATGACCAGTGCCGCACCCGCCGTGAAGCGACCGCGTCATGTGACGCCGCGAAACGTCACACTTCGTCACGCAGGCGCACAGATCGTCACGCGGCGAGCGGCAAGCGGCATCCGCGGGGCAGTATCGACAGCGGCTCGCACGCGGCGGGTCTGGAAGGAGCATCCTCGCCATGTCCGAACCCAAACGCCTCATCCTCAACCTGTTCGAGATGAACTGCGTGAGCCACATCACCCATGGGCTGTGGCGGATTCCCGGCAACGGTCGCACGCGCTTCAACGACATCGAGTACTGGACGGAGCTGGCGCAGCTGCTCGAGTCCGGCGGATTCGACGCGGTGTTCCTCGCCGATGTGATCGGCGCGTACGACGTGTTCCGCGGGGGTCCGGAGACGGCGATCCGGGAGGGCCTGCAGATCCCCAGCAACGACCCGATGCTTGTGGTGCCGGCGATGGCGGCTGTGACGAAGAACCTCGGCTTCGGGATCACGTTCTCGACGACCTACGAGCCCCCGTTCGCGTTCGCACGCCGCATGTCGACTCTCGACCACCTCACGAAGGGCCGGGTGGGCTGGAACATCGTCACCTCGTACCTGCCCAACGCGGCGCGCAACTTCGGGCTGCCGGATCAGATCGATCACGACACCCGCTACGAGATCGCCGACGAGTACCTCGATGTGCTCTACAAGCTGTGGGAGGGCTCGTGGGATGACGACGCCGTGATCGAGGATCGCGAGCGCGGCATCTATGCCGACCCCTCGAAGGTGCGGTACATCGACCATGCCGGTCCGCGCTTCTCGGTCGCAGGCCCCCACCTGTCATCTCCGTCCGCGCAGCGCACCCCGTTCCTCATCCAGGCGACGCAGTCGTCGCGGGGCATCGAGTTCGCCGGCCGTCATGCCGAGCTCATCTTCACCGGCGGCACCTCGTTCGAGCAGGTCAGCGGCACGATCGCTCGCATCAGGGATGAACTCGAGCGCCAGGACCGGCCGCGGGATGCGATCAAGTTCGTCGTGGGGGCCACGGTCATCGTGGCAGAGACGCACGAGGCTGCCGAGGTGAAGCTGCGCGAGTACGAGGAGTACGCCAGCATCGACGGCGTGCTGGCGCACGCGAGCCTGCCGTTCGACCCGACGGTTCACGACGGCGACATCACCCTCGGCGAGGCACTGCGCCGCGAGGGTCGCGCAGACGATCTGCAGGCGGCGTTCCTGCCGAAGGAGCTGACCGTCGCGGAGTTCCTGAAGAGCATGAAGGGCTTCCACCGAAAGCCCTTCATGGCGGTCGGCTCGCCCGTCGAAGTGGCTGACGAGATCGAGAGCTGGCTCGTCGAGCACGACATCGACGGCATCAACCTCGTGCAGTATCACAGCTACGACACGGCGAAGGATTTCATCGAGTACGCAGTGCCCGAGTTACGTCGCCGCGGACGGCTGCGCGAGGCGTACACGCCGGGCGAGACGCTGCGCGAGCGCGTGCACGGCGCGGGCCCCCGGGTCGCCGAGACGCATCCCGCCGCACGTTTCCGCGGCGGCCAGAATCTCGCCCACGAGCGCGCGCCCGAACTGACCACGGCCCGCTGATCTCGAGCGACGCGCGGGGAGTCGAGCGACGCGCGCTACAGTTCGACCGGCGGAGCGGGCTCGGACTCTGCCTGCTCGGGGTGTCGCACGAGGTTCACGATCGCGGCGATGAGTCCGCCCCAGACCGTGACCATGGCGATGATCATGAAGACGATCGCTGTGGTGGTCATGCGCCCGCTCCCTTCTTCGTGGCGGATGCCTTCTCTGCGGATGCCGCGGTCTGCGGCATCCGGATCGTGCCGGTCTCAGCATCCGGTTCGTAACTCTCCTGGGCGAGGAAGTCGTCGTACTCCGGGTCATCCTTCGCGTGCGAGCGCCCGCTCCACGGGATCAGAGAGAGCACCACGGCGAGGACCACGAGCGCGATGACCATGCCCCAGCCGTAGATCGACAGGAACCACGCGGGGTAGCCGCCGTAGGGCTCCTGGATCTTCGTGATCAGCTCGCTGATGAAGAGGTAGCCGAGCACGACTGGGGCGAGCACGCCGACCAGCAGCTTCCAGATGAGGCCGATGCGGAAGCTCGAGCGGCGGTTGAGGTGCTCCTGGAGAGCCGGGAGCTTGTGCAGCAGCCAGGCCACGACGATCACGGCGACGAGGGCGACAGCCATGATGCCGAAGGCGTTGACGAATGCATCCGTCGTATCGAGCACCGCGAGCGCCGTCGTCGTCGAGAAGAACGCCATCGAGATGACGCCGAGCGGGATCGTCACGGTCAGTGTGGCGCGCACGCGACCCCAGCCCAGCTTGTCCTGGATCGCGGCGACGATCACCTCGAGAATCGAGATCATCGACGTGAGCCCTGCGAAGGTCAGTGCGCCGAAGAAGAGCACGCCGATGATCGGGCCGCCCGCCGCCTGGGAGACGATGGTCGGGAAGGCGACGAACGCGAGTCCGATGCCGGCCGATGCCACGTCGGAGACCTGCGCGGCCTGGGCCTGCGCCATGAAACCGAGGGCGGCGAACACGCCGATGCCGGCGAGGATCTCGAAGCCCGAGTTCGCGAAGCCGACGACGAGACCGGAGCCGGTGAGGTCGGTCTTGCGCTTGAGGTACGACGAGTAGGTGACCATGATGCCGAACGCCACGGACAGCGAGAAGAAGATGTGGCCGTAGGCACTCGCCCAGACGGCCGGGTCGGCGAGCGCCTGCCAGTTCGGGGTGAAGAACGCGTTCAGTCCGTCCATCGCGCCGGGCAGGAACAGTGCCTGGATGACGAGCACGATGAACATGACCGTCAGCAGCGGCAGGAGCACGCTGTTCGCAGCGCCGATGCCGCGCTTGACGCCGAGTCCCATGATCACGATGGTCACGAGCCACACGATCAGCAGGGGCACGCCGACCTGCGGCACGAACTCGAGGGAGACACCGCCCGCCACATCACCCATGTTGAGGAAGTCGCTGAAGAAGAAGTCGTTCTCGTTGCCCGGACCCCAGGTGAGCTGGGCCGAGAACCAGGTGTACATCGCGGCCCAGGCGATGATCACGGCGTAGTAGACCGAGATCACGACGCAGATGAGCACCTGCCACCAGCCGAGAGGCTCGGCGGCGCGGTGCAGGCGCCGGAACGCCAGCGGCGCGGAACCGCGGAAGCGGTGGCCGATCGCGTAGTCGAAGAAGAGCAGCGGGATACCGGCGGTCAGCAGCGCGCACAGGTACGGGATGAGGAACGCGCCGCCGCCGCCCTCGTAGGCGACATAGGGGAAGCGCCAGATGTTGCCGAGGCCGACGGCGGAGCCGATGGCTGAGAGGATGAAGACGTTGCGCGAGCCGAAGGCTTCACGCTTCGGTGTCTGCGTCCGTGCAGTGTTCATGCGCCGACCATACCCGAGCATGGCAATATACTGAGCCGGACTCGGGGGAGATGATATGTATCGGCGGCGATTGACGTGGGGCACTGCCGCGCTTCTTGCTGCCTCGCTGCTGCTGACCGGATGCAGTTCGCCGTCGGATGCCGCGACCGGCGAGGCGAGGGAGCGCGCGACGGCGACGATTCCTCCCCCGCCGCCGCCCAACGACCTCGGACCGGAACGGATCGCGCAGATCGCAACGGTCGAGTGCCCGGATGCGGTGACGGAGGAGACCGTCCGGATGCTGGTGCAGCCCAAGGCGGACGCGGTCAGCTTCTTCGCTTCGACCGGGCAGTGCGGCGACATCGCGCAGGTGCTGGCGGCGGGAGACGAGGTGCGCCCGTTCCTCTCGCCGCTGCAGTACGTCGACAGCTCCTGCCCCGCCGGCACCCTGCTCACGGTGTGGGCGCACTACGACGACGACCTCATCTTCGGCAGCCCGACCATTCCGCAGGCGCTCGACGCGGGCCAGTGCGTGCGCAACTTCTATCTGACCGGTTCGGATGCTGGCAAGGGCCTGGATTACGCGTCCGGTCGCGAGGACGGACTGCGGGACTCGTACAACGTGCTGCTCGGCGCACCGCACGAGTGGGAGGAGCGCACCGTCACACTCGCCAATGGCCTCGTGCTGGCGATGAGCCGCCCGATCGGCGAGCCGCGGGTGACGCTGTTCTTCCTGCGACTGCCCGACGGCGGGCTCGGCGCCGAAGGATTCGCCGCGACCGGGTGGGAGAGCCTCCCACAGCTGCTGGCCGGGGGTATCAGCGAGATGCACATGATCGATACCGGCGCACCCGTCTCACTCGACAACATCAACGCCACCGTCATCGAGCTGTACAACGCCTACCTGCCGGAGACGGTGCTGGCGCACCTGCCGGGGAGCGCAGAGGGCACGTCGGGTGACCATCCTGATCACCAGGTGACCGGTGACATCGTCATGGGCGCGACGGATGCCGGACACCTCGATCCCGCCAGGGTGATCTATGCGCAGGGCTACCCGAGCGAGTGGCGGGAGCCGAACCTCGGTGGCGACCAGCTGCACCGCAAGCTTGCGGCGTTCGCGGCGTATGCGACGCACGACCCGGTGATCAACTGCTCGAGTGCCGACAGCTGCCTGAACGTGAAGCGCTTCGGGGCGTGGCTGGTGCGGCAGTATCTCGTGCCGCATGCGGAGCTCGTCAGGCCGTAGCGGGAGTGGCGTTGACACGGGGTCGCACGGGCCGACATCATGACGGCATCCCCCTTTCGATCGTCGGCGCGCACCACGCCGACCGGAGTTCGGCTCCGCGACCCCAGGACGAGCATCGATGCGCACGAGACTGAAGAGAAGCCTGTGGGTGATCGGCGCAGTCGCCATCGCTGCGGTCGGCATCAGTACCGCGGTCGTCGCCGCCAGTCAGCAGACGCCGGAGGCGGGAGACTTCGAGCAGGTGATCGAGGGCGACTGTGCGCCCCTGGTCGTCCTCGCATTCCGGGGCAGCGGCGAGGGCAATCTCACCGAGGGCGTGACCGCGAACCTCGGTGAGCCCTTCGTCTACGGTGGCAGCGACCTGGTCACCAACGGCTGGGAGGGCCCCACGCTGACGCGGCTGTTCGAGAGGCTCTCGCAGACCGTCCACAAGGACTTCCGCGCGGATTCGATCCCGGTGGTTCCGGTCGGTCCCGCCGACGCCGACGAGCGGTTCGGCTATGCAGCCATCGACGCGGTCACCGAGGCCAGCTCGATCGAATCAGCGCTGACGTTCTCCGGTTCCCGTCTGCTGACGTCGGCTACACGCGGCAGCGAGGCGGCGACCCACCTCATCCACGATTATCTGAAGCGCTCGGAAGGGTGTCCCGTGACGCCCGAGTTCATCGTGGCCGGATACTCGCAGGGAGCGATGGCCGCGCGGCACACCGCGGAGCTCAATCCCGACAGCGTGATCGGCGTGGTCAGCATCGGCGACCCGTACCAGATGCCGGACGCCCCCGGAGTTCGCTCCGACGGTGCCGGCGGCGTCGGCATCATCCGGTGGAAGGCGGATACCGCGCAACGCAGTTCACTGGATGCTTATTACGATGCCGACCGCCACATGTCGTCGTTCTGCCACGCGGGCGATCCCATCTGCCAGTTCGCACCGTTCGAGAGTCTGTGGCAGCTCATCACCGGTGCGTACGGCTCACACCTGAGCTATTACGGCGCCGACTTCGCGGCGGAGGCGAAGGAGGACGCCGAGGCGATCGCGCGTCTCGGATACGAGCGGATGCTGCGCGCGCAGGCCGCCGCGGCGGACGGTGAGATCGTCAAGTGGGGAACGCACGATCTCGATGAGGTGAGACTCGCCCTGCGCACCGTGTCCCTGGCGTACGCGGACGTTCCGACGCTCTTCTCGGTCATGTCGCGCGAGCTGCTCCTCGCCCCGGATGCGTTGATCGAATTCGACCTCGACGGCGACGGCGTGTTCGAGACAGTGTCCCCCGATGGCCTCGCCTGGACGACCTTCGCGGATGCCGGATCCCACACGGTCAGCGTGCGCATCACAGATCCCACCACCGGTGAGTCGCGCACGGAGACGAAGACGGTCGATGTCGCCCCCGAACACGAGGCCGACATTGAGGTGAGGCCGGACGACACGTCGGTCACCGTCAGAGCCGCCGGGTCAGTGGTGCGCGGCGAGCAACTGCTGTTCTCCGTCGTCGGCGGTGTTCCCGTCGAGGCGGTTCTGTACCCGAGCGGAGGGGCGGCCTCCGGGCCGATCTCGCTGGGGCAGAACACGGCGGGGCTGGGCGGATCGGTCACCGTTCCGGCAACCACGGCGGCCGGTTCGTACCTGCTGCTGGTCGCCGTCGACGGCGGCGGATGGGGAGCGGCTCCGGTGAACGTGCTGGATGCCGCTCCGGCGGTCATCGTACCGACGCCGACGCCCACGCCTACACCAACGCCGACACCAACGCCCACGCCCACGCCCACGCCGACGCCGACACCGACACCCACGCCGACACCGCCGCCGGCCGAGGTCGTGTACACCGACGGCGGTTCGGATTACGCGTCGTTCACGGGCACCGGGTTCGAGCCCGGCGCGCTTCTCGACCTGGTTATTCAGGACACGGAGGTCACCCAGCGCGTCGAGGTGACCGCCGAGGGATCGTTCGGCACACGGGTGCGGCCGGCGCCACTCGGCGACAACATCCTCGAGGTCTCCGATGCGGAGGGGAAGACACTGGCGACGGTGCCGTTCGAGGTCGTCGATCCGTACGGCCGTACCCTCGTCGCCGTGCCGGGCACGGATCCGAATACGATCGTCGTCAGCGTCACCGGATTCCCTCCGGGCGAGATGGTGTGGATCTTCACCCCCGGGGTCGCCACGCCGGCGGTTGCCGGAGCCGACGGCACGTTCACCGACGTGATCACGACACCGGAGGCATCCAACGACTTCATTCTGCAGGTCTCCGAATCGCGCGGCGGCCTCGCGGTACGCTACCGGGGACCAGCCGAGGGCGCGGGGTGAGCCGTTCGGTGCGGCCTGTCAGCCACGAGAAAACCCCCGGGCGACCGGGGGTTTTTCTGCGGAGACGGAGGGATTTGAACCCTCGGTCCCCGTGAGGGGACTCCACCTTAGCAGGGTGGTGCACTAGGCCTGACTATGCGACGTCTCCAGGCATCCGACTCGAAAGCACGAATGCGCTCGTCTATCATAACCGGTCACTGCGGGGCGAGCGAACCGCACTCTGCCCATTCTCGAACCAAGGCGCTCAGCCGCCCGTCGACGCTCTCACGACCAGCTCGGGGCGGAACCGCACGCGCCGCTCGTAGTCACCGTCCGGGTCGTCGATCGCCTTCAGCAGCAACTCGACTGCGGTGCGCCCGATGAGCTCTGCCGGCTGGCGGACGGAGCTGAGCGGCACCACGGCCGCTGAGGCGAAGTCGATGTCGTCATAGCCGATCAGCGCGATCTCCTCTGGCACCCGCACCGACCCGAAGATCGTCAGCCCCTGCAGCAGACCGACAGCGAGCAGGTCGTTGGCGGCGAAGATCGCGTCGGGACGATCTCGCGGGTCGCGCGCGACGATCGCCTCGCCGGCGGCCCGACCGTGCAGCACAGTCAGCGCGGGCATCTCGATCACCTCGAGCACGGCATCGGGCGCCTCGGAGACCGCTCGCCGGGCGCCCTCGAGCCGGTTCGCGACCTGGGCGATCGACGCCGGTCCGCCGACGAATGCGAGCCGGCGTCGCCCCCGGCTGAGCAGATGCTCGGCGGCGAGCCAGCCACCCTCGACGTCATCGACCGAGACCGAGCTGAGCGTCGCGTCCGCCGTTTCATCGTCGACAAGGACGACGGGGATACCCGCGTCGTTCAGGCGCTTCAGCTTCTCGGGCGCGCCGGAGACCGGTGTGATGAGCACGCCCCTCACCCGCTGCTCCCTGAAGAGCTCAAGATGCGCGTCCTCGCGCGACGCGTCCTCATCACTGTTGCCCAGTAACACGGAAAGCCGCTCCTGCCCCGCACGCGCTTCGGCACCGCGGGCAACGGCCGCGAAGAACGGGTTCCCGGCATCCAGCACGATCATGCCGACACTGCGGCTGTGACCTACTCGCAGCTGACGCGCGGCGTCGTTGCGCACGAATCCGAGCTCCTCGATGGCTGCGGTCACGCGCTCGACCGTGCTGGCCGTCACCTTCTCCGGACGGTTCAGCACGTTCGACACCGTCCCGACCGAGACCCCAGCGGCCGCCGCGACTTCTCGCACACTCACTGCCACAGCACGCTCCTCCCCGCCACTGGTCACGTCCAGCGCTGACCGTGAGTGTACGGCATCCCTACTCCACCCTCCGACGCGCGGCGGCTCGATCCGCGCGGACGGACGGGTTTGCGGATCGCACGGATCGCGCCTACCCTTGAAACGATTCAGTCCTGGATGCCATGACGCATCCGATCCGAGGAGCTTGTCGACGATGTCAACACCGACCCGTGTGTGCTTCCAGCTGCAGGTGCGCCCCGAGCTCCTCGACGAGTACCTCGAGCGCCACTCCCCCGTCTGGCCCGAGATGCTCGCCGAGATCGCCGCATCCGGGCGACGGAACTATTCCCTCTTCCTCGGCGACGCCGGGCGCCTGATCGGCTACTACGAGACCGACGACGACGCGGCCGCCCAGGCGTACTTGGCCCAGTCCGAGGTCGCCACGCGCTGGGAAGCCGAGATGAGCCGGTTCTTCGTCGATCTCGACGGTCGGCCCGACCAGGCGGCAACTCCCCTCACCGAAGTCTTCAACCTGGCGGAGCAACTCTCCGCCGCAGCATCCGATCACGAAAGCGAATGACGATGAGCATCCTCAACGAAGAAATCCTCGCCGAGCTCGAGAAGCAGTCGATCGAGCTCCCCTCCTGGGCGTTCGGCAACTCGGGCACCCGGTTCAAAGTGTTCGGCACGCCGGGCACGCCGCGCGATCCGTTCGAGAAGATCGCCGATGCCGCCCAGGTGCACAAGCACACCGCCCTCGCTCCCGTCGTCGCGTTGCACATCCCGTGGGACATGAGCGATTTCGGCGACCTGCGCAAGCACGCCGAGGATCACGGCGTCGCGCTCGGCACGATCAACTCCAACACCTTCCAGGACGACGATTACAAGTTCGGCGCCCTCACCCACGAAGACGCCGCGATCCGCCAGAAGGCGATCGATCACCACCTCGAGTGCATCGATGTGATGGATGCCACCGGCAGCCGCGACCTGAAGATCTGGCTCGCCGAGGGGTCGAACTACCCAGGGCAAGCCGACCTCCGCGGCCGCCAGGATCGCCTGCACGACTCGCTTGAGAAGATCTACGCACGCCTCGGCGACGACCAGCGCCTCGTGCTCGA
>JACYYJ010030085.1_pt1 | contig 14129 bp, 12 predicted proteins | sample 8236861 | NCBI WGS metagenome assembly JACYYJ01 (sample SAMN14103086, study PRJNA606662) | landfill metagenome | isolation source: landfill solid waste | place: India:New Delhi, Okhla landfill site | collected 2017-11-05
GCGGAGACGTCGCACCAGTTCGAATTGGGAAAAACGTCAATGTCCAGGACCAAAGTATGCTGCATGAAAGTCCAAATAAGCCTTTAATTTTAGAGGATGGTGTAACTGTTGGCCATCAAGTGATGCTACATTCTTCCATCGTGCATAAAAACGCATTAATAGGTATGGGCTCCATTATCCTAGATGGAGCAGAAATTGGTGAAGGTGCATTTATTGGAGCTGGAAGCCTAGTACCACCTGGGAAAAAGATTCCACCGAATACACTCGCCTTTGGACGTCCAGCTAAAGTAATTCGGGAATTAACCGATATAGATAGTAAAGAGATGAATCGAATACGCCAGTCCTATGTGGAAAAAGGGCAATATTACAAGAACAACTGACCTAAAAAAACGAAAAACAATCCCCATAGTGACGGTAACTAAGTGGATGGACTTTTTAAGTATGAGACTAGTCAATCCCTTTTCTAGTCATAAAAACATTTACTCCAAAAATAGGGAAGACATCCTACTCTCCTTACATCTTTTGACACACGTATCAATGACGAAACTTCATACACTAATAACAGGAGGAGGTTCAAAAAGTTGTTCACCTTACTATTTACTTTTAGTATTGGGGTAACATTTTGGTTTTTATCTAATCACGTTAAATTTTTCCGCAAATCACTAAAAATATACGGGCTACTTTTTACAACCTTGGCTTTCACGTTAGTTATGGTTAACCTTTACGATACGAAAAATATATGGTACCCACGTCTTGAAACCATTTGGGCAGCGGAAAAAAATCATGTAAATGACGCTGTTCCTGTTACAAATATAACGGAAGAAAGTATTGTGAATTTAGAGGAGCCAACATTCATTAAAGAAGAAATTCATTTAGAGGCACCACACATTTTGCAATATCCGGAGTTACCGCGGGGATGTGAAGTAACGTCACTTGCGATGCTTTTAAGTTATTATGATTATGATGTGGATAAGATGAAATTAGCCGAGGAAGTCAAAAAAGACCCTACACCTTATACAGTAAAGAATGGCAAAATCCATTTTGGTAATCCGTACGATGGGTTTGTTGGTGACATGTACTCTTTAACAACGCCTGGACTTGGTGTTTATCATGGGCCATTAGTCGAGCTTGCGAATCAATATGTAAAAGAGCATCATGAGGTTGTGGATTTAACTGGTGACTCCTTTTATAAAGTATTAGAGGCATTAAACAATGGGCAGCCTGTCCAGGTCATTATTAATGCAAAGTACAAAAAATTACCGGATAGCGCTTTTAAAACAAGGCAAACCCCTTCAGGACCAATTGATATTACCATGAGTGAACATTCTGTCTTAGTTACCGGATATGACGAATAATATATTTATTTTACTGACCCGTTAGATCGCCAATCCAAGGCGCCATTTGATGACTTTGTTGCTGCTTGGGAGCAAATGGGTAAACAGGCTATTACAATTGAAAAAGTAGAGGAACAAATCGAAATAAGTGAGATATAATCAAAAGCTGAAGAGCTTCTAATTGCCCTTCAGCTTTTATTCCTAAATTATTTACTTGCAGCTAGCTTGCTTAACGTTTTATCTTCATTACGAAGGTCTTCTATATTATATTTGCCTTCTATAAAAATTTGATGCCATTGCATAAAGACAAGAACAGTCCAGATTTTTCTGCTGTAATCCCCTTTTCCTTCACAATGGGCATGAAGTAAATCCAATACAACGTTTTTATGAATTAAATGATCTGTTTCACTTTCTTTAATTAATTGCTTTGCCCAGTCATGCAATTCATTTTTTAACCAATGACGAATTGGAACTGGGAAGCCAAGCTTTTTACGATTCAATACGTGATCAGGGACAATACCTTCTACCGCTTCACGCAAAATAGATTTTGTCGTTCCATTAGCTATTTTTAAAGAGACTGGCAATTCGCTTGCTACACGGAACACTTCTTTATCTAAAAATGGTACACGAAGCTCCAACGAATGAGCCATTGTCATTTTATCCGCTTTTAACAAAATATCCCCACGTAACCAAGTATGAATATCCACATATTGCATTTGATTCACAAGTGGTTCATTTTTTACATTCTCATATAGAGGATTCGTAATCTTGTTATACGGGAAAGCTCCATTAAATGGTTTTAACAAGGAACGCTTTTCCTCCATTTCAAACATTTTAGCATTACCAATATAACGCTCGCTTAATGGTGTTGTACCCCGTTCTAAAAAGCTCTTTCCTTTGACTCCTTCAGGAAGTATTTGTGCAACTCTTCTTAGCAATCCTAAAGCAGGAGAAGGGATTGAGTGAAATACTTTTAAGGATTCTGGCTCACGATAGATGTTATAGCCACCAAACAGCTCATCCGATCCTTCTCCTGAAAGCACAACGGTAACATGCTTGCTTGCTTCTCTTGCAACAAAATACAAAGGTACACAGGCTGGATCTGCTAATGGGTCGTCCATATGCCACATGATTTTTGGTAGCTTTTCAATATATTCTTCTGGAGTAATCACATAGGAGATATTCTCCACTCCTAATTTATCAGCAGTTTCCTTCGCAACATCAATTTCAGAAAATCCTTCACGCTCAAATCCTACGGAAAAGGTTTTTATTTGTGGGTTAAATTGTTTTGCTATGGCTACGATTATAGATGAATCGATACCACCAGACAAAAAGGAACCAACTGGAACGTCACTTCGCATATGAACCTTAACCGAATCCGTTAATACATCTTGAATGCGTTTTTTCCAATCGGATTTTTCCATGATTAGTGGATTAAATTGTGCATGGAAATATCGATGTATTTCCAGCTCCGCTCCTGGTTTTTGAACAAAGTAATGACCGGGCTCCATTTTTTTTATGCCTTCTGTTAACGTAAATGGTTCCGGAACATATTGAAAGCTTAAATAATGATGCAATGCTTCAACATCTACAACTTCTTCATCTAATGCCAAACTTAAGCTTTTCTTTTCACTTGCAAAATAGGTTTTTCCCTCAACATTCGCATAGTACAACGGTTTAATTCCAAAATGATCTCTTGCACCATATAACGTCTCTTCTTCTTTATCCCAAATTAAAATGGCAAACATACCACGTAATTGTTCAAACGCTTTTTCGCGATACTTGTGGAACATTGCTAAAATAACCTCTGTATCGGAATCTGTCGCAAACTGAAAATCATCTTTTAAAAGCTCATTTTTAAGCTCTAAATAATTATAAATTTCTCCATTAAAAATAATCCAATACCGTTCATTTTGGTATGGTAACGGTTGTTGTCCACTCTCAATATCGATAATACTTAATCTTCTAAAGCCAAAAGATATATATTCATTATGGTAATAACCTTCATCATCTGGTCCACGATGGGTAATGACATTGTTTTGCTTTTCAAAATGCTGTTTATTAACATTTTCACTGTTATGTCTTATTAATCCGATAAAACCGCACATGTTTGTTATGTCCTCACTTTCATGTTTCAAATACTTGCCAAATTGAGTATATCATAAATTATTTAGACAATACGATATACATTCGTTTAGAAAAGAAAATAAAAGGGCGTAACTCGTTAGTAGGAGTTCGCCCTTCATTTAAACTTTATTTTTTACTGTACATGACTTTTTAATTCGTCCATTTTGTCTGTTTTCTCCCAAGGGAAATCAGCATCTGTGCGTCCAAAATGACCATATGCAGCAGTATTTTGATAGATTGGACGTCGTAAATCCAACATTTTAATAATTCCTGCCGGACGTAAATCAAATGTATTGCGAATCGCTTCAACAAGCTTATCTTCAGGCGCCTTACCAGTTCCAAAAGTATTTACAGAAATGGATACTGGCTGCGCAACCCCAATAGCATAAGCAAGCTGTACTTCACAGGATTCAGCTAAGCCCGCTGCTACAATATTTTTGGCAACATAACGAGCGGCATAGGCAGCGGAACGGTCTACTTTTGTAGGATCCTTCCCACTGAACGCACCACCCCCATGACGTGCATAACCTCCGTACGTATCAACAATAATCTTACGGCCTGTTAAACCAGCATCTCCTTGTGGTCCACCAATAACAAATCGACCTGTAGGATTTATAAAATACTTTGTTTCCTCATCCAGTAATTCTCTTGGAACTACTTCATTAATGACATGTTTTTTCAAATCCTCATTAATTTGTTTTAATGTAACTTCTGGAGAATGTTGAGTTGAAATGACGATTGTATCAATACGTACTGGTTTATTATTTTCGTCATATTCTACCGTTACCTGAGTTTTACCATCAGGACGCAAATATTCTAATGTACCATCTTTACGTACATCTGTTAGTCGCTTAGCTAACTTATGAGCAAGAGAAATTGGTAAAGGCATTAGTTCTTTCGTTTCATTTGTGGCAAATCCAAACATTAAGCCTTGGTCTCCTGCACCAATCGATTCAATTTCTTTATCGGACATTTGCCCTTCACGTGCTTCCAATGCTTCGTTTACACCTTGAGCAATATCTGGTGATTGTTCATCAATCGCAGTAAGTACCGCACAGGTTTCCGCATCAAACCCATACTTTGCTCTTGTATATCCTATATTTTTCACAGTTTGTCGTACAATTGTTGGAATATCAACATATGTTGAAGTTGTTATCTCTCCAGATACTAATACGAGTCCTGTCGTAACTGTTGTTTCACAAGCTACTCGAGCATTCGGGTCTTTAGATAAAATTTCATCTAATATGGCATCAGAAATCTGGTCACAAATTTTATCAGGATGACCTTCTGTTACTGATTCTGAAGTAAATAGCCGACGCTTAACAGCCATTCTTCTGTATCCTCCTTTATCATAAACCACAATAGTTAACGGAACACTAATTTGCATATTTAATGAAATATCCTATTAAAACGTAAGTGAAATTGATTGGGCGAACCCTAATTCCTACTTATGTTATCAGATTTTCCGTTCGCGAATTATCATAACGTTATCGGAAAAGATTGTCAATAAAGTGAAACTTATACTAGAATCTCTTTTTTCACCAAATCCAACTGACTATGGAATCAGTAACTGTTTATGTCTTAACTCGTCACCTTTGTCCATCTTATGAGTATACCTATATTAAAAACCTTCCCTCTATGTAGTCTTACTATTCAATTTCAGATGGGTTAAGCCCAATTATTACAATTGGAAATTATTTATGAAATTTTATGAAATTAGTATGGACTATTGAATATAATGTGTTATACTAATAGACAAATTGAAGGTTTGTATTATACAAAGTTTTGAAGAACAAATAGATGTTTGAGCGGAATATAATTATACCACAACTTATGTTAACTTCTATCTATTTGTATAATAATTCGGAGTAAAAGGATGGTATGTCATGACCAATTTTTTAAACGTTCGCGAAAGTTTGCTTGATGTTAGCTCATTAGAAAATTTACAACAAAATCTTTCGACACCAGCATTGGTTGAAAAAGTTTTATCTCGCCAAGAAGGTCAACTTGTAGCAAATGGAGCTATTCAAGCAAACACTGGCAAATATACTGGGAGATCCCCGAAGGATAAATTTATTGTTAAGGATGATACAACCGCAAACAAAGTAGATTGGGGAAATGTTAACCAACCGATTTCCAGAGATGTATTCTTGAACCTTTATAAGAAAGTAATGACTTTTTTAAAAAATAAGGATGAAGTATTTTCATTTCAAGGCTTTGCTGGAGCAGATAAAAATTTCCGCCTTCCTATTCAAGTTGTGACGGAGTATGCATGGCATAATTTATTTGCTAGTCAATTATTCATCCAGCCTACAGAGGAGGAGCTACAAAGTCATCATCCACAGTTTACACTTATTTCAGCTCCTAATTTTAAGGCAGATCCAGCCGTAGATGGAACCAATTCCGAAACGTTTATTATCGTTTCATTTGAGCATAAAGTCGTATTAATTGGTGGTACAGAATATGCGGGAGAAATTAAGAAGTCTATTTTTTCTGTTATGAATTATTTGTTACCAGAATCAGGGGTACTACCGATGCATTGTTCTGCTAATGTTGGGATAGAAGGGGATGTTGGTTTATTTTTTGGCTTATCTGGCACTGGTAAAACAACACTTTCTGCAGATCCAAATCGTAGTTTAATTGGTGATGATGAACATGCTTGGTCAAACAATGGTGTGTTTAATATTGAAGGCGGATGCTATGCGAAGTGTGTAAATCTATCACAGGAAAAAGAACCCCAAATATATAACGCGATTCGATTCGGCTCCGTTTTAGAAAATGTCGTTATTGATGAACAAACAAGAATGGCCGATTACGACGACACAACATTAACCGAAAATACGCGTGCAGCCTATTCGATAGCTAATATCGATAATGTCATTTTACCTAGTATTGCGGGGCATCCTAGAACAATCATTTTCCTAACTGCGGATGCATTTGGTGTTTTGCCACCTATTAGCAAGCTAACAAAAGAGCAGGCTATGTATCACTTTTTAAGTGGATACACGAGTAAGGTTGCCGGGACAGAGCGAGGGATTACAGAGCCAGAAGCTACATTCTCCGCATGCTTTGGAGCGCCATTTTTACCATTGCCTGCAGCTAAATATGCTGAAATGCTTGGAGAAAAGATAGATCAATTTGAAGTGAATGTATTTCTAGTGAATACCGGATGGACTGGTGGACCATACGGAACAGGAAATCGAATGGAGTTAGCTCATACACGAACGATGGTTCATGCAGCATTAGAAGGAGAACTAAATAAAACCGAGTATGTGAAGGATCCTATTTTTGGTCTTTCCATTCCTGTCCATTGCCCAGGAGTTCCAAGCAAAGTATTACTACCTTGGAAAACGTGGGAAAGTGAAACAGAATACACGGATAAAGCACAAGAGCTAGCGATGAAATTCCATGATAATTTTGCGAAGTTTCATAATGTCTCTACAAGTATTGCAAACGCTGGCCCACTGTATCATCGTTACTAAAAAATTGCTTCTCTCATATCTTTTATATATATTGTTGTGGCTATTCTTTCTAAATGGAAAGGATAGCCTTTTTTTTAATTCTCCAAAAGAATCTTTTCTTTCGAAATAGACTGTAAGCAATTAGGTAATACACCATCTTTCATCATAAAACTAAAAGAAGGATTGTTCGTAATATTTTTGGGTAGGGTATCCAGTATTACCGGCCCTTCTGTTTCAAAGTAAGAAGGTTGATCGGTTAACTCCAGCACATGAGCAAAGTAAACATTTTTAATGACATTTCCACCTTTACCATCCACATGATACTGTCCAATGTAAGTTAACTCTTTAACCACACCGCCTGTTTCCTCCAACACTTCCCTTTTTGCAGCTTCTTCTGGAGTCTCTCCTTCCTCCACTTTTCCACCTGGAAACTCTAAGCCACGGTCCTTATGCTTTGTTAATAACCATTTACCAGCATAACGAGTAATAATCCAAACATGTTTTGGATTTATTGCAAATGGATTTCGTTCAAAAGACAATGTCACTTCATTATCGTAAAAATCATTAAATTTAAGCATTGCATTCACTACTTTCACTCTCTGAATACTAGAAGAATAGTTTAGTACTCATACGTCACATCATGCAAGATCCATCCTTGACTTTGCTTATAAACAAAGTCCATATGAATTGTATAAGTACCATATAAGTCTGATGTGTTTGTTTGCGTTACTACTTTATGGTTGTCCGTTACAGCATCAACCGAATAGTCATTTGATTCAACAAACCATGCAGGTGTTTCGGTTGGGACAATAAATAATTGGTTGTCATGTTCTCTATAATATAAATCCACCATTTTTTTTGCAAGTGAAAGGCTAGTATAAGGTGAAAAGCTTTCCACTAATTCATCCTTATTGCTGTAACTCAATACACGATAGGATTCATCTGTAGGTTGAACAAGATGGTTCATAACGTTTGTAGAAATGTCACTAATTGTTTCTTTTGTTAATGCCTCTTCAACCTTTGCTACAACTGGTTCTTCGGTTATAATACTTCCCGATAAATCTGAAATCGCTAACAACATCGAAATGCTAATGACAACAAAATTAATCTTAATCATCATAGATAAAACGCTCCCCGAAACAAGTCTTTATTCTATCTTTATGCAATAGCATTCAATCTATTTCTACTTTTCCTAGTATTTTGTATTAATTTTATGGAGAGCATGGATAACCCCCTGTCCTTATTGGACAAGGGGGCATCATTAATTGTCTGGATTTTCTAAGATTCCCATTGATTTAATATGACTTCTTGTTTTCTCATCACCAAGGTCATAAAGCTTTTGAAATACGTTGATCATCCCTTGGTCAAATTGGTCATTGGAAGCATCATTATGATATTCCATTATTGGTACATGTGCACGTAAGAACGTTAAATTATCCGCATCATACATTTCATCAAATAATTCCCTGAGCTCTATGATTTCATGTGGATTGGCATATATAACAAAATCATCATTATTCTGAGCTTTTAATCGAGAAATTTCTTGCGTACCAATACTGACATAAAATCTCTCTTTACCTGTGTTTTCCACGTTCCAAACCCCCTCATTATAACGGTACCTTTATGCATTTAGAATAACCTAAAATGGTTAATTTATGAGAGCGATAGGAAGTAAACATACACATTATGTAAAAAGGGAAAGAATCGAGACATACTCGAATCTTCCCCTTATTGAATACTGCTAGCCTTACTGATTTCTTCTTTAATTAAACAACGTCCTTTACCATGAGGTATACACATAGGTGTCCCGAATAGTGGATCATAGGTAACATCACAGCTCATACGAAATACGTTTTTTACTAAGTCAATTGTAATAATATCTTCCGGTTTACCCTGTGCCCAAACGTTCTTATCTTTTAGTGCAACAATATGGTCTGCATAGCGACAAGCCAAATTAATATCATGCAATACCATAACAATTGTACGATTATCTCTATTATTTAGTTCGAATAATAAGTCCAACACTTCAATTTGATGGGTTAAATCTAAGTAGGTCGTAGGTTCATCAAGTAAAATCATTTCAGTATCCTGGGCTAATGTCATGGCAATCCATGCACGTTGTCGTTGACCACCAGATAGAGAATCCACAAGACGATCCTTTAAATCAATCAAATTTGTGGCAGCTAATGCATCCTGTACCGCTTTGTCGTCTTCCTCAGACCAACGTTTTAAAAATCCTTGATATGGATAACGACCTAGGCGCACTAGTTGCTCCACAGTTAATCCTTCTGGCGTAGTAGGACTTTGCGGTAAAATCGCCATTTCCTTTGCGACTTCCTTCGTTTTCATTTTCGCAATATCTTGACCGTCTAATACGACCTTCCCAGTTTTCGGCTCCAGAAGCCTTGCTAGAGAACGAAGTAATGTAGATTTTCCACAACCATTGCTCCCGATAAAGACGGTTACCTTTCCTTTTGGAATGGTTATATCTAATGAATCGATGATTATATCTTCGCCGTAACCTAACGTTAACTCCTTGGCCATCAAGGATTCCATTTTCATCTCTCCTTTAAGAGAAGTAAGAAAAGCGTGCGATAAACAATTTAAGAACACTCTCCGTTACCGTAACATATGATAATTCTTCTTACTATATACTTTAAATGAAAATGATTATCATTGCAATTGTTATATTTTCCATCTAATAGGTCCCTTTTTAATCTTCTCTTCTGTTCCCCTTCTCTACCCAATCCATTAAAGTACGTCGTAATAACTTTTTGGCAGCATTTCGAGGGAGTGAATCTACAAAATAATACGCTTTCGGTAATTTATATCTAGCTAAGTGCTTTGTTAAATATTCCTGTAAAAAGACCTCTGTTACTCGAGCTTTATCGTTTGTTACGATGAAGGCAACCGGTGCCTGTCCCCATCTCTCATCCTTAACTCCTACTACACCAGCATCCAAAACTCCCTCCATTCCCTTCAAGGCAGATTCAATTTCAGCTGGATATACATTTTCACCACCCGAAATAATTAAATCTTTTCGTCGATCCAGAACATATAAATAACCATCACGATCAACATACCCAAGGTCACCAGTATGAAGCCAGCCATCCTCAAATGTAGAGGCATTCGCATCGGGACGTTTATAATAGCCTTTAGTTACCATTGGACCTTTTACGACAATTTCCCCAACCTCATCGACATTCGCTTGTTTCTTGTCTTTTATAATTTTTAATTGCGCTGGAAATAATGCTTTCCCTGCCGAACCAAGCTTAGTTAATGCGTCTTCAGCACTTAACGTAACAATTTGGGAAGATGTTTCCGTCATCCCATATGACTGAAAAACCGGTATCCCCTTTTCTTTACAGGCTTCTAATAACGATTGAGGCGCTGGTCCACCGCCAAGAAGCATACACCGTAGTGAACTAGGATATCGTTCATTACCTAAATCTCGTACTAAGGATTCCAAAGTAACAGAAACTACAGACATAATGGTGATTCCTTCGTTCATAAGCTCCCTTTGAACATCCTCTAGAGAAAAGCCGGTATGTAAATGTACTGGCATCCCATAAATGACACTTTTCACTAAAATAGATAATCCACTAACATGAAATAACGGTAATGCTGCTAACCATCGATCCTCTTCATGTAAGCCTAAGTTTAGTGCTGATGACGTAGCACTCCAGAAATGATTGCCATACGTTTGCTGTACACCTTTTGGGAAGCCAGTAGTCCCAGATGTATACATAATCGTAAAAACATCATCCAAATCCATTTCAATTGGAAGCTCAAAATTTTCTGGAGTTTGTTTACGAACTGTCCCGAACGAAAAATATTTATCTTTTGTCAACGGAAGGATTTCTTTTACCTTCTCCGCCAATTTATCTTGATAAATAATACTTGTGCTTTCCGAATCTTCATATTGAAAACGTAATTCAGAAGGAGTTAATCGGGTATTTAATAAAATCACCTTTGCTTGAAGATAGCTAAGTGCATGAATGGCTACAACCATTTCATAACTATTTTTCGATAAAAGAGAAATGTGTTCCCCTTTTCGTATCCCTAAACGATATAATTGACTTGCAAAGCAAATAGCATCTTCTCTTAATTGTTGAAACGTAATTTTCGTTCTATCAATCAACTGAATAGCTGTTCTATGTGGTGTTAAAAAAGCTCTTTTTTCTAACCAATGTGGTATGACAGTCATAAAAACACCTCCGATGCAAATAGTGGTGGCATAATGTATTTATCCTTTTTATAATGGTATAGTATCCAATTTATTGTAGCAATAATTTGGTCTTAAAGAGGATTCTTAATCAATTATCAATATAGACTATCCTACAAAGGAGCTGTGTAATGGGATTAACAACGAAGCGCGTGATATGTTACATATTTGGTTTGATGATAATGTCTCTTGGAGTCACACTAACCATAAAAGCAAATGTTGGCGTTGGCGCATGGGATGCTTTAAATGTCGGACTATCCAAGTATGCCTTTACGGTTGGGTCTTGGGTTATTATCATTGGTGTTATTTTAATTGTGATTAATGCCGTTCTGATGAAACGAAAACCAGACTTATATGCCTTTTTTACAATTGTCATAGTAGGCTTATATGTGGATGGATGGTTATTTGTATTTAAATCCTTCCAAATGGATTCCTTGGTTTTTCAAGTTAGTTTGTTTCTTTTAGGCATGTGTGTATTAGCATTAGGGGTTACTATATACCTGCAAGCAAAGTTTGCCCCTAATCCAGTAGATAATTTGATGATCGCTTTACATACGAGGTTTCATATGAAGTTAGGATTAGCTAAAACAGTCGGGGAAGTTATTGCCTTTATCTTTGCCTTGCTTGTAAAAGGTCCAATTGGATTTGGTACTATCGTTATTACGATTTTCATTGGACCAATTGTGCAGTTTTTCTATCCTAAGGTTGAAGGGATCATTTATAAGGATAACTAGTACTTTTTTGAAATTTATATTTAAGTTTATCTTTTTACCGTGGCTTTCTTAGGATATGGTGGCATTATTCAACAGTATCTATTAGGATTCATACAACATCCTGCGCTTTTTCTAATAAAACATCATATAATTCCATCAAAACTTCATAAAAAATACCCTTATCGCATAAGTGATAAGGGTATTTTTATCGTCATTAAGGGAAACGCGGGAATTGTTTAAAGTCTGGCTTACGCTTTTCTTTAAACGCATCTCTTCCTTCTTTCGCTTCATCTGTTGTGTAATAAAGAAGTGTCGCATCTCCACCAAGTTGTTGCAATCCTGCTAAGCCATCCGTATCTGCATTGAAGGATGCTTTCAAGAAACGTAGTGCTGTTGGCGATTTTTCTAGCATTTCCTCAAACCATTGAATCGTTTCTTCTTCTAGCTTTTCAAGCGGTACTACAGTATTTACTAATCCCATGTCTAATGCTTCCTGAGCATTGTATTGACGGCATAGATACCAGATTTCACGAGCTTTTTTATGTCCAACAATACGAGCTAGATAGCCTGCACCATAGCCTGCATCAAAGCTTCCTACCTTAGGACCAGTTTGTCCAAAAATAGCGTTATCTGCAGCAATCGTCAGGTCACATACAACATGTAATACATGACCTCCACCTATTGCATAACCAGACACCATTGCAACTACTGGCTTCGGCATAACACGAATTAAACGTTGGAGATCTAATACATTTAGTCTCGGAATATGATCGTCTCCTACGTATCCACCGTGACCTCTTACTTTTTGGTCTCCACCTGAACAAAATGCTTTATCGCCAGCACCAGCTAAAACAATTACTCCAATATACGAATTGTCACGAGCACGAGTAAATGCATCAATTAGTTCTTGCACTGTATGCGGTGTAAAGGCATTGTGAACTTCAGGTCGATTAATCGTAATCTTAGCAATTCCATTATAAGATTCATATAGTATCTCATCATAGGTGCGTTCCGTAGTCCATTCTACTGCCATATGTAATCCTCCTTACTAACATTTATGTTTTTCCTCATTTAAAATGAAGTCACTAACTATTTTACCAAACTTTTGAGATTCTTCCACATGAACTGCATGTCCAGTCTTTTCAACAATGCACAATTTGGCATTGTTAAACTTTTTCAGCATTTGTTGATTGAGGTTCATAAACTTTTGATCGTACTCCCCAACGATTAAGAGAATAGGAACTTGCAAGTTATGTAAATGATGCCACCATGAGGGCTGCATACCAGTTCCCATATACCGTAATGAATCGGCTAAGCCTTTGTCTGTATGACTGAGACGCTCCATACGAATTTGTTCTTGTTTTTCCGTTGCCAAATTCTTTTGTGTTTGAAATAAAGGAATGCTTTCCCAATATTCTACGAAGGCTCGAATACCTTCCTTCTCTAGAAAATCAGCCAATTTTGTATCATGCTTCACTCGTTCCTCCCGCTCTTTTTTTACTTTTAAGCCTGGAGAGGAGCTTTCTAATATTAAGGTAGAGACAAGATTCGGATATAAGCATGCAAAGGATAAAGCTGTTCTACCACCCATAGAGTATCCTAACACATGTGCTTTATCCAATCCTAATGCCGTTAAAATAGAGGCAATATCACGACAAACAGACTCCATCGTGTATGGTGTATGTACCTCTGTTTTTCCATGTCCAGGTAGATCAATGGAAAGCACATGAAAATGCTTTGCCCATTCTTCTTTACACGCATCCCAGGTATGTGACGTGCCCGTAAAACCATGTAAAAGCAGTAAAGGTGACCCTTTACCTGCTTGTTCTGTCCAATAATCATTATTGTTTACTTTCACAAACATGTGGATCACCCTAATAAAGTTACTATATTTTGTTCAATTATTGCCCATTCTTCCCGATGCCAAATTACATTTTCATCCCGATTGGTGTTTATTTCTAACACATGAATACCACCAGTTTGATAGGCCAGTTTTAACTCTTTTTCAAAGTGCTCCCAAGAAGTAATATTCGCGTAATGCCCTCCATACATGTCAACCACCTTCTCAAAGGATAGGTTCAACGGGGTCCCAAACAATACTTCAAAATGGCTTTTATCCTCCGCTTGTGGTAGAAAAGAAAAAATTCCTCCACCATTGTTGTTAATAAGAACAACTGTTATATCAATATTGTATTGGTTGGCGACAAGTAAACCATTCAAATCATGGTAAAAGGACAGGTCCCCAATAAGTAGCGTTACTTTCCTACCA
>JACYYJ010007139.1_pt6 | contig 14126 bp, 11 predicted proteins | sample 8236861 | NCBI WGS metagenome assembly JACYYJ01 (sample SAMN14103086, study PRJNA606662) | landfill metagenome | isolation source: landfill solid waste | place: India:New Delhi, Okhla landfill site | collected 2017-11-05
AAAGAGCCCCATTGCTTATTAGAGCTTTTATGGGAATGGCAAAGTGGTGATATGATAGCGGATATTGGACTAGTCATCAGTAATCACGAGACATCTAGAGAAATTGTAGAATCTTTAGGCATACCGTATTACTATATTCCAGCAAACAAAGATATCCGTGAGCAAGTCGAGCAAAAACAAATTGAGCTACTGAGAGAATATAATGTGGACTTAATCATTCTCGCTCGATATATGCAAATTTTGACACCACATTTTGTTGGAACCTTTAAAAACCAAATTATTAACATCCACCATTCCTTTTTACCTGCTTTCATCGGTGCCAAACCGTATGAGAGAGCATATAATCGTGGAGTTAAATTAATTGGGGCGACTTCTCATTATGTAACCAATGATTTAGATGAAGGTCCAATAATCGAACAGGATATTAGTCGTGTAGATCATCGAGATAATGCAGAGGCAATGAAGAAAATAGGCCAATCAGTAGAGCGTAGCGTCTTAGCGAGAGCGGTCAAATGGCATTTGGATGATCGCATTATTGTATATGGAAACAAAACCATCGTATTTTAACAGGGAAAGCATGTGACTCTTATGTGAGCCATATGCTTTTCTTTTATGTTCTGTTACCGAAATATCCTCCTTGCATAGAATATGGTGGAGGTGTTTTCGGTGAATCGTTTTATGAATGTATTGAAAAAAGGTAACCAAGTTTACGTAGAGGCAATGTATCCTACTTGCTTTAAAATATATAAGGACCGTCAGTTTCTAATGGCTACAGATCAAAATCGCATCATCTCATTTGAAGTGGAGGATTATGTCAAGTCGATAACGATACTTGGCTATTATAATGATCTGATCGTCAGAGAGGATTACTTTCTATCAGATGATAGGGAGCTTGATCGAGATCGCGATTTTCGACCTGGAGATATATTAGTAGCAAGCGATAATGTCAAGAAGGAGTTATCAGGATATATGGGGCATAGTGCTCTCGTAGTGAATGAAAAAGAGGTCGTAGAAGCAGTAGGAGGACATCCAGCTATCACGAAAGATCCGATAAAAGACTTTTTACGGAAACACCCAATTCACGCACAGTTTCGTCCTAAAAATAAAGAGGTCGGGGAGAAGGTGACCGAATTTGCTCTTCAATATTACGAAAAATACCAGGAAAATTTAGATCAAGGGATTAAAAAACCGATTTTTTCTTTTCAATTATCTCAAAATCTAGATGATTTATGGGAATTTACTTATTGTTCTAAGCTGATCTGGCTTTGCTATCATTATGGGGCAGGATACACATTTGAAAATGATGACTTATGGTTTTCTCCAGAGGATTTGTATCATAATTTAATAGATAATGAAGCATTTGAATTAGTTTACAGACATCCAGATCTTCAATTTTTAATCGATACTTAGTAGAGAATGACGCAGAAATTTGGGTTATTTCATGGTTAGACTCATAATAAAAATACTTCATTCCATTGATGTGTCCTTCAATGGAGTGAAGTAATCGGTATTTTTATACTATTTTCAACAAAATTAAACACCTATTTTTCAAAAATGTATTGCTCTAAAAATTCATTGCGAAACTTTCCGTCTGGATCATACTTCCTAACTAGCTGTCTAAATGCTGGCAGTTGTTTATAACGTGTTTGCAGCTTTGTTGGGTCCATTGTGAACAGCTTCCCCCAATGTGGTCTTGGTTGGAATGGTTCGAGTACTGCTTCTATTTTCGGTAGTACTAGCTTCACTTCATTCCAAAGATCCTTCCATGTAAAATGGATCCCAATCGAGTCCTGCTTATAGTTCATACTCATCCAAAGGTCGTCAGCTTTAATACTTCGAAGCTCTGAAACTAATAATAATGGGGCAATTTCATCACGCAGTCCATTCAGTTTTTTCATTGCATCACTTATATGATGACGTGATAATATATACTCACTTTGTAGTTCTTTACCACTACTTGGAGTAAAGTTCATTTTGAAATGTGCTAAACGGTCGTGCCATGGTCCTAGAACACCTAATTGCTCGGTACAATGCTCAGCCCCATGACCAGAGATTGGATGGAGATTCACGTTGGCGAGCTCTGCGCCATAGAAATCTGTATTTAACTCGACAGCATCTTGTTCAGTGATTGTCTGTTTAAGCCAGACTTGGTTAAATCGTTCCTCCTGCCAGTCAGTAAATAAACTAACACTGTAGGCGCTAGCATAAATTTCATCATAATATTGATAAAATTCGTGAAAGGATAGATTTTGATAGACCACTTGTCTCACTTGAAAATCTGGTATTAAATCAAGTGTAAGCTTTGTAATAATACCGAATGCACCAAGACTTACGGACAAGCCTCTCATCTCCTCTTCATGCTCTTCTCGTGTTAACGTAATGATTTCTCCATTTCCATTAACGAATTCAATACCAGATACAATTGTAGCGAGATTTCCATTTTTATCACCAGATCCATGGGTTGCTGTGGCACAAGCCCCCGCCACGGAAATGTGAGGCAATGAAGCAAGGTTATGTAATGCCAGCCCAGTTTCACCAAGATATTGACAGACATCACTATACTTCATTCCTGCTTCGACGGTTATTTTTTGCTTCTCTTTATCAAAATCTATCACCCTATTTAATTGTTCAACTGAAACGATATGCTCGTTAGAATCCGCAATATGATTAAACGAGTGACGAGACCCTACTACTTTTAATCGGTTACATTTTTTTACTAACTGTTGTATTTCTTCGACACTTTCAGGTATATGCCAATTGCTTGCGTGATAGGTGTAATTACCTGCCCAATTGCGTTGTTTTGTCATTTTGTAAAGCTCCTTTTTCATACAATGCTTGTAGAATATTCAACTTGACCGTACAAAGTCGTCGCTAATAGAATAGCACAGAATGTAGAAAAAAAGTAGTGAAGGATGCCAGAGGGGCCGGGATCCCCCTGCACCCTAGTCTCTATAGATCTTTAATACCTGATCATTAGGTAGATGCAAGGTGACCTCTAATGGATTACTATCTGTTGGTATTGCATCATACGTTATTTCAAATGTCGTTCCTGTTATATTGGTACTGTAACCATTGCTTAACAAATTTATTTTTTCTCCGTTTACGATCAATTCCATTTGTTCAAAATTTAAGCTTTCTATCAGCTCCTTATCACCTTTTCCTTTAATGATCGTAGAAGTTGGGGAAGCTTCTATTGTTTGAAAAGTTAACAGTGCCTCATTTAGGATAACTTTCTCATTAATGGTTTGCTTAATCGTGTGTCCCATTGCTTTTTCTGGATTATAAGAGAAAGTGAGTGTTTCGGTTGTTTCGTGAAAATGTACGGTTAATTCCTTCGCAAAGCCGTTAGGAGTCTCAAAGCTATGTGTCCCTCTTATTACCTTTTCATCTTCACTGACTTCCCCCATACCACTTTCATGGGATGCGTTTGTCAAAAATCCTGTGATATTGATTGGCTGGTGATCATATTCGGTATTTTTTACGATAGAGCCGGGACTTTCTAATGTGTAGAACATAATTAATTGATTCTCATCAACGATAATACCATCTATGGTAAAAGTAGTTCCATCTTCAAAAGTAATACTTTTATTAATGGTCTGCCCCATGCCTGAATCATTTAGTTGCTGTAATGTATTGGAAATAACATGATCATAGCCAATGATTTTTTTACCGTAATAGGCAAGGCTTTGGTAATTATAGCCGATAAGAATACTTATAATAATAAGTGCTGCAAGCCTTCGCCAAACTTTACCTGAACGTCGTTGCTTTTGATTTGGAAGATGATCGAGTCTGTTACGCAAGCGTGATTCCAATTCCTTTGGTGCATGAACTTTTTGTAATTGCTCCTTTTCTCGCTCAAATTGTTGTTTCATTCTACCCATCTTGCTCACCTCGATATAAATGATGTAATTTCTTTAAACCATAATAAATTCTAGATTTCACCGTCCCTATGGATGTATTGGTTATCGAACCAATTGTTTTCAAATCCAGGTCATGCAAATACTTGAGTCGAATCACTTCTGCTTGCTGTGGAGTTAACTTTGCAAGCAGATGATCTAGGTCAATCTGGGTGTCTGTTAATTCAAATGCATGATGGGATGTTGCAAATTTGTCTAGTTCTTTATCATCTAAAAATTCCATTCTTTTTCTTTTTCGGAAAGTATCATAACAACACCTTACAAGGATGGTTTTACTCCAGCTATAGAAGGATTCGCGTTTTTGCAATGTATGAATTTTTTCATAAAGAATTACAATCATATCCTCCATCACATCAAGGGCGTCATGTTCATTTTTCATATAGGACCATGCAAGGCGGTAATAGTCGTCTTGTTTTGCTAGAATTAGTTGTAAAAGTGCTTCTTTATTGCCGTTTTGTGCTTTCTTCACAAGCTTGACTGTCAAGTTGTTGCCCCCTTTCTCTAGATAAGAGATCTGAATAGGGAAAAAAGTTCATATCATTTTTCCTGAAATTAGTTTACCATGTAAGGACACATTGAAATGGCCAGTTTTTCAATAAAATCATTGTAAAAAAAGAAAATCCTTTGGTGAATTCTTGATATCGTACACTTTTATCTGTGTTTTTTGAAAATATTACTCCATGATTGTCATCATGTTATGTAGTATAATTGGTATATCGAATATGTAAAAATTTACGGAAAGGAGAAGAAGTATTATGGAAAATAGTGAGGGTAAGATGATTATTCAGGCCATTAGGGAATTGTCAGTCAAAGTAGATCAAATTAGTGGCTTTAATCAACAATTAACAGAGAAAGTTGACCAAAATCATACTGCATTATCAAAACGGATGGATAGTATGGAAGAGAAAATGGACTATATTCAACACAAACTGATCGAACATGATCAAGATATTTATACATTAAAGCGAAAGGTGAGATAGGGTATAAAAATAGAACTAGTCCGCAATGTGAAAATAGATGGCTGAATTAGTTATCAAACAACGAAACCCCCATCACTCGACATTTATTTACCTTTCATAACATCCTTCAGTTTGCTTTTATCTTTATTCGCAACAAACTCGTCAAAGGCAACTTAATCTTATCCAACCCTGATTTGAACTTTTACTTGAATGAAACCTTTTCCATTTTCATGACGTATAGAGAAGGGAGAGGAGCTTAAACCATATGAAAAAGACCATAATATTACTTGCATTTGTTTTTTCTATTTTTTTACTACCTCAGGATGTTTATGCTGTGGATTTTTCCATTACAAACACAGAGATTAACGCTTACTTACAGGAGAATGGTGATGTACAGGTCCAAGAGCAGCACACCTATCGTTTTGAAGGTGATTTTAATGGCATTACACGCTCCATAATTCCAAAAGAACAAACAAAAATAGAAGGCTTTCAAGCATTTGAAAATGGTAAGCCTTTAGAGGTTGAATTAGAAGAGAACGTTTATAAAGTCTATCGAAGTGGTTCCGATCAGAAGATTTTGATTGATCTCACTTATACGATAACTAATGGAGTGGAAGTGTACACAGACTTGGCACAATTTTACTGGCCATTTTTTGACACTAGCAATGAATCAACATATCAAAACATGGACATTTATATCCACCCGCCTCAAGCTTCGGAAGAGGTAATTGCATTAGGTTATGATGAGGCATATGCTACATCGGTTATAGCTTCAGATGGTGTGGTCCATTTTGCTATGGGTGAAGTAGAAAGTGGGACGAAAGGAGATATAAGAGTAGCATATGATCCTAATCTGTTCCCTGCTGCAAGCCTCTTAGCCGATAAAACGATTCGAGATGATATTCTAGCTGATCAGGCCGAACTTGAGCAAGAAAGACAGAACTATGAGAATAGGCAGGAGTTGTTAAATCGTATTTCTCCTTATATCATAGGTGGGTTATCTATCTATTTATTGTTACTTGTAGTAGTAGCATGGAGAAAGAAGAACAGTAGATTATTAGAAATAGAACGTGTCTCTTTATCATCGCAATACTTGCCAAATCAAGAAATGAGTTTACCAGCCACCATGCTATATATGAGAAATATGTCTCCTAGTAGTGAGCTCATCTCAGCTTCATTGATGGATCTAGTAAGAAAAGGATATGTCAAAAAAGATGGTGAAAGTAAATTTGTTATCGTAGATTCTAATACAGATTTTCCACATGAGAGCATATTGATCGAATGGTTATTCCATAAAATAGGCGAAAACGGGGTATTTACCTTATCCGATCTTTCTGCCTATACAAAGGTGAAAGGGAACCATTCCACTTACAGCAGTGACTTTGCCAAATGGATTCAAGCAGTAAAAGAAGAGGTTAAACAGAGCCACTTAGTTGAAAAGAAAAAAGGCTTAAGATGGACAATAGGTATAGTCAGTCTGTTAACAATGCTTTTTGCGATCATACTAGGTGTTCATTCGCTTTTTATGTGGATGTTTTTCTCGATCATCTTAGCATTCGCGTTGTTGCTCTTTGCGATCATTTATCAACCTAAAACCCTTCGAGGTCATCGGATTAGACAGCAATCGAAAAAAATCAGCCTCAATTACGACAATATCAGTGAAAAAGACTGGAATGACTGGATGACTGATGAGCAAATGCAATCATTTATTTACGCGATAGGTACAGGGAACAAGTCGATGCAGAAAAAATTTGAACAACTTAGCAAGAGCTTGTCTTTACCTTCTACTACGGATCACAGCATGCAATCACATGATGTGATGATGTTTATCCTCATTGCAAGCACCTTAACCAATCAATTTGACAAAGCGGATTCCACCGTTTCTGCCTCTACTAGCAGTGGGAGTGTTACTGGTGGAGGAACAGGCGTAGGTGGTGGCGGTGGAGGTTCAGGTGCTTTTTAATAGCAAAAAAGGTTTCAGTTGCTAATAGTGGTGACTGAAACCTTTATTTATTGTTATTGGAAACAAACGGTCTAGTGACAAAAGGTGGCGAAGAATTACAATCACACCAACTAATTTTATAATTTTTTTCTGAAATTCGTATTTCTTTATTGAATGTACGTACGAATTATATTATCATAAAGATAAACCTTTTCACACATACGTACAAGAAAGAGGAAAAAGGAATAGATCAGATAAGGAAGGTGAAGGAATTTGCTAGAAGAGCTGAAACAACAGGTTTTAGAAGCGAATAAGGATTTACCTAAATATGGACTTGTTACCTTTACTTGGGGTAATGTAAGCGGTTTCGATAAGGATTCCGGTCTTATGGTGATCAAGCCTAGTGGAGTTGACTATGATGAATTGAAAGCAAATGACCTTGTCGTATTGGACTTGGATGGGAATATTGTCGAAGGCGAGTTGAATCCTTCTTCTGATACACCTACTCATCGATTGCTGTATCAAAAGTTTCCTGGAATCGGAGGAGTAGTTCATACTCATTCACCTTGGGCGACTAGTTGGTCTCAAGCTGGAAAGGGTATTCCTGCGTTAGGAACAACACAGGCTGATTACTTTTATGGGGAAATCCCATGTACAAGAAGAATGACAGAACAGGAAGTCACAGGAGAGTATGAATGGGAGACAGGTAAGGTGATTGCCGAAACCTTTGAGAATATCAATCCATTGCAGGTTCCTGGTGTACTTGTGCACAGCCATGCTCCTTTTAGTTGGGGGAAAGACCCTCATGAGGCCATTCATAATGCAGTTGTTCTCGAGGAAGTAGCCAAAATGGCACTACACACCTATCAGATTAACCCAAATATTAGAGACATGGATTCATTTCTTTTAGATAAACATTATTTAAGAAAGCATGGAGCAAACGCCTACTATGGCCAGGATAAAAAATAACAAACATCAGTGACCATTCAATGAGTTTAGCTAAAGCTATTCAACAATAAGGAGGAATTTATGATGTTAGAAATTAGACCATATACCTTTTGGTTTGTGACAGGAAGTCAGCATTTATATGGAGAAGACGCGATTAAAGAGGTAGAAACAAACTCACGCAAAGTCGTGAAGGGTTTAAATACGGAAGGCAACCTTCCATTTGAAATAGAATTTAAAGAAGTGCTTACAACAGCGAATGATATTCATGCACTAATGCTAAAAGCAAACACTGATGAGAATTGCGCTGGCGTTATTACATGGATGCATACGTTCTCCCCTGCTAAAATGTGGATTGCAGGTTTAAAAACATTGCAAAAACCATTATTACATCTTCATACGCAATTCAATCGTGATATCCCATGGGAAACCATCGATATGGATTTCATGAACTTGAACCAAGCAGCACATGGGGATAGAGAGTATGGATTTATCGGTACGAGAATGGACGTATCACGTAAAGTAGTCGTTGGTCATTGGCAAAGCAAAGAAGTAGCGACAAAAGTTGCAGATTGGATGAAAACCGCAGCTGCGGTTGCAGAAGGTACAAATATACGTGTCGCTCGCTTTGGTGATAATATGCGTAATGTTGCGGTTACGGATGGAGATAAGGTCGAAGCACAAATTAAATTTGGCTGGGTCGTGGATTATTACGGCATTGGTGATCTTGTGGAGGAAATGGAGAAGGTTACAGATCAAGAGCTTGACACACTGTTCCAAGAATACGAAGAGCTCTATGAATTGCCGGAAGAAGCGAAAGAACCAGGCGCCGTTCGTGACTCTATTTTAGAGCAAGGAAAAATTGAGCTAGCATTAAAGTCTTTCTTAGCAAAAGGTAATTACACCGCATTTACAACAAACTTCGAGGATTTACATGGTATGAAGCAGCTACCTGGACTTGCAGCTCAACGTTTAATGGCAGAAGGGTACGGCTTTGCTGGAGAAGGTGACTGGCGTACAGCAGCACTTACTCGTTTCATGAAAATTATTGCAGATAATAAAGGTACTTCTTTTATGGAAGATTACACTTATCACTTAGAGCCTGGCAATGAAATGATTTTAGGTTCTCATATGCTGGAGGTTTGCCCAACCGTTTCTGCTACAAAGCCTCGTATTGTGGTGAACCCACTAGGAATTGGTGGTAAAGAGGATCCTGCTCGTCTCGTATTTGATGGTCGTGGTGGAGATGCAGTGAATGCTTCCTTAGTTGAAATGGGTGGCCGCTACCGTTTAGTGATAAATGAAGTGAAGGCAGAACAACCACAGAAGGAAACACCGAACCTACCAGTTGCCAAGGTATTATGGAAGCCAGAGCCGTCCTTAAGTGAAGCAACAGAAGCTTGGATTTATGCTGGTGGCGCACACCATACAGTGCTTTCATTTGAGGTAACGACAGATCAGCTGTACGATTTCGCTAACATGGCGAAGATTGAATGTGTCGTTATAGATAAAGACACGAACTTAAGACAATTCAGAAATGAACTGAAATGGAATGAAGCCATTTATCGTTAAGGTTCGAACAGTTAGAGATCTACATTTAAGTAGATCTCTTCTGTTTATCAACAAGAAATGCTTGACAGCGTATATGGTTAGTTTATGCTTGTATGTAGAGTGCTTTTTTCGAGCTTCTATGAGGAAAACATAATTTCCACTCAAAGCTCAAAACTAAAACCCGATTCTAGAAGGGTTAATTCCATAAAAAAACACGTAAACCGTAATAAAGACAGGTTCAATGAGGTGTAATTGATGCAAACAAAATATAATATTGTCAAGCAAGCTATTAAGTCTCAAATATTAGATGGTACCTATCAGCCACATCAAAAAATAAGCTCTGAAAGCGAATTAATGAAGCAATTCGGTGTAAGTCGTCATACGGTAAGACTAGCGATTGGGGATTTAGTCAACCAGGGATGGCTTTATCGAGAACAAGGTGCTGGAACTTTTTGTGCAGATCGTTCCAGAGAGGATGCCATTGGACGTAATCAACAAAAAAATATAGCTATTATAACTACCCATATTTCTGATTATATCTTTCCGTCTATTATTAGAGGAGCAGAATCCTATTTAAGTCAGCAGGGCTATCAAGTTAGTCTCTTTAGCACAAATAACAATCATGAAAACGAACGGAAGTTTTTGGAAAAAATATTAACCCAACATTTTGATGGGGTCATTATCGAGCCAACAAAGAGTGCTGTGACGAATCCGAATATAAATTATTACTTAAATCTAGAAAGACAAAATATTCCTTATTTAATGATTAATGCTTTTTATGACGAGCTAGAGCCTTTTCATATTGTCATGGATGATGAAAAGGGTGGGTTTTTACAAACAGAACATTTAATCGAATTAGGTCATGAGAATATCATTGGATTTTTCAAAAACGATGATACACAAGGCACAAAGAGAATGAAGGGTTATCTAAAAGCACATCGAAAGTACAATATTGAAATTTTACCAAATAATATTGTCACTTATAGCACGGAGGAAAAGTCGACAAAGCCAATGGAAGTACTGAAAAAGCTTCTGGAGGAAAAGGACGAAAAACGGCCAACTGCTATCGTGTGTTATAATGATGAGTTAGCTATTAAGCTACTAGATGTCATTAGAGAATCAGAGCTTCAAGTGCCAGAGGATATATCTTTAATCGGGTTTGATGACTCGTTTATGGCAGAAGTAACCGAGGTGAAGCTAACAACGATCGCACATCCTCAAAGTGAGATGGGTGAATTGGCTGCGAAGGTTATATTGGATATGGTGAAGCAATCGAAGGGGACAAAGAAGCAATCGACAACAGAAAATGACTTAATTCGTTTCGATCCAAGGCTAGTAATCAGGAATTCGACAGCACCGTTAAAAAAGAAAAAATAATGATAGAAGCATACAATTGGTATGCTTTTTTTATACTTTCTTAACGTATAAAATTTTTGCAGGAAGTAATGTGATGAAGCGAAAATCTTAAAGTCTAACGAAGAAGAAAAGCTGACGCATCGAGTTAAAGACGAGCGAATGCGAGTTTTTCTAATGTGCAAAAACTAGAAAAACAATCAAAAATATTACCAACGTATTGTATTAAAAACAATATTTGTTATACTAGTAGTACGTACAAATTTATCTTTATGCTTATGGAAACGCTATCAGTTATCTGTTACATTCTTAGTTAATTGATTGAATAAAGTAATAAGGTGAGGGGGCTTTTATGTGGAGGCGAAATATAAAAAAATAAAACGATCGATTAAATCAAAAATTTTGGAAGGGCTGATTATGCCTCATGAGAAGATCAGTTCAGAAAGTGAATTGATGCGTCAATTTAATGTGAGCAGACATACAGTGAGACTTGCATTAGGAGAGTTAGTAAGTGAGGGATGGCTATACAGGGAACAGGGTGCTGGTACGTTTTGTACGGATCGGACGAATCGGGATCAGTATCAATCACAGGAAAATCCAACGAAAAATATTGCGATAGTTACAACCTATATATCGGAATATATCTTTCCCTCCATCATAAGAGGTGCAGAGGCACATTTAAGTAAAGAAGGCTATCATGTTAGTATTTTTAATACAAATAATAAATATGACCAAGAGAAGCAAATTTTAAGTAAGATCTTAGCAGGGAACTATGATGGGATTATTATCGAGCCAACTAATAGTGCTTCTTCTAATCCAAATTTACGCTATTATTTGAATTTAGAAAGAGAGAATATACCATATGTTATGATTAATGCCAGCTATGAAGAACTAGAACCAGTAAGCTTTATGATGGATGATGTGAAAGGTGGCTATCTTCAAACAAAGCATTTAATCGAATTAGGTCATCAACATATTGCTTGTATTTACAAAACAGACGATGCGCAAGGACAAAAGCGTCTCAAGGGATATATCAAGGCACATCGGGATTTAGATATTTTATTAAACCCGAAAAATATAATAACTTATCAAACAGAAAATGAATTAAGTACCCCTATAACAGGGTTGAAAAAACTGCTAAATAATAAACTTGATCGTCCAACTGCTGTCGTGTGCTATAATGACCAATTAGTGCTACGGTTGATGGATTATTTAAGAGAGGAAGGGCTAAAAATACCAGAGGACTTATCCTTTGTAGGCTATGATGACTCCTTACTCTCCGCGATATCTGAGGTTAAACTCACCTCTGTCATCCATCCTAAAAGTAGACTAGGTCTGGATGCTGCCAAAGCGATTATTAGTATGATAAAGAAGAATGATGGGATTCGTTCTAATAGGGGCATATCCAAATTGTACGAACCAGAGCTACAGATACGTCAATCGACGATCAGACTTAATAAAAATCTAGCAAAGGTAGAATAGTTCTTGAGTTACTATTGTCTTTTCCAAAAAAAGAAGGACTTATATTTATTAGCTATTTCAAATAGAACATGCACTCAAGCGATGAGTGCATGTTTTTATGTTGAAAACTATTAGTTACTTCTCATCAACAAAATGTAAATGCAAACAAAAAACAAAAAATAGGATATGAAATCTAAAAATAATTTATTCACACCAAAATCATATTATGGGAAAATGATTAATAAGTTAGGATGAGCGGATTCTTAACTTGTTCGTTCATATAGAGGTGAGTACACCCTACTTATTAGTAAGTGCTTCTTCAAAGAGAAAAGGGAAGGGGAGATTTGCCGAGGTCTAGTTATTTATAGATTNNATTGAAAGCGCTATCTTTATTTTTATTCAGTAATGAGGGGGTAAAAGGATGAAAAAATTAATCAATGTATTTTTACTGAGTGCACTCATGATATTACTTCTTGCTGCGTGTAGTAATGACGAAGCATCCAAGGAAAAACAAGAGACAGAGGATGGGAAAGTAGTCTTATCTGGTCTTATTACAAAACATCCTTTGACTAAAGATTTGGCAGATATGGAGTGGTTACAGGAAGTAGAGGATAGAGCGGGAGTGGAAATCAAATGGGAGGAGGTCACTGCTGATTGGGATCAAAAAAAGGGGGCAATGTTAGCGGGTGGTGACATTCCAGATATACTAATAGGGCCGAATGTTATAACAGATGCCGATTTTGCTAAATTTACAGGTTTATTTGAGGATTTGGCTCCTTTAATCGAAGATCATGGCCCGAATATACAAGCAATGTTTGAACAGCAACCAGATACAAAGGTACTAGCAACACAGGATGATGGGGCGATTTTTGGTTTGCCAAAATATCAACGATTCTGGCCACAAACTGCGACTATGCAATTTATAAATAAACAATGGCTTGATAATTTAGGTTTAGAAGTCCCGACAAATTGGGATGAGCTATTCGAAGTGTTAATGGCATTCAAGGAAGAGGATGCAAATGGAAATGGTGATCCAAACGATGAAATACCAATGGACTTTTCTCCAGTAGGAACAGGTGGATTCGGATTCTTCCAACCAAGTGTATTATTGGGGAGCACTGGAATAACGATCACTGGAGGTGGTGGGCAAGGTTATTTTCTTGAGGATGGAGAAGTGAAAAACTTCTTTGTGGATGAACGCTATAAAGAGGTTGTCGCCTTTTTAAATAAATTATATTCCAATGGTTTAATCAATCAAGAAGTCTTCACACAAGATTATACGAAATATCAATCAGTTGCTCGAGGTAGTGGAAAAGATGCAACAGTCGGCTATACGTATGGCTGGGAAAGCATGGACAGATTCGGTCTGAATGTGTCCGATCAATATGTAAGCTTTGCTCCAATGAAAAAGTCCGCAGATTACAATGGTGAGATTTCTTGGTCATATGATTATAATAGCTTGAATTATGGTGTGAACATGGTAGCACTATCTTCAGGGGCAAGTGATAAAGAAGCTGCTATGAAATTTATTAATGAGCTATACAATCCGGAGGTAAGCTTACAAGTATTATTTGGTTCACTTGGACCTAATATTGAAAAGGCGGATGATGGCTCTTATAAGATTCTTCCACCAAAGGATGAGGAGATGGATCCAGGAACATGGAAATGGACGTCTACCTGGGCAGATAATGGCCCGTTCTTTATATCCGATGAGTTACAAGTGGAATTAGGAACAGATATGCAGGCAGTCGGTGCACAACAAGAGCCGTTTGATAAAGCTTTTGAGACATTGGATAAAGAAAATGATGTATTCCCTGGTATGTTCTTGAAATATTCAGATGCCGATAATAATCAGATGAGTCTCATCAACACAGACTTTATGAATCTAGCAATGGCAAAGTTCTCAGAATGGGTAACAGAAGGCGGAATTGAAGAGCAATGGGATGGTTATGTAAAGGAAGTAGAAGCAATTGGCCTGCAAACAAACCTAGATATTAT
>JACYYJ010106239.1_pt1 | contig 14114 bp, 10 predicted proteins | sample 8236861 | NCBI WGS metagenome assembly JACYYJ01 (sample SAMN14103086, study PRJNA606662) | landfill metagenome | isolation source: landfill solid waste | place: India:New Delhi, Okhla landfill site | collected 2017-11-05
CATGGCAATGATTAACTTAGATAAAATTTTACAAGCTAAGTTTGGTTTTAAAACTTTTAAAACTGGTCAAAAAGAAATTTTAACTGCCTTGTTAGCCAAACAATCGACACTAGCAATTTTACCAACAGGCGGTGGTAAAACACTGATTTATCAAATGATGGGTGCTGTTCGAGACGGTTTAGTGATTATTGTGACGCCACTACTGTCTTTAATGCAGGATCAAGTGGCCCGTTTGAATTATCTTGGTGAAAAAAATGTGATTGCTTTGAACTCAACATTGACGTTTGAAAATAAAAAGAATGTCTTAAAGCACTTAAAACAATACCATTTCTTGTTCATTTCACCTGAAATGTTAAACCAAGAGCAGGTGCAAATATCATTAAAACAAGTGCCAATTAATTTGATGGTTATTGACGAGGTTCATACCATGGTGACATGGGGACAAGATTTTCGACCGGACTATCTCGCGTTACCAACCATTCATAAGCAACTTGATCAACCGCAGTTACTGTTACTAACGGCAACGGCAACGCCAAGTATGATAACTGCAATTATTGAAAATTTTCGTTCTGTACCGGAAAAGTGGTTTGTCTATCAACAACCTGTTGATCGGCCAAATATATTTTTGCATACTGAGAAATTGGCAAATGAGTTTGAGAAAAAACAACGATTAAAGTATTTGCTACAGACAACGAGTGGACCAGGGGTCGTTTATTTTACTTCACGTAAGCTAGCAACAAGTATGGCTGAATGGTTAACTAGTGAAACTGGGCAGCGTGTTGTTGCCTATCATGCGGGGATGAGCGCGATGGCTAGATACCGTGTACAACAACAGTTTATGCAAGGTGAAATCGATGTTATTACAGCGACTTCAGCATTTGGTATGGGGATCGATAAAGAAAATATTCGCTTTGTCATTCATTATCATTTGAGTAATGATCTTTCAAATTATTTGCAAGAAATTGGTCGTGCGGGTCGTGATGGTCAACAATCGGTGGCAATTCTATTATATGTTCCTGGCGATGAAAGCATTCAGTTTAATTTGATTGATCAAACGATTCCAGATTCATATGCAATCAAAAGTTATGTTGAACAGTCTGAGGTGACCATATTAAACCCTGAACAGATAAGGCTATTAGATTTTTATAAATCTAATCAGCTCACAACGGTTGAAATTAGTCGGATTTTTGATAATCGGCGGCGCATCAGACAGAATAATTTGTTATCAATGATCAATTATGCAAAATCTGACGGTCAGTTGCGTCATCAAATCAGCGACTATTTTGGTAATGAAACAGATGGTTTATCGCAAACTGACGAAAGTGTGGGTGTGACAGACTGGCATCCAAAAGAATTGCACTTAGAAAGAAAAGAAGATGGCAAACATCAGTTAAAGGTGTTAAATTGGTCTGAACAGCTAAAAAAACTATTTAATTTACAGTAAAGATTAGGTGTGACACTAACTATTTTAAGGCGGTTAGTGTATTATTAAAGATAGTAAAAAAAGATAGTAAGGAGAGCCACCAATCATGACCGAAAAAAAGGATAAACAACAGCCATGGGAGGCATCTTTTAAAGATGATACAACCAAGCAGTATTCAAGAACGCAAAACCGGCGTAAATCGAAACGTGTTAGTATGGTTGTCGGGATTTTGGTATTGATTGTTATTGTGTTGTCTTTTGTTCCTGTATATAAATATCTACAAGAACTAAATAAGCCTGCTGATAACACAACAAATACTGAGCTGCCAGTTGCTTCATCAACAAAAACAACAACATCAACGAATAAAGTAACCGATACAGCGAAGTCAGAATCAAAGGCTAAGGTTGCCGCATCTAAGTCATCGAGTGAGGCAGCAGCTAAATCTTCATCCGAAGCGGCCGAGGCAGCATCATCGAGTGAGGCGGCAGCAGCCAAATCTTCATCAGAGGCAGAAGCAGCAGCAAAGTCTTCATCCGAAGCAGCGGCATCATCTGAAGAAGAAGGGCAAACAGTATCATTTGATTCTGGTACCTTATATAGCTTTGCCCGTGCCAATAATACAACTCCTGAAGAGTTATATAGTTTGAATCCCGGGTTAACATCAAGCAATTATGCGACTTTCTACGGTAAGGGCTTGAAGGTCAAGTAGAAGTTTTCAAGTACAATAATAAATTTTAAATATAATCGAGTTGGGACATAGTAAATGTCGCAACTTTTTTTATTAAATATGCCTAGTGTTTCCACCGAATTAGGCGTAAAATAGAATAGTAATAAATTGAATAAGGATGTGAATCATGAACCCAATTCAGATTGCAATTGATGGACCAGCTTCGGCTGGCAAGTCAACGATTGCTAAAATCTTGGCTACTGACTTGAATTTTGTATATGTTGATACAGGAGCGATGTATAGAACTGTTACCCTTGCTGCCATTAGAGCAGGTATTAAGTTGACCGATGAGGCAGCGGTCGTCGCATTATTGCCAGAGATCGATATTTCATTTAAGCCAGCTAACCCAGTACAGCGTGTCTTCTTAAATGATGAAGAAGTAACCGATGATATTCGATCAGTTGAAGTGACAGCAAATGTCTCAGCTGTTTCAGCCTATGGGGATGTCCGTACGGCAATGACAGACTTACAGCGTGATATAGCGGCCGCTGGTGGTGTTGTCATGGATGGTCGTGATATTGGTACAACGGTATTGCCGGATGCTGAAGTGAAGATTTTCTTAATTGCTTCTGTCCATGAGCGAGCAGTTCGTCGCTTTAAGGAAAATCAAGCAAAAGGGATGGCTACCACATTAGAAGAATTGGAAACGGCGATTGAGAAAAGAGATTATTTAGATTCTCATCGCGAAATATCGCCGTTGCAGAAAGCATCTGATGCGACAGAATTAGATACTACTGGATTGTCAATCCAAGAAGTAGTAGCTGAAGTAAAGCGCATTATTGAAAATAAATTACGAAATTAATAATCACAACTCAAAAAGATGTAAAAAACACTGGTAATATATATCAAGATTAGGTATAATAACCATTAGAGTCGTGTGACCAGGAGGATATATTGTAATGAACGAAGAGAACAACGAGCTATTGGCAGCTCTTGACAGCGTAGCCGAAGTTAAAGTTGGCGATGTAGTTAAGGGTGAAGTCTTGGCAATTGATGATAATCGTCAAGTTATCGTAGGTATTGAAGGTGCCGGTGTTGAAGGTGTAATTCCTTTGCGCGAATTGACAACTGACCGCGATGCGGACGTAAATGACCTTGTCAAGGTCGGAGACGTGTTGGATTTGGTAGTAGTATCTACTATCGGTTCTGACAAGGAAGGTGGATCATACCTATTGTCAAAGCGTCGTCTTGAAGCTCGTCGTGCTTGGGAAGAAATCGCAAGCAAGCACAGTGTTGACGACATTGTGGAAGCACCAGTAACGCAAGCCGTTAAGGGTGGTTTGGTTGTTGATGTTGAAGGTGTACGTGGATTCGTACCTGCTTCAATGATTGAGAACCGTTTCGTGCAAGATTTGAACCAATACAAGGGTCAAACTATCCGTGCAAAGATTATTGAAATCAACGCAGCAGATAGCCGTTTGATCTTGTCACGTCGTGAAGTTTTGAATGAAGAGCGTTCAGCTGCTTTGGCACGCATCTTTGATGAACTTTCAGTTGGTGATGTAATTGAAGGTAAAGTTGCTCGTATGACTAACTTTGGTGCATTTATTGACCTTGGTGGTGTTGATGGATTGGTACACGTATCTGAAATCTCACACGAACGCGTTTCACAACCTTCAGACGTTTTGTCAGTTGGTGAAGAAGTTAAGGTTAAGGTTTTGGGCTTGGATCCAGAACGTGAGCGTATCTCATTGTCAATTAAGGCTACTCAACCAGGACCTTGGGATACAGCAGCTGAAAAAGCACCAGCTGGTACAGTTCTAGAGGGAACTGTTAAGCGTGTGGTTGACTTTGGTGCATTCGTTGAAGTGTTCCCAGGCGTTGAAGGTTTGGTTCACGTTTCACAAATCTCACACAAGCACATTGCTAACCCTAGTGATGTATTGACAGCCGGTGACAAGGTTCAAGTTAAGGTTTTGGATGTTAACCCAGAACGTCAACGTTTGTCATTGTCAATCAAGGCTTTGGAAGAAGCACCTGCACGCGAGGAAAATGATCGCCCTCGTCGTTCACGTCGCCCTCGCCAATCAGCACCAACTAACTACTCAACTTCTGAAGAAGAAGGTTCAGCAACGTTAGGTGATGCATTTGGTGACATCTTCAAAGATTTCGACTAAGCATTAGAATAGTTTAAAACAGTTAGAGGCTGGGACAGATGTTGTCTCAGCCTCTAATTTTTGTTTCGTATTAATTCATGTTAATATTAAACATAGAGTATACAAATTAACGCGAATTACAATAAATTATGTAATTCAGAAAAGAGGATAATATGGGATTTCCTGTTGTGGCTGTTGTTGGTCGTCCAAATGTTGGTAAATCAACAATTTTTAACCGCATCGCGGGTGACCGAATTTCAATTGTCGAGGATACGCCAGGTATTACACGTGATCGTATTTATACACGTGCGGAATGGTTGACTAATGAATTTCGGTTAATTGATACCGGTGGAATTGACATGGGCGATGAACCATTTATGTCACAAATTGTTCAACAAGCTGAAATTGCGATTGATGAAGCAGATGTTATTGTTTTCATGGTTTCGGCTCGCGAAGGATTAACTGAAGCTGATGAACGTGTGGCTAAAATGTTGTATCGATCAAAAAAGCCAGTTGTTTTGGCAGTTAATAAGGTTGATAATATTGAACAGCGTTCAGAAATTTATGAGTTTTACGCATTAGGATTTGGTGATCCATATCCAATTTCTGGTGCACATGGTACCGGATTAGGTGATTTGTTGGATCAAGTTGTGGCTAATTTCCCAGATGTAGAAGCACCAGAAGAAGAAGATGCGGTACGCTTTTCATTTATTGGTCGTCCAAATGTCGGGAAGTCATCATTAGTGAATGCGATGTTAGGTGAGGAACGGGTCATCGTGTCAGATATTTCTGGTACAACGCGTGATGCCATCGATACCCGATTTACTTCAGAAGATGGTGACGAATTTGTTATGGTCGATACGGCGGGAATTCGTAAACGTGGGAAGGTTTACGAATCTACTGAAAAGTACTCAGTCATGCGTGCAATGCGTGCAATTGACGATTCAAATGTCGTGTTAGTTGTCTTAAATGCGGAAGAAGGTATCCGTGAGCAAGATAAGCACGTGGCCGGCTATGCGCATGAAGCGGGTCGAGCCGTTATTATTGTTGTAAATAAGTGGGATACGCTTGAAAAAGATAATCACACAATGACGGATTTTGAAAATCAAATTCGTCAAGAATTCCAATATCTATCATATGCACCGATTGTCTTTGTGTCAGCTTTGACAAAGCAACGTTTGAATAAATTACCAGCACTAATTAAGCAAGTAAATGATAACCATCGAAAGAGAATTCAATCGGCTACGTTGAACGAAGTTATTTCAGATGCTTTGGCATTAAATCCAACATCAACAGTTAATGGTAAGCGTTTGCGTGTTTATTATGCAACGCAAGTAGCTATCCAACCGCCAACTTTTGTTGTTTTTGTCAATAATCCTGAGTTAATGCATTTTTCATATGAACGTTTCTTAGAGAATCAAATCCGTAAATCATTTGACTTTACTGGAACGCCAATTCACTTGATTAAAAGAGCACGTAAATAAAAATAAACTTAATATTGCATACTTTGCCTTAAATTTTATAAAAATATTTAAGGATATGACAAAAACCTTGCTATATCAACGTTTAAAGGCATTTTTTACTTGTAAGAACCACATAATTATGATATTCTAAGTATCGAAATCTAATTACAGATTCAATTTTAATTTATTGGCAAAATGCCAATATACCTATGCAGGAGGAAAACTAAATGGCTAACAAGCAAGAATTAGTAACTGATGTTGCAACTGCAACTGGTTTGACAAAGAAGGATGCAACTGCTGCAGTTGATGCAGTATTCGCTTCAATCCAAGATACTTTGGCAAAGGGTGAAAAGGTCCAATTAATTGGCTTTGGTAACTTTGAAGTACGTTCTCGTGCAGCTCGTAAGGGTCGCAACCCACAAACTGGTGAGGAAATCGAGATTGCTGCATCAAAGATTCCTGCATTCAAGCCTGGTAAGGCATTGAAGGATGCAATCAAATAAGTTGTATTGAAAAAGAAGTGGTGTTTAACACTACTTCTTTTTTTGTCGTTTTTAGATCAAATCCTCAGTTATTTGAAACACGTTTATGCTCTCAAATAAAGCTACGCATTCAATATGTATGTGTTTACCGTCGTTAATTTGTGCTAAACTTAAATTTAATTAATTATTGTAAAAGAGGTATTGCGATGGGAGTAGGGAAAATTATAACAATCGCTGGTTCGGATATTTTAGCTGGTGGTGGGGTCCAAGCTGATTTAGCAACATTTAATGAATATGGGTTGTTTGGTTTAAGTGCCATTACGAGTATTGTGACAGTTAATCAAGCTGATTTTGATATTTATGATGTGCCAGTGTCTGTGTTGGCCAAACAATTAACATCTCTGAGTCAATTTACAGATATTAAGGGTATCAAAGTGGGATTGTTACCGTCTGTTGCTCATATTGATCTAGTCAGCCAATTTATCAAACAATATGCTGGCCAAGTACCGGTTGTTATTGATCCGGTGATGGCGTTTAAAGAAACTGATTCAGTTAATGCGGCAAAATTAGCCACTGCTATCAAGCAAAAATTATTACCACTGGCAACAGTCGTGACGCCCAACTTGATTGAAGCTGAGTTATTAACGGAACAATCAATTCGTTCTGAAGCAGATTTATTAACGGCTGCTAAGATGCTCCATACAATGGGACCACAAACCGTGGTGGTCAAGGGTGGTGTGCGTTTACTTGGTGATATGGCAATCGATGCGGTTGTTTCCGATAATACGGAAAAGATGATGCAATTACCAAAAATTGCGCAACCGTATAATAATGGGGCTGGCTGTACATTTTCAGCAGCCATTGCCAGTCAGATATCGCAAGATGTACCAGTAATAACGGCAATTGACGATGCCAAGGATTTTGTACATGATGGTATTTTGCACGGAGTTCGTTTGAATGATGATTTTAAAGTAGGTAATGTTTGGCAGGCAGCGCGCCGCCATAAGGGGTAGATGAAATGAAAACAAAGCAAATTACTATCGGAGCGGTGTTGATTGCTATCAACATTGTATTAAGTTATGTCGCCAAATTACCAACGCCAACAGGATTCGTTTCTTTAGTAGAAACTGGTATTTTTATTGGTGCTTGGCATTTTGGTCCTAAAATGGGATTAGCCGTTGGTGGGTTAACTGGATTTTTACTAGACTTATTTGCTGGCTATCCACAATGGATGCTTTTTTCATTACTTATCCATGGTGGAGAAGGTTGGGTAATTGGACATTATAACGTTGATAAAACAGTGGGTATCCGTGTTTTAGGTAACATTTTAGGTGGTATTACCATGGTTGTGGGTTACTGGTTAGCTGGTAGTTTCTTACTATGGGTCACTGGTGGGTCAAAAATGTCATTACAGGCTGCAACGTTGGCTGGCCTAACAGATGTGCCAGCAAATATTTTCCAGGTTTTGGTTGGATTTATCTTAGCACTTATTGTAAGCGTACCATTACGAAAGTGGATACGTTAATTTAATTATTAAGCGTAATAGGCTGGGTTATTTCCCAGTCTGTTTTTGTTTCCGACAAAATAGTCATTAATTGTTAGATTAGAGGGAATTTTGATTATGAAATTTTTACATACAGCCGATTGGCATATTGGTAAAGAGTTAGGGGGCTATTCACTATTAGCCGAACAGCAAGTTGCTTATCAACAAATTAGGGATTTAGCAATTCAAGAAAAAGTTGATGGTGTGATTATTGCTGGTGACTTATATGACCGCGGTATTGCGCCAATTTCAGCAGTTAATAGTTTAGAGAGCATGCTGAAAGATTTAAATATAACATTTAAAATGCCGGTCTATGCTGTTTCCGGAAATCATGATGGTGCCACACGATTGGGTGCTGGGCGAGAATGGCGGGAAAAGAGTCAATTATATTTAAATACAACGCTGGCTGATGCTTTTACACCTATTGAAACCAAAGATACACAAGTATTCTTGTTACCATTTATTGAGCCTTCAACGGCTCGGGTGCATTACGGCATAACAGAAGATGAAACAGCACATTATCAAACAATCAATCAAGTCATGCCCCGTATTGTTAACGAAATGGTTGCCAAATTTAAACCAGCAATGAATCATGTGCTGGTGACCCATTATTATGTTGTGGGTAGTAAAAATCAGGATTATGAATTCACTAGTGAAACTAACTCACAAGTTGGTGGTTTACGTGGCTTGGATGATCAATTATTTAAGGATTTTGACTATGTTGCATTGGGTCATCTACATTTAAAACAAGCGAGTCCTAGTGATGTTGTGCAATATTCGGGTTCACCAATCAAATTTAATACGAAAGAAGCCCAATCAGAAAAGGGCGTTTATCTTGTTGAAATCAACGATCATCAAGTGAAAACAAAGTGGGAACCATTAGTCCCTAAGAAGGATTTGATTTTACTGACTGGAACCTTTGATGAATTAGTGACACCAAGTTTTTATCAACAGTATGAACGAGCACATAAAAACTACTTTAGTATTAAGATTCAAGGGACGGTCACATCGCCCAATGCGCGGGCAATGCTGGCTGAAATTTATGGTGATGTTGTCGAAGTGCAATATGACTTACCTAAGTTAATGCAGAGTGAAACAAGTATTCCAGAAATTAGTGATGGTAATGAAGCTGATGATAAAATGATTGCTAATTTTTATGAGTTTGTGACTGGTGAACAACTGAATGATAATCAAAAGAAGCTTATTGATGAGACCTTGAGTGACTTACACCAACAGGAGGAAGATAATTAATATGCGTCCTATCAAATTACAATTGAACAATTTCGGACCTTATGATCATGCCACGATTGATTTTTCAAATTTCACTGAATCTAAACTATTTTTAATTACTGGCGATACGGGTGCTGGTAAGACAACTATTTTTGACGGTATGACCTATGCCTTGTTTGGTGAAGGAACTGGTGAACGACGTCCGGAAGATATGCGTAGTGAATTTGCTGATACGAATTCAGAAACTAAGGTCGTTTTTTGGTTTGAACATAATGGCCGTTTCTATGAAATTAAGCGTACGCCCACACAGTCATTAAAAAAGAAGCGCGGTGCAAAATCAGATTTTGATTTAACCGAACATAAAGCAACGGTTTCTTTGATGGAAGTTGATGATGTCCTCGCAACACCAATTGCTGCACTCGGCGATAAAGCAACCGTTGTTAATGACCACGTCAAAGAATTACTACACTTAAATGCTGAACAGTTTCGTAAAATAATTTTATTACCACAAGATAAATTTCGAGAATTTTTAAGTGCCCAAAGTGATGATAAAAAGGTCATTTTACGTCAACTATTTGGAACGGCAATCTTTGACCAGTTTACGGATAAATTGAAACAACAACAAAAAACATCTGATAGTCAACTGGAACAACTTGCTTTCCAACGTGACGATAAGTTAAAACAAATTGACTGGCAACAGGATGATATTGAGACTATTGCACCAACTGCAGCAGAAAAGTTGACGCTTTTATCTCAGATGAATCAAGCAATGCGCATTGATTTAACTGAACAAGAGAACGACTTGACGAAAGCACGTGAGCAATTAAAAGTTCTACAGCAACGGCAGCAAGAAGGTCAACGCGTTGAAAATTTATATACTCAATTAACGCAAAAGAATCAGTTATTGCAAGAAAAATATACACAGAAACCGGTCATTGAAAAAAAGAAAACTTGGTGGCAAACTTTGCGTTGGGCCGAATCGCAACGTGAAATCGTTGATAAGCAACAACGACTTGCTAAACAATTAGCTGATGAATCAGATAGTAAGCAACAAGTGACAACAGCAAGCAATCAGCTAAAACATAGCCAAACTGTGTTGGTAGATCGACAAACAACACTGTATAAACAAAAGGAAAGTATCGCTAACAAGCGCATTGTTTTACAACAAATTCAAAATGATTTACTACCTAAATCTCGTCAATTGACTAAAGCTCAAGATAAGCAAGCACAAGTTATTGCGAAAATTGCATCAGCTGAACAAACTAATCAAAAATTAAATGACCAATTACAGGTCACTGAAAATGAATTAACAGATAAACAAAAGCAGTTGGCTGATAAACAGCAAATTATCGTTAATGAAATTAGTCTGACAAAGCTAACTTCGCAGATACAAAATATGGCAGAGCGGGTTAGTGACTATGAGTCACGACAATCAGCCTTAGAGTCAGCGGAATTACAAGCAGCAAAATTAGCAGAACAAGTTACAAAGTCAAAAGAGCATCAATCCTTACAATTGCAAAAATTAAAAGAGCAAGAATCATTACGTCGTGATATCTTGATTCAGCAATTAAAACAAGAGTTAAAGGTCGGTGAGCCTTGCTTGATTTGTGGTCAAATTTATCAAGGTCAGCAGCATGAGCATAATCAAGCAGCAACGACAACCTACGCAGATTTAAAAACGGCTATTCAAGCGGTTGAACAGACAGAGCGTTCAGTTAGAGATGCTGCTGCAGATCTATCTAAAGTAACGACGGCTTATGAAACGAAATTGGCTGATATTAAAAGTGAAAAGGAATGGTTAGATTCACGACAAAGTAAAATTAATCAGACTTATGAACAGATAAAGGCCGATTGGGAATCAGTGTTCGCTTCTTTTAATGAAACTTTTAGTGAATTGCCAACGATATTTGATAAAGTACAGGTTAACAAAAAAACACAACTAGCTTTAGCTTTCATGCGTGATACTAAAAAGCAAGTGACATCCTTAGAAAAAGAAGTTGTCAATAAACAACAACAGCTGCAAGCAGCTAAAGAAGATTTGGTAGAAAATAAGCAAATTCTTGTATCGCAACAACAAAATAAGCAAGAATTGACTGATGAAATTACGCAATTAACAGCATCGACCGGGCAATTATTGTCAGTGACCGAGTATGAGCAGAAAGTTCAGCAACTTCAGCATGAGATTAAAAAATATGAAGAAACTGACAATGAGCTACGTGAGCAATTGTTAAGAAATGAAAATAGTCAACAGGAGAAACAGCAACAGTTAGCAAGCATCCAACAAAAATTGGCGCAAATTCAAGCTGATTTAACGCAAGAACAGCAACGTTTAGCAACGGTTATTAGTGAGGGACCAGTTGCAGACCAAGCTGGATTTGATGAATTAATGGGACGTTTAGACCAAGATCCCGATGAAATCAATCAGTTGCATAATGCCGTTATGGCTTACCAGACAAGTATCAAAAGCTTAACGGCAGAAGTCGACGATTTGAAAAAACAAATTGGTAATAAAACCTTGCCGGATTTAGAGAAGTTGCAAATGCTGGTTAATGAACAGCAAGCTTCTGTTGAACAACAAGTGGCTGACTATACGGCAAAGGAAGCTCAGTTAACGCAACAGGTACAGATTGAATATTCTGTACAAACACTACAAGAGCAATGGGCAGCTCAACAATCTGCAGGTAGAGATTTGTTTACCTTAAAAGAAGCCGTTGATGGTAATAATGATAAACGGCTACGCCTTGAAACCTTTATTTTGCGACGCTTTTTATATGACGTATTAGAGTATGCTAATGCCCATTATATAGGTGTCTTGTCGGCTGGAAGATATCAATTTATTTTGTCAAATCGACAGGCTGGCCGAGCCAATCAAAACGGTTTGGATATTGATATTTATGACCAAGATGGTGGCCAAATTAGGGCAACAAGTACGCTATCAGGTGGTGAATCATTCATTGCCGCACTTTCGATTGCACTTTCGATGGCTGAAATCGTGCAGCATCGTGCGGGTGGTGCCAAAATCGATGCACTCTTTATTGATGAAGGGTTCGGCTCATTGGATGAACAGACACTTTCGCAAGCGATGGAAGCCTTAAGTATGGTTGAGCAAAGTGGCCGATTGGTAGGAATTATTTCTCATGTTAGTTCCATGAAACAGCAGATACCACAACAATTATCAGTTAAGAAACTTGGTAATGGTCGTAGTAAATTAACATTGCATATTCTTTAATTAAATTGTAGTTATACAAAAGGTGGTTGAGACAAGATAAATGTCTCAACCACCTTTTGTGCTAAAAATACCAACCATAGGGGACTTCTTTACGAATTTGGTCAATTGCTAATTGGTGTTGCTGATTGTACATTTTAGGTTGTTTAGCTAGTGGTACGAACTCTAATGATAGTGTTTCGTCACCATCAGCAATTAGCTTGCCACCAGTTTTTTCAACTTCGAACAGGAACATTGGAATCTGGGCTTTGTCACCTGATTGAAAGGTGTGGTGAAAATTGGTATCGACACCAATCAAGGCAGTAATCTTAACGTCAATGCCAGCTTCTTCCTTAAATTCACGAATGAGTGATGTCGGAGCTGATTCGCCTAAATTTTGCATACCACCAACGAGACTCCAACCAACCTCGCCATCACCGCGTTGTTCCATTAATACTTTTTGACGCGTATCGTCGAATAAAATACCAGCCACACCGGGCATAATAATTTCTTCATGACCAATTTTGTGACGTAAGTCCTTAAAGTAGTCTTCCATAACCATATAAAATAATTCCCCCTGAATGCTTTGTTGTGCTCATCATAGCATACCGAGGGGAAACTTAAAAAAGCCTGACGTTATGGTACAATTAAGTTATCTATTTTTTATGAGGAGAAATGCATGATTACATCATTTTTAGTTCTGGAAATTACAGCAATTGCGACATTTCTATGGGCAAAAAAACTAAAACTTAGCAAATTAGACTGGTTGGCAGTTGGTATTGTCACCATTATCAATGTTATTTTTATTTATTGGTGGATGCCGGTACCAACACTATCACAATTAGTGATCCCAGTAGCGCTTGAAACCACATTGGTTAGTATTTGGGCGGTTATTACAGGCACATCATCAGTATTGGTTGAACGCGTAGTAAATGGTAAACGTTCTTTTAGCTTACAAGGGATAAACTTCTGGCCATTTGTTATTCCGTTTATTGCTATTGGTATATCTGTATCTGCCGGTGTCTCAAAGGCACTGACTGTACGACCAATGTATCATTCTGTACAAGCAAAGCATCATAAAGAAGCCCCTTTGACTAAGGATGATCAACCAATTGCTCTGTCAGCACAAGCTGCCGAAAATATGATGAAAAAGGCATTTTCACAAGTACCAGATTCATCAATGTATGAATTGGGTGATTTATCAGCACAATATATTAAAGGTAAGCCTTACTATGTGGCTCCGGTAGAATTTAATGGTTTTGTATCATGGTTTATGAATCGCGAATTACCGGGTTACTTTGTGACATCAGCAACCGATATTAACGACACGGCCCATTTTGTGAAGAAGGATATGGCTTATTCTGAAACCAGTTGGTTTTCACATAGTATTGCTCGTAAAATTTATATGGCAAACCCACGTTATCAACAAGTAGGTGAGCCGATTTTAGAAGTTGATAATAATGGCAAAACTTATTGGGTACAAACACTATTGCGTGTCCGCTGGGCTGGTCAATTGTTATTTGATAATATTCACGTATCAATTACTAGTGCAGATACTGGAAAAACAAAAGTGTATAAAACGAGCGACTTACCAAAATGGGTAGATGTTGGTGTTTCACCAGAGGCAGCGACATTAATGAATCGAACTTATGGTAATCCGTATGCCTTTAACTTCCGTCATAAAAATCAAATCAAGCCAACTGAAAATGGGTCTGAAAGTGGTGTGACACCAATGTTTAATGTTAATGGCTCATTATCATATTTTGATGATTTTACAACGGTACATTCAAATGCCGATTCAGATAAGGGTTATTCATTAGTGGATACGCGAACGGGTCAATTACGCTTCTACACTGGTAAAAATGTAGGTATTATGGATTCTGAAGGGGCAATGAAGGTTGCCAAACAGCTGCATCCCCAAAATAAGTGGCATGGTTCAAATCCT
>JACYYJ010116814.1_pt2 | contig 14101 bp, 21 predicted proteins | sample 8236861 | NCBI WGS metagenome assembly JACYYJ01 (sample SAMN14103086, study PRJNA606662) | landfill metagenome | isolation source: landfill solid waste | place: India:New Delhi, Okhla landfill site | collected 2017-11-05
TCGTCGCCGTGGACAGCGTCGGTTCGGTGACCTTCGGGGGAGAGCCGGGACGCCGGATGATCCCCGGTCTCGGGACCAGCGTCCGCCCCCGGCTGCTGGACAAATCCTATGTGGACGACGTCGTGATAGTCGACGAGGTGGACACCATCCGCGCGTGCCACCGGCTGGCTCGCAGCGGCTTCCTCTTCGGCGGATCCACCGGCACCGTCGTCAGCGGCGCGATGGACTGGCTCACCCGTCACGGCTCTCCCGGGACGACCTCGGTCGCCATCGCCCCGGACCTCGGCGAGCGCTACCTGGACACGCTGTACCAGACCAACTGGCTGCAGGGCCTCTACGGCGAGGACGTGCTGAACTTCGTCGAGATCGCCGCCGGCGTCCGGCCAGGGTGAGGCGAAGCGACCGCTCCGCGGTGAGGAGCTCGGACCGACGGCCATCCGCCCATGGGGACTTTCACCTCTTCTGGCGGCCCACCGGAGGCCTGGAGCCGGCGCGGAGCGTGCGATGTCCGGCTCGACTTCACCCGGGCGGGATGAAGCGCCGCGGTTCGAGGGATGTGACGATCGCTGTCATCCGTCGGAAGGAGCATCAGGAGTGAGCCGACGACCGACGCCCCACCGATCGTGCTGATCCACGGTTTGTGGATGACGTCCCGTAGCTGGGACCGCTGGGCGGAGTACTACCGGGCGAAGGGGTATGAGGTCATCGTGCCAACGTGCCCCGGCTTCGAGATCGAGGTGGAGGAGCTCCGCGCGAAGCCCGAAGTCATCGCCGAAGCGTCCGTCCCCGCGACGCTCGAGCATCTCGCCCGCGTGGTCGAGGGACTGAACGCGCCCCCGTCATCATGAGCCATTCCTTCGGAGGAACCTTCACGCAGCTGCTGGTCAACCGTGGTCTCGGCGCAGTGGCCGTGACGATCGACTCGGCCCCACCCGAAGGCGTGCGGGCCAACCCACCGTCCCAGATCAAGTCCCTGTTTCCGATCCTGGCGAACCCCGCCAACCGGCACCGCGCGGTGGGTTTCACCAAGGAACAGTTCCACCATGCGTTCGCCAACACCTGCAGCCGCGAGGAGTCCGACGCTGCGTACGACCGTCTCCACATCCCGGCGCCCGGCAGCTGGGTGTGGGCTTACGGCCTGATAGCCAACTGGAAGCCGGGTCACCAGGGGACCCGGGTCGACTACGACCTGGACGACCGTGCTCCGCTGCTGTTCATCATCGGCGACGAGGACCACCTGATGCCGTCCTCGGTGGTCCGCGCGAACGCCAGGAAGTACCACGACTCCGAGGTGTTGACCGAGACCTACGAGTTTCCGGACCGTCCACACTTCACCGGTGTCGAGCCCGGCTGGGAACAGGTGGCCGACTACGCGCTGGAATGGGCGACGAGCCATGCGGGCACGCGGCAGAGCTGACTGATTGTGTCGAGCGTGCCGACTGGCAGGATGGTCGTATGGTGAACGCCCGACCGATCACCTACGTCCGGATAGCCGAAGTCCTCACCGAACTCGGGATGGTCACCGAAGAAAAGGCCCGGAGTGTTTTGGACGATATGGCCGATTACGCGACCAGGCCGATGAAGGACCCCCATCATATAGCCAGCGCGCTCGAACCCTTCGGTGTGGCTGTTTCCATTCATGCCGATGACGTCGATTTCGCCGACGCGCACTACGGATGGCTCCTGGACGAGGCTGCGGCTCTCACCGGCGGAAAGGTCACCGTCTCCGACTACCGCTTCGAGAAGTCGTACCCGGACGACGAAGACTGTGGCTTGGGGACGATGCACTTCGAATGCAACGGCACGCCGCTCTCCCTCGGCATCGAGCAGGAGTCGAACGACTACCTCGACATGGGCGCAGCACGGCAGGCCATCGAAGCGCTCAGCCTCCATGACGACCCGCGAAGTTTTCGTTGCGTCGAGAAGGAAAGTACGAGATTCGACGACGACATCATGGTCCTGGCCACAGCCGAGCAGCGGGAGGGGCTCCTCCAACATCTGGGCATCAAGTTCGCTCCTCCGTTGCGCTGGGCTGACTGCGACGTCGCTCCCGGTGCGCCCGCCGGCGACGTTTCCGGGTGAGAACCTCCCGTCGTGAGCGCGGCGGTGTCGAGGACTGCCCGGGCCACCGCCTCGGTACCGAAGGCCCCCGGGAAAGCGCCAGAGGTCAGGCTCGCGACGCCGTGGAGTAGGGCACGGTGAAGGTGGCGACGAACGGGGTGAGCAGAGCGGGGTCACCGTCGATCTCGACCACGCCGTCCGCGACGGCCGTCTCCGGGTCGAGCGTGCCCGCGAGGAGATCCCGGAACTCTGGGCCGCCCGTGATCACGAGGTCGGGCTCGGGGTGTTCTCCTGGGACGACCTCGACCGTCCGGCCGTGCACGATCATGTGGGCGACGGCATCGCCGACCCTGACCGTGTACACCAGCCGTCGCCGATCCGGTGTCAGGCCGTTCCCGGCTGCCACGCGCAACGCGGTCACGAGGGATGCGGTCGTGACGATTTCGCCCTCACGAGGCCGTGTAAATCCCGGCCGCGCCCCAGTCGGCGGAGGGCATCGAGCGCGGGTGCGAGCTCGGCGCCTCGGGGCGTCACGGCATAGACGATCGAGCGGTCGGGGCCACCGCTGCCCCAGGACCTCGGCGGCGCGCGCCAGGCCGCGGAACTGTCCGTATTCGCGTGGGCGCATGGTCGAACGATAGCGCTTGCCTTTAACAAGTGAAGCGTGCTTCACTAAATGAAGTGACCGAGAGGTTGCCGAACGCGACGGAAGGTCGTTCACCATGCGCAAGCTCGTCCTCTTCGTTCACAGCACCCTGAACGGGGTCGTCACCGGTGACCCGAGCAAGGACAGGACCGACTTCGTGGCCTGGACGCGGGAGAGCAACGTCGTCGAAGAAGGCTCCGAAAACCTGTTGAAACTGCTCGACACGGTCGACACCGTCCTGCTCGGGCGCGGCACCTACGAGGACCTCGTCCGCAAGTGGCCTTCCATGAAGGACGTGCCCGCCGACGAAGTGACCTCGCGGCTGGCCGAGAAGATCAACAACGCTCACAAGCTGGTCGTGACCGGCGAACGCTCGGCCGGCGAACTCGCGTGGGGAGACTTTGCGGCTGCCGAGCGAGTGATCGGCGACGTCGAGGCGCGGATCAGGGAGCTGAAGAACGCCGACGGCGGCGACATCGTCATTTTCGGCAGTCCGAAGCTCGTGCGGTCGCTGACCGACGCGAACCTGATCGACGAGTACCACATGCTGGTGCACCCGGTCCTGGTCGAGGTGGGCGAGCGGCTGTTCGACGACCTCGCGGCGCGAAAGGATCTCCACCTCGTGGAGGTGAAGCCGTTCGAGGAGGGCGCCGTCCTGATGACCTACCGGACAGCTCCTCCGGTAGCCGAGTCCGTCCGGACGGCAAGCCCGAAGGAGTGAGCATGAGCAAGGTGATCGCCGACATCTCGATGTCTCTGGACGGATACGTCGCCGCCCCCGGCGTGGTCTCCGAGCACGGGCTCGGAATCGGCGGCGAGGCGATCCATGCGTGGGTGCTCGAGGAGCCCCGCTCTCCCGTCGACGAGGCGATACTGGCGCGCGGTTTCGAGCGGACCGGCGCCGTGGTGATGGGGCGGCGGCTGTACGACATCGTGGACGGACCGCACGGCTGGAGCGACGACGTCGGGTACGGACACGACCAGGATCAGTCGGCCGCACCGCCCTGCTACGTCGTCACCCACGAACCGCCCGCCCGGGTGCGGCTCGCCTCCAGGTTCCGGTTCGTGACCGGAGGAGTGGCGGAGGCCGTCGAACAGGCCCGGCTGGTCGCGGGCGACAAGGACGTCGTCGTCATGGGAGGTGCGAACGTCATCGACCAGAGCTTGGCGGCGGGACTGGTCGACGAGCTCCGCATCCACCTGTCTCCGCTGGTGCTAGGCGACGGCACCCGGCTGTTCGACTTCGCAGGCCCGTTGACGTTGGTCCAGCGGCAGGTCACCGAGTCACCGCGGGCGACCCACCTCGTCTACCAAGTCGTCCGGGACTGATCTCGTCCGACGCTGCCCGGCCCGAGACGATACGGACGCCGGGCACCTCGGGTGTCGCGGCCGAAGGCTGCGGTGATCCGTTCGGAGAGCGACCGCTGGGCATGTCCGGGAGCCGCCGTCGATCGCCAGCCGCGAACGACGACCGACGTGCAGCGCCTGTCGACGGGTTTCAGGTGAGTCGGCGGCGTGTCCGGGGTTGGCATGGCCCGGACGTGTCATGTTCCTGCCACATGGCGAGGTGGTGGACATCTAGACACGGACCAGCAGGCCAGGTGGCACATTGGCTGTGGTCGTGCGGGAAGGGCAGCATGGAGAACAGGCCGAGGACCTCGGTCGTGGTCGCGGCTTCCACCGGGATCCGGTTCCCAGGATCGGACGTGGTAGGGGAGACGAGTCCGTGAAGCGTGTCGTCGCGGACCGCTTCGGCGGTCCGGAGGTTCTGCACGTGATCGACGAGCCTGCTCCCCGGCCGGGGCGAGGGCAGGTGCGCGTCGAGGTGCAGGCGGCAGGTGTGTCGTTCACCGACGCACTGGTCCGAGCCGGGACGTACCTCGGGGGACCGAAACCACCCTTCACTCCCGGTTACGAGCTCGTCGGCACCGTCCGTGAGACAGGACAGGGCTGTACGACGCTGCGTGAGGGAGACCGGGTGGCGGCGCTGACCGTCTGGGGCGGTTACGCGGAACAGGTGTGTGTCGCGGAGGAGCAGGCGGTCCCGGTGCCGGAGGACCTCGACGCCGCGTTGCTGGTGAGCATCGTCTTCCCTTACATGACCGCCTACCAGCTGCTGCACCGCCTCGGCCGCCGATCGAGCGCGGGTCGAGCGGCTCGGTGCGGTCGCCATCGACTACCGGAACGAGGATTTCCTGCCGAGGGTACGCGAGCTGACCGGTGGTGGCGTGGACGTCGCACTGGCCGGAATCGGCGGCGCGCTGTCGGTGCGTTCCTACCGGGCACTGCGTTCCGGCGGCAGGCTTGTCGTCTTCGGCCACTACTCGACCCTGGCTCACGGGCGTAGGAGTCGACGCGGTTGGCTCACCTGGTACACCTCCACAGCGACGGTCGCGCTGGCCGGACTGCTGTCGCCACGACGGCACGTTCTCGCCTACCGCATCGCCAAGCTGCGCGACCGACACCCCGACTGGTTCCGCGACGACCTGGAGGAGCTGATCCGGTTGGTGCGTGCGGGCACCATCGACCCGGTGGTCGCCGAGCGCCTGCCCCTCGCCGAGGCCCGCAGGGCCCATGAGCTGCTGGACCGCTCCGCGGCCAAGGGAAGCTCGTCCTCGTTCCCTAGGGTTTGCTCCCCGAGGTCGTTCGTCAGAGGCCCGCGACCAGCAACAGGATCGCCGAAACGGTCAGCAGCACTGGACAGATCCGGAACCAGACGACGCCCGTGCGGCCGCCGGTGAAAGTCGTCAACACCGCGAGAACGAGCAACGCCCCCGCGACGACGCGGTAGGTCCAGTGGGCTGTGGACGTGCCGCCGCCCACCGTGGTGACCACGGTGATCAGTGCGGCGAAGGACCACATGGTCACGGCTTCTGCCAGCCACTCCTGGACCAGCACCCGGCGGTTGTCCTTCGAGAGCTCGCCGAATCCGGCGACGACGGTCCGAGTGGGAATGGCGTGAGCGAGCCCCCAGAGCGATCAAGCTCGCAGCGACGTAAGCGAGAACCTTCCCCATGCGCTCATGGTCCGTCGCCGGTCGTCCAGCGGCAGCGGTGTTCGCCCGACCCGCGACACCGTTGCCGAGACCACGAGGTGGATGAATCCAACGACTTCGCGGGGGTAACGCGCACCGCTGCTTCCGCGATTCCTCGGATGTCACCTCCGGCGGACTCCTGGCTGAGTCGAGTCCTGCCTGGCAACTCCGTTGAAGTGGTTGGTTCGCCCCCCACCCCAGAACTTCGTTTCGAGGCAGCGGCTTCGCCCTCGCTTCGGCGAACAGAACAGGAAAGATGGCGTGACGAGAAAGAAGTCCCGTGCTGCGGCGAAGGCGAAAGGAACCGAAACGGTACTGCGGAAATATCCCGAACTCGTCGCTCAGGTGGAGTCGATCGAGCGGCATGTGGCAGAGGGTGACCGCGACGACGTGGACGTGGACGTCCTTGCCGACGCTTATGTGCTCCTCCGTCAGGTAAGGGAGCTGCCGCATCCAGGAGTGCGTAGTCACCTGACCAGACGCGTTCGTCGATGCTATGGACTGCTCCGGCAACGGTACTTCGCCGCGGCGGATATCCCCCTCGCCGCGCAACCGCAGGCACCGGACGAGTCGCTACCGCCTCCGAAACCACGAGCGCAACCGCCGAGACACTTCGTGCACGTCGTCAACGGGGGACTTCCTGGTCTCGGGCATCGCCACTGAGGAATTTTCCGTGCGTGGTGGTCGCAGGCGGGACGATCGTGGTGTGGCTGGTGTGGGCGGGGTGTCTGAGCCGGCCTGTACAGCTCCGTTTTGCCGGCTGAGTCCGCAGCGGTTCGACAAGCTGCTCACGATGCTGCGGCGGGAAGGTGTGAGCTCGGTGCGCAATGGCCGGACCTGGAGCTCTTCGCTGGAAGATCGCGCCTCCGCGCGGAGTGGGCCGGACGGCATCGACCACATCGGCTCGGCCCATGGGGGCGTAGCGCCCTTGGTCGGCTCAACCCGTCACGTCGTGCCGGTGTTGTTGCTCGGGGAGCCGCGCAGCGACGCGAGCGGGCTGTCGGCGTCTGTGTCGACGGTGCCGATGAATCGAGTCTCGTCGTACCGAGGGGGTGTGTCCCAGCGGGCACCGAGGAAACTGGCGTACCGGTGGAACGTGGCCGCGGCGAACGTGGTGAACCCGTCGAACCGAGCCTCCCGGAACCAGGCGTTCCCTTCCGCCCGCATCCTCCGGACGGTGGCGCGACCGAGGAACCGCGTTCCGTCGAACCGAGCGGTGCGGACCCGGCAGTCGTCGAGATGGAAATCGTCCAGCGTGGCACCCGTGAAGTCCAGGTCGATGTTCGGCCAGAACCTGCCGAGCGAGCGCTCCGAATCGTCCCCGGGCTGCAGGTGCAGGGCCAGGATGCGCTGCACAGTGCGTCGGACCTGACGTTCCTGCTGATCGATGTCGGTATCGAGTTCGCCGCCCCTCGATGGTGCCAGCGGCATCCGCAGGTAGGCGCACAGGACGTTGACGATGGTCTGCCGTCTGTCCGGATGGTCCTGCGCCAGGTGCTCCAGCGCGTACATCCCGGCCAGCCGCACCGCGGCGCTGTCCGAGCCCACCTGTTCGGTTGCCCTGGCGAAACTCTCCAGGTACAACTTGGCGTCCTCGCGTTGTTCGGCCGCCTCACCGAGTCGCTGTCTGCGGTAGGCGACGACCAGCGCGACCACACCACCGATCCCGCCCACCACCGCAAGCACGATCTTGGTGAAGTTGAAGCTTTCGACGGAGTTCCACGGACCAGGTGCCTGAATCGTCGGCCGGTCCAGGATCCACCAGAGCACGGCACCGACTCCCACAGCGGTTCCCGCCGCGACGACGAGCACGACGGCGATGTTGGACACCAGCGACATCCGGAAGGGAGCGGCATCCGTCCTGGTGCGGCGGCGAAGCAGCCGCATGTTGGATGTTCTACTGCATCGTGTGGTCTTCCAGCGCCGGATCACGGGTCCTGGCGTGCTGGCTGGCGCAACCATGGCCGCGCCAGCCAGCGCACCGTGATCGTCAGGAGCGGGCAGGGGTGTTCCGTGTTCGTTCGGGGGCGTCGGAGAGCTTGAGCCAGACGACGCCACCGATGATCACGGTGAGCCAGAAAGCCTTGACCGGGGTGAGGGTCTCGTCGAAGAAGACGCGGCCGAGCAGTGCGGCTCCGACGGCGCCGATACCCGCCCAGACGGCGTAGCCGATGCCTACGTCGATGGTGCGTAGGGCGAGACTCAGGGCGAAGAGCGTCAGGAGGAAGAAGACGACCGCGACGAGCGACCAGGAGAGCACGGTGAAGCCCTGACTGCCTCCCACGGAGAGGGCGTAGCCGACCTCGAAGGCTCCGGCGAGGAGGAGTACGAGCCACGCGCGGGCTCGGTCGCTGCGGGCGGTGACGTTCTCGCGGGCGGCGGTGTCGCTGGACATGTGAGTTCCTTCCTCAGGAAAGATTTCGGCAAGTGGGCGTGGTGCGGGGTGGCGTCCTGCGGCGATCACGCTGCTCCGCTGAGTTGGAGGCCGACGACTCCGGCGATGACGGCGACGATGCCGAGGAGCTTCCGCCAGTCAAGACGTTGGCCGAAGAGGAGGGCGCCGAGGACGACGATCCCGACGCCGGCGACGGAGGTCCAGATCGCGTAGCCGACACCGACGTCGAAGGTCAGCAGCGCCAGGCTGAGAAGGTAGGTGGCGATGCCGCCGCTGACCAGCGTGGCAGCGGTCCAGGCAGGTCGGGTGAAGCCCTGGGCCTTGCCCGCGGAGATGGCGACAGCGATCTCGAAGACGACGGCGAGTCCGAGGTAGAGCCAGTGCATGGCGGGTGTCCTTTCGTCGAGGTGGGTTACGAGCGGATGGCGCAGTCGGAGCGGTGCAGTTCGAGGTACCGGGTGAAAGGGACCAGGCCTCGTTCCACGGCGAGGTGCTGGGCCGTTGCCGCGAGGGGTAGTCGGTCGGTTCCGTCGGCGTCGTAGCCGGCCCGGTAGTCGAATCCCCACTCGGCGGCGGTGTCACGGTCCACGGCGAAGCAGACGGCGGTGATGCCGTGGGAGGCGGCGACGCGGTAGCACAGGGCACACGGCTCGCCCGTCGCAAGCAGCGTGGCTCCCTCCAGACTGGAGCGGCCGCGAGCCTGGACGGCCTTGCGTATGGCAACGATCTCCGCGTGGGCGGTGGGGTCGCCGGTCTCGCGGACGAGGTTCACGCCAGGGTCGGAAACCCACCCGTCGTCGGCGACGAGCAGCCCGACGAAGGGAATCCCGCCCGCCTCGACATGGCGGACACCGACCTCCACGGCATCGGCCATCAGAGCCTGGAGCCGGGTCGTGTCCGCGGTCATGCGGCCGACGCTTCGTGCAGGGCTCGGCGGATCACGCCTTCGGTGGCGACGCCTTCGATACGCCGGGCGCCGATGACGATCGTGGGTACGACGGTGATGTCCATCCGCACCGAATCGGCCAGCGCCTGCCGGTGTCGCTCGGCGTACTCCTGATCGTCGAGAGCCGCGGCGTAGGCGGCCGGGTCGAGTCCGACCTCCCCAGCCAGGCGGGTCAGGATCACACGATTCCCGATGTCGAGGTTCTCACGGAAGAACGCCGTCATGACGCGACGGTGGTAGACACCGCCTCGGCCCTGCTCCAGGGCGTACTGGGCGCCGCGGAAGGCCAACTCGGTGTACGGCTGCGGTGAGACGGTCGGCAACCGCATCGGCACCTCGTGGCGGCGTGCCATCGGGTACACGGCGCGCCGCCAGACCTCAGGTAGATATGGGTCCTCCGGTCGGAGGGTGGGCGTCGGACGGGGACGAAGCTCGTGAGCGTGGTGGACGACCTCGGCATCGGGCCGGTCGACGATCGCGCGTTCGAGCAACTCGTCGGCGATCAGGCAGAACGGACAAACGTAGTCAGACCACACATGGATCTGAACAGTCATGGTGACCTCCGGCTCCACAAGGCACCCCGATGGGCGCGGCCCCCGCATCGTGGAACTTCACACCGGTGTCAACTGCAAGAATGGGTGCAGGCGGACACCTCAGGAGGTCTCATGCGCATCGGTGAGCTAGCGGAAGCCAGTGGCGTCAGCACCCGATCCCTGCGGTACTACGAGGAGCACGGGCTCATCCGTTCCCAGCGCACCCCCGGCGGGTGGCGTGACTTCGACGACTCCATGGTCGAGCGGGTCGTCATGATCCAGCACCTGTTCGCTGCCGGTCTGTGCAGCGCCACCATCAACGAACTGCTCCCATGTCTGGAGGCCCCACCCGAGGAGCGCACAGGTGTCATGGAGCGGTTGCTCGCCCAGGAAGTCGAGCGTCTCGAGGCCAAGCGACGCGACATCGATCGTGAACTCGACACCCTGCAGGCGCTCCGCAACGAAACGGCCTTGGTCGGTGAAGTCCCGTGACCAAACAGCGTGGACAGTCGACATGGGCCCGACACGGTGGGCCGTTCCCTCCTCTGTCGGGGCGGTCAGGCCGGGTCGTCGTTCCGTGCGAGGAAGGTCGCCAGGAGGTGTCCGACTTCGTGGGGGCGTTCGCTGAACAGTCCGTGCGCCGCGCCGGCCACGGTGTGTACCCGCGCGCCTGGGATGAGTCGGCCGCGCCGGGCAGCGAGGCCGACGTCGTGGACGGGGCTTTCGGCCCCGAGCGCGACCAACACCGGTAGGGCGATCGAACGCAGTTGGTCGTCGGTCAGCCTCGGGGGCGGCGGTACCGCTCGGCTCCGATGGTCGAGCAGGGCGGCCACCAGCAGCTCCCGCAGCGGTGACGGCACGTCTCGTCCGCTTCGGCACCAGCGCAGGTACGCCGCCGCCCTTCGGCTGGAACCGGTGAGCATCACCGTGGCGAGACGGAGGAAGAAACCCGCTCGCACCGGTGCGAGCGCACGGGCCGGTTCCAGCGCGGCGACCGAGGCCAGCCGGTCGGGCAGGTGCACTGCCTGGAAGAGCGCGATCGCCGCGCCCGCAGAGTGACCGACGAGGTGAACCCGATCGATGCCGGCTCCGGTGAGGACCTCGGTGAGCCAGTCGGCTCTCATCCGCATGTCCGGCATCGGCGCGGTCTGTCTGCTTCCGCCCGCCTCGCCGAGGACGTCGACGGCGAGAACGGGCCTGTTCTCGACCAGAGCGGGGAGCAGGGGCGTCCAGGCCGCCGCGTTCGCGCTACCGCCTGCCAGCAGCACGGCCGGTAGCCCCGGACCGTCTCCCGTGCGGAAGACCGCGGTGGGGCCGAACGAGGTCTCGACGGTGTCACGGGTGTGCGCGGGCCACCGGTCGGTGAGGATCTCGGCGTAGCGTGCGGCGAAACGGTCGCGAGCTTCGGTGCTGGTGAATCCGCTCAGTTCCACGCCGACTACGATACATTACATCTGTAATGGAGGTTCGGGTGAGAACACGACAGGAGCCGGAAGCCCGGCGGGCGGCAATCGCCCGTGCCGTCGGGCGGTTGTTGGTCGACGAACCAGGGGTGCTTCCGGGCATGCGGCAGATCGCAGCCGAAGCCGGAGTGACGACAGGCGCGCTCCAGCACCACTTCCACAGCAAGGACGAGATGCTGCTGTTCACCCTCGACTACCACGGACAGCGGTGGGCGGACCGCCTGCGCGAGCGCGCGGCGGCGAATCCCGGCCCCGCGCCGCCGCGCCGCGTGCTCGCGGCGATCGTGCGGGAACTGTTGCCCCTGGACGCCGAGCGCACGGCCGAGGCCTGTGTCGCGGCGGCCTTCGTACTCCGTGCGGCCACTCGCCCCGAGCTTGCGCGGCGCTACCGAGCGCACCGACAGTTGCTGCACGACCTGGTGCGAGAACAGTGCGCCCGGGCCGGGGTCGATGAGCCTGCCGAGGCAGCGACGTTGCTGCTGCACGCGGTCGAAGGCATGCGCAGTGACTGCCTGCTGCTGGGCCCTGAGTCGGTCAGTGTCGACCGGCTGTTGGACCGGATCCTGTCGTGAACCGGCCGCCATGAGAGCTTGTCATGCCACGTCCAGGCGAACCCGGTCAGTCAGCCCGTAGGACGAAGAGCAGGAATCCGGGGAAGGTGTCGAGCAGCTGGAAGTCGTCGGGGAACAGCTCGCGTGCGGACGGCACGGGTCGGGGTTCGCTGATGACGGAGATCCGGAAGCCGGCCGAGGTGAAGGCGCCGGTCATCGCGTGCAGTGGCCGGTGCCAGAAGCTCATCTGGGCGGTGTGACCGCCCATCGTCCATTCTTCGGTCCAGTTGTACGTCTCGAAATAGTCGGGTCTGGGCCCGGCCAGGCGGTGCATGAGGTTGGTGGCGAACGGATGGTCGACCGAGGCGATGAGCCGGCCGCCGGTCCTCAGTACGCGTCGCAGCTCGGCGAGCGTCGGCCCCCAATCGCGCAGGTAGTGCAGCACCAGGGATGCCACGACGTCGTCGAACGAGTCGTCGGGGAGGGGCAGTGGGTCGGCCAGGTCGGCGACCCGCAGGTCCGCATCGGCGCCGAGCCGCCGCCGGGCCTGCTCCAGCATCCCGGCGCTCGCGTCGATGCCGGTCACGATGGCGCCCCGGTCGCGTAGCGCCGCGAACAGCGGGCCCGAGCCGCAACCGACGTCGAGGATCCGGCGACCGGCCACCTCGCCGGCGAGTTCCAGGACCGCGGGCCGTTCGTAGTAGGCGTTCATGAGGCTGGTCTCGTTCTCGGCCGTATACGCCTCGGCGAAACTGTCGTAGTCGTTTGCCGGGGCCGAATCAGCGGGAAGCGCGCGATTGTCTGGAACCGGAGTCACGCGACCCATCCTGGCACATCAGCTCACTCGAATTCCGGTATGCGACCGGCTCGATCAGTGAACCGGGTGTTCCGCTTCGAAGTCCGTGATCGACAGGGCACAGGAGACGGTGAACTCCTCCTGGCGGGACGCGAACGAAACCGGTTACCTCACCTGGTTTCGAGCTCACCGAGTAAGCTCTACTCGTCCCAGCTCACGCCGTACCGCGCGGCGAGTTCCCTCACCTCTCGTCTTCCCTGAGCCGTGCCGAAGTCCCACCAGGACAGTACATCCGACTCGCGGGCGAACAGGCCCGGCGGTGCGCAGGTGACGACGAGTTCCAGGTCCGGCTCCTGCGTCATCCACCAACGCCGGGACTCGGGCCAGATGAGCAGTCGTCCCACGGAGCCATGGGTGTCCATGACCCAATCCCAGAACGTCCCACCGTGGTCCAGCGCGTCGGACGGAACCACGACAGGAACCATCGGAATCTCGAACTCGCCGTACTCTTCTGTGCCGTCGGGCCGATTTGGACTCCATCCCTCTGGAGCCGGATGGTCATCGATTCTGAGGGAAAGCACTGGTTCTGCCTGCATCACGTGCCACTCGTCATCGTCCAGACCCAACGACCCGAGCGTGATGCCCGTCTCTCGGATCGTCACCACACAGTCGGGCAGTGCTGCCGGCCAACCGTCTGAGATGTCGAAGGGCAGGACTTCTGTCGATGGTCTGGGCACGCAGCCACTCTCGCACTCCAAGCGGCCGGTGCTCAACCGACTTGTTCGCACCTACCGCGTTGAGCGCGCACAACGCCCGTCACCGCAAGACGACGGCAACGGCTGCCACAGGTGCGAGCCTGCTTTGGTGTTGACGCGGGTGAATACCATCTCAATGTGAGCTCGGGTGGTCTTGCGAACCAAGCCGTATAGCTGTTCGAAAGCAGTGTCGCAAAATTTCCGTATGATGATGGCTGGTGCTGTCACCTGCTCGTATTGTGGTAGAGGGAATGTGAACCAGGAAGCCTGGAGACTTCAGTGTTATCCGTCAGAGGAACCCTTGCCGCTGCTGTTTCGGTGTTGAACGTGTCTATGTTCACGGTTGGATGTGGCTGGGGTTCAGTGGGTGGTCATCGGGTCTGCAAGGACGTGGTGAAGTTTGGCGGCGATAGCTACTTTATAAAGTCTGCGAAAGCTGTTGATTCGGGCGCTTTGACGCCGATTGGAGAGGCAGAGCAGTCCCCGTGTGAAGATACGGGTGCCGAGAGGGTAGAGCGTGAGCGGGCCAAGCTTCCAACGGCCTCGATCGATTATTTTGATCCTGCGAAAGTCATAGCAGTGCAACGCGGTGATAGGTGGTTGGTGGCGAGCAGGTCGGGGCGCACGGTGCCTTCAGACCTTCCAACACGGCCAAATTAGTACACCGGACTTCCTCCGCGGCTAGCTCGGGCTGACCGTGGAGCTACCACACCGAAACGCGGCGAACGGCCTCGGACGATGCCGAGACCGTTCGCGCTCCTGCGGTTTCCCGTCGATCAGCTCAGCATTTCGGCCATCATGCCCGGCTCGTACGAACCCGCCGGGTTGCGCACGATCACGTTCATCCGGTTGGCCGCGTTGACCAGGGCGACCAGCGCGATCAGCGCGGCGATCTGGTCGTCGTCGTAGTGTTCGCGCACC
>JACYYJ010010545.1_pt1 | contig 14096 bp, 16 predicted proteins | sample 8236861 | NCBI WGS metagenome assembly JACYYJ01 (sample SAMN14103086, study PRJNA606662) | landfill metagenome | isolation source: landfill solid waste | place: India:New Delhi, Okhla landfill site | collected 2017-11-05
CGGGCGCGCAAGGCCGTCCGGAACGCGCATGCCCGGGAGCTCGGGCCGTGTCCGCAGGTCGGCGCGTGCTGCTACTGCGGTCTGGGGCCGTCGCCGGATGACCCGTTCACCTGGTGTCACCGGGTCCCGATCGCTGATGGAGGGTCGACGGTCGGGGCGCGGCCGGGTCACCGGTCGTGCAACTCGAGGGCGGGGCGTCGCTGATGCCGGGCCGGAAGTCGCCGGACCGTCGCCAGGGCCGTGGGACGACCGACGTGGTGGTCCCGTTCCGGAGCGAGATCGAGGTGCCGCCTCTGCCGTCGCCGGCTGGTGGCCGGGTGCTGGCGTCGACGAAGCGGGCGTGGACGGCGTTCTGGGAGGACCAGCTGCTGGCGCCGATGGTCCGGCCGGCGGACATGGCCCCGCTGGTGCGCCTGTTCCACCTGTACGACGAGCGCGAGCGGGCAGTGAAGGCGTACCGGGCGGAGCGGGCGGTGACAGGGTCGACCGGCCAGCTGGTCGTGAACCCGTTCGAGAAGGCGGTGGCGTCGATGGACGCCCGGATCGACAAGCTCGAGGAGCGGTTCGGGATCACCCCGAAGGCCCGTCTGGCGTTGGGCATCGCGATGGGTGCGGCGGCGAAGTCGCTGGAGGACATCAACCGTGGCTTCGAGGACGACGACGACACCGAGGGCGAAGAGCACGACCCGCGGGTCACAGCGATCGAGGCCGACGCGCGCGACGCCTGAGCATCCGGAGCTGCGCCGCTCGGAGGGTGGCCGGGCGGTCCGGTGGATGGAGAAGATGCTCATCCACGGGGAGGGTGACCTGCACGGCCGGCCGTACCGGCTGTTGCCGTGGCATCGGGAGTTCCTGTGGCGGTGGTACGAGCTCGACCCGGCGGACCCGTCGGGCTGGTGGTATCTCGAGGCGTTGATCGGTGCGGAGTCGGGGGCGTGCAAGACCGAGTTCGTGGCGGCGATCGCGATGCTGGAGATGGGCGGTCCGCGGCAGTTCCGGCGGACGACGCCGATCATCACGGTGGCGGCCGCGTCGTTCGACCAGGCCGGCGAGCTGTTCCACCAGGCGCAGATCATGGCCGGAGGCACGAAGGACGCCCCCGTGGCGTCGGCGCCGCTGGCGGGGATGTTCGACGTGTTCGACACCGAGATCCTCTACGCCGATGGGCGGCCGGGCCGGATCCAGCGGGTCGCGGCCCGGGCGGGGACGTCGGAGGGCGGCAAGGAGACCCTGTTCCTGCCGGACGAGCTGCACGAGTGGACCGGCCAGAAGGGCCGCGTGTACACGGTGCGAGCGAAGTCGTTGACGAAGCGGACCCCGCACCCGGGGCGGGTGTGCGGCATGTCGACCGCCGCGGTCGGCCGTGGGAGCGTACCGCCGGCCGACACCGACCCGCTGCTGTGGCGCCTGTACGCGCGTGGCCTCGCCGAGGTGAACGACCCGGAGTCGCGGTACCTGTTCGACTGGCGTGAGGCACCCCCGGAGATCGAGGGGCAACGCCTCGACGGTGCGGCGCTGCGGGCTGCGCTGCGGCGGATGCGGGCGGCGGACGTGGCGTGGTCGGTGGAGGTGCGGGCCCGGGAGATCGAGACTCGGAAGATCCCGTGGAACGAGGCGCTGCGCTACTACTTCAACCGGTTCACGGCGATGTCGGCGGACGCGTGGCTGCAGGAGATCCCCGGCGAGTGGGAGGCGTGCGGCGCCCCTGATGCGGCGCCGGCGGACGGGTCTGAGGTCGTGGTCGGCGTCGACATGGCGTTGCATCACGACCACGTCGGCGTGATCGTCGCCGGCCGTCTGTCGGATGGGCGGGTCGGGTGGTGGCCGCGGTCGTGGGAGCCGACGGCGGACGGTCGGATCGATCACCTCGACGTGTTCAACACGATCGCCGGGGTGATCGCTGATCGGTGGAAGGTGAAGGCGGTCGTGTACGACCCGAGGTTCTTCGAGGTCCCGGCGAGGCTCCTCGAGGACGAGGGGTTCCGGGTGGTGGAGTTCCCCCAGTCCCCGGAGCGGCTGGTGCCGGCGGACGGGTTCCTGTTCGAGCTCATCAGCCACAACCAGCTGGCCCACCCGGACGACCCGTCGCTGACCGCGCACGCGTACACCGCGGCGTGGCGCGACGGGGAGCGGGGCCGGTACCTCAGCAAATCGAGGTCGGGCGGCCACATGGACCTGATCCGGGCGGGGTCGATGGCGACCTGGGAGCTCACCGCCGGCGAACGGCAGGAGCTGAGCCCGGACCCCGGCTACTACAGCGCCAACGGCTGATCGAAGGAGGCCGCGTGTCCTTGAACCTGACCGACCTCCTCGAGCTCGCTGGCGTCGTCCTCATCCTCGTCGCTGCGTTCGCAGCCGACTGGCGGCTCGGCATCGCCGTGCTCGGCGTCCTGCTCATCGTCGCGAGCGTGCTCGTCTCGGCTCGAGGTGACGACCTGTGAGTCTCATCAACCGGCTCGTGAAGGCCCGCACCACCGAGGAGCCGTTCGAGACGACGTCGATCCCTTGGTTCGGGTCGCCGACCAAGGCCGGGGTCACCGTCAACCGCGACCGCGCGCTGCAGCATTCAGCGGTGTGGGCGTGCATCCGGCTGCGTGCCGAGACCATCGCCACCCTCCCGGTCGGTGTCGTCGCCTACGACGGTCAGCTCCGCCACCCCGTCGACCCGCCGACGTGGCTCGAGAAGCCCAACCCCGAGACCACCCGCTACGAGCTGTTCGAGCGGACCAGCGCGTCGCTCGACGCCGACGGCAACGCGTTCTGGTACCTCATGCGCGACCGGCTCGACCGCATCCGCGAGGTCTGGGTCCTCCCGCCCGCCAACGTCCAGGTCTACCGAGAGAAGCCGAAGCGGCACGGCGACCCGCCCGGGCCTCGCCGGTACCGGATCGGGAACGAGGAGCTCGGCGCCGACGAGATCCTCCACATCCCCGGCTTCACCCTCCCCGGCCGGCTCCGCGGCATGAACCCGATCGAGATGCACGCCCACGCCCTGGGCCTGTCGATCGCCGCCGAGGAGTTCGGCGAGACGTTCTTCGGCAACGGCGCCGTGATGTCCGGCGTCATCGAGTCAGAGAAGGACCCCGGTGAGCCCGCCGTCCGCCGCATGCAGGCCGGTTTCGAAGCCGACCATCGCGGTGTCCGCAACGCGCACCGTCCCGGGTTCCTCTTCGGCGGCGCCAAGTGGAAGCAGCTGACGATCCCGAACGAGGCCGCCCAGTTCCTCGAGACCCGCAAGTTCCAGATCGCCGAGATCGCCCGCATCTTCCGGGTCCCGCCCCACAAGATCGGCGACCTCGAGCGCGCCACGTTCTCGAACATCGAGCACCAGGGCATCGAGTGGGGCACCGACGGCGTGCTCCCCTACACCGCCCGCATCGAGTCGGCTGTGCACGGCGCCGACGGGCTCATCGAGCCTGGCCAGCGTCTCCGGTTCAACCTCGCTGGTCTCGCTCGCGGTGACCTGATGTCGAGGTACGCCGCGTACGCCATCGGCCGCCAGTGGGGCTGGTTCTCCGCCGATGACATCCGCGCCCTCGAAGACCTCAACCCCCTGCCCGACGGCGCCGGCCAGACCTACCTCGAACCGCTCAACATGGTGCCCGCCGGCTCCCAGGAACCCACCGCCGAGGCCTCCGCAGCGATGGCCGCCGTCCTGCGCAACGCCGGCATCGACCCGGCGCTCGTGCTCCCATCCGCCACCGGCCATGACCGCGGCCAGGAGGACTGACCCGTGAACGACCACCGCCGCTTCCAGGATCGCCTCCGTGCCCTGGCCTCGCCGACGCCCCGCCCACGAGCGGAAGCCCCGCGCGCCGACGTCGCTGACGGGATCGCGACGATCCGGCTCTACGATCCGATCGACTCGTGGGGCGAGTACTGGGGCGTCTCCGCGAAGGAGTTCGTCGGCACGCTCGACGAGCTCGGCGCCGACATCGGCGAGATCCACCTGCGGATCAACTCGCCCGGCGGTGACGTCTTCGACGGCATCGCCATCCTCAACGCGCTGCGCGCCCACCCCGCCCGCGTTGTCGCCTACGTCGACGGTCTCGCCGCCTCCGCCGCGTCGTTCATCGCCGCCGGCGCCGACGAGCTCGTCATGGCCCGCAACAGCGAGCTGATGATCCACGACGCGTGGGGCCTGTGCATCGGCAACGCCGCCGAGATGCACGCCATGGCCGAGATGCTCGACCACATCTCCGACAACATCGCCTCGGTCTACGCGGAGAAGACCGGCTCAGACGTCGCCGAGTGGCGTGCCGCGATGAGCGCCGAGACGTGGTACTCCGCCGACGAGGCCGTCGACGCCGGTCTCGCCGACCGGGTCGACCGCAAGTCCGACGCCGACGCGAAGAACACCTTCGACCTGTCGATCTTCACCTACGCCGGCCGCGACGCCGCACCGTCGCCGCACCGAGCGGAGGCACCCAAGCCCGAGGCCGCACCTGCGGCCGCGGCGACGCCGCTGGTCTCACCGGCGCGCGTCAACGAGTTCAGGCACCTCGTCGCCACGACGCGGACCTGAGCAGCACCCCGGCACGCCCGGGGCATCCGCAGCACCCCAAGGCGTGACCCAATCCCGGGTCGCTGCTCGTTCTGCCGCGTCCCGCGGCCAACCGTCCCCAGGAGGACACCCATGACCACGTCCGTGCTGGCGAAGGAGTTCGAGCGTCTCGCGACCCGCAACGCTCAGCTGCTCCACACCGAGGAGGGCGAGGGCCAGTCCATCGCCGAGTCCGAGGAGAAGGCCCAGGAGTTCGAGAACAACCTGCAGCGTCTCGAGGAGATCAAGGACCTCCTCGAGAAGGAGCGCCGGTTCGACGAGCTCAACGCCTGGGCGTCGACCCCCGAGCGCCGCTCCGCGGCGTTCGCTGCGGACGACGCTCCGACCGACCGCCCCGAGCGCAAGGACCGCCGGTCCGCCGGGCAGCAGCTGATCGAGAGCGACGACTTCAAGGCGTGGCTCGCTCAGCTCGCACCGAACGGCCAGCTGTCCGACGGCACCCCCGTCAACAGCAAGAAGTTCCAGGTCAAGGACCTCATCACCGGTGGTGACGACACCTCCGGCGGTGCGTTCTTCCAGACCGACTACTCGGGCCTCTACGTCCCGTTCGTCCAGCCGCGGCTCACCGTCCGCGACCTGGTCCTGAACGCGACCACCGACGCCGACCTCATCGAGTACGTGCGGGCCGTGTCCCACACGAACAACGCCCAGGAGGTCGCCGAGGCCGAGAACGCCGACGACGGCACCATCACCTTCGACGATCCCGACTACGTCGTCTCGACCCCGTCGGGCACCAAGCCGAACAGCGAGTTCAGCTGGCTCAAGGTCACCACGACCGTCCAGCCGATCGCGCACGGCGTGCCGATCACGAAGCGTGCCCTGATGAACGGCGGGCAGATGCGCGGCATCGTCGACCAGCAGCTCCGCTACGACGTCGAGGCCCGCCTCAACGCCCAGATGATCGCCGGCAACGGCACCGACCCGAACATCCGCGGCATCCGCAACACCTCGGGTATCCTCACCCAGGCGTTCTCGAACAACATCATCGAGACGCTCCGCAAGGGCAAGACCAAGGTCGCGTCGACCAACACCGGCTCGGGCAAGGTCCCCACCGGTGCGGTCCTCGCCCCGGAGAACCTGGAGACCCTCGACCTGTTCCGCACCGGCGGGTCGACGACCTCCGACGGGCCGTTCCTCGTCAGCCCCTTCGGCGATGCCCCCACCCGCATCTGGGGCATGAACCTGGTCGAGGAGCCCGGCATGACCGCGAACCGCGCGGTCGTCGGCTACTTCCGCGACGCCGTCCTCTGGGACCGCCAGATCGCCACGATCCAGGCGTTCGACCAGCACAAGGACTTCGCCATGCGGAACCTCGTCCAGCTCCTCGCCGAGTGGTGGGGAGCGTTCGGTGTCCTGCAGCCGAAGTCGTTCTGCGACTGCACCGTCGCCACCTGAGCGGCATGACCACCCCGGGGGACGCCGCCAGGCTCGCCGGCGGCGTCCCCCGATCGCTCATCTCCACCCGGTCAACCACCCGCCAGGAGGCCCACATGATCGACGACAAGTACCCCTCCAAGGAGCGAGTCGAGCGCGGCGGCTACCTCGTGTACGCCGAGGGCGACCCGATCCCCGAGACCGACCGCGACGAGCTCATCCGCCAGGGCTACCTCGAGGACGAGACCTCGGCGGCCCTCACGGTCAACGAGGTCCGCCAGATCGAGAGCCTGACCGACGGCACCGTCGACGACGTCGTCGCCCGCATCGGCAACGACCCTGAGGTCGCCGCCCACGTCCTCGCCGCCGAGCAGGCCACCGAGAAGCCCCGCAAGGGCGTCATCGAGCACGCCGAGGCGGTCCTCGCCGCGGCCACCGAGCCGGAGGCCTGACCACGATGGCCGTGACGGTCGCGGACCAGCAGATCCTCGCCGGTGCTGCCGCGACCCTCACGGCCACCTGGCTCGACTCCACCGGCGAGATCGACACCAGCATCACCAGCAACGTCACCGTCGGGGTGGCCCGCGCAGACGGCACCGAGGTCATCGCCAACACCCAGGCGGCGACGACCGAGGATGGCGTCTCCACGGTCGCTCTCGACCCTGCCGACACGGCGCAGCTCGACTGGCTCACCGCGACCTGGACCCACGGCCCGAGCGAGGCGACGATCACCTCGGTCGTCGAGGTCGTCGGCGGGTTCTACCTGTCGGTCGCCCAGGCCCGTGAGCTCGAACCAGGGATCGCCGACGCCGGCACCTACCCCGACGCCGAGGTGCGCCGCGTGCGCGCCGAGGTCGAGGACGAGTTCGAAGCGATCTGCGGCGTCGCGTTCGTCCCCCGCTTCCACCAGGTGCGCTACGGGTCGAACCCCGCCTGCCACGACCTCGTGCTGCCCTACCCCCGGGTCCGTCGGATCCGCAGCATCATCGGGCCTGCCGGTCCGTGGACCAACGACCAGATCGGCGCCGTCGGCCTCAACGCTCTCCCCGGTGTCCTTCGGGCACGCTCAGGCTGGACCGGGCCGCTCACCATCGCGTTCGAGCACGGCTACGACCGGCCCCCGCCCGAGCTCGTCGCCGCAGCGGCGCTCCGCATCCGGCACCGCCTCAACCGGCCCGTCTCCGGGGTCCCCGACCGGGCTACGTCGTTCTCCGTCACCGAAGCCGGCACCTACCGGCTCGACCAGGCAGGCCGCTACAAGACCGGCATCCCCGACGTCGACGCCGTCCTCGCCCGCCGGTCCGAGCGCGGACCCACGATCGCCTGATGGCCCCCACCACACCGTCGATCCGCACCGCCGTGAAGGCCCGACTCGTCGAGCTGATCGCCGCCGACGTCCCCGACGACAACGCCCGCGACCGTCGAGTCCAGGTGTCCCACGGGTGGCCCGGCCGCGACATGCGCCACGAGTGCATCTGGGTCGGGAACGTCACCGGCACCGTCGAGGTCCCCTCGATGAAGGCGGGCCGCAAGCGGGTGCACGACAACTTCGACGTCGACGTGTGGGTCGTCGCAGGGTTCCCCGGCCAGCACGACCCCGCTGCCGCCGAGACCCGCTGCGAAGAGCTCACCGCCTACGTCCGCGACCAGGTCGCTGACGATCCTCACCTCGGCGGGCTGCCCGGCCTCACCGGTGGCGCCAAGGTCACCCTCATCGAGGGGCCCGACTCCGAACCCACCGACGAGGGCGCCGTGGCCATCGCCCGGGTCGTCGTCTCCTGCCGCACGTCGCTCGAGTGAAGGAGCACGCCGTGAAGCGCTACTACACCGGCCCCCACACCGCCGTCGACGTCGTGATCGACGGTCGCACCCATCGGGTCGCCCGCGGCGACGCCCTCGAGGTCCCCGCCCACGTCCAGCTCGGCCCCGACTGGGGCGCCAAGCCGGTCGAGCAGCGTCCACCCACCCCGACCGACGAGCCGGCGACCGTCGGCGACGACACCCCGGCCGAGGCCGGCACCACCCAGGAGGACTGACCGATGGCCATCCGGGACAGCTACGTCGGGTTCGCCCGCGAGACCGAGTACGGCACCTTCGTCGCACCGACCCGCAGCTACGAGTCGGAGGGCGACCCGCTGTCGCGCGCCGCGAACGACCTCGAGCGCACCGGCCTGCGTGCCGGCCGCCAGACCCGACGGGTCGACGAGAAGCGCCGCGTCCCCCGCGGCGCGTCGGGTTCCATGCCGACCACCGTGTTCGACACCGGGTTCGGGATGCTGCTCCGAGCGATGCTCGACACCGCCGAGATCGCCCAGGTCGAAGCGACCGCCGCTCACCTCCAGACGTTCACGACCGGCACCGAGTTCAACGGCGAGTCCCTCACCGCCCAGGTCGTCCGTGGCCGGCCCTCCGGGGTCAAGGCCTTCACCTACAAGGGCGTCGTCGTCCCCGAGTGGGAGATCACCCAGGACGTCGACGACTACCTCAAGGCCAGCCTCAGCCTCGACGCCCGCGAAGCGTCGGCGGCCGAGTCGGCGCACACCGCGACCTACGTCGCCGGCGACGAGTTCGCGTGGCCCGACCTCGAGGTCACCATCGACGGGTCCCCGGTGTGTGTCCGGTCGTTCGGCCTGTCCGCCAACCGGGGCCTCAACGTCGAGCGGTACCGGCTGTGCGCCAGCCACCTCAAGCACCTCCCGGTGCGCACCTCCGATCCGTCCTACGAGCTCGACCTCGAGTTCGACTGGGAGGACGACACGATCTGGGATCTCGTCGTCTCCGGCGACACCGTCCCGGTCGTGGCCACCTGGACCGGCGGGAACATCGAGGGGGCCGAGGACCACTTCCTGCGGATCACGATGCCCGCCGTGCAGTTCGGCGGTGACCAGGACCCGCAGGTCGACGTCGAGGACGAGCCGACCCAGCCCGGGTCCGCGGTGGTGCTCGACAACGACGACGACCCGGCGATCACGATCGAGTACCAGAGCACCGACACGGCGCACTGATGGCCACGCCCCGACGGTCGGCACGGCCCGGTGCTGACCGGTCCGTCGCCGTCGCCGTCGAGGGGCTCGTCGACTTCCAACGGGCCCTTGGGACGGTCAGCAAGGACCTGCCGAAGGAGCTGCGGGCGGCGAACAAGGAAGCCGCCGAGCACGTCGCCCGGGCCGCCCGGGCGCGCGCCCAGTCGCTCGGCGGTGTCGCCGCGAAGGTCGCCCCGTCGATCAAGTCCGCGGCGGAGCAGCGCGCATCGAAGCTCGTGTTCGGTGGGCCCCGCTACCCGATGGCGATGGGAGCGAACTTCGGCGCCTACCACGACCGTCCCCGCGTCGACTCCGCCGGCCGGCAGGTCACCGGGTGGAACCAGTTCCCCCAGTGGGGCGGGAACCAGTTCACCGGCGGCGCGCGGGACCGGTTCTTCTACTTCACCATCGCCCGAGAGCGCGACACCTTCGAACAGGTCTACATGGACATGATCGAAGCGCTCGCTGCTCGGGCGTTCCCGATCCGAGGAGGATCCCTTGACCGAGCAGCCTGACACCTTCGACGACGACCTCGACGACGACCTCGTCGACGAGCTCGACCCGGTCGAGCCCAGCGACGTCGACGACGTCGACGAGGACGAGGACGACGAGCGGGAACCGATCGGCCTGTCGTTCGAGTGGCGCGGCAAGGAGGTGTCGCTCCTCTTCGCCGACCTCGGCCCTGGCGACGACCTCGCCGCCCGACGGGAGATCAAGCTCCCCGTCACCGCGTTCGTCGGTGACTTCGGCTCCGACTCGCTCGTCGTGCTCTGGTGGACGGCGCGCCGCAAGGCCGGCGAGCGGAAGCTCACCTACAAGCGGGCCGAGCGGCAGGCGGGGAACCTCACCAGCATCGGTGAGAGCCTCCGTGTCGAACCGATCTTCGCTGACCCCGAGGAGGACCGCCGCCCGGAAGGGTGAGGCGCGGCCGTCAGCTCGAGGACCCGCCCCTCGAGCTGCCCGCGCCCGGCGACTGGCCCGACCTCGGGCACCTCTACGGGATCCACCCGAGAGACGTCCGGCTCATCCCCGAAGACGGGGGCCTCACCTGGTCTGAGGTCCTCACGTTCCGCAAGGCGCTCGATCGGCACCGCGACGCAGCGAAGAAGGCGAAGCGCAACAAGGCGTCGGCCGCACGGAAGCGGCCCGCGGCCCGACGGGGCCGCCGCTGAACCCACCTGGGAGGTGACCACCGATGGCCAAGCGACGGTTCGAAGTGGTCCTCGCCGGTGACGCCAAGTCCCTCGCCCGAGCCTTCGGCCAGGCCGGCAAGGACGCCGAGGGGTTCGGCGGCAAGGTTCGCCGCGTCGGCCGCGTCGCCGCCGCCGGTCTCGCCGTCGTCGCCACCGCCGCGATCGGTGCCGGCGCCGCCGCGTTCGCGATCGGTTCCCAGTTCGACGACGCCTACGACACGATCCGGGTCGGCACCGGCGCCACCGGGGAAGCGCTCGGCGAGCTCCAGGACAGCTTCCGCGACGTCGTCGCCAGCGTCCCCACCGACTTCGCGTCCGCGTCCACAGCGATCGCCGATCTGAACACCCGGCTCGGCGCGGAGGGGCCGCTCCTCGAGGACCTCTCCAAGCAGTACCTCGAGCTGTCGCGCATCACCGACTCCGAGCTCGGCGCCAACATCGAGTCGGTCACCCGCGTCATGGGCGACTGGGGTGTCGCCGTCGAGAGCCAGTCCGACGCCATGGACCGCCTGTTCCGGGCGTCGCAGGCCACCGGCCCGTCGGTGTCGGAGCTGTCGACCCTGATGACCCAGTTCGGGTCGCCGCTGCGGCAGCTCGGCTTCTCGTTCGATGAGGCCGCCGCCCTGATCGGCCAGTTCCAGAAGGAAGGCGTCAACACCGAGCTCGTGCTCGGCTCGATGCGCCAGGCCCTCGGCCGGATGGCCCGCGACGGTGAGCCGGCGATCGAGACGTTCAACCGGGTCACCGAGGAGATCGCCAACGCCGGCGACGCTTCGGAAGCGAACCGGCTCGCGCTCGAGCTGTTCGGCGCCCGGGCCGGCCCCGACATGGCCGCCGCGATCCGCGAGGGCCGCTTCGAGATCGGCGACCTGGTCGACACCATCGCCAACGGGTCGGACACGATCGCCGGCGCCGGCCGCGACACGATGGACTTCGCGGAGCAGTGGACGCTCCTGAAGAACAACGTCCTCCTCGCGATCGAACCGATCGCGACCCGGGTCTTCTCCGCTGTCGGTGACGCCGCCGCGTCGCTCGCCCCGATGGTGCAGGGCCTCGCGGAGAACGTCGCCGGGCTGATCGCCGAGTGGGGTCCCCGCATCGAGGGGTTCGTCACCGGGGCGCTCGCCCGGCTGCAGGGATGGTGGGAGGACAACGGACCAGCGATCGTCGGGTTCGTCACCGACCTGGCCGACGCGATCGGCTCCTGGATCGAAGATGTCGCACCCGCGATCCGCTCGTGGGTCGAGGACGTCCTTGGTGAGCTGGCCGACTGGTGGGAGACGTGGGGCCCCGGGATCGTCGAGCTCGTCGAGGAGATCCGCGACGCCGTGGCCCGCATGGCCGAGGGTGTCGTCCGGGCGGTCCAGACGGTGCACCGCAACTGGGACAACCTCCGGATCCCGATCGCGGTGATCGCCGGGCTGATCGCGTCGGTGCTCATCCCCCACTTCGTCGCGCTTGGCGTCCAGGCCGTCGCGTCGAGCATCAAGCAGGGCGCCGCATGGGTCGCCACCCAGGCCGGAGCGATCCGCTCCGCGGTCGTGCACTCCGCCCAGATCGCGAAGATGGTCGCCGGGTGGGTCCTCATGGGCGCCCAGTCGCTCCTCCACGCCGCGAAGGTGGCAGCCGCGTGGCTGATCGCCATGGGCCCGATCGCTCTCGTCATCGCCGCGGTGATCGGGCTCGTCGCGATCATCGTCGCCAACTGGGAGACCATCACCGCGGCGATCAGCGCGGCGTGGGACTGGGTCGCGCAGAAGACCTCCGACGCGTGGAACTGGGTCACCGAGAAGATCTCCGGGGTGGTCGCCTGGTTCCGAGGTGTCCCCGGGCAGCTCCGTAGCGCGGCCGGCGACCTGTTCGGGTTCGTGCGCACCAAGGCCACCGAGGCGAAGGACTGGGTCGGGAACCGGATCAACGACATCGTCGGCTTCTTCACCGGGCTCCCCGGCCGCATCTCGGGTGCGGCCGGCGACGTGTTCGGGTTCCTCTGGCAGTCGTTCCGCAACGCCGTCAACCGCATCATCGACGGGTGGAACGGCCTCGAGTTCAGGATCCCCGGGTTCGACCCGCCTGGCCCCGGCCCGACCTTCGGCGGGTTCACCCTCGGACTGCCGAACATCCCCCGTCTCGCTCAGGGCGCAGTCATCGACCAGACGACCCTCGCATGGATCGGTGAGGATCAGCGCACCACCCCCGAGATCGTGACCCCCGAGGCGCTGATGCGCGAGGTGGTCCGCGACGAGATCGCCGCCGTCGGAAGCGGCGGTGGTGTCGTGATCGAGAACGCCACGTTCGGCGACCGCCGCGTCGTCGCCGACCTCGACTGGTGGGCCCAGACCCGCACCGCAGGAGTGTGACCGGTGGCTGACGGGGACCTCATCACCAACGACTGGCAGATCGAGCTCCCCACCACCGACGGCACGGGCTACCTCATCGGCGACGACGAACCGGTCGGGGTGCTCCGGATCGAAGGTCTCGAAGACCTCCCCGAGGTCCGCTCCGCCGACCTTCCACGCCCCCGCGCGCACGGGTCGTTCGTGATGCCCGCCTACGCCACCGAGCGGATCCTCACCGTCGCCGTCGAGCTCGCATCCCGGGACGGGCTCACCCTCCGCCAGGTCGTCGACGACCTCGCCGCGGCGACCACGATCCGCCAGTTCGAGGCGCCGATCGTGTTCCAGCTCCCCGACATGGGGAAGCGGCGCCTGCTCGGCCGGGTCATCCGCCGCACGCTCCCGGTCGACCTGCCGTTCCTCTACGGCCTAGCGTCGGGTGCGATCCAGATCGCGGCGTCGGACCCTCGGATCTTCGACAACACGCTGCGGTCCGGGACGACCGGCGTCGGCGAGGTCGTCGGCGGCCTCGGGTTCCCCCACGGGTTCCCGCACGGGTTCGGCACCGCGACCGCCGGCACGATCGAGATCGCCAACGACGGCAACGCGGACGCACCGTGGACCGCGACGCTGACCGGGCCGCTCACGTCGCCGCGGATCTCCGTGGTCGACGGGGCCGGCGATCTCGAGCTGGCCGGGTTCACCCTCGACGCCGGCGAGACGCTCGAGCTCGACTCGCGCGACCGGACCGTGCTCCTCGGCGGCAGCGCGTCGCGGTACGGGTCCCTCACCCGGCGCGGCTGGTTCGAGATCCCGCCCGGCGCGTCGACCGTGCAGCTCACCGCCGCGGCCGGGACCGGCACCCTCACGCTCCGCTGGCGTTCCGCCTGGCTCTGACCAAGGAGACCCCCTGATGGCGTTCCTCACCCCGCCCGCCTGGCTCGAGAACAGCACCGACCACAACGCCCAGGACTACCGGGCGGTCCTCGGCTCGCTCGTCACCGGCGGCGTCGCCGACCGAGGGGCCCTCAAGGTCACCGAGAAGGCCGGCACCCCCGACCTGTCCGTCGACGTCGCCGCCGGCGGCGCATTCATCGCGTCGACCCGCTCGACGGCACAGGGCGTCTATCACGCCTACAACGACGCCGTCGTCAACGTCCCGCTCGCCGCCGCGGATCCGACCAACCCGCGGATCGACCGGATCCTCATCCAGGTCCGCGACGAGGCCCAGGACGCCGCGCTCTCCCAGAACGACGCCCGCATCTACGTCGAGCAGGGCACCCCCGCCGCCGTCCCCGCCGCACCGTCGGTCACGATCGCCGACTACATCGAGCTCGCCCAGGTCACCGTCCCGGCGTCGGCCACGTCGGTCACCAACGCCAACATCGACGACCACCGGACCCTCAACCGGGTCCGCTCCCAGATCACCCGATCGGCCAAGGCGCAGCGCACAGCAGGCGACCGGACGTCGACCTCGACGTCCTACGTCAACGTCGAGACCAGCCTCGACCTCGTCGTCGCCGCCGAGGCCGGCGACCGGTGTGAGGACGCCGCCGCCTCTGCGCGCGGCGGCCTGGTCAGGCGCGCCGTCCTCGTCGGCGCGGGC
>JACYYJ010047227.1_pt1 | contig 14086 bp, 13 predicted proteins | sample 8236861 | NCBI WGS metagenome assembly JACYYJ01 (sample SAMN14103086, study PRJNA606662) | landfill metagenome | isolation source: landfill solid waste | place: India:New Delhi, Okhla landfill site | collected 2017-11-05
GCGGACCGGCGAGCGGACCTCTGCCTCGGTACCAACCACCGGGTGACACGCCACCGCCGCCCGGGCGGCGTCCCGCGCCACCCCCATCACCACCACAGGGTGCACCACCGCAAGGCGGTTCGCCCCGGACCCGGCACCTGCCGACGCCCCCGCCGCAGGGTTCGCGCGCCGCGGGCAGTCCGGCTCCGCCTCCGCCCGCACCGGCGTCGCCGCCGCAGGGTGCCCCGGCCGGGCGCCCGCCGCAGGGTGGCCCACCACCTGGTGCCGCACCCGGCGCGCCACCCCCGCCACCGGGAACGCCTCCACGCGGAACGGGGCACGCTCCCCCGGGTGGTCACCCACCGAACCCGCCGGCCGGACCGCACCCCGGAGCACCGTCGGCCGGGCCCAATCCCGTGGCGCCCCGGCGCGGCCGTACCGCACCGCCACGACGTCAACCGGTGAGGCCGTGGCGTCAGGAAGCACAGCGACGCCGACCCGCACCGCCGCCACCGAGGGACAGCGAGCGGACGATCTTCATCCCGCGGGAACGCGGCATCCCCCCGGGGGTGCGCTGGCCCGCGGCCGACCCGGACGTCCTCCGCCCCTACGACGAGCTCGCGACGCGGATGATGCCGCGGATCTCCGCGGAGCCGATCGGGGAACGGCTTCCCGAGGTCCAGCTCGACCGGCCGAAGGACGACCAACAGAAGGCGCCGTCGCTGGCCAAGGCCAGTGGCCGGATGGCCATCGCCACGCTGACCAGCCGCATCACCGGCTTCGCCTGGAAGGTGATGCTGGCGTGGGTGGCCACGCTGGGTGTCCTCTACGACTCCTTCACGGTGGCCAACACCCTGCCGCTCATCATCAACGAGCTCCTGCTCGGCGGTGTGCTGACCAGCGTGGTCGTGCCGCTGCTCGTGCGGTCGCAGGACGACGAGGACGGCGGCGAGGCCTACACCCAACGTCTGCTGACGCTCGCCATCACGGTGCTCGGTGTGGGCACCGTGGTCTCGACCGCGTGTGCGCCGTGGCTGACCGGGCTGCTGATGGACGACACCGGCGACGCCGACCCGCAGCTCGCGACCTGGTTCGCGTACCTGCTGCTGCCGGGTCTGTTGTTCTACGGGCTGTTCGCGGTGCTGTCGGCCATCCTCAACGCCAAGCAGATCTTCGGTCCGGCCCAGTGGGCACCGGTGGTCAACAACCTCGTCATCTTCGCCACGATCGCCGCGTTCGCGGTGGTGCCGGGCGATCCGACGATCGTGCCGACGCAGATGACCGACCCGCAGGTGCTCGTGCTCGGCATCGGCGTGCTCACGGCGATGGTCGCGCAGGCCATGTTCCTCGTGCCCGCGCTGCGTCGTTCGGGCTTCACGTTCCAGTGGCGCTTCGGCCTCGACGAACGGCTGAAGGAGTTCGGCGGACTCGCCGCCTGGATTCTGGGTTACGTCGCCGTGAGCCAGATCGGCATGGTGGTCAACACCCGCGTGCTCACGGGTGGGGCGGCCGGTGGTCCGTCGATCTACTCGAACGCGTGGCTGCTGTTCCAGCTGCCCTACGGCGTCATCGGCGTCTCGCTGCTCACCGCGCTCATGCCGAAGATGAGCCGGGCCGCGGCCGACGGCGATCACCGCAAACTCGTCGGCGACCTGTCGTACGGCTCCCGCATCACCACGATCATGCTGATGCCGGTGTCGGCCGTCATGGCGGTGGCCGGGCCATCGATCGGTGTGGCCCTGTTCGCCCTCGGCAAGGGGTCGGTGGAGGACGCGGAACGCCTCGGCCAGGCGCTGGCCGTGTCGGCGTTCGGCCTGGTGCCGTACGCGCTCGTGATGCTGCAGATGCGCGTGTTCTACGCCATGAAGGACTCGCGCACTCCGACGCTCATCATGTGCGTGATGACGGCGGTGAAGATCCCGCTGCTGTACCTCGCCGCCTCCGTCCTCGACCCGGTCAACGTGGTGCTCGGCGTGATGATGGTGAACTCGCTGGTCTTCGTGGTCGGCGCCGTCATGGGCCAGGTGTGGCTCTGGGTGAAGCTCGGCAACCTGCGGAGCAGGCGCGTGCTCGGCGTCATCCTGTTCACCGTCGTGGCGAGCGGCCTCGGCGCGCTCGCTGCGGCGCTGGTGGCGCAGCTCGTGCCGAACCTGCTCGGCGACATCGGGACGGCGTGGGTGACGCTCGTCCTGCAGGGCGTCGTCGGCCTCGCGGTGTCCTTCGGGGTGCTGATCGCGTTGAAGGTGGACGAACTCGCGCCCGTGACGCGTCGGATTTCCGGTCTGCTCCGCCGCGGTTAACCCGCTCGGCACGGATGCCACACGGTGACCGGCATCGTTCACGTACCCTTTTCGCAGGCACTGTGTGATGCGGGACAGCAGGGGGAGGGCGACCGAGTGGGCATCCGAACACACGGCGGATCGCTGGCACCCGGCGGGGTCGTCGGCGACGGCCGGTACCGGCTGCTCGCGCAGTTCGGCATCGACGAACGCGTCGGCGCCCATCTGTGGAGAGCCCGGGACGGCCAGCTCCGCAGGGACGTCGCGCTGACCATCCTCGTGGGTGACCCCGCCGACGTGGAAGCCGCTCGGCAGGGTCGGCGGACGCTCGAACGCGCGGCGCATGCGGCGAAGTTCACACATCCCAGCGTCGCCCGCGTTCTCGACGTCCTGACCCTCGGCAACGGCATCAGCTCCAGCGAGGGACTGCTGGGCATCGTCGTGTCCGAGTGGACCAAGGGCACCGACCTCGTCGACCTCGTCCACGAGAAGCGGATCGCGCCGAGTACCGCGGCGAGGATGGTGCAGGCGCTGGCCGAACCCGTCGAACGCGCCCACCAGTCGGGTCTCGTGCTCGGTATCGACCACCCGCAACGGCTGAGGGTGACCCCGGACGGCAGGCTCCGCCTGGCGTTCCCCGCCCCGCCTCCGGCCACGACGCTGCGCGACGACGTCAAGGCACTCGGCGCGGTGCTGTACCTGCTGCTCACGGGCCGGTGGGCGCTTCCCGGCGGCCCGCCCGCGCTTCCCGCCGCACCGCGGGACCCCCAGGGGCAGCCCGTGCCACCGCACGTCCTCGAACCGCGCGTGCCGCAGGAGATGTCGGCGCTCGCGGTGCGCACCATCTCCGACGGCGGCCAGGGCGGCATCCGCACCAGCGCCGCCATCCTGCGCGTTCTGGACAAGGTCGCGTCGGCGGAGGAGCGCACCCGCAAGGAACCCGAGGCCGTCGAACCCGACGGCACGGTGTGGACCACCAAGAAGCCGGTCAAGGACGCCGCGCGTCGCCGCAAGCTGGCGCTCGGCGTGAGTGCGCTCGTCATCGCGGCCGTCGCGGCGCTCGCGTGGGTGGGCATGATGGCGATCAGCTTCTTCCGCGACGACCCGCCCTCGGGCCCGCCCGTCAACCTCGCCGAGCAGAGCGCCACCCAGAAGCCCGGGCAGGACGGCGACGGCGACCAGGGCGACGGCGGCGACCAGGGCGGCTCGCTGGGCAGTCCCGTGAAGCCGTCCGAGGTGGCGGTCTTCAATCCCGAGGGCGAGGGCGACGGGGTGGCGGACGCCCCGAAGGCCGTCGACGGCGACGAGAGCACCGCCTGGGAAACCGACGAGTACCGCCAGCAGTTCCCGCTGTTCAAGACGGGTGTGGGACTGCTCGCCTCGTTCGACGACTCCCTCGAACTCGGTGCTGTCCGGATCGTCTCCGACACCCCGGGCACGGAGGTCGAGATCCGGGTCGCCGACTCGGCCCAGCCCGAGCTGGAACAGACCACCACCGTGGCGTCGACCCGGCTGGAGAACGGGACCACCGAGGTGACGCTCGACGAACCCGCCAGCGGGCAGTACGTGCTCATCTGGATCAAGACCCTGGCGGGTGAAGCACCCGAGCTGCAGTCCCGGCTCGCGGAAGTCGCGTTTCTCCCGGTGAACTGAGTCCGTCATGACGGTCGGTGTTCGGGTGACGTCACAGAGGTCGACCGAACGGCGGGTCATCGACTTAGTACGCTCTGGCGGGTGACCGCAGCAGCGCCCACGGACGCCGATCTCATAGCCGCACACGCGGCCGGAGATCCTCACGCCTTCAACGAGCTCGTCCGGAGACATCGCGACCGGATGTGGGCTGTGGCCCTGCGCACAGTCCGCGATCCGGAAGAAGCAGCCGACGCCCTCCAGGACGCGTTCATCTCCGCCTTCCGCGCCGCCTCCAACTTCCGGGCCGAGTCCCAGGTCACGACCTGGCTGCACCGGATCGTGGTGAACGCGTGCCTCGATCGGGTAAGGCGCAGGCAGGCGCGTCCCACGGTGCCGTTGCCGGACACCTCCCACCAGGAACCCGCGGTACCTCGCGACTCCGTGTCGGAGCGCGAGACCCGCCTGGTCATCAAGGACGCACTCGACCAGTTGCCGGAAGAGCAGCGGGTGCCCATCGTGTTGGTGGACGTGGAGGGGTACTCCGTCGCCGAGACGGCCCAGATGCTGGGTATCGCGCAGGGGACCGTGAAGAGCAGGTGCGCCCGAGGCCGGGCGAAACTGGCGAAACTTCTTGGTCATCTACGGAACCCGAGCAACGAGGGTGACGTCCCAACTCACGAAAGCAAACACGGGGAGGGACGATGACGGACGTGAGCAGGGGGCATGGCGGGACCGTCGGCCCCCCATGGTCTGTCGACGTGCTCGCCGACCTGCACGCAGGAGTCTTAGACGAGCAGGACGCGGCCGAACTGTGGCCTCGGGTGAACGCGGACCCGGACGCTCGGGCGATCATCGACGCCCTGGAGTCCACCACGTCCGATCTCTCCGGCTTCGCCGACCTGGACGTCGTGCCCATGCCCGCCGATGTCGCGAGCCGGATCGACGCGGCCCTGGAACGCGAACGGCAAGCGCAGGCACCGGGATCGAGCACGGCTGTGACTCCGCCGACTCAGCCGCCTCAGTCTCCGGCGCAGGGTTCGAACGTCGTGAGCCTCGACGCCGCCCGCGCACGGCGCAACAAGCGCCTCGGCTGGGGCGCCGGGTTCCTGGCCGCCGCGGCAGCCGTGGTCGCGGCCGTCCTCGTCGTGGTGCCCGGCACCGGCACCGACCAGGGCGGGGACAACCTCGCCCAGCCACCCGCGCCGGAGCCGTCGTCCGGAGCCGGGAACGCACCGCCGGTGGCCGTCGACAGCGGCAACGTCTCCGCCGCGATCGGTGACATCAGCGGGGTCCGGGACTTCGGCCCGTTGGAGAACGAGCAGCGCCTCGACGCGTGCCTGGAGGCCAACGGTGTCGATCCCGCCGTGCAACCCGTCGGGTTCCGCCCTGTGACCGTGGACGGTGAGCAGGCCGTCGTCGTGCTGCTCACCACGGGTCAGCGGGGTCAACTGCGGGTACTGGCGCTCGCGCCGGACTGCGGCCCCGAGGACCCCGGCACGTTGATGGACGAGACGGTCGGCCACCAGGGCTGAGCGACACGGGTGCCCTCCGCCGGACGACGCGCCGGGAACAGTCACGCCTACGATGCTGTTGACCAGGGTGAGCAGGCAGTGATCCGACGCGGTTTCTGACGCGTCGAGTGCGGAGGGCGCAGGTGAGCGAAGACATTCGAAACCTCATCATCGTGGGGTCCGGCCCCGCGGGGTACACGGCCGCGGTGTACGCGGCCCGCGCGCAGCTCGAACCGCTGGTGTTCGAGGGCACGCAGTACGGCGGGGCGCTGATGACCACGACCGAGGTCGAGAACTACCCCGGGTTCCGTTCCGGCATCCAGGGGCCCGACCTCATGGAGGAGATGAGGGAGCAGGCGAAGGTCTTCGGCGCCGAACTGCGGCAGGAGGACGTCGAAGAACTCGACCTGACCGGACCCGTGAAGTACGTCACGGCGCACGGCAAGCGGTACGCGGCCCGCGCGGTCGTCCTCGCGATGGGCGCCGCGCCGCGGTACCTGCACGTGCCCGGTGAGCAGGAACTGCTCGGCCGCGGCGTCTCGTCGTGTGCGACCTGCGACGGGTTCTTCTTCCGCGACCAGGACATCGCGGTGGTCGGCGGCGGCGACTCGGCGATGGAGGAGGCGCTCTTCCTCACCAAGTTCGCGCGCAGCGTCACGATCGTCCACCGTCGTGACGAGTTCCGTGCCTCGAAGATCATGTTGGAGCGTGCGCGCGCCAACGAGAAGATCAAGTGGAAGCTGAACTCGCAGGTCACCGAGGTGCTCGGCGACAACGGCAAGGTGGGCGGTCTGAAGCTCCGCGACACCGTCACCGGCGAGGAGTCCACCCTGGACGTCACCGGCTTCTTCCTCGCCATCGGCCACGACCCCCGCAGCGATCTCGTGCGCGGACAGGTGGAGCTCGACGAGGACGGCTACGTTCTCGCGAAGGGCCGCGGTTCCTACACCAACCTCGACGGCGTCTTCGCCGCGGGCGACCTGGTGGACCGCACCTACCGCCAGGCCATCACGGCGGCGGGCTCCGGCTGCGCGGCCGCCATCGACGCGGAACGCTGGCTCGCCGAGAACGCCGACGTCGCCGAGGCGAACGAAAGTGCCGAACTCGTGGGCGGCGGCTACGCCGCTCGCGCCAACTGACCCCGGTCGAACCACGACAGGAGAGAAGATGACGAACACCGTTGCGGTGACCGACTCGACCTTCGCCGACGAGGTCCTCAAGCACGACAAGCCCGTGCTCGTGGACTTCTGGGCGACGTGGTGCGGACCGTGCAAGATGGTCGCGCCGGTGCTGGAGGAGATCGCCGCCGAGCACGGCGACAAGCTCCGGATCGCGAAGCTCGACACCGACGCGAACCCGAACACGGCCAGGGACTACCAGGTCATGTCCATTCCCACCATGATCCTCTTCCAGGACGGCAAGCCGGTGAAGCAGATCGTGGGAGCGAAGCCGAAGGCAGCGCTGCTGTCCGACCTCGCGGACGTGTTGCAGTAAGGCGACGCGGTCACGAAGATTCGAACCCGGGAAGCGCCCATCCGGTGGCGCTCCCGGGTTTTCTTTCGTTCGGCCATCCGTGTGGGTTATGCGGCGACATAGCCCTTCGTCCTCACGCTCCGTTCGCACGGCACAATAGACGTGGGATAGGCCCCCGGCCGACGAGAATCTGCACAACCAACGAGCGCACTTGGTGCCCAAGGAATAGCGAGGAGTGCATGCGGGTACTCCGCCGCGGCGACACCGGACCGGAAGTCGCCGAGATCAGGTCCATGCTGTCGGCGCTGGAACTCCTTCCGCGCAGCGACGAGGCGAACGGACACGGCTCGACCTTCGACCTGGCGGTCGAACACGCCGTTCGCGCCTTCCAGCAGCAACGCGGGCTCATCACGGACGGGGTGGTCGGCCCGGCCACCTACCGGGCGCTACGCGGCTCGACCTACCACCTCGGCAGCAGGCCGCTGGCGTACCTCGTGTCGTCGCCGGTGCACGGGGATGACGTGTTCGCGCTGCAGGAACGGCTGACCGAGCTGGGCTATGACGCCGGGCGACCGGACGGCGGTTTCGGTCCTCAGACCGAACGTGCCCTGAAGAACTTCCAACGCGACTACGGGCTGGTGGTGGACGGCATCTGTGGGCCGGCGACCGTGCGGGCGTTGCGGCAGCTGTCGCCGCGCGCGCGTGGTGGCCGGCCGGTCTTCCTGCGCGAGCAGGAGCATCTGCGCAGGTCCGGCCCGCGCCTCCGCGGCAAGCGGATCGTCATCGACCCGGGGCACGGTGGTCCCGACCTGGGTGTGTCGGTCGCCGGCGTGAACGAGTCGGCCGTCGTCTGGGATCTGGCTCGCCGCCTGGAGGGCCGGATGAAGGCCACCGGCATGGAGGCGCTCATCTCGCGTGGCCCGGACCACAGCCCGTCGGAGCTGCAGCGCGCCCAGTTCGCCAACGACGCCGGTGCGGACCTCTTCCTCTCGCTGCACTGCGACGGCAACCGATCGCCCCGCGCGCAGGGGGTCGCGAGCTTCCACTTCGGCACCGGCAACGGCACGACGTCGACGGTCGGCGAGTTGCTGGCGGGCTACATCCAGCGGGAGCTCGCGGCCCGCACGGGCCTGCTCGACTGCCGCACCCACCCGAAGACGTGGGACATCTTCACGCGCACCCGCTGCCCCGCGGTACGAGTGGAGATCGGCTACCTGACCAACCCCGACGACCGGGCGCGAATGTCGGATCCGGCGTTCCGCGACGTGGTCGCCGAGGGCATCCTCATCGCGGTGAAACGGCTGTACCTGCTGGGGGAGAACGACCAGCCCACGGGCACCTTCACGTTCGCCGACGTCCTGGCCCACGAACTGCTCAAGACCGAGTGAGCCCGCGCCGGCACTGAACCTGTGCACAACCTGTGGATAACTGGTCGAGTTATCCACAGGTTGTGTGTTGTTCGGACTCCTAAGCGCGGACGGCGCTGGACTCGGCTGTGGTGACGCTCACCTGTCCCAGCAACCGCTCCAACGCGGCCTCGACGTCCGCCTTCCAGGAGATGCCCGCCCGCAGCTCCATCCGCAACCTCGGCCAGCGCGGATGGGGGCGCACGGTCTTGAATCCCACGCTGCGCAGGAAACCGGCGGGCACCACGCATACGTGCTCGTCGCCGGACTCCTCCTCGGTCGCGTCCCCGAACGCCTCGATCGCCCGCACCCCACGGCCCGTCAGGTCGGCGACCACCGCCTGCACGAGCGCCCGCCCGAGACCGCTCCCGCGGAACTCGGGCAGCACGTGGAACGCGGTGAGCAGCACGGCGTCGGCACTCGGCGGTGACGTCGGGAAGGCCGCGGCACGCGGGACGGCGTTCGGCGGGGCGTAGAGCACGAAACCCACCGGGATCTCGCCGCTGTAGACGATCCGGCCGCACGAACCCCATTCGAGCAGCACCGACGACACCCAGGCCTCCTTCTCGACCTCGGTCTCGCCGAACTGCTCCACCTGTTCCCTCAGGTGCGGAGGGACCTCCCAGTACACGCAGCGCCTGCACCGGCGTGGAAGCTGCTCCAGGTTGTCCAGCGTGACGCCCACGACCCGTCGCGGCACAGAACCTCCCCCACGATGAGATGTCTCGCCTGTGATCGAGGCGCACAGCATGTCGACGCCGAAAGCCCCGCCCGAGCATATGGGTCTGTGAGAAGCCCCGCCAAGACCGGAGTACGACGAGGGACTGAAGTTACACTCGAAGACACGCCTTCAGCAGGGATGCCCCGATCGACATGCTTTCTTAGCGAAGCGGAAGCGATGTGTCCATGACTTCCTCCCAGCCGCCGCAGTCGGCGCGGCCGGGCTCCACGCCCAGCCGGCAGAACCTCGATCCGCACCTCGACCGGTACGCCGCGCGCACCGCGGGCATGACGGCGTCCGAGATCCGAGCGCTCTTCGCGGTGGCCAGTCGTCCCGAGGTCGTCTCCCTGGCGGGCGGAATGCCCAACCTGGCCGCCCTGCCGCTCGACTCGCTGTCGACGCAGATGGCGGAGGTCGTCGCCGAGGACGGGCTCGTCGCACTGCAGTACGGCTCCGCGCAGGGCGTGCCGACGCTGCGCGAGCAGATCTGTGACGTCATGGCCATGGAGGGCATCAGTGCCCACCCCGACGACGTCGTGGTGACCGTCGGTTCGCAGATGGGTCTGGACATGGTCACCCGGCTGTTCTGCGACCCCGGTGACGTCGTCATCGCCGAGGGTCCGTCGTACGTCGGCGCGCTCGGCTCCTTCGCCGCCTACCAGGCGAACGTCGTGCACGTCGCCATGGACGACGACGGCCTCGTGCCCGACAACCTCCGCGAGGCGCTTGCCGCGGCCAAGCAGCGCGGTCAACGGGTCAAGTGCCTGTACACCATCCCGAACTTCCACAATCCCGCCGGCGTGACCCTCGCGGTCGACCGCCGCGCCGAGATCGTCGAGATCTGCGCCGAACACGACGTCCTGATCATCGAGGACAACCCGTACGGCCTGCTCGGCTTCGACGGCCAGACCTACCCGTCGCTGCGTTCGATGGCGCCCGAGAACGTCGTGTACCTGGGCTCGTTCTCCAAGACGTTCGCGTCGGGGCTGCGCGTCGGCTGGGTCCTCGCTCCGCACGCCGTGCGCGAGAAGCTCGTGCTCGCCGCCGAGTCGGCCACCCTCTGCCCGCCGACGCTGAACCAGCTCGTGGTGTCGAAGTACCTCGAGACCCACGACTGGAAGGGGCAGATCAAGACCTTCCGCGAGAACTACCGGGAGCGCCGCGACGCGATGCTCTCCGCGCTGGAGCAGCACCTGCCCGCCGGGTGCACGTGGACGCAGCCCGAGGGCGGCTTCTACGTGTGGGTCACGGTGCCCGAAGGGGTCGACACCAAGGCCATGCTGCCCAGGGCGGTGACGGCTCGGGTCGCGTACGCCTCCGGCACCGGCTTCTACGCCGACGGGTTGGGCAGCAGGCAGATGCGCCTGTCGTACTGCTATCCGACACCGGAACGCATCCGGGAGGGCGTCCGCCGGCTCGCCGGGGTGCTGGAGTCCGAAATGGAGCTCATGCGCACCTTCGGTAGCGTGACCACCCGCACCGTGTCGGGTCCGCAGTTCCCGGGCCCCGACACGGCCTGACGTGCCGCGGCGCCGACCGCGCACGTCCTTCGCCCCACACGTCGAACATCACGAGGAGACCGCGTTGGCCGAGGGTACTGTCGCCGTTCTCGCAGGCGGGCTGTCACACGAGCGAGACGTCTCTCTGCGGTCGGGCCGCAGGCTGTCCGTCGCGTTGCGGGACCAGGGCCTGACGGTGCACGAGTGGGACACCGACTCCGGACTGCTCGAACGGCTGCAGAACGACCGTCCGGACGCCGCCGTCGTCGCCCTGCACGGCGGCGCGGGGGAGAACGGATCGGTGCAGACCATCCTCGAAATGCTCGGTGTGCCGTTCGTGGGGACGAGTTCCCAGGGCTGTCGCAAGGCCTGGGACAAGCCGATCGCGAAGGCGCTCGTGGAGAGCGCCGGCTTCAGCACGCCCCCGTGGGTGTCGTTGCCGCACAGCACGTTCCGCGAACTGGGTGCCCAGCCGGTGCTCGACGCGATGGTGGAACGACTCGGGCTTCCGCTGCTCCTCAAGCCCGATCAGGGTGGTTCGGCACTGGGCGCCCAGGTCGTGCGCGACGCCGCCGACCTGCCCGCCGCGATGGTGGGGTGCTTCGCCTACGGCGACACCGTGCTCGCCGAGCGTTTCGTCGACGGTGTCGAGGTCGCGGTGGCGGTGGTCGAGCGCGACGGCGGCCCGGAGGCGCTGCCGCCGGTGGAGATCGTTCCGGAGGGCGGCGTCTACGACTACACGGCGCGCTACACGGCGGGGCTCACCGACTTCTTCGCGCCGGCGCGGTTGTCCGACGAGTCGCGGGACGCCGTGCAGGAGCTCGCCGTGCGTGCACACTCGCTGCTGGGACTGCGCGACATCTCCCGCACCGACGCGATCGTCGCGGAGGACGGCACCGTGCACTTCCTCGAAGTGAACTCGTCGCCCGGACTCACGGAGACGTCCACGGTGCCGATGGCGTTCGAAGCCGCCGGGACGTCGCTCGGCGCGGTGTTCACCGACCTCGTGCGGAGGGCTGTCCAGCGGGGCAGTTGATCCGCCATGGGGCGGCGGGCCGCCGTCCCATGGCCGATTCGTCAATCGTCACCGTGACGAAATGACCCGGTGTCATCGGTCGTCGGTTTCCGATGTCCGATTTGCCCCTTTCGGGGACATCAGCGCGACGATCCGTTCCAGATCCTCCACCGAGCCGAACTCGACCACGATCCGGCCCTTACGGCGTCCGACATCCACCTTGACCTTCGTGTCGAACGCGTCGGACAGCCGGTCGGCGAGGGCCTCGACGCCCGGCATCGTGGCCGGCTTGCGAGCCGCCTTCTTGGCCTTGGGCTTCGCCTCGCCCTTCGCGAGGGTGACGGCCTCCTCGGTCGCCCGGACCGACAACCCCTCGGCCACGATGCGCGCCGCGAGCTCCTCCTGGCGGTCGGCGTCCTCCAACGACAGCAGAGCACGAGCGTGACCCGCCGAAAGCACCCCGGCCGCCACGCGCCGCTGCACGGGGAGCGGCAGACGCAGCAGCCGGATCGTGTTCGTGATGACCGGGCGGCTCCGGCCGATCCGGGACGCGAGTTCCTCGTGGGTCACGCCGAACTCGTCGAGCAACTGCTGGTACGCCGCTGCCTCCTCCAGCGGGTTCAGCTGCACCCGGTGGATGTTCTCCAGCAGTGCGTCACGCAGCATCGCCTCGTCCGCAGTGCTGCGGACGATCGCCGGGATCGTCTCCAGACCCGCCTGCTGCGAGGCGCGCAACCGGCGCTCGCCCATGACGAGTTCGTACTCGCCCGGCCCCAGCTGCCGCACCACGATGGGCTGCATGAGCCCGAACTCGCGGATCGAGTGTTCCAGCTCCGCGAGCGCGTCCTGGTCGAACACCTGACGCGGCTGCTTGGGGTTGCGCTTCACCGCGTCGATGGGAACCTCGCGGTACACCGCGCCGGCGACCTCGCCACCCACGGGCTGCACCGCACCGTTGGCGGCGAACCACCCCTTGTCGCCCGGCGCCGGCGCCGGGCGACGTGCGTCGCCCCGACCGGCGTCAGCGGCCGAGTCGACCGGCCCAGTGGGAATCAAGGCGGCCAGGCCGCGGCCGAGCCCCCCTCTGCGTTCGCTCATCGTTGTCGCCCCTTGCTCGATCCACGTTCGGCGACCTCTCGCGCCGCGTCCACGTAACTCATCGCGCCCCGGGAACCCGGGTCGTACGCCAACACCGTCTGACCGTAGCCAGGCGCCTCCGACACCTTCACGCTGCGCGGAATCACCGTCTTCAGCACGACGTCCCCGAAGTGCCGACGGACCTCCTGAGTGACCTGGTCGGCCAACTTCGTCCGCCCGTCGTACATCGTCAGCAGGATGGTGGAGACGCTCAAAGACTGGTTGAGATGCCGCTGCACGAGCTCGATGTTGTTGAGCAGTTGTCCCAGACCCTCCAGCGCGTAGTACTCGCACTGGATGGGGATGAGCACCTCGTGTGTCGCCACCAGAGCGTTGACGGTCAGCAGGCCGAGCGAGGGCGGGCAGTCGATGAAGACGTAGTCGACCCCCAACGCGTCGAGTGCTTCCTGGGTCAGCGCCTCCTTCAGCCGCGACTCGCGCTGCGCCATCGACACGAGCTCGATCTCGGCGCCGGCGAGATCGATGGTCGCCGGCACACAGAGGAGATCCTGCGACTGGCTGCTCGCCTGCACCGCGTCGACCAACGACACCTCGCCGAGCAGAAGCTCGTAGATCGACGGGGTCCCGGAACGGTGGTCGACGTCGAGTGCGGTGCTGGCGTTGCCCTGCGGGTCCAGGTCGATGACCAGGGTCCGCACACCGTGAAGCGCGAGCCCCGCCGCGAGGTTCACCGTGCTGGTCGTCTTGCCGACGCCACCCTTCTGGTTCGCGACGGTGATGATGCGTCGCCGCACCGGACGCGGCATGAAGTCGGCATCGGGGTGGAGGACGCGTGCCGCACGCACTGCCTCCTCGGCGATCGGCGTACCACCGAGGCCGGCGTCGGGGGAGGGGCTCATCGGACACCACCCCGCGCCGTCGCGCCGCACTGTTTCACGTGGAACATCCGCCGCTCCGTACTGGTCGTCATTCGCTGCGCCAATCCTCTCAGTGCTTCTTCCGTCCGCGTTTCCGCGCAACTCCGGGCGCGCCCGACTCCACCCGTTCGATGGCAATGACGGTGGTCGGCGTCTCCAGAACGGCCGCGCCGCAGCGCACGATCCTGGGGTCGCCTCCTCCGGCCTTGCGCACGGCAGACCGATCGCGCTCGATCTCCTCGGCTGCCGTCTGACCCTTCAGCGCGAGCAGCTCTCCCGACGGCTTGACGAGCGGGAGACACCACTGCGCGAGCCTGGCGAGCGGGGCCACCGCTCGGGCGGTGACGACGTCCGCCACGTCGATCCGGCGTCGCACCACCTTCTCCTCCGCGCGGCCGCGCTCGACGCTCACCGAGAGCGCGAGCGTCTCGACCACCTCGGTGAGCCACTCCACCCGGCGAGCCATGGGTTCGAGGAGAACAATATCGAGATCAGGTCGCGCGATGGCGAGAGGTATTCCCGGGAAGCCGGCACCGGAGCCTACGTCGACCACCCG
>JACYYJ010104007.1_pt1 | contig 14048 bp, 15 predicted proteins | sample 8236861 | NCBI WGS metagenome assembly JACYYJ01 (sample SAMN14103086, study PRJNA606662) | landfill metagenome | isolation source: landfill solid waste | place: India:New Delhi, Okhla landfill site | collected 2017-11-05
GTCGATCGGCTCGCGGGTGCCGCCTGCGGAGACGACCACCGTGCGCCCGGTCAGGTCCCCGCCGTGCCCGCCGTCGCGCACCGCGGCCGCGAGGGCCACCCGGGCGATCTCCTCGGGCTCGGGCAGCCGGCCCGGGCCCGTGTCCGCGCCGGTGAGACGGCCGGCGGCCGGCTCGATCACCGTGACGCCGCGCTCGCGCAGCGTCGCCACGTTGGCGCGGGTGGCGGGGTGCTCCCACATCTCGGTGTGCATGGCGGGCGCCATCACGACCGGGCAGCGCGCGGTGAGGAGCGTCGAGGTGAGGAGGTCGTCCGCACGGCCGGTGGCGGCACGGGCGAGCAGGTCCGCCGTGGCGGGCGCGACGACGACGAGGTCGGCGCCCTGGCCGAGCGCCACGTGCGGCACGTGCGCGACGTCCTCGAAGACCTCGTCGGTGACGGGCTCCCCGGACAGCGCCTCGAACGTCGGCGCGCCCACGAACCGCAGGGCGGACGCGGTCGGGATCACCCGGACCGCGTGCCCCTGCTCGCGCAGGAGCCGCAGCAGCAGCACGGCCTTGTAGGCGGCGATGCCGCCGCTGACACCGAGCAGGATCCTCATCGCGCGCTACCTCGTCACCGCGGGTCGAAGCCGGTCGACGGCGAGCGTCAGAAGGTGATCTCGTCGCCGGGGTCGACGACCGGCTCCGCGGCGGCCGCGGGCTTCTCCTCGACGGGCGTGGAGGTCAGCAGGCCCTCGTTGATCTCGCGCATGGCGATGGAGAGCGGCTTCTCCTGGTTGCGGGTCTCGACCAGCGGGCCCACGTTCTCCAGCAGGCCCTCGTTGAGCTGCGAGTAGTAGGCGTTGATCTGACGCGCGCGCTGGGACGCGTACAGCACGAGGCCGTACTTCGAGTCCGTGCGCTCGAGCAGCTCGTCGATGGGCGGGTCGGTGATGCCGATGGGCTGGGCCACGGTTCCGGCCATGGGTCACACTCCAGACAAGGTTGGATGACGAGACGTCAGGGGGGGTCAGCGGTCCATCCTACCCGCGCTCGGGCCCGGACCGGCAGCCACCTTGTTCGAACGCCCTACAGCGCGACCCGGGGCGCGGCGGACGTCACGCCCATCACGCGCGCGAGACGGTCGGTGGCGTGCGTGACGTCGTCGTTGACGATCGTCACGTCGAACTCGGGCTCGGCGGCGAGCTCGGTCCGCGCCGTGCGCAGGCGCCGCTCGCGCTCCTCCGCGTCCTCCGTGCCGCGGCCGACCAGTCGCCGCACCAGCTCGTCGAAGCTCGGCGGGGCGAGGAAGACGAACTGCGCGGCGAGCCCGCGCGCCTCGACGGCCTCCCGCACCTGGCGCGCACCCTGCAGGTCGATCTCCAGCAGGGTGGGCACGCCGGCCGCGAGGTGCTCCTCGACCGGCCCACGAGGCGTGCCGTACCGGTGCCGGCCGTGCACCACCGCCCACTCGAGCATCTCGCCGTCGGCGACCATCCGGTCGAACTCCTCGGGCGAGACGAACAGGTAGTGCACGCCGTGCACCTCGCCGGGGCGCGGCGGCCGCGTCGTCGCCGACACCGACAGCCACACCTGCGGGTAGCGGGCGCGGACGTCGGCGGAGACCGTGCCCTTGCCGACGGCCGTCGGCCCCGCGAGCACGGTCAACCGAGCCGGCGGCGCCCCCGTGTCCGCGCCGACGGTGACGGGGGCTTCCTGCGATGCCGGACGGCCGGCGGGTGGTGCGGAAATGTCAGCCAAACCTCTCGATGAGCGCCGAAGCCTGGTGCGGCCCGAGGCCGCGGACCCGGCGGGTCTCGGCGATCCCGATCTCCTCCATGATCGCCCGGGCCTTCACCTTACCGACCCCGGGGAGCGACTCGAGCAGCGAGACGACCTTGAGCTTGCCGACCATGTCGTCGGTCTTGCCCTTCTCGATCACATCCTTGAGCGAGCCCTGGGAGTACTTCAGCCGGTTCTTGATCTCCGCGCGGACGCGCCGAGCCTCGGCCGCCTTCTCGAGGGCCGCAGCACGCTGTTCCGGGGTGAGAGGGGGGAGAGCCACGCAAGTCACCTACTCTGTCGGTCCGCCTGTGAGGGAACTGCTCCCTCGAAAGTAGCCACGACCTGCGGAGGCGGCAATCCGTAGCGCGGCGACCGCGGCCCCACGACCGGGAGGAAAGCGGCATTCGGGTCAGGACATCGTCGCAGGTCGGGCGCCTGCCCGAAAAAGCCCTCCTCGTGCGCGACCGCGCCGCCCTACGGTCGGGGCATGTCGACCGACCCGGGCACGGCCCCGGACGCCGTCCAGAACAGCAGCACCGGCAGCAGCACGGACAGCATCGACGACGGCTGGTTCCCCGAGAGCGTCGCCGCCCGTTACGACTCCTCCACCGACCGGGAGTTCGACCCGGCGGTCGTCGAGCGCACGGTCGGAGTGCTCGCCGAGCTCGCCGGCGACGGCGACGCCCTCGAGCTGGCCGTCGGCACCGGCCGCGTCGCCGCGCCCCTCGCGCGGCGCGGGGTGCCGGTGCACGGCATCGAGCTGTCCCGGGCGATGGCGGCGCGCGTCGCGGACAAGCCCGGCGGCGACCAGGTGGAGGTGACGATCGGCGACATGACGAGCACCCGCGTGCCCGGCGCGTTCTCCCTCGCCTACCTGGTCTTCAACACCATCGGGAACGTCACGACGCAGGACGGCCAGGTGGACTGCTTCCGCACCGCCGCCGCCCACCTGCGCCCCGGCGGTCACTTCGTCGTCGAGGTCGGCGTGCCGCCCCTGCGACGGATGCCGCCCGGGCAGGACACCGTGCCGTTCGCGGTCGCGCCCGACGACGCCGGCGGCGGGTACGTGGGTTTCGACCGGCTGGACGTGGTCACCCAGCGGTTCACGTCGAACCACGTGACGGTCGGACCCGACGGCACCGGCCGGTTCCGGTGGCTGCCGTTCCGGTACGTCTGGCCGGCGGAGCTGGACCTCATGGCGCGGATCGCCGGGATGCGCCTGGTGCGCCGCTGGGAGGACTGGGACCGCACGCCCTTCACGGCCGACAGCGAGCGGCACGTGTCCGTGTGGCAGGTCATCGGCTCCTGACCCCGGGCGCACGGCGCGCGGACGACGACGGGCCCGCCCCAGGAAGAGCAGGCCCGTCGCTCGGTCGGTCGGTGCCTCAGGGGCGCAGCGCGGCCCGCGCGTCCGCGACCGCGGACGCGGCGGCGGCACGCAGCCTCTCGGCGTCGGGACCCGCCGCGAGGACGCCCCGGGAGGACGACGCGAGCACCTGCCGCCGGGCGTCGCCGAAGGCCGAGGCGAGCTCCCGCTCCCCCGCGCCCTGCGCGCCCACGCCGGGGGCGAGCAGCGGCCCGTGCACCGCCACGAGGTCCGTGCCGGTCTCGCGGGCGGCGTCGCCGACGGTCGCGCCGACGACGAGGCCGACAGAACCCATCGGCAGCCCCTCGGCGACCGCGCCGGCGTTCAGCACGGCCGCCTGGGCGGCGACCGACGCCGCGACGCTCACGCCGTCGGGTCCGACGGCGTGCTGCACCTCGTGCCCCTCCTTGTTGGACGTGAGGCACAGCACGAAGATCCCGCGCCCGGTGCGGGCGGCCAGCTCGGCGGCCGGCGCCAGCGAGCCGAAGCCCAGGTACGGCGACACCGTCACGGCGTCGCCGGCGAGCGGGGACCCGTCGGCCAGGAACGCGTCGGCGTAGGCGCCCATCGTCGAGCCGATGTCGCCGCGCTTGGCGTCGACGATCGTCAGCGTGCCGACGGCCCGCGAGGCGGCGATGACGTCCTCCAGCGCGGCGACGCCGGCCGAGCCGTGCCGCTCGAAGAACGCGGCCTGCGGCTTGAAGGCCGCGACCCGCCCGCCGAGCGCGTCCACGACCCGCAGCCCGAACTCCCGGACCCCGGCGGCGTCGTCGCCCAGGCCCCACGCCGCGAGCAGCGACGCGTGCGGGTCGATGCCCACGCACAGGGGGCCGTGGGCGTCCATCTCCGCGGCGAGGCGGGCGCCGAAGGGCGCAGGTGCCGCGCCCGTCACCGCGCTCACGCCGGCACCCCCGCCGCCGCACCGGCGCCGAGCCGCTCGCGGGTCGCCGCCGTGTGCTCCTGCAGGCTCGCGACGTCGAACGGACCGCCGCGGACCGCCTCGATGCCCTGCACCGCCGCGGCGAGCTGGTCCACCGTGGTGATCATCGGCTTGTCGGCCGCCGTCGTGGCGGCGCGGATCTCGTAGCCGTCGGCGCGCGCGCCCTGGCCGGACGGGGAGTTGACCACGAGGTCGACGCTACCGTCGGTGATGAGGTCGACGATCGTCGGCTCGCCGTCGGCGCCGCGCCCCTCGGAGAACTTGCGCACCACGGTGCTGCCGATGCCGTTGCGGCGCAGCACCTGCGCGGTGCCGGACGTGGCGAGCACCTCGAAGCCCAGCTCCGCGAGCCGCTTCACCGGGAAGATGATCGAGCGCTTGTCCCGGTCGGCGACCGACACGAACACCCGGCCCGCGGTGGGCAGCCCGCCGAACGCGGCGGCCTGCGACTTCGCGAAGGCGTGCGGGAAGTCCTTGTCGAAGCCCATGACCTCGCCCGTGGAGCGCATCTCCGGGCCGAGCACCGTGTCGACGACCTGGCCCTCGGCGGTGCGGAACCGCTTGAACGGCAGCACGGCCTCCTTGACGGCGAGCGGCGCGCCGAGGTCGAGCGTGCCGCCGTCGCCCTCGGCGGGCAGGACGCCGGCCTCGCGCAGCTCGGCGATCGACTCGCCGACCATCACGCGGGCCGCGGCCTTGGACATCGAGGTGCCCGTCGCCTTGGACACGAACGGGACGGTGCGCGACGCGCGCGGGTTCGCCTCGAGCACGTACAGCACGTCGGAGACGAGCGCGTACTGCACGTTGAGCAGGCCCCGCACGCCGACGCCCTTCGCGATCGCCTCGGTGGAGCGGCGGATGCGCTCGATCTCCGCGGTCGAGAGCGAGACCGGCGGCAGCACGCACGCCGAGTCGCCGGAGTGGATGCCGGCCTCCTCGATGTGCTCCATGACGCCGCCGAGGAACATCTCCTCGCCGTCGTACAGGGCGTCGACGTCGATCTCCATCGCGTCGTCGAGGAAGCGGTCGATGAGCAGCGGCGCGGGCAGCAGGCCGCCCGCCGTGCGCTCGTCCGCGGCGGCGGCCGCGAGCGCCCGCTCGACGTACTCGGTGAGCTGCTCGGCGGAGTACACGATCTCCATGCCCCGGCCGCCCAGCACGTACGACGGGCGCACCAGGACCGGGTAGCCGATCGTCTCGGCGACCTCGCGGGCCTGGCCCAGCGAGCGGGCCGTGCCGAACGCGGGGGCCGGCAGGCCGGCGTCGAGCAGGACCTGGCCGAAGATGCCGCGGTCCTCCGCGGCGTCGATCGCCTCGGGCGAGGTGCCGAGGATCGGCACGCCCGCGTCCGCGAGGCGCTGCGCGAGGGCGAGGGGCGTCTGCCCGCCGAGCTGCACGATGACGCCCTTGACGGGGCCCGCGGCGAGCTCGGCCTCGTAGACCTCGAGGACGTCCTCGAACGTCAGCGGCTCGAAGTACAGGCGGTCGGAGGTGTCGTAGTCCGTCGAGACGGTCTCCGGGTTGCAGTTGACCATGACGGTCTCGTACCGGTCCGACAGGGTCAGGGCGGCGTGCACGCACGAGTAGTCGAACTCGATGCCCTGGCCGATCCGGTTCGGGCCCGAGCCGAGGATGATGACGGCCTCGCGCTCGCGCGGGGCGACCTCGGTCTCCTCGTCGTACGACGAGTAGTGGTACGGCGTGCGGGCCGCGAACTCGGCGGCGCAGGTGTCGACCGTCTTGTAGACGGGGCGGACGCCGAGCGCGCGGCGCACCTCGCGGACGGTGGCCTCCCCTGCCGCGCCCATGCCGCGCAGGCGCGCGACCTGCACGTCGGACAGGCCGTGCCGCTTGGCGCGGCGCAGCACGTCCTCGGTGAGGGTGGGGCTGGCGGCGACCTCCGCGGCGACCTCGTTCATGAGCAGGATCTGGTCGAGGAACCAGGGGTCGATCTTGGTCGCGTCGAAGACCGCCTCGAGCGTCGTGTGGCCGGCGACGACGGCGCGCAGCGCCTGCTGGACGCCGACCATGCGGTGCTCGGTGGGGCGCACGATCTCGGCGAGCAGCTGGTCGAGCTCCGCGCCGGAGGGCGCGGCGCCGTCCCAGTGGAAGGAGACGCCGCCCTTGTCGATCGAGCGCAGGGCCTTGCCGAGCGCCTCGGTGAAGTTGCGGCCCAGGGCCATGGCCTCGCCCACGGACTTCATGGTCGTGGTGAGCGTCGGGTCGGCGGCGGGGAACTTCTCGAACGCGAACCGGGGCACCTTGACGACGACGTAGTCGAGCGTGGGCTCGAAGCTGGCCGGCGTGACGCGCGTGATGTCGTTGGGGATCTCGTCGAGCGTGTACCCCACGGCGAGCTTGGCGGCGATCTTCGCGATCGGGNNGGGAAGCCGGTGGCCTTCGACGCGAGGGCCGAGGACCGCGACACGCGCGGGTTCATCTCGATGACGATGATGCGCCCGGTGTCGGGGTCGACGGCGAACTGGATGTTGCAGCCGCCGGTGTCGACGCCGACCTCGCGGATGACGGCGATGCCGATGTCGCGCAGCTTCTGGTACTCGCGGTCGGTGAGCGTCATCGCGGGGGCGACGGTGACCGAGTCGCCGGTGTGCACGCCGACGGGGTCGACGTTCTCGATCGAGCAGACGACCACGACGTTGTCGTCCTTGTCGCGCATCAGCTCGAGCTCGTACTCCTTCCAGCCGAGGATGGACTCCTCCAGGAGCACCTCGGTGGTCGGCGAGTAGTGCAGGCCCTGCCCGACGATGCGGCGAAGCTCCGCCTCGTCGTAGGCGAAGCCGGAGCCGAGGCCGCCCATGGTGAAGGACGGGCGCACGACCATCGGGTACCCGAGGTCCGTGGCCGCCGCGACGGCCTCCTCCACGGTGTGCACGATGACGGAGCGGGCGGACTCGCCGCCGCACTTGGCGACGACGTCCTTGAACTGCTGGCGGTCCTCGCCCTTCTGGATGGCGGGGATGTTCGCGCCGATGAGCTCGACGTCGTACTGCTCCAGGACGCCGGCCTCGTCGAGGGCGATGGCCGCGTTGAGCGCCGTCTGGCCGCCGAGGGTGGGCAGCAGGGCGTCGGGGCGCTCCTTGGCGATGATCGAGGTGAGGACCTCGGTGGTGATCGGCTCGACGTAGGTGGCGTCGGCGAACTCCGGGTCGGTCATGATCGTGGCCGGGTTCGAGTTCACGAGGACGACACGCAGGCCCTCCTCCTTGAGCACGCGGCAGGCCTGCGTGCCGGAGTAGTCGAACTCGCAGGCCTGGCCGATGACGATCGGGCCGGAGCCGATGACCAGGACGGAGGAGAGGTCGGAACGGCGGGGCATCAGTTCTCCTTCAGCGCGGCCAGCGTGGCGGCGGGGACGGTCACGGGCTCGCGGCTCGTCATGAGCTCGACGAAGCGGTCGAAGAGGTAGGCGCTGTCGTGCGGGCCGGCGGCGGCCTCGGGGTGGTACTGCACGGAGAAGGCCGGCACGTCGAGCGCGGTGAGCCCCTCGACCACCTGGTCGTTGAGGCCCACGTGGGACACGATGACACGCCCGTAGGAGCGGCCGTCGGTGCGCTCGGCGTCGTGCGGCGCCGTGGAGACGGCGTCGAGCGGCGCGTCCACGGCGAACCCGTGGTTGTGCGCCGTGACCTCGACCTTGCCCGTCGTGCGGTCCATCACGGGCTGGTTGATGCCGCGGTGGCCGTAGCCGAGCTTGTAGGTGCCGTACCCCAGGGCGCGGCCCAGCAGCTGGTTGCCGAAGCAGATGCCGAAGAACGGGATGCCGCGGTCCAGCACGCCGCGCAGCAGCTCGATCTCGTGCGTGGCCGACGACGGGTCGCCGGGGCCGTTCGAGAAGAACACGCCGGTGGGTGAGCCGTCCGTCGGCAGCAGCGCCTCGATGTCGGCGATCGTGGCCGACTGCGGCACCACGTGCACCCGCACGCCGCGCTGGGCGAGGCGCGCCGGGGTCATGGCCTTGATGCCGAGGTCGACGGCGACGACGGTCGCCAAGGGGTCGCGGCCGGCGAACTCGCCCGACGGCTCCACGACGTACGCGTGCTCGGTCGTGACCTCCGGGGACAGGTTCGCGCCCGCCATCTGCGGGCAGGCCTGCACCTCGGCGACCAGCTCGGGCACCGAGCGCTCGACGAGCGTGCCGGGGGCCACCTCGCGCACCAGGGCGTCGCCGGAGAAGATGCCGGCGCGCATCACACCCAGCTCGCGCAGGTGGCGCGTGAGCTTGCGGGTGTCGACGTCGCTGATGCCGACGACGCCCTGGGCCGCGAGCTCCGCCTCGAGGGAGCGGTCGGCGCGCCAGGAGGACACGCGGCGGGCCGGGTCGCGCAGGACGTAGCCGGCGACCCAGATCTTGCCGGACTCCGGGTCCTCGTCGTTGATGCCGGTGTTCCCGACGTGCGGGGCCGTCATCACGACGATCTGCCGGTGGTAGGAGGGGTCGGTGAGGGTCTCCTGGTAGCCGGTCATGCCGGTGGAGAAGACGATCTCGCCGAAGGTCGCGCCGCGGGCGCCGTACGCGCGGCCGCGGGCGACGGTGCCGTCCTCGAGCACGAGGAGGGCGGCGTCGGGCGCGGGGCTCGGTACCGGGCTGGATCCCGTGCTCGGCGCAGGGCTGGTCAGGGAGCTGGAGGTCACTGCTCGTCCTTCGGTGCGGGGGCGGAGGTCATGAGGTGGCGCACGGCGTCGACCAGGCGGGAGCGGTCGGGCGCCAGGCGGGTGCGCAGGCCGGTGTCGAGGGCGACGGCGGGCACGCCGTCGCGCTCCGGGTCCTCCCAGGTGACGACGACCAGGCCGTCGGCGCCGACGTACTTGCCGGCCATGCCGGGCGCGAGGCCGACGCCGCGCAGGGCGGCCACGGGCGCGAACACGTCCGGCGCCCCGTCGCGCTCGACCAGCACGCCGGCGTCGTGCACGGACACGTGGGCGGTGGAACGGTCGCCGAGGTGGTGGGCGCCGACGCGGGCCAGCCAGTCCCCGGCGAGCGTCGAGGAGACGTAGGTCGCGTCCAGTGGCCCCAGGCGCAGCGCGCCGAGGTTCTCGGGGACGTCGGGCGGCACGGGGACCGTGTCCCGGGTGCGCGCGGCGAGCCGGCGCCGGCCCGTGAGCACCACGAGCAGGAGCAGGACGCCGATCACGACCCAGATCCCGACCGCGACCGGCATGGGGAGGTTCATCGTGCGCCTCCCCGCTCGGCCACCGGCGCGGCGGCGGGCTCGACGGGCGAGCCGTCCAGCACCGTGGCACGCCCGCGCAGGAACGTCGCCACCACGCGGCCGGGCAGCTCGCGCCCGGCGAAGGGCGTGTTGCCGCTCGCGGTGGCCTGGGTGGCGCCGTCGACCAGGCGGGTGGCGGCCGGGTCGACCAGCGTGAGGTTGGCGGGCTCGCCGACCTCGAGCGGTCGGCCGTGGTCGGCGACCCGACCGATCCGCGCGGGGTTGGTCGACAGGACGCGCGCGACGTCGGCCCAGGTGAGGCGGCCCGTGTCGACCATCGTCTGCTGCACGACCGACAGGGCCGTCTCCAGCCCGGTCATGCCGAACGCGGCGGTGCCCCACTCGCAGTCCTTGTCCTCGCGGGTGTGCGGGGCGTGGTCGGTGGCGACGATGTCGATGGTGCCGTCGGCCAGGCCGGCGCGCACCGCCTCGACGTCCTCGGCCGTGCGCAGCGGCGGGTTCACCTTGAACGTCGGGTCGTAGGTGCGGGCGAGCTCGTCCGTGAGGATCAGGTGGTGCGGCGTCACCTCGGCGGTGACGTCGATGCCGCGGCCCTTGGCCCAGCGCACGATCTCGACCGAGCCCGCGGTCGACAGGTGGCACACGTGCAGGCGCGAGCCGACGTGCTCGGCGAGCAGCACGTCGCGGGCGATGATCGCCTCCTCGGCGACGGCGGGCCAGCCGGCCAGGCCGATCTCGGCGGAGACGACGCCCTCGTTCATCTGGGCGCCCTCGGTGAGGCGCGGCTCCTGCGCGTGCTGCGCGACGACGCCGTCGAACGCCTTGACGTACTCCAGCGCGCGGCGCATGAGGATCGGGTCGTGCACGCACTTGCCGTCGTCGGAGAAGACCCGCACGCGGGCGGCGGAGTCGGCCATCGCGCCGAGCTCGGCGAGGCGCTCGCCGCCGAGGCCCACGGTGACGGCACCGACCGGGTGCACGTCGACCCAGCCGGCCTCCTGGCCCAGGCGCCAGACCTGCTCGACCACGCCGGCGGTGTCGGCGACGGGCGACGTGTTGGCCATCGCGTGCACGGCGGTGAAGCCCCCCGCCGCCGCCGCCCGGGTGCCGGACGCGACGGTCTCGGCGTCCTCGCGGCCCGGCTCGCGCAGGTGCGTGTGCAGGTCGACCAGGCCGGGCAGCAGCACGTGCCCGTCGGCTGCGATCTCGACGACGTCGTCGCCGGTGGGGACGTCGGCGGCGCCGGGGGCCGCCCCCGGCCCGGTGATCGAGGCGATCACGCCGCCGGCCAGGACGACGTCGGCGGGCTCGCCGCCGAGGGGACGGGCCCCGCGCAGCACATAGGTCGTGGTCACAGGGCGGTCCCTTCGGTGGTGCTCGACACAGGGGCGGACGAGGAGCTTCCGGACAGCAGCAGGTAGAGCGCGGCCATGCGCACGGCGACGCCGTTGGCGACCTGCTCCACGATGACGGCGCGGTCGGAGTCCGCCGCCTCGGCGGAGATCTCCAGCCCGCGGTTCATCGGGCCGGGGTGCATGACGATCGAGTGCGCGGGCAGCAGCGCGAGGCGGCGGCCGTCGAGGCCGAAGTAGCGGGTGTACTCCAGCGGGCTCGGGAAGAACGCCCCCGCTCCCCCGGACATCCGCTCGCGCTGCACGCGCAGCATCATCACCGCGTCCGGCTGCCAGTCGGCGAGCGTGGCGTCGAGGTCGTAGGACGTGCGGCACGGCCAGGTCTCGACGCCGACCGGCAGCAGCGTGGGCGGCGACACGAGCGTCACCTCGGCGCCGAGCGTGCGCAGCAGCCAGACGTTGGCCCGGGCGACGCGCGAGTGCAGGACGTCACCCACGATCGCGACCTTGACGCCCGCGAGGTCCGCGCCGACACCGTCGTCCCCGCCGCGGCGCAGGCCGCCGCCGTGGCCACCGAGGTGGCGACGGATCGTGTACGCGTCGAGCAGCGCCTGCGTGGGGTGCATGTGCGTGCCGTCGCCGGCGTTGAGCACGGCCGCGTCGAGCCAGCCCGCGTGCGCGAGCTGGTACGGCGCGCCCGAGGCCCAGTGGCGCACCACCACGGCGTCGGCGCCCATCGCGTGCAGGGTGAGCGCGGTGTCCTTGAGGGACTCGCCCTTGGAGACGCTCGACCCCTTGGCCGAGAAGTTGATGACGTCCGCGGACAGCCGCTTGGCGGCCGTCTCGAACGAGATGCGGGTGCGGGTGGAGTCCTCGAAGAAGAGGTTCACCACGGTGCGGCCCCGCAGCGTGGGCAGCTTCTTGATCTCGCGGGACTGCGTCGCGGCCATCTGCGCGGCCGTGTCCAGGAGCTCGATCGCCTCGTCCTTGGCGAGGTCGGCGGTGGAGAGGAGGTGCTTCATCGCGCGGCCCCCTCACCCGGGACGGCGCCGGGCTCGCGCCCGCTGATCACGACGGCGTCCGAGCCGTCCACCTCGGCGAGGAGCACGCGCACGCGCTCCGTCTGGGCCGTGGGGAGGTTCTTGCCCACGAAGTCCGGGCGGATGGGCAGCTCGCGGTGGCCGCGGTCGACGAGGCAGGCGAGGCGCACGGCCTGCGGGCGGCCGAGGTCGCCGATCGCGTCGAGGGCGGCGCGGATCGTGCGGCCGGAGAAGAGGACGTCGTCGACGAGGACGACCGTCTTGCCCTCGATCCCCGCGGCGGGCAGCCGGGTGACTCCGACCGCACGGGTGGGCTGCCGGCGCAGGTCGTCGCGGTACATCGTGACGTCCAGCTCGCCGAGGTCGCGCTCCGGGTCGAAGGCGGGGTCGATGCTCGCGAGCCGCTGCGCGAGGCGGGCGGCGAGAGTGACCCCACGGGTCGGGATGCCGAGCAGGACGACGTCCTGGGCCCCCTTGGCGCGCTCCACGATCTCGTGCGCGATGCGGGTGAGGGCGCGGGCGACGTCGCTCGCGCCGAGCACGACGGTCCCCTCCGTGGCGTCGGGCGTCTCAGGTGTTCCGGGCATGCCGGTGCCAGCAGTCACTGGCGACCTCCTTCTCCGCCTCACGGGACGGTGTTAAAGGGTGTCGTTCTCATACCCCTCGAGACAGTGTTCAAGGGGTCGTTCTCGTGCCCCACCACCTTATCCCGTCGCCTCCGCGGCTCCCGTGAGGCTGCCCACGATGCGGGCGCGGCGTACGTCACACGCACGCCCCCCCGAACGACGAACAGGCGGTTGCTCTCGGTATCGCGGCGTTCGGGGCCGGATTCCGGGAGCAACCGCCTGTTCGGCGATCGGACGGTCTGCGTCAGATCAGCAGCGTCGGCTTGATGTCGACGAGCCGGCCCAGCAGGCCGTTGACGAACGACGGCGAGTCGTCGGTCGAGAGCTGGCCGGCGAGGTCGACAGCCTCGTCCACCGCGACGGCGTCGGGCACGTCGTCGTTGTACAGGAGCTCCCAGGTGCCGATCCGCAGCAGCGCACGGTCGACCGCGGGCATCCGCTCCACCGTCCAGCCCTGCGAGTAGGTCGCCAGCAGCTCGTCGATGCGCTCGCGGTGGGCGGAGACGCCCTCCACGAGGTCGACCGTGTACTGCGGCACCGCGGCCTCGGTGTGCGGCTCGATCACCCGGTCCGCGACGAGCACCTGCGGGTCGATCCCGCGCTGCTCCGCCTCGAAGAGGATGTCGACGGCGCGCTTGCGCGCCTTGGTGCGTGCACCCATGTCAGCAGGCGCCCGTCAGTCGTTCACGCGGCCCAGGTACGACCCGTCACGCGTGTCGACCTTGACCTTGGTGCCCTGCTCGAGGAACAGCGGGACCTGGATCTCCGCGCCCGTCTCGAGCGTGGCGGGCTTGGTGCCGCCGGTGGAACGGTCGCCCTGCAGGCCCGGCTCCGTGTAGGTGATCTCGAGGACCACGGACGACGGGAGCTCGACGTACAGCGGCGTGCCGTCGTTGGAGGCGACCATGATGTTCATGCCCTCGAGCATGTAGTTCGCCGCGTCGCCGACGGTGGCGCCGGGCACGGTGATCTGGTCGTACGTGTCGGTGTCCATGAAGACGTAGTCGGCGCCGTCCATGTACAGGTACTGGAAGTCGCGGCGGTCCACGTTCGCGGTCTCGATCTTGATACCCGCGTTGAAGGTCTTGTCGACCGTCTTGCCCGACACGACGTTCTTCATCTTGGTGCGGACGAACGCGCCACCCTTGCCCGGCTTGACGTGCTGGAACTCGATGATCGTCCAGAGCTGACCGTCGATGCGGAGCACGGTGCCGTTCTTGATGTCGTTGGAGGTAGCCACGTTTCTTGTTCGTCCTCAGATCGGGGGTGGGGTCGGGTACGGAGCGGAAGTCGTGCGGACGTCCTGCGGGATGTCGACGTGCCGGGCCGCAGAGAGCCCGGAACATTCTACAGCGCGACCAGCAGCACGTGCCCCGCGATGCCGAGGGCGGCCGACCACGCGAACGACGCCAGCGTGCCGACGACGAACCGCTCGCTCGCGACCGGGTGCTCGCGCAGCTCGGGGAACCGGCCGAGCCCCTTGACCGCGACGACGACGGCCACGCCCTCCGGGTAGCCGGCGAGCAGCGAGCCCGTGACGCACAGCCGCTCGAGGAGCCCGATCCAGGTGCCGCCGCGCAGCACCGCGACTGCCTCGGCTGCCGCCTGCGGCTCGCGCTCCGCGTGCCGCAGCACCCACGGCACGAGCCAGGCTCCGCCGCCCACGCTCGCGGCCAGGCCCACGACCCACACCGCGACGTCCGCTGCCACCGCTGCGAAGCTCACCGCGCGCGCCCCTCCCCCGTCTCGTCGTCGCCGGCATCATCG
>JACYYJ010123774.1_pt1 | contig 14041 bp, 14 predicted proteins | sample 8236861 | NCBI WGS metagenome assembly JACYYJ01 (sample SAMN14103086, study PRJNA606662) | landfill metagenome | isolation source: landfill solid waste | place: India:New Delhi, Okhla landfill site | collected 2017-11-05
GACCTGGACCAGCGCGAGCGCGGCCAGGCCAAGCGCCTGGCCTTCGGTGCGATCCAGCGGCGGCTGACGCTCGACACGATCATCGACGAGCGGATCGACCGCGAGCTCGACGTCGAGATCCGGGCGGCGCTGCAGATCGGCGTCTACGAGCTGCTGTTCAGCGACGGCACGCCGCCGCGCGCCGCGGTCGCGTCGGCGGTCGAGCTGGCCAAGCCCAACCTCGGCTTCAAGCTCGTCAACGCGGTGCTGCGCCAGATCGCGGAGCAGGGCGACGCGATCAAGCTGCCCTCCGACGAGACCCCGGAGGGCGCGGCGATCCGCCACAGCCATCCGCTGTGGCTCGTCAAGCGCTGGTGGTCGTGGCTCGGACCGAACGCGACCCGCGCCCTGCTGGCCGCCGGCAACCGCCCGACCGACCTGGTCCTGCGCGCCAACGGCCTGCGGGCCGAGGACGGCTACGACGTGCCCGGCGAGCCGTTCGACCCCGCGATCCCGGAGGCCCGTCGGGTCGACGGCCCGCTCGACGTGCTCGGCGACCCCGCCTGGCACGCGGGCCGCTACGTGGCGATGTCGTACGGCTCGATGTGCGCGGCACGCGCGGTCGATCCGCAGCCCGAGGAGCGGATCCTCGACATGTGCGCCGCGCCCGGCGGCAAGACCACCCACCTGGCGGACCTGATGAACGGCACGGGCACGGTCGTCGCGCTCGAGAAGCACGGCGGACGGGCGCGGGCCCTGCGCCGGACGTGCCAGCGGGTCGGCGCCGACAACGTCGAGGTCGTCCACGCCGACGCGCTCGAGTACGACTTCGCGCCCGGCAGCTTCGACCGGGTGCTGCTCGACGCGCCGTGCAGCGGCCTCGGCACCCTCGCGTCGCACCCGGACCTGCGCTGGCGGATCCAGGAGGCCGACCTGCGCGAGGTCGAGCGACTGCAGGCGAAGCTGCTGGCGGTCGCCCAGCGGGCGGTCAAGCCGGGCGGCCGGATCGTCTACAGCGTGTGCACGCTGAACCCCGGCGAGGAGCTGCAGCCGGACGGCGCGATCCGCCGTCTGCTGCCGCACCGCGACCGCACCGACGGCTTCTACATCTCCGCGGTCGGCGGATGACCCGGCCGGGGCGCGCGATCCGGGCGACGGCGAAGCGCGGCGGATCCGGCGAGTTCCTATAGTGGGGTCGATGGAGGTGGACCTCGGCCTGCGGTGCCCCGGATGCGACGAGCCGTGGCTCCGGCCGACCAACCTTCCCGGTCGCTACCGCTGCGTCAACTGCCTGCTCCGCTACGAGCTGCGCTCGGTGTGTCCGAACTGCGGCGAGCACTCGACGATCGTGCGGATGTCGAAGACCGCCACGCTCGCCTGCAACCACTGCGGGTCGTCGATGCTCGTCCAAGTCTGACGCCCCGTCCGGGCCCGTTCGCCGGGCGGACGGGGTGCGCATGAGCGGCGCCGGTACCCTCCGTCAGGTGACCGCCACGGACCCCCGCCTCGCCCGGCTCAAGGGCATCGCCCCCTCGATCCTCGCCAGCGACTTCGGCCGGCTGCGGAGCCAGGTCGAGGAGGTCGTCGCCGCCGGCGCGACGGTGATCCACATCGACGTGATGGACGGGCACTTCGTCCCGCCGATCACGATGGGCCCGATCGTCGTCGACGCGCTGAAGGGCATCGACGCGGTGCTCGACGTCCACCTGATGATCGAGCGCCCCGAACGCCAGCTGGCCGACTTCGCCAAGGCCGGTGCGGACGTCCTGACCGTCCACGCCGAGGCGACCCCGCAGCTGCACTTCGCGCTCCAGCAGGCCCGCGAGCTGGGCGCGCTGGCCGGTCTGGCCCTCTGCCCGGGGACCAGCGCCGTCGCCCTGATGGAGACCGCCGAGCTGCTCGACCTGGCGCTCTGCATGACCGTCAACCCGGGCTGGGGCGGCCAGATGTTCATCCCGACGTCGCCCCGCAAGATCGCGCGGATGGCCGCCCAGATCGGGCCGGGTACGGTGCTCCAGGTGGACGGCGGCGTCGATCTGATGACGATCGGCAGCTGCGCCGCGGCGGGCGCGACCAGCTTCGTCGCCGGCTCGGCCGTCTTCGGCCAGCCCGACCCGGGCGAAGCCGTCCGCGCGCTCGCCGCCGCGGCCGCCGCCGCGGTCTGAGCCACCGGAGCGAAAACGGGCGCCGGTCCGGCCTTCCGACCCTCGGGGATACCCCCGGGTGCCTGGGGGATTGCCCTCGAATCACCCGATCGACGCCGTCCGCTCTGCTTGGATGGCGCCATGGGCACACCGCTGCAACAGGAACCGCGCACGACCCCGATCGTGCGGGCGACCGAGCTGAGCAAGCGCTACGGGGAGGGGGACACCGCCGTCGTGGCGCTGGACGGCGTCTCGATCGACTTCCAGGCCGGCGAGCTGACGGCGATCATGGGGCCGTCGGGATCGGGCAAGTCGACGCTGATGCACTGCGTCGCCGGGCTCGACGCCCCCGACCACGGATCGGTCTGGGTCGACGACACCGACCTGACCGTGCTCGACGACCGCCGGCTGACCGAGCTGCGCCGCGACCGGATCGGCTTCGTCTTCCAGNNTTCCAGGCGTTCAACCTGCTGCCGGTGCTGACCGCGGAGGAGAACATCACGCTGCCGCTGACGATCGCCGGCGCGCCGATCGACCGCGACTGGATCGACCAGCTGATCGGCACCTTCGGCCTGACCGACCGCCGGGACCACCGACCGAGCGAGCTGTCGGGCGGTCAGCAGCAGCGCGTCGCCGTCGCCCGCGCCCTGGCCAGCCGCCCGGCGGTGATCTTCGCCGACGAGCCGACCGGCAACCTCGACTCGAAGTCCTCCGACGAGGTCCTGCGGCTGCTCCGCCGTGCCGTCGACGACTTCGGGCAGACGGTGGTGATGGTGACCCACGACCCGTACTCGGCGTCGTTCGCGGACCGCCTGGTCGTGCTCAAGGACGGCCGGATCGTCCACGACGGCGTGGCCGGCGGGTCGGACGACGTCCACGATCGCCTGCGGGAGCTCGGCTGATGCGCGGGGTCTTCCTGCGGACGCTGCGCAGCCACGCGCGGCGGACGGTGATGACGTCGATCGCGGTGGTGATCGGCGTCGCGCTGATCGCCGGCACGCTGATCTTCAGCGACACGATCAACAAGAGCTTCGACGAGATCGGCGAGAGCAGCTACAGCGGCGTGGCCGCGGTCGTCACCCCGACCGAGATCGCGGGCGCGCCCACCGACGAGGCCGGCGTCAACGTTCCGACGCTGCCGAAGGCGCTGCTCGACCGGGTGGCCGGGGTCGCGGGGGTCGAGCGCGCGGCCGGGCAGATCAGCGGCCAGGCGATCGTCTTCGAGCAGGACGGCAGGACCCGGCTCGGCGGTCAGGGCCCGCCGTCGATCCTGCTCAGCACCACGCCCGACGGCTTCGGCGCCCTGCGCTACGTCGAGGGACGGGCGCCCCGGGCCGACGGCGAGGTCGCGTTCGACCGCTCGACGGCGGACAAGGCCGGGGTCGCGGTCGGCGACACCGTGTCGATCCAGGGCGAGGGACCGCGTCAGCAGATGCGGCTGGTCGGCCTGGCCCAGCTCGGCGAGGGGGACACGTCGTTCGGCGGCGCCACCGTCACGTTCACCACCCCGGACGACGCCGCCAAGCTGACCGGACGGACCGCGGAGCGCTACTACTCCGAGATCATGGCGCTGAGCGCCCCCGGCGTCTCCGACGACGAGCTGACGCAGCGGATCCAGGCGGCGGTCGGCGACGCGGGCACGGTCCGTACCGGCACGGCCCAGGGCGCCAAGCAGGCCGACGACATCAAGGACGCGATCTCGTTCCTGCCGACGATGCTGCTGATCTTCGCCGGGATCGCGACCTTCGTCGGGGCGTTCCTGATCTTCAACACGTTCTCGATCACCGTCGCCCAGCGGCAGCGCGAGTTCGCGCTGCTGCGGGCGCTCGGGGCGAGCCGGCGCCAGGTGCGGTTGCTGGTCAGCGGCGAGGCGCTCGCCGTCGGACTCGTCGGCGCGGTGCTCGGCATGCTCGCCGGCTTCGTGGTCGCTCCGGGCCTGCGCGCCATGATCAAGGCGTTCGGGGCGGACATGCCCGCGACGGCGACCGTGTTCTCCGGGCGCACGTTGCTGGTCAGCCTGATCGTCGGCGTCGTGGTGACGATGCTGGCAAGCTTCCTGCCGGCGCGGCGAGCGACCAAGGTCGCGCCGGTCGAGGCGCTGCGCGACGCCGCGGCCCCGCCCGGTCGCGGCGCCGTCTCGCGCGGGCCGGTACTCATCGGCGTCGGCTTCGGCGTCGTCGGCGTGGTCGGCCTGCTGCTCGGGGCGCTCGGCGCGATCGACGGCGACGCCGGCACGGCGTTCGCCGGGGGAGGAGCCGGTCTGCTGTTCGTCGCCGCGACGCTGGTCTCGCCGGCGCTGGTCGGGCCGCTGGCGACCGTCGTCGGACGGCCGCTGCAGCGGATCTTCGGCCTGCCCGGGCGGCTGGCCCGCGACAACGCGGCCCGCCAGCCGGGCCGCACGGCCGTGACCTCCGGCGCGCTGATGATCGGCCTGGCGCTCGTCGTCTTCGCCACGGTCTTCGCCGCCGGTCTGCGCGACACGCTGCGCGGCGACCTCGAGCGGGTCGTCACGGCGCCGGTCGTGCTGCAGGGCACCGACGGCGGGTTCACCGGGATGCCGCCGACGTTGGCCGCCGACGTCGGCCGCGCTCCGGGCGTGCGGGCCGCGGGCGGGATCATGTTCGGGTCGCTCCGGGTCGGCGACCAGACCGTTCCCGTCACCGCTCCGGACGCGGCGCTGATGAACGACGGTCTGGTGCGGATCGACCGCAGCGACGCGGATCCCACCGGCCCCGCAGGCGAGCCGGCGCGCGATCCCGGACCGGGCAGGGTCTACCTGACCGACGGTACGGCCGGCGACCTGGGGCTGACGACCGGCGACCGGTTCGAAGCGCTGGGGGCCAACGGCCGCACGGCGTCCCTGGACGTCGTCGGGATCGTCGAGGGCACGGCCGCGGCGATCAGCGGCGTCGTGATGACCGAGCGGACCGCGGCCGAGTTCGGAATCGTCCAGCCGTACTTCGTCGTCGCCGACGGACCGCAGGACGGCATCCGCGCGGCGATCGCCCGGGACTACCCGGCGGTCGAGGTCCTGACCAAGAGCGGGTGGATCGACGACCAGACCGCCCAGGTCAACCAGCTGCTCGGCCTGGTCTATGCGCTGCTCGCGCTGTCCGTGGTCGTCGCCCTGTTCGGGATCGTCAACACCCTGACGCTGTCGATCCAGGAGCGCGTCCGCGAGCTGGGCCTGCTGCGCGCGGTCGGCGCGACGCGCAAGCAGGTGCGCCGGATGGTGCTGTTGGAGGCGGTGATCACGGCCCTGCTCGGGGCGGTGCTCGGGGCGGTGCTCGGCTTCGCCCTCGCCGCCGGCGTGGTCGCGACGCTCGACGGCTTCGCGGTCAGCGTGCCGATCGCGCAGATCGTCGGGCTGGTCCTGCTGGCGGCGCTGCTCGGCGTCGTCGCGGCGATCCGCCCGGCGCGCCGCGCGGCCAAGCTCGACGTGCTGCGGGCGATCGCCGACGAGTGACCCGGGCCGGGAAGCTGCTGCGGAGGACGACGTTCACACCGTCGCGATCCGCATCGCGGACCGCGGTCAACGCGGCCGGATCGCCCCTTCGCGCCTGAGGATCCGCCGCAGGATCGCGAGCGATCCGGCGTACGTGGCGTCCATCCCGAAGAAGCTCAGGCCCCGCGCGCCCAGCGTGCGGGCCTGGGTGTACGGGGTGTCCGACGCGTAGTGGATCACCCCGAAGTCGACCGCCGGCCGGGCCAGGCTGATCTGCTCGCCGACCGGGTGGCGGTCGGCGTCGCTCAGCTCGTGGACGGCGGCGCAGTAGGGGCCGGCCTCCATCTCGACCACCGTGTACGCCTCGCGGTAGAAGAAGTCGAGGTGGTCGCGGTTCTGCAGGAACGTCGAGCGCACCGTGACGGCCTTCTGGTTGTCCAGGCCGGTGCCGTAGCGCAGATCCGACTGGACGTCCTCGACGGTGAACGCGTTGTCGAGCCAGTAGGTCGTCCGGGTCCGCTCGTCGTGGACGACGCCCGAGATCATCACGTCGCCGACGTCGGCGTTCAGCGTCGCCGCCTTGCCGAGCACGTAGACGCCGCGCAGCCGGGCCACGTCGACCGTGATCTCGCGCAGGATGTTGTAGGCCGACGCGCCGAGCGGGTAGTCGATGTTGACGATCACCGCGTCGCTGCGGGTCAGCGCGTCGGCGTCGATCGGGCCGAGCCGGGGGTCGATGCCCGCCGGGTCGATCCGGTCCAGCGGGATCACCTGCGCCGGGATCCGCAGGGCGCCCGACGGGAGCAGATCGAGCACGCCGGCCCGGCGCTCGGCGGTGATCCGGGCGTCGGGATCGCCCTCGAACGCACGGCGCGCCGCGAAGTAGAGGAGGTTCTCCAGCGATCCGCTGCTGCGGCCGTTGCGGATCCGCTCGAGCTCGAGCCGCAGGTCGTCGGGACCGTGACGCTCGACGTGACGCAGCAGCTCGTCCTCGCGCTCGCGGGCGATCCCCGTCATCAGGTTGACCATCGCGTGGGCGTTCGACGACACGAAGTACATCGGCCGCTCGTGCAGCGACTCGGTGACCATCGCCCCGCGGACGGGACGCCACCAGTCGCGCGTCAACCGCGCGTAGCCGACGTAGTTCATCCCCAGCGACCGGACGCGCAGGTCGCAGCGCCGGCCCGGGACCATCGACGCGAGCCGGTCGGCGAAGCGGGCGCCCCACGACGCGCGCAGCCGCTGCCAGTCGTCGGCCGTCCCGCCGATCGCCCGCGCGAGCGCGTCGGGGTCGGTCGGCGGCGCGGCCTCGCCGCAGCCCCGCAGCCGTGCGCGGATCTTGTTCCACTCGATCTGGAACGCGACGACGGTCGGGATCAGGTCGTCGACGTCCGACGACGAGGCCAGCAGCACCGCGAGCACCCCGTCGCCGACGTGCCACAGCCGCCGACGCGCGGGGGACTCCGCCTGCGGCCAGGCCTCCAGGTCGAACCCGGCGTCGGCGAACTGGCGCTGCTCCTGGCCGAGCACGATCAACCGGGCCTCGGCGATCTGGTCGGGCAGCCGCCGCACGGCGTAGAGGAACGCGCCCAGGTCGAGCTCGTCGTCAGCGGCCAGCGGATGCAGGCTCGAGTTCATCGCGATGTGCGACGGCTCGAGCACCCGGACCCGGGTCTCGCCGCTGGACCGCAGCAGGGTCGAGTACGTCCGGTGATAGAGCTCGACGTCGTCCGAGAGCCCGGACCGCCGGTCCCCGCCGTTCGCGGCCGTCTCCCACGCGCGCTCCGCCATGGTGCGAGTCTGACGCACGTGCGGCGGGGTGGCCACCGCTGCGTGCCGGATGCGATCGAACCGCGCGACGGAAGCCGGCTCGGGACCGGGCGGGGCGGGCCACGGGGCCGCCGGTGCGGCCGGACCGGCGGGCGCGAGGAGCGCGGCGGTTCGTCGCGACCGGGCGCTTGATACCGTCATGTATCAGCATGAGTCGTGATCAGGCCGATCTCTCGTCCGATCGATCGTCGGCGGGGCCGGCGGTCGTGCTGGACGACGTCACGGTGCGTCGCCACGGCCGCGACGGACGACCGCTGCTGCTGCTCGACCGGGTCAGCTGGACGGTCGGTGCGGCGGAGCACTGGGTGGTCCTCGGACCGAACGGCGCCGGCAAGAGCACGCTGCTGCAGCTGGCGGGCGCCGCGAGTCAGCCGACGAGCGGCACGGTCCACGTGCTCGGCGGGCGGATCGGCGGCACCGACCTGCGGGACCTGCGCGAGCGGATCGGGCGGGTCGACGCCACGACGGCGCGGGCGCTCAAGCCGGGGGCGGACGGGCTGGCGGTCGTCCTCACCGGGGCGTTCGGCAGCATCGCCCTGCAACGCACGAGGCTGGAATCGGCCCACGTGGAGCGCGCCCGCGCCCTGCTGGAGCTGGTCGGCGCGTCGGCGCTCGGGGATCGGCGCTACGACGACTGCTCGCAGGGAGAGCGGCAGCGGCTGCTGCTGGCGCGCGCGTTGATGGGCGGGGACGCGACGGCGGACGGGGTGGGTGGGCCTGAGTTGCTGCTGCTCGACGAGCCGGCGACCGGCCTCGACCTGCCGTCGCGGGAGCGGATGCTGCACGCCCTGGTGGCGAGCGCCCGCCGCGCGCACGAGCTGCCGACGGTCACGGTCACGCACCACGTCGAGGAGATCGCGGAGATCACGACCCACGCCCTGCTGCTGCGCGCGGGACGCGTGCTCGCGGCCGGGCCCGTCGCCGCGGTGCTCACGTCGGGTCCGGTCAGCGAGTGCTTCGGGATCGACGTCGAGGTGACGCGGACCGACGGACGGTGGTCGGCGCGGGCGGTCGGGCTCGGGCGTCCCGTGGAGCGGCCCGCGGGGCCCTCAGCGTGTGGTACGTCGGTGTAACGATTCGGTATCGTGCGTGCATGACGTGGAGCTGCCGCGGATGACCGACGACGACGCGCCGCCGGGGTTGGAGCCCGGGCGGGTCGAGCAGGTGCGCGACCGGCTCGCGGGACGCGCCTGGAACGAGGTCACCGTCGCGGAGCTCGCGGCGGCCGCCGGTCTGTCGCGGATGACGCTGCACCGCCGGGGCATCGGCAAGGACGACGTGCTGCGCCAGCTCGGCGAGCTGATGCTCGAGGATCACCGCGACGCGCTGTACCCGGCGCTGGTCGCCGCCGGCCCCGGCGCCGAGCGGTTGCGGATCGCGCTCGAGGGCCTCTGCGCGGTCAACGAGCGCTACCTCGGGATCTCCGACGCGCTCAGCGCGACCCAGCTGGCCGAGGTCTTCCACGAGCCGGGGGCCGGCGCGGTCCTGACCCGGGCGACGTTCACCGACGGGATCCGCCGGATCCTGGCCGACGGGATGGCCGACGGCAGCCTGCGCGAGTCCGAGCTCGAGGACGCCGCCACGCTGCTGTTCAACGCCGTCGGCTGGACCTACCGCCACATGCGGACCGGCCACCGCTGGTCGGCCGACCGTGCGCGCGACGCCGTCGTCGAGCTGTTGCTCCACGGGATGCTCCGGGCCGACGGGCCGGCGCCGGGCGACGCCTGAGCGGCGGCGCGGCCCGCCGCCGAGGGCACGCCCGGCGGCAGGTTCCGTCCTCGACCGGCGGCCAGGCTCAATCGTCCTCGACCGGCGGCCAGGCCTGCTCGAACGCGCACCACCAGGTCGTGCGCCCGCCGACCGTCGCGCGGACCATCTCGGCACCGCACCGGGGGCAGTGCTCGCCCTTCTTGCGGTGCTCGATCACGTCGCCCAGGTGGACGCCGCCGCGGACCATCGCCTCGTTGGTGCAGGAGTGGACGATCCCGTGCAGCTCGCGCAGCTCGGCCTCGGACAGGTCGCTCGCCGGGCGTAGCGGCGGCTGCTGGGCCTGCCAGAGGATCTCGTCGCAGAGCAGGTTGCCGATGCCGGCGATCGTCGCCTGGTCCATCAGCCGGGCCTTGAGCGGCGTGGCGCCGCGGCCGACCCGCTCGACGAACGTGTCCGCGTCGATCTTCAGGGCGTCCGGCCCGAGTCCGGACAGGTCGGGGTCGAGCCGGACCCGGCCGAGCCGCCGCTTGTCGAACAGCACCAGCCGGCCGCCGTCGTCGAGCTCGATCGTGAACCGGCTCCAGCTGTCCTCGCCGGGGATGCCGTTGGAGCCCTTCCGTACGGGCATCGACCAGTCGGTGCGCTCGCGCGCGGTCAGCGGCTCGCCGGCGGTGTCGGGCAGGCCGGCCGCGGCGGCGACCGACGGCTCGAGCCGGGTGACCCGCCGCTGCGTGTCGGCGAGTGGGGTGCCGGTGACGTCGGAGGCTCCGCCGGGGGACAGGTCGACCGTGGTGCGGTCGCCGTCGGCGTGCGCAGCCGCACCGAGGGCGTGGCGCTCGGCCTCGGAGCCCTCGGACGCCAGGCCGACCAGCCGCCCCGCCATCCCCAGGTGCAACCCGAGGCGCAGGCCGTCGTCGAGCACCAGCCACATCGACTTGCCGATCCGGTTGGCCGACTCGACGCGGCGGCCGACCAGCGCCGTGGCGATCTCGCCGGGCGGGTGCGGACGGCAGACCCACTCGTCGCGGTCGTCGGCGGCGACGATCGTGCGACCGACCGTCCAGCGTTCGGCGAGCGCGCGGGCGGCTTCGACCTCAGGCAACTCAGGCACGGACGGGAGGCTACGCGAGGCCGTCGCGACCGTGCCGGCTCGCGTCGCGGGTGCGGCGAAGCCGTGGCGAAACGCGACCGAGCTTGCACGGGCCGTGCCCCTCGGTAGGGTTCATCCATGTCGAACCGTGACTCCCGTACGGCGGTCGAGACCGCGCTCAAGCAGCTACTGGAGCACGTCCCCGCCCTCAAGCCGCTGAAGCTGATCGCCGCGGCCGAGGTCCAGGGCGGCCGCGACGTCCAGCTGATCCGCGTGGTGATGCCGGGTCCGCAGGTCACCAAGGCGATCGCTCCGGACGCCCGGGTCACGCTGACGATCCGCCGTGACCTGCTCAACGAGATGATCGAGATCAACGACCTGCAGGCGTGGATCCGCGCGTGGGATCACGGCAAGTTCCGCGTCTCGGGCGTGCAGGAGTACCTGAAGCTGATCGGTCAGGTGATCGAGAAGACCGCGGCGAAGCAGAAGGCGATCGCCGCGCAGAAGCACGGCTAGCGGTCAGTCGGGTCGGCGGGGCAGCTGGGAGACCTTGAGCAGGTCGGAGGCGCCCAAGGTCTCCCAGCGCGGGCGTAGCGGCCCTACAGCGCGGCGATCGCCGCGTTCAGCGCTGCGCTCGGGCGCATCACGTCGTCGGTCTTGGCCCGGTCGACCAGGTAGTAGCCGCCGAGGTCGCACGCGACGCCCTGGGCGCCGTTCAGCTCGCCGATGATCGCGTCCTGCTCGGCCGCCAGCTTCTCGGCCAGCGGGGCGAACCGGGCGGCCAGCGCGGCGTCGTCGGTCTGGGCCGCCAGCGCCTGCGCCCAGTACATCGCCAGGTAGAAGTGGCTGCCGCGGGTGTCGCGCTCGCCCGCCTTGCGCAGCGGCGACATGCCGTTGTCGAGGAACGTCCCGGTCGCCTCGTCCAGCGTGCGACCGAGGATCCCCGCGCCGCCGTTGCCGGTCTTGTCGGCCAGGAACTCCAGCGACACCGCGAGCGCCAGGAACTCGCCGAGCGAATCCCACCGCAGGTGGTTCTCCTGGACCAGCTGTTGGACGTGCTTCGGCGCCGAGCCGCCGGCGCCGGTCTCGAACAGGCCGCCGCCCTGCATCAGCGGGACGATCGAGAGCATCTTCGCGCTCGTGCCCAGCTCGAGGATCGGGAACAGGTCGGTCAGGTAGTCGCGCAGCACGTTGCCGGTGACCGAGATCGTGTTCTCGCCGTTCTTGGCCCGCTCCAGCGTGTAGCGGGTGGCGTCGGCGACGTTCTTGATCTCGATCGTCAGGCCGTCGGTGTCGAGCTTCGCGAGCTCGTCGCGGACCTTGACCAGGACCTGGGCGTCGTGGGCGCGGGTCTCGTCGAGCCAGAAGACCGCCGGCCACCCGGTCGCCCGGGCCCGGTCCACGGCCAGCCGGACCCAGTCGCAGACCGGGGCGTCCTTGGTCTGGCAGGCGCGCCAGATGTCGCCGGCCTCGACCTGGTGCTCGATCAGCGTCTCGCCGGCCCGGTTGACGACCCGGATCGTGCCCGCGGCGGCGGCCTCGAAGGTCTTGTCGTGCGAGCCGTACTCCTCGGCCTTCTGCGCCATGAGACCGACGTTGGGAACGGTACCCATGGTCGTCGGGTCGAACGCGCCGTTGGTCTTACAGAAGTTGATGATCTCCTGGTAGATGCGCGCGAAGGTCGACTCCGGCATGACCGCCTTGACGTCCTTCGGTCGTCCGTCGGCGCCGTACATCTTGCCGCCCGANNTCCTCGGCCTTCTGCGCCATCAGCCCGACGTTGGGCGTGGTGCCCATCGTCGCCGGGTCGAACGCGCCGTTCTCGCGGCAGAAGTCGATCGTCTCGGCGTAGAGCGGGGCGTAGGACGAATCAGGGATCACGTACTTCGTGTCCTGCTGCTCGCCGGCGGCGTTCCACATCTGGCCGGACGTGCGGATCGCGGCGGGCATCGACGCGTCGATGATCACGTCGCTCGGCACGTGGAGGTTGGTGATGCCCTTGTCGGAGTCGACCATCGCGACGGCCGGACCGTCCTGGTAGGCGGCGTCGATCGCAGCCGTGATCTCGTCCCGCTTGTCGCCGGGCAGCTGCTCGATCGCGCTCAGCACGCTGCCGAGGCCGTCGTTGGGGTCGGCGCCGACCGACGCCAGATCCTCGCCGTAGCGGGCGAAGACGTCCGCGAAGTACGCCTTGACGGCGTGGCCGAAGATGATCGGGTCGGAGACCTTCATCATCGTCGCCTTCAGATGGACCGAGAACAGCACGCCCTCGGCCTTCGCGGCAGCGACCTGCTCGCGCAGGAACGTCTCGAGCGCGGCCTTGCGCATCACGGTGCCGTCGACGATCTCGCCCGCCAGCACCGGGGTCGAGGCCTTGAGCACGGTCACCGTGCCGTCGGCGGCGACGTGCTCGATCCGCAGGTCGTCGTCCTGGGCCAGCGTGACCGACTGCTCGTTGCTGGCGAAGTCGTCCCGGCCCATCGTCACCACGCGCGACTTGGAGTCCTGCGACCAGGCGCCCATCCGGTGCGGGTGCTTCTGGGCGTAGCGCTTGACCGACTGCGGGGCCCGGCGGTCGGAGTTGCCCTCGCGCAGCACGGGGTTGACCGCGCTGCCCTTGACCGCGTCGTAGGCGGCGCGGGCGGCGCGCTCGTCGTCGGTCCGGGGGTCCTCGGGGTAGTCCGGAACGTCGTAGCCGTCGTCCTGGAGCTCCTTGATCGCGGCCTTCAGCTGCGGGATCGAGGCCGAGATGTTCGGCAGCTTGANNGCCGAGCTCGGCGAGGGCGTCGGGAACGCGCTGCTCGGCGGTCAGGCGATCGGGGAACTGCGCCAGGATCCGCCCGGAGAGCGAGATGTCCCGCGTCTCGACCGCGACCCCGGCGGCGCCGGCGAACGCCTCGATGATCGGGAGGAACGAGTGGGTGGCGAGGGCGGGCGCCTCGTCCGTGTAGGTGTNNGGTAGTAGCCGCCGATGTCGACCGGCGAGCCCTGCACCTCGTTCAGCTCCCGCACGATCGTGTCCTCGTCCTTGGCCAGCGCCTCCGCCAGCGGGGCGAACTGTTCTGCGAGTTCCGGGTCCTCGGTCTGCGCGGCAAGTTCCTGTGCCCAGTACATCGCGAGGTAGAACTGGCTGCCCCGGTTGTCGAGCTCGCCGACCTTGCGGGACGGGCTCTTGTTCGTCTCCAGCAGCTTGCCGGTCGCTGCATCGAGCGCGTTCGCCACGATCTTGGCGCGCTCGTTGCCGGTCTTGATGCCGAGGTCCTCCAGGCTTACGGCCAACGCCAGGAACTCACCGAGCGAATCCCAGCGCAGGTGGTTCTCCTCCACCAACTGCTTGACGTGCTTGGGCGCCGACCCGCCGGCACCCGTCTCGTACAGGCCGCCGCCCGCCATCAGCGGCACGATCGACAGCATCTTGGCGCTCGTACCGAGTTCGAGGATGGGGAACAGGTCGGTGAGGTAGTCACGCAGGATGTTGCCGGTCGCGGCGATGGTGTCCATACCGCGGATCAGCCGCTCCAGCGTGTACCGCATCGAGCGCACCTGCGACATGATGTGGATGTCGAGACCCTCGGTGTCGTGATCCTGCAGGTACAGCTCGACCTTCTTGATCAACTCGTTCTCGTGGGGGCGGTACGGGTCGAGCCAGAACAGGACCGGCATGCCGGAGTTGCGTGCCCGGGTGACCGCGAGCTTGACCCAGTCGCGGATCGGCGCGTCCTTGACGGTGCACATGCGCCAGATGTCACCCGCCTCGACGTGCTGGGTGAGCAGCACCTCACCGGTCTCGACATCGACGAAGTTGGCCTCGCCCTCCTCCGGAACCTCGAAGGTCTTGTCGTG
>JACYYJ010078197.1_pt2 | contig 14038 bp, 8 predicted proteins | sample 8236861 | NCBI WGS metagenome assembly JACYYJ01 (sample SAMN14103086, study PRJNA606662) | landfill metagenome | isolation source: landfill solid waste | place: India:New Delhi, Okhla landfill site | collected 2017-11-05
GAATACTTTAATTGAATATGATTGATATTTTTTGACTTTAACTTAGCTAAAATTACTTTTGCTTCTTCAAAGCTGGTCAATGATTCAAGTGCATGATAAGGGATACCTACAAAATGCTTTTGTTTATTAATTGCCCCTACAAGATCTAAAAAGAAAGGTACATCTTTTTTATTGTTTTTACTCTTAAACGGAGGCAATCCATCTCGCCTTGCCAAATATTCTTGATAAGACTTTGCCATCCCACTATAAGTTGCTTTATCTCCATTTAAAAATATATATCTAACTGTATAATCTGTTTTCATTGGTTTTTCCTGAAATTTTGGTAAAGTGCGTTCTTGTTCATTCGCTTGGAGTGTCACTTCATCCTTATTGATAACGGAAAAACTTGGATAAATATAATTATAACTATTTAGTCTTCCACTTATATCTGCATGAATATTTGCTACAGGTGCCCCTTTTTCAATGATTCCTAGTACAGCATCTGTATCATACAAAATACCGAATACCGGTAACCTTACCTCTTGTTCCATCGATTGGTTTTCTCGAACATTCAGTGCTAAATCCTCTCCGTAAACTGGCTGTTGATAAGAAGGATACTCTGTTTTCCCATTGTTAAAATGAATTAGCGCACCAGACCCATCTGGTACCAATAACGAACCTTCATCTTCGGTTCCCGCAGCACCAAAAAAATTCAACAAGGAAATTCTGTTAATTGGATAATTCTCTGGATAATGAATTCTCTCTATCGGCACATTCACTACTAAACTGTTCTCTTCAAGTGTATATTCTATTGCTGCTTCAAAGACACTCGAAGATGCATTTTCCTGAGTAAAATTTAATTCGGCCATATCCTCCTGTAGATGCTCCTCTGTATAACCAGCATCTTCAAACGCTTGTAATGCCTTTTCCAATTGCATACCGTTTAATGCACTATCATTTCGTTCATAGACATTCGTCTCCTTGTTCTCTTTATAAGCAATCATTAACGATCGTTGCCCATTCTTGTCTAATTTATTATTTAATTCTTCATACCTATCCTTACTAAGCATTAATGGTAGATCCTCTACAGATTTTTCGGTTTTTCCAAAACGATAAGTAACTCGAATTCCATCATTCACTTCTTCTACTCTTATCTGTTCATTAGCTACACTATCTGAAAATGTATTCACAGAATTAAGCTGATTAAATCTGTTATAAAAATCTATTTGCATCTGTGCTGATAGTAAGGATTTATTTACACCCGTCGCAATTGCATCATTCGCTCTTTCAGGCGGATTACTGTACCAAACCTTTCCTGTCTTTTTATGATGAATAGCTATATTACCATTCTTATCATCTATAAATAACTGTAAATTCTCATTTTCTATAACACCTTTCATCCCTGCGACTTTCTCATCTGTAAATTTAGACAGAAATACCTGCCCTTGTTCGAATGGTTCAATACTCTCTGCTTCACTTCCCTTTTGTTCCTTTGATGCCGAAGTAGAGCAGCCTATTAATAGAAACAAGGTAAAGGCTATGGTAGCTAGCAATGGAATTAATTTGTTCACTCTTCCCCCTCCTTTCTCAATATCTAATGACAATTTCTTGATAAATGGCGGAAATAAATGCAATGATTTGTTGAATCAAACTAAAAAACAATAAACACAAAAATGCCATAAATCCCATAGCAATTACAGTAAGTATCATGATGGTTATCGATTTCAATGGGGTAAATTGATGTACGGTCATATTCCCGATAAATAACAAGAAGAGAAACCAAATTAATGCAAAGCTATTGGTGAAATAGTAAAAAGCTGTTTCTTCCATAGAAATTAAATTGCTGATCCAGATCCAAGGAAAATTTAAGAGAATTAATGGAATTAGTGCAAAGCAAGTGGAAGTGAAAATCTCTACAAATTTTCCTTCACCATCCATTAATGTCGTAAGTGACCAATTAGCTATACACCAAAATAACAACGGAACGATGACATATAAGATCTCTAGGAAGCTATTCATATGATTTGGGTTATAAATATTCACTAAAAAGCCACTGTATTGTGTGCGCAAAATATTGGTTAATACCATTAAAAATATAACGAGAAATGAAATAATTAAATTAATTCGTTTATTCATTTCATATTTCAAGTCCCAGTATCCATTAAATGGGTGAACAATTAAATAGAATGGGAATTTCATTATCTCCTTATTCAATAGTTATCTCCTTCCTTCTCTTTATTAATTTTCTATAAAACCTCCATACAAACAATCCGATTACAGCTACCAATATCGTTGTTAAAATGGTTGGAAAATAATCCTTTAACACTTCTTTACGATACAGCAGAAACGCTTTCGAATAATTTTTTTGATCTAAGCTTTTTTTAAAATTTTCCATTGCCCCTTTGTAGTCACCTTGTCTTAGCAATGCTTTTCCAATACCTGCATAAGCAAACTCTAAATTAGCATTCATCTCAATTACTTCTTTAAAAAAATGATATGCTGACTCCTCATCACCTTCATAGTAACTACGAACCGCTTGATTAATCATATGTCCGTAATTTGTTGCCTTAAAAACCGTAATTTCACCTAGAGCTTTGTCTAATACTAAAAATTGCTCGCTAACTCTTTCAATAGCTACAGGCGTATGAAACAATCCACGTCTATTTCCTATTCCGCCAAAAACATACATTAAATGACCATCATTATTGTAAGTAAAAATTCGACCACGTTTACTATCAAGAACGGAATACATTTCACTGTCTGATACATCGATATCAATTAATCTAGATGGACCAATATCTATCGGATAACGAATATCTCCGATCGGATCAAAATAACCCTCTCTTCTCAGAATATCCGTCCCTCTTGCATTTAATTTTTTGATTTTATCACTACTGTTATCTCCATTTGTTGCATAAATAAAGCCTTCTTCATTTATATCTAGATTGGTAAATTCTGTTGGAATAAACATCACCATTTGACTACGTTGAGCTTGTGTCGATAATCGCTTCCATAACAATTCAATAGGATCTACTTGGACACGATTTGCTCCGATAAAGGTATTAAACTCCCCGTTCACATTGAACTCCATAAATCCATCAAATACACCTTCTGCCATTGTATAAACTCTTCCAGCATTATCGACAACCACCCTTAATGGCTGGAACACAAAATCATCCTTTAATAGATCCGAGCTTGGTTGTTCAATAATTGTTACTAGTTGATAATTCTGATCCAATTGAACAATTCGATTATTTCCCGTATCTGCGATAAAAATTTGCTTTTCTTTTGTAACAAAAATACCCTGTGGATTAGATAACTGATCCTTTTTCCCATTATTATCAAAAGAAGCAACCGTATCGATTAACTGGAATCGATGGTTCAGCATAACTACTCGATTGTTACCTGAATCTACTACATAGATCATCTGATCTTCAGTGACGTGTATATCACTAGGTTCTATAAAAGGGCCAATCCCTAAGTCTTCCCCATTTACTAGTGTCGTAGGTTTATATGCATCAGGAGCTGAAATCGAATCACCCCAATAGGAATAATTATAGGAAGGTGCTTGCCCATTTGCCTGAACGTGGAAAGCTCCCATACTTATACCAGTAAAAATCACGATGGAAGCGACAAGTAATTTAAACGATCTCTCCGTCTTACCCAAAATTTTTTCAGCCCCTTTCCTAATCTTTAATTCCTGAATTCGCCATTGTTTGCATGACACTACTCTGTGAAAAAATGAATAGGGTTATTGGCACAATCATTAGGAATAAAGCAACAGCTGCACCCACTCCAGCTCTTGCTATCCCACCCTGTATAATTTGTCCTAATGCATAATGAAGAGTTTTCAGATTTTCACTATAAATGAAGTTACCACCATCTGTTCCCCATAACATAGGAAATTGTAATATCATCAAGGTTAACCACGCTGGCTTCACATTCGGCATTACAATGCTCCAGAAAATCCGATACTCACTTGCCCCATCTATCTTCGCTGCTTCTAATAATGGATTCGGAATCTGCTCCATAAATTGTTTCATTAGAAATAAACCTAAAGGAAATGCCAAGGAAGGTACGATAATCGAAGCTTGCGTATTGATCCACCCTAGCCAAGACATCACCATATAGTTTGGAATCGCAGTGACATGTGGTGAAAACATCAAGGATAATACAACGATAGAGAAGATGGTTTTAGATCCGATGAATCGGTATTTTGCTAGTGGATATGCAGCTGCAGATGCCAATAAGATATGTCCTGCAGTTCCGATGATGGTAATTAGTAATGTGTTCGTGATATAACGAGACAATGGGACCCACGAATTCCCCATTAATGAAACGAGGTCAAAGAAATTATCAAGAGTTGGATTTCGGACAAAAAATCTCGGCGGAAAAATAAATAATTCATCTAATGGTTTAAAGGCATTGTTTATCGCATACACCAATGGCAATGCCATAAATGCACCAAATAAAGCTAATAAGGCAAACATGATAAAAGTAACGATAAATGATCGATTTAATTTCTTATTAGCTCGAAAAATTCTCAATGTTGTTACAGACAATGCTATGCACCTACCTTTTTAAGTAATTTCTGCACAATTATATTTGTACCAACCATGATGGTAAATAGTACGGTTGCAATTGCGGATGCATAACCCATTTCAAATCGAATCGTTCCATAATCGATCAAGTGAGTCACTACAGTATGTGCAGCATAATTGACACTTGGAAAGCCAGCTAAAGCAATAGAAATTTCCGCAACAGCAAATGACTGAGTAATTTGCATGACAGCACCAAACATAAGCATCGGACGCATAGATGGAAGTGTAATAAACCAAAGCTCTTGCCACCTGTTTTTGATTCCATCAATTGCTCCTGCTTCTATTAATGAGCGATCAATTGTTTGAAGACCTGCAATAAATGCAAGGAAACCAGTACCTAAGCTAAGCCATAATTGAACAATAATAACTACTGCTAAGATGTATTGTTCATCCTTTAACCATTGAATGGGCTCCAGAATAATCCCTAAATTCATAAGAAATCCATTAAGATAACCATAACTGTCACCTGAAAATATAATGAGCCATATAAAGAATACATTTCCTGAAATAGATGGCGCATAGAATACGACAGTCATAAATGCACGAATTTTGGGAGATAACTCATTAATAATCCACGCAAATATAAAGCAGGCTATATAACTAATCGGGCCTGTTATAATAGCAAACATAAACGTATTTTTTAAAGCAATACTGAAAATATCATCGTTTAAGAACAACCGTGTATAGTTAGACCATCCGATAAATCTAGGAAACTCTAGCATGTTAAAATACGTAAAGCTAAGTCCAAAAGAGATGATTACAGGGATAACTGTAAACAGAAGAAAAATAGTTAAATATGGTGCCATTAAAACATAGTAATGCTTGTTTTTACTTATTTCTTTCATTAAGTTTGCTATACGAGATTTCTTTTTCGGATAGCGAGATTCTTCTAATGATTGCTCGATAATTTTCGATTGCATTTCCTTCCTCCCTTCCTAATTCGGTAAATTAAATTCATCTCTTTTCATTTCAATTTCATCATTCATATACAAAATATAATCAGATAAAGCTTCCCTTGGATTTTCATTTGCATTTACCACTTTTCTAAACGCATTATCTAAATGACGGCCTGTAAAGTATCCTCCTGGGACTTGCGGGATACCTCTAACCCACTTCCACTGACTTTCGAGGTTATTATAGTCATCCACAGGCCATGGCAATTCCTTCAGAGCTTCTATATTTGCTGTTGGATAACGTGCCGCTTCTCCCATTAATCCTTCCATTTCCCGTCCGAAGGCAATTTGAGTTTCTTTATCTGTCCACCACTTCATAAACTCCCACGAAGACTTTTTATCAGAAGCGTTTTCTAACATCATTACTGCTGTCGTGTGGCTTGCAACTTCATGGTTAATGGTGTCATCGTTCGCTTTAGTGCCAGGAACAACGGTAAAGTCCCATAAGCCTTTTATTTCTGGTGCAAGCACTGTTAACATATTATAAGTGGTGTAATCAGCAATCCCAATTGGCATTTCACCAACACGGAACCGATTAGGGAAATCTGCCATCAATGGGAACTTGTAATTAGTGTAGAACTGAGTCCATTTTTTGAATTGTTTCATCGAAACCTCTGAGTCTAAAGCACTTGACTTCTGATCGTTCGCATAGAACTGTCCCCCATTTTGATAAAGCAACATCGAAAAAGTAGCATTCGGTACCATGTTTGTTTGCTCTTGTGCTTGGGGATCATCGATTGGTAAAAAGAATTCTAAATTATGCTTTTGTAGGACAGAAATCATATTATAGACATCCTCCCATGTTTCAGGTGGGGTTAATCCAAGTTCATTCAAAATATCTTTTCTATAAAAAAGCATTGGGAAAATTTGTTGTTCCGGCAATGCATATACTCCACCATCAAATTGATATGGTGTTAGTCCACTTTCCCTAAAGCGACCTGCCACTTTTTCAAAATCATCGAACTGGGATAAATCTGCAGCTGCGTTTCTCATCGCATAATTAACTGGTACTTCTTCTCCAATTTGCATGGCAACATCAGGTCCTTCTCTTGCTAATGTTGCTGGGAGGAGAATATTTGGTGGCACCAATCTTAATCTCACAGAAATATTAGTCTGTGGGGTAAACATGTCATCAATAAGTGATTTCAAAACTTGAGCTTGATCTCGTCCAGTGGTGATCCAAACTGTAATAGACTGTTCACTTTCTGCAATATTACCGATACTGTCATAATCTTCCGTATAAGAAGCTAATAATGCACCTGTCTCATGTTGAACAGTTTCCATTATTGTCGCACTTGCCTCTGGAAGCTCTACATCTGGGGAAGATATAACTAAATAATCAAGGGTTAGTGGTTGCTCACGAACGGTTAGCATCCAGGTACCTAGCCCACCAACGTTCACTTTAAAATCATCTAATCTTCTTGCTATCGTATCTGGTTTTTCCACCATGTCATTAAGCTGCCTTACCAGCGAATGGAGAATAGCCACCTTATCACTTCGTTCACCTGTCGATTCTTCCAAATAATCAGCGACACTGTTAATAATTTCACTTTGTTTCGTAAACACATCAATCATATCTGGAATCCTTTTTTCTAATTGATAATCACGATATGGATCTGGTGTATTGGAGGTAATCATTAAGATCTTTCGGTACATTTCATTTAATTCAAGTACACTTGATTCAATGGTTTGTAGAAGTGGCGCCATATCACCTAAAGAAACCATCAAACGGATTCGATGTGTTCCTTTTGTTAAATGAAATAAATACGGTTCCTCTTCTCCGAGCAGATCCAACTGCCAGTTCATATTATGATGAAAGCGAATTCTTTCTACTTCTTTAAAAGGTGTTTCCCCATCAATGGTTAGGCTTCTAGTTGCATATACGCCTTGAAGTTGATCTTGTTTACGCTTTAATGCAATCTGATACAACCCATCTTCTTCTACATCAAATTCCCATTCCATCCATTGGCCAGGCATTTTCCAATTCAATCCGCCAATTGTATTCATTCTTAATTTTGAAACATGATATGGTTCTACCGTTGGGCTTGATCGGTCGGATAAAGGATACAACGTAGGTGATGATTTTCGTACAGCATCCTCTGCTTGTATAACAATGGATTGACCTTTAGTAGGCTCTAATTCTTTTGTTTTATATTCGTCCACTACTTGTTCATAATTCTTTGATGGTTTATCTTGATATAATTCAATATAGTCAATAGCCATTGGTTCACGTAGAGATGTCAAGGAGATCTCTTGAACACCTTGATGAAAATAGAATTTATAAGGCTCTTCATAATAACCCTCACTATCTATAAATGGCCGTGTAATCCATTCCGGTTTTTCCACCTGACGAGGTCGTAATTCATTTCCCCTATCATCTACTTGGATTTTATCGAATCTGTTATCCCATATTCGATGAAATAACAATAAATCTGCCCCTTCAAAAGGCACTTGATCATTTATAGCAAGCTCTCTTTCAATGGCAGAACTCTTTCCTTCCATTGGATAATAGTGAATCCTTACATTATATAGTCCCGTTTCATCTATTGGAATTTCCCATTTTATCGTGCCTTCTTCTGGTGTCAAAACCGCTTTACCATTAAGTCCCTCGAAATTCTCTTCGATTAAAAACTTATCATTACTTGCGTAAATAAAATTTTCTCCCTCAATCTTTATTGTTTTTTCAGGTTTGGCTTCAGAAATGTACTTCTTCAAGTAAGAATCATAACTATTTTCATTAGTCTTATTCGTAATTGCTTCAAAATCATCCACAGCCTTTACTTGATTAGAAGCTGGTGAATCAGAAGGCTTCAATGCCCACAATAAGAAAAGTAAAATTGCTACGAAAGATAGAATTTTTATCTTATTCTTTTTTATTTTCTTCACACTTTCCCCTCCTGTAGCAAGGTACATCCGTTTTGACTTTTTTAATTGTTTTAAGGTACTTGATAAATGACAAGTACCCTAAAACTTTCATACTATTTCACATGCCTTTTAATTTCCCCATACTTCATCAATTGCTGATTGGAAGAGTGGTTTGTATTTCTCCACAACTGTTGATACAGATGTACCACTTCCAATTTCAGCTACAAAATCGTAGTAGCCTAAGTTAGGATAAGTATTATAATCCAATACTAGTAGATTTTCAGATACCATACGTAGATTATTAATATCTTCTTCATTCGTGTAATGACTTTCATAACTTGCCTGGCCTGGATAATCATAAATCGATTCAATATCATTTATTTTCTCCCAGATATACATTAATTGTTCAGGGTTTTCTACTGTTTTTGGAATCGTTAATGCTTGCAGTAATGCTTCAGCTGAATAATATTTATCTACACTTGGACCTTTAGGAAATGGAATAAAACCAATATCATAATCCGGCATATCCGTTGTAAGTCCATCAATCTCCCAATCAGCACCAGCATACATTAACGTATTACCTTGACGGAAAAACTGCCCTGGCTCTGTCCAATCTCCACCTTCAGTAGGTCGTGGAATTTGCTCTGTTACAAGCTGTGATTCAAATTCCAGAGCTTCTATCGTTGCAGGATCATCTAAATTATGTTCGCTGCCTTTTACTAAATCCGTGTTATTGGACATTAATGCAAATTGCATTAAGGATGCATTGGCTAGTCCCCATGTATCCAATTTTCCATCATTATTTGTATCCTTATTCGCTGCCTTCGCTACTTCAAGAAAAGTATCCCAATTCCAATTGTCTTCATCCACATATTCTTGAAGTGGTTTAAGCCCTAATTCATTCATTAACGTTCGATTGTAGAAAATTCCTTGTGCTAAGTTTTTGTGATCCTCTGTAAAGCCATAACCTTTTCCTTCATACGTATATAGATTACTTGTCATATTCTGATTAAAAGCATTTGGATTCTTTGTATATTCATCGATGGGCCATAATAAATCTTGTTTCACTAATGCCGGTACTGTATAGGTTTTACCGAGTCTTACGATATCACCAATTGGTTCACCAGCAATTAGAGATGCGGTAACTTTTTCTTGGTACTCGCCATAATCAATCGCAATATATTCCACTTTAAAATTATGTTTTTCCATCAATGCTTCTAAATTCTCACGACGTTGGATATTGTCTGGATTATCATCAGGTATAGTCATATCCCACCAAGAAACAATCTTTATTGTTTTACCACCTAAATCAAAGTCCATCTCAGGTGTCTGATAATAGTCAGCTTCCGATTCTTCTGGAGCGTCATTTTCCGTATCTTGATCGTTCTCCTCACTAGAATTTCCCACACCACTGTTAACGCTTTCATTATCACTGTTACAAGCTACTAAAACAAATAAAAAACACAAAAAAAGTGATAATAACAATTTCCTTCTGTCCATAACTAAAGCCCTCCTTATAAAGTTTATTTCTTATAATTTTAAATTTAGCATCGGGCAAATTTGTTCACAACCTGTTGCATACTAGTATTTCCACCTGTGAAATTATGGATGTTATTAATTACCATCAGCTAGTTTTCTAGCAATACTGACCTTAGAAGGACAAACTTTCATATGATCAGTACAGGACATAAAGAAATGTTACAAACATTTGGGTATTATATAAAGAAATGCACATTTTATTGTTTTCAAATATTACATATAATGAAATCGCATACATTAGTTGTTGCTGTTCCTTAAGAGAATTCCAAAATAGGGGGTATAATATGTATAAAATTTTACTTATTGGCTCAAACAAGCATTCAACAGAGGCATTTCGACATATGGTTGACTGGAACCAATTAGGATTCTGTCTTACGGTGTGCTTAGAAACACCAAATTCTGTAATGGAGTTATTCAATAAGGATAGGTTTTCCTTCATAATCATCAATATGACAGATTTAAAGGATAAAGGTCTCCGGCTTTGTGAAGCCCTACGAAAAATAAGCTCCATACCTATTTTGTTAATTGGTGGGAACAAAGATTTTCAAATCATAAGAAAAGCCTTGAATCTCCAGGTCAATGATTATATTCCTGATCCAGTGAATCCTACTGAATTGAAATCATCCTTACTATTAATAAAAGAAACACTTTCCTCTGCTCATTATAAATCTAATACTCTACTCCATCTTGCCAAGCCGATTTCAAACCAAACAAGTGATATTATTGAGAAGGTAAAAAATTATGTGAATCGATCATTAAATGAGTCGTTAAGTAAAAAAATCACCTTAAAAGAAATAGCCGATCAATTAAACTATAATTGCTCCTATTTAAGCCATAAATTTAAATGTCGAGAGAACATGACCTTCAATGAATTTTTATTAAAACAGAGAATGGAAAAAGCAAAATTATTATTAGAAAAAACAGATATGAAGATTTATGAGGTTGCTCAAGAGGTTGGATATGTTGAACTAGATTGGTTTTACAAAAAATTCAAAACATATACAGGCGTTAATGCCAACAAATATAGACAACTGGCTGGTTCCAAATAGTTTAATAATAAAGTGAAAGGCGAGGAAATTATATTCCTCACCTTTCTACTATAATGATTTATTTTTTCTTCTATGCACAAATAAAATAATAGTGGCTATTGTAAGTAAAATTATACCTACTAACATATAGGTAAACATAGATGTTGCTGTTTCAGGTAGTTTATCATTACTTTCCTCAATAGACTGATTGTCACTTGATGAATTGTCATTATTCTTAGATCCTGAATCTGTTTCTACTTGTGCAAAAACTCCATATACGGAAAAATGAGGTACAGATAATGTAATAAAACCATTCTCCACTTCACCATTTCGCTTTTCCCATACATTCTTCCCTTCATTAAAGTAATAAATGCTTACTTCTTTTTCATTATATTTCTTCTGATCATAACCTAACGTTAACTTAAATGGTCCTTCAGAATTTTTATTGTCAGGATATTTAAAATGGACATCTAAAACATCGCCTGCAATCACATAACCAGGATGCTGGATGTCTTTTGTTTCTAGTCTATTAATCATTACGGTAGTTCCTACCGGAAGATCATCTGGCAACGTAATGGATGCGTTTGTACCTTCCACCTCAAGCGTTGCTCCAGCAAATACTGGTGTTTCTTCTCCGATCTTGATAGATGAAGTGTAAATGGTAATTTTAATTTGCTTGTTAAAGCTAGCAAAGGAAACATTCAAGTTAGTAACACCTGCTTGTTTCGCAGATATTTTCCCTTGCTTTGTTACAGTCGCGATACTTGAGTCCTCTATATGGAATTCAGCATCTTTCGTAACGTCTTGAGACGATCCATCACTTAATCGAGCAGTGACTTCTACAGTTGCCTTCTCTTTTTTGGAAAGGGAGATATCCTGGTAATTAAGTTCTATATCCACCACAACTGGTTCATTAGGAAGATTAATAGATTCCTTGAAAGTTGTTACAGCCTTCTGCAACTTAGATACCGCTTGATCGACTCTACTTTGGGTGTTGGATTCCAATGCTTCTTTCGCTTTGCCAATTGCACGAATAAGCTTCTCATTTGCAGATTTCGGATACTGACCTGGCTCTGTTCCAATTTCTGCATCTTCCAACAAGTCCTCCGCTTTTTCAATCACTGCCGATAAATCACTAGTATCTACAGATGGATACTCTACTTCAATCTTTAACTTATTGGAGTTCACCTCTGTTCCATTCATTGTAACTTCAGCCATCACTTCAATGAAATCCAGCTCGTCTGTATCTTTGGATAACGTAAGCCTGTCGTTATCAAATACTACAAAATCACTGTTATTGCTGTTAAATTTAATCGTTGCATTGCTCAGATTAGCTTTTGAATCATCACTCATCCAGCCTTCCACATGAAGCATAGTATTTTCTCCGGGTTCCAGAGATAACTTATCAGCAGATAATTGAATTTTTTCTAGAACAGGTTTAGCTATTACTGTTATTTTTGCTACAACTTTGACATCTGTACCATTGATGCTACCTCTCACCTCAAAGCTTCCGGGTTTCTCCAGTTGAGAGGGATCAATAGGATTCCATGTCACTTCAAGCTGTTGTCTCGATCCATCTTCATATGTTACCTCGATAGATGTGGGCATTTCTGGCATAATTCCTGTTTCCGTTTCAACAAGTACTTCTTCTATGTCTTCTATTACCGGAGCTTCTCCACCCTCTTTATAAATTGCATTAACTTCTTCAGCTGTCATGGCGTAGTTATAAATCCGAAAATCATCGAGTCCAGTCTGAATGAAACCATCATTGAATTGTGGATTCGTGTAGCCTAAATATTTGGGATCATCCGTTGCTGTAATACTCTCCAGTCCATCTTCTTCAGCAATCGTTACTTCCTGAGGTTCCCCATTCTTGTAAATCGCCGCTTCCTTTGTATCAGAATCAAACGTTGCGACCACATGTGTCCATTCATTCAAAGGTAGAAATTCGTCTGCAGGCTCGTCAACATAAAAGCGATTGAATCCATCTACTACCATAAATGAGGAGTAGCCAGAATCATATGTTAAATACCAGCCTTCTTGGTTCCATCCACCGTCAGGTTTCGCCCAGAAAATATTATTTTTACCCATTTCTCCTGTTCGCTTCATCCAATAGGACACGGTAATATTGGATGGCTGCAGTTCCTGGCTATTGCCAACATCAATAAAATTTGTTTCACCGTTAAATTGAAGGGCGCTACCATTCACACCTTCGATCCAATTTGGTTCCCCATTAAGTTCACCCTCATTACCTTTAGGAGAAGAATCCGTAATAATGGTTCCTTTACCCTCATCAAACGTATACCTTAATACCAATTCTTTTTGGGGTTCTGTTTCAGGTTCCTTTACCGTGACGAAAGCGATAGCTGAAATATCTGTACCGTTTACCTTACCCTTCACTTCAAAGCTTCCTGGTTTCTCGTATTGAGCTGGAGCTAATGCATCCCAAGTCACCTCAACTAATTCTGTACTATCATCATCGAATAACCCCATCACAGTATCCGGTAATATTGGTTCCACACCAGCTTCCGTTGTTACTTCAACTGGCTCTATTGAGATGAGCTCAGGATCCTCTGGCTGTGGTTGCGGCTCTTCGTTTTCAGTTTGTTCCACTGTCACATGTAACAACGCTTCTTTATCTGTCCCTTCTACATCACCACTAACAGTGAATTCACCTTCTTCTGCATAAAGAGAAGGGTCTATTTCTTCCCACGTTACTCCAACATTGACATTATCCATAGAGCCATCATTGTACTGTACTTCTACAGTTGGTGGTAAAAATGGTTCTATTCCTGCTTTTGTTACAATCTGTTGATCTACAATTGTATTGATGGTAACACTCGATTCCTCTCTTACATAAATAGTTGCTGGGATCATTTGAGAGGATGACGCAAGTGACCCCCAAATAGTAAATTGCGTATCCGACTGCTCCAATTTCTCTTTACTAATCTCATTCCACGTTACCTTCGTATCTTGACGAAGACCGTCAAACACCTTTTGTACAGTTTCCGGCAAATTGGGTTGTTCACCAGTCTGAACACGTACTTTTACTTCTTCAGGATACAGTCCGAGT
>JACYYJ010031570.1_pt1 | contig 14034 bp, 14 predicted proteins | sample 8236861 | NCBI WGS metagenome assembly JACYYJ01 (sample SAMN14103086, study PRJNA606662) | landfill metagenome | isolation source: landfill solid waste | place: India:New Delhi, Okhla landfill site | collected 2017-11-05
CAAGTAAAATATCCGAGTTTTGTTGAATCGATTTTGCTGCTTTTTCGATTCGCTGAAACTCTTCTTTATCGTAATTAGTTGGTAAATCTAACCAACCCAAAAAGTCATTACCTGCACCATTACGATTATGTAGTAATCCGTGAGCAGTTTTCACTGCACTTGTCATATACTCTAATTCATGCTCCTCGAAAAAGTCCCCAGCATAATCATAGCGAAAACGAATATGTGTCATTTGCTTTACTCCTTTAATTACATGTTGTTAAATATTGTCTACTTTTTTCGTTTGTATTATAACACACGAAGACGAAACCCTAATTTAAAAACACTTCCCTATCAGTTGAAATCACCTTTGCTCGTATGAGTAATTATAAGGACATTTTTAAAATGGTTTCGACGTCTTGTCTTTCGAGCTTTGTAAAGTTACCAAATGGCCCGTTTATCATAGCACGATCAACCATTACATCCAGCTTCGAATCATCAATCTCGTAGTCGGCAAGCTTTGATGGCGCACCAATAGAATTCCAGAAGTTGATTAACGCATCAATACCTTCTAAAGCAATTTCCTTATCCGTTTTACCAGAAGGACTTATATCAAATACGCGAATGGCAAATTGCTTAAAACGCGCAACATCAACATCTACATTATGCTTCATCCAATTTGGGAAGATAATCGCAAGACCTCCACCGTGTGGAATATCATACACCGCTGACACTGCATGCTCTATATTATGAGTTGCCCAATCACCACGATAGCCCATTTGCAGCATACCATTTAAGGCAATGGTACCAGCATACATAATGGTTTCACGCTGATCATATGAATGTAAATCTGCCAATAATTTTGGTGCTGTTTCAATAATTGTTTTTAGAACTCCTTCACACATTCGATCTTGCACAGGAGACAATGTAGCCTGATGAAAATATTGTTCTAATATATGAGACATCATATCTACAATCCCATAAACGGTTTGGTTTTCCGGAACGGTATACGTATGCTCTGGATCCAATATGGAGAATTGCGGGAACAGTAGGGGGCTACCCCATCCATGCTTTTCATTTGTTTCCCAATTGGTAATAACAGCACCAGAATTCATTTCTGACCCAGTTGCAGCTAGTGTCAATACCGTACCAAATGGGATTACCTCTTGTGGTTTTGCTTTTTTTGTAACTAAGTCCCACGGGTTTCCATCATACTTTGCTGCTGCACTGATTGTTTTCGTACAATCAATAACACTACCTCCACCCACTGCTAAAAGAAAATCAACGTTTTCTTGCTTACATATATCTGCACCTTTGATTACTGTTGTTAAACGAGGATTCGGCTCGACGCCAGACAGCTCCAAAACATCGATGTTTCTTGACTTCAAATATTGCAAAACTTGCTCATAAATTCCATTTTTCTTGATGCTTCCTCCACCATAGACAACTAAAACTTTCTGAACTTTGGCAGGGATCAGCGTAGGTAATTTCTCTAACTCGCCTTTACCAAAAACGAGTTTTGTTGGATTATAAAACATAAAATTTTTCATATGTATACTCCTTTCCAAACGATTTTCATTCTTATTATCAACTAAAGTTGGTAAAATTACAAAGAAAGACACAACCGAAATCGGCTGTGTCTTCCTACTTAATTACGAAATGTTTCTTCACGATCTTTTGATTGTTTAATCCAGTCCTCTAACTTATCTTTAAGGGTATTAAATCCAGCTGGAGAAGTGGATTCTTCTTGCGCATCTTTTGCACTAGCTCTTGGTTTATTAGAAGGTTTCTTTGTTTGTTTCGGTGCTTCTTCTGTTGCACGAATGGAAAGAGAATATTTTCCTTCGCTTTCATTAGCACTTAACACTTTTACTTTCACTTCGTCCCCAACATTTAAATGCTCATTAATATCCTTAACAAAACCATGGGTCACTTCGGAAATATGAACCAATCCTTGTGTTTCCTCATCTAAAGATACAAAAGCACCATAAGGTTGAATTCCTGTAACTTTTCCTACTACAACGTCCCCAACTTGAAATTTTTCTGCCATAACGAACAACTCCCGACTTATTTTCTCTTTTTATATATACGCATTTAATGATTTTAACACAAACAGTAGTGACAAGCAAAAAAAGTATTATATAAAAAGGTTATTTAAAATTGGTTGATATCCCTCTCCCATATTTTTTTCTATTCTACTGTAAACATACGTAAGAACATTGTCGAACACTTTTTTATAAAAAAGTGGATTTACATGTTTAAAAATTATTAGAAACGGTAATAGTATTACTGTTAAGACTTTCTCGTATTCCCCCTGTGTAGCAAAGCGTTAAAATACGCTTTGCTCTTTTTTTTGCCCATCCATCCAATCGATAAAATAATTTTCAATTTTTCTAAGTATTTAGTAATATGAAAGACAAGAATATAAATAAAGGAGGGTTACGATGTCCGAAATTTTTCATAACCAATTAGATCGAAAAAATACCCGATCTGTTAAGTGGGATTTAGTGGAAGCCTTATTTAAGGATAAAGAGGTACTACCAATGTGGGTAGCGGATATGGACTTCCCCACAGCACCTGCAGTCGAGGAGGCTATTATACAACGGGCGAAACATAATGTTTATGGATATAACGTTACAGATGATCTCTTGCATCAATCCATCCAGCAATGGTTAAAGAAACGACACCATTGGGAGATTGAATCGGATTGGATAAGCTATAGTCCTGGTGTTGTTACATCCTTACATATGATTGTACAAGCGTTAACAGAGGAACAAGATAAAATTCTCATTCAGCCTCCAGTGTATCCTCCGTTTTACGGTGCCATCGAAAAACATGGACGCACTGTCGTGAAAAACCATTTACAATTACATAATGGAAGATACACAATTGATTTTCGGGATTTCGAACAAAAAGTAATGGATAAACAAGTCACTATGTTTATCCTATGTAGTCCACATAATCCTGTGGGAAGGGTTTGGGAAGAAGAAGAGTTACGGAAAATGGCTGAGCTATGTTCTAAGCACAACGTAATCATTGTTTCCGATGAAATCCACGCTGACCTTACGTATTCCAATTATACACATAGGCCAATAAGCTCTTTACAAAAAGAAATTCAGGAAAATATTGTGACGTGTATGGCTCCTTCTAAAACGTTTAATTTAGCAGGCTTACAAGCATCCTACATTATTACACCAAATAAAAAGTGGAAAGCAAAAATTGACAAGCAATTTTTAAGCCAAGGTTTACATGGTTTAAATACATATGGGATTATCGCCATGGAGGCAGCGTATTTAGAGGGAGAACAATGGTTAAACTCCTTACTTCAAATTTTAGAGGATAATAAAAATTATGTAATGGAGAGCTTCCAAAAACACACCGACAAAATAAAGGTAATCGAACCAGAAGGTACGTATCTTTTATGGTTAGATTGCCGAGACTTAAAGCTTGATAATACCGCTTTAAAACAATTCTTTCAAACCGAAGCAAAAGTTGGATTAAATGATGGAGCCTCTTTCGGTGATGATGGGGAAGGCTTTATGCGAATAAATATCGCCTGCCCTAAACCTATTTTGGAGGAAGGTGTTACCCGGATTTTAAAGGCATTGGAGAAGAAATAAGCTAAAAGGTCTGGTCAATATATACAAAAAGCATGCGAAGCATATACGTTCGCATGCTTTTCCTTTATTCTTCCTTTTGTGGCCCATCATCTATTGGGTTGGACGGGGATTCGGATTTATCGTCTTCCTTTAATGTGATCTGACCACATGCAATTCGCGCTCCAGAATTTCCGGATGGTTGTGTCATTCCATCATCTTGTCCTTCCGTAATAACAAGTGATGTGCCCTCTCCTTTTAACAAGGAATATTTATCATCCTTTAACGAAGCCTGTTGTACCGTTACTTCTGTTTCTAACTTCCCTTTATCATCAACCTCTACATTGGGCAAATCTCCTAAATGGGAGCCTTCTGGGTGCATAAGCCCATGTAGTTTAGAGTCTGGATTTACATGATTACCTGCAGATTTAAAATCAGGACCTTCACACTTCGGGAATTCATGAATATGGATTCCATGCATTCCTGGAGGGAGTCCAGCAAGTTTTAAGGCAACTTTAACACCATCTGGTTGATCCGAAAGTGTTGCTGTACCTACCGAATCTCCATCAGGATTATATACGGTAATTTCCATTGGTGATCGCGTGTTGTCGGTACACGCTGTGAGAAACATAATAATACTTAGAAGGAAAGAGCCTAATACTTTCATCATATTCAACTTCCTTTCTCACCTTCTTCCAACGTAGTTTTACCAAAAAGGACTCAGTTTATGAAAAACAACTTCTAAGGTATATGATTTGGGTGATTCACTTTCTAAAGATTGATGAATTCCGATTGCTATGTGACTGATATTTTATATATTCAACCGGTTTGCGTTCTTAGACGCTCCCTATGTGACCGGTTTTTACTCATTCATCCTGTTTCGGGTTCATAGGCAACCTCTAGCGGACCAGTTTTTACTCATTCATCCTGTTTCGGGTTCATAGGCAGCCTCATCAATAATGAAACGAGCAAGAGCTTTATATCATCTAAGTATTCCAGCCAAAAGCAACAAAAAAATCCAAACAAGTTACAACACTTTATTGAAAATGCTGTAATTTGCTTGGATTTCATTTAACTTATTTAGTTACCCTTATCTTTTTCACTAGTAAGCATTTGCTTCGAATACTTTTGCTCGATTTGTTTTTCCTCTTTTTTAGAAGCTTTAATAATGATACGAAAAACAAGTATTGCTGCTATCGCAAAAATAGCCATCATAAACAAGGAAGGTATATAATCTGTTTTATCCTCTGGAAAGTAAAGAAAATCCATCATTATGCATCACACCTTATTAGATTTACAAATATTATTATACTTACCAATACAGCCTGGAAAATGCCGATTTTTATTATTCTATATTTATTATACTAATGAAAAATGTAATTTACCAAGCTAAACGATTGAAATGCCAAATATTAACTTGGGACCTTTAAATCCTTTTTCGGTTTTTTTTGAGGCTTTCCATAGATAAGATTTGTTATTTTTGGTGCTTTTTCAAAAATAAGCAATCCAATAAAAGCGGATGCAATTATGTATACACCGGCAAATACTTTTATGACCCCGGTTGCAATACTAGCGATAACTACAGAAAACTCTCCCCTAGCACATATAGATAGACCAGCTCTTAAAGATAACCGTTTCGAGAGGCCATATAGACGGCCGCCTATTACCCCCACCAACACTTTGGCGATAATAGACCAAATTATAATTTTGATTAAAAAACCTATCATCGGAACACCATTACCAAATTCAACGGTCGTTCCAAAATAAATAAAGAAAGTAGGCAACATTAGATTTTTAACCGGCTCAACTGTATGTTCAACTTTTTCAATTTTATTAATTTCCGCTAACATCATACCTGCCAAAAAGGCGCCTAAGACTTCTGATAGCCCAAGGAATAACGCAAGTCCTCCATAAGCTAATGAAATACCAATTAACAAAGCAATTTTAAAATCTTCATCGGCAATTTTATCCAAAAAGTTCTCAAATCGTCTAAATAACGTTTTGCTTAGCAAAATGGCACCTAATGTTAAGGCTATTATTTTTCCTAACAAGAACAGAAAATCAAGAGAAGTAAAATCCCCACCAGCACTTAATCCCATTAAAACAGCAACGACAATAGGCGCCACTATGTCCTCAAAAATAAGCAATCCTAATATGAATTCTGTTTCCCTATTCGCCATTCGGCCTGTGTCTTGTAATTGTTTAGCTGTTATAGATGAACTGGTAGCATAAACAATACCACCAATTAAAAGTGCCGTAAAAAAGTTAAGATTAAAAAGGAGACCCAGCAAAAATACTACACCTAAATTCAGGAGGACATCTATTAATCCCGCAGGCCAGATTTTTTTTGCAATACCACCTAATCGTGATAAATTAAACTCTAACCCTAAGAGAAAGAATAATAAGACAATACCAATTTCACTCGCAAAATGTAATAGTTCATTGTGGGATAAAGCACCAGCTAAAACAATACCGAATAAAATGTAAAGAATAACACTAGGAATCTTTATCTTTATACTTAAGTACCCGAGTAGAAATATACCTAATAAGATAAGACCGGCAATGAGTAAGCTTGGGAGTTCAATGGACAACTGACATCATTCCTCTCCTTTACAAAACGCTTCGACAAGGGATACTTGATCTTTCTTCCCCATCGTCATAATTAAATCTCCTGCTAGTAATACAGTACTTGGCTCTGGAGCAGCAATAATATCATCACCACGTACAATACCCATTACGGTCGCACCGGTTTTTTGACGAATATCAGATTCCTCTAAAGATTTATTAACAAGCGGAGAGGAGTCTTTTAATTTGATCCAGTCCATTATCATTTGATTTTTAAACAATTTTATCTTATCAGCCTCAACCGGTTGGTATGTTGCACCTAATAATTGTGCACCAAGTTCTCGTGTTTCATCCGCGGTTAAGTCCATTGCAAAATCTGCTTCATCATTTTCCGCATCCTCAAAGAAGTACAATTCACGCTTCCCATTATGATGCACAACTAATACAAGCATGCTCTCTTCAGCTGTAATAAACGTAATTTTTTGCCCAATTCCGGGCAATGGCGCTACAGAAATATTCATCGTAACAAATTCCTTTCTAAGGATATTTTACTGCAATTTATTCGCACTTGTTTAATATGTGAATTTAGTATTTATGGTAATTGCAATTCACATCTTATCATAAAAAATATCCGGCTTCTATAACGATTCTAAATTTGTTTTTAAAACTGCGTTATGATACTTTTAAGTGGATAATATATGAGGAGGTCTTGTTCCATGAGTGTACATATTGGTGCAAGTAAAGGTGATATTGCAGATAAGATATTACTACCAGGAGATCCACTACGCGCTAAATATATTGCAGATACATATTTAGAAAATGTTACATGCTATAACGAAGTGCGTGGTATGTATGGATTTACTGGAACATATAAGGGTGAAAAAGTATCGGTACAAGGAACTGGTATGGGGGTTCCATCCATCTCTATTTATGTAAATGAACTTATTCAAGAATATGATGTTCAAAAATTAATACGAGTTGGATCTTGTGGTGCCATTCAAAAAGATGTAAAAGTGAGAGACGTAATTTTAGCACAATCCTCTTCTACAGACTCTCAAGTAAATCGAATGGTTTTTGACGGCATTGATTTTGCTCCAACTGCGGATTTCAATTTATTAAAAGCCGCATACGATGTTGGTTCTGATAAAGGGCTTCCATTACGTGTTGGAAATGTTTTCACAAGTGATAGCTTTTATCGAGACAAGGCGAAAGAAGTAAATGAATTACTTGCTGCATACAATGTTTTAGCAATCGAGATGGAAACAACAGCACTATATACATTAGCAGCGAAATACAATAGACAAGCTCTTTCTATTTTAACCGTTAGTGATCACATTTTAACAGGCGAAGAAACAACTGCAGAGGAAAGACAAACGACTTTCCATGATATGATGGAAATTGCGTTAGATGCTGTACTTAAGTAAAAAATCGTTAGCTGCCCATAGAGCGGGCAGCTTTTTTTATACTTTTTTCCATCCTTTCAAATTTATGCACTTCCATTACAACACTTCATATATTGTCAACAAGGAGTTGATCATGATGAATAATTTCTATCTTTTACCTACTCAATATTATATTCCGAATCAAGGCTTTGTCCCAAATTTCACAAATCCCTATCGACAGCAATACCCACCAGTAGATACTGCACAATTCACAAAATCAGCAGAAGCTTTTCAAAGTTTAATGATCGATGCGAAACGGATTATTGACCAGTTTGCAACATCAAAACAATTCGCTAAAAACGTGATGGAACATGCCCAAAAATCAGATACAAAGACAGTGTCAAAGTTAATTAAAGAGACAGGAATCAAAAACCCAGTTCGAGTAAAATTTACTCCCGATGGAATTAATATTGAATTGGATGCTTCAGTTGAAGATGTGGATTGTTGTAAACTCGTAATGGCTTTACATTGGTAAACCAATTGTTAACCAAATAAAAATTATAGTTGACAATAGGTTTTAATCCTATTATGATAGGCTCTAAGAGAGGAGGACTTAGAAATGTACAAACACTCTAATTTTAGGGCTATCGATTTAACAGTAGGAGCATTATTTGTTGTTTTAATGGCTATAGGAGCGAATATTGCTATTTGGCTTCCATTTTTAAAAGTGACTTTAGGTGGAGCAACCGTTCCCATTTCTCTTCAAACCTTCTTTGCGATACTAGCTGGATTACTATTAGGGAAAAAGTTAGGTGCCTTTTCCATTTTTGTCTATTTACTTGTAGGTGCTGTTGGTGTTCCAGTATTCGCAGAAATGCAGGCTGGAATCGGACAGTTTATTACTCCAACAGGTGGATTTCTGATTTCCTTTCTATTCGTAGCTTGGGCTTCAGGTTGGATCACAGAAAAGGTAAAAGAACGTAACCTTCTTACATATATGATCGCTGCACTTGTAGGTCTAATGATAAATTATGTTATTGGTACTCCTTATTTGTATTTCATCATGAATAATGTAATGGAAACGTCCATTTCTTTATCGGGAGCTAGTATGATGATGCTACCGTTTTTTGTAAAAGATTTTATCCTTACCTTTTTTGTTGCTTCCTTAGCCAAAGTTCTCGTTCAACGGACTAATCCTATTTTTCCTACTCAACACATTCAACATTAAGTATTTGTTGATTGAAAAAGGTAGGTATACATTGTATACCTACCTTTTTCTTTAGTTTATGATGAGCTTTGCTAACGTCCGAGCCATAACACCAGTTGAACCTTTTGGCCCTAAATCATGATTTGTATCCGCCATTGCAGTTCCAGCAATATCTAGATGTACCCAAGGAGTCGCTTCAGCAAATTCCGCTAAAAATGCACCAGCTAAAATCGCATGCCCTTTTCGTCCTGGTGAGTTATTTAAGTCTGCAACGTCGCTATTCCGTACTTGTTGTTTAAAGTGATCGTTATATGGTAATTGCCAAATAGGCTCATCCACATAATTTTAAAACAGGAATAGCTCCTTATAGAAGTCTTGGTCATTCGTCATAGCACCAGTTAGCTTGTCTCCTAATGCAGTGATCACTCCGCCAGTTAACGTAGCAACATCGACAATTTTATCTACATGAAAACGTTTTGCATATGTAATCGCATCGGCCAAAGCCAACCTGCCTTCCGCATCGGTATTACGAACTTCAATCGATTTGCCACTCATTGCAAAAATCACATCATCAGGTTTAAATGCATTACCACTAATCATATTATCTGTAGACGGGATAACGGCAATCACATTTTTCTTAGGCTTCAGTTTTCCAATTGTAGCCATTGCACCAAGTACAGCCGCAGCTCCACCCATATCGTTTTTCATGCCCATTAAGCCATTTTTCGATTTTATCGAGTATCCCCCAGTATCAAAGGTGATTCCTTTTCCGACTAATGCAATAGCATCCTTCCACTCTGCCTGACCCTGATATTTTAAAACAATCATCTTAGGGGGCTCTGTAGAACCTTGATTTACCGCAAGCAACGCCCCCATACCGAGTCTTTCCATATCTTCTTTTTCTAAAATTTCGTATTCCATTTGATATTCTTTTGCTATTTGAAGTGCTCGTTCCGCAAGCTTTGTTGCCGTTAGCATATTACCTGGAATGTGCACCAAATAACGGGCTAAGGTCGTGCCCTTTCCAAACGCATAGCCTTTTTCTAATGCTTTCTTTACTATTTCTTTATCTACATTTGAAATAATGGTCACACGCTCAATTGGAATGCGATTATCTTTCTTTATCGTTTTAAATACAGGTTGTGCGTAGGTAGCCATTGGTAGTGCTTCAGCTAAAACCTCCGCTACTTGTTCTATAGAAACGGAAGGGGTTGCAAAATAATCTAAGTCTATAACAATATGTTTATTCTTATCTTGATGCAGCTGCTTAAATAAAGTACCAAATACATTCCTTAGTTGATTCAATGTCAGCTCATTTTTCTTTCCTAAGCCAATAACGTATAAGCGCTTTTGCTCAAGTCGTTTATTTGTATATAGCTTCGTAATACTTTTATACGCTTTCGATAAATCTCCATCTTCCGTCAACAATTCTAGCTCATTGTCTAGATTTTTATTGATATCATTGTATAAAGAATGATTACTTTGGCTCTCCTCAAATAGGCCAATAATAATCGCATCACCTTGAACACTCTTGTATTCACTTTTAATGGTAAACAATAAAATACACCTCCAATTCTATTATAACGAAGTTTCATAATATTTTTAATATGAATGAACAAGATACGTACCTTGATAGAAAATTAAATTTATCTAAGTCCTACAAAAAATAGTATAATGGGTGCAATCAAACGCTTACAGGACAAGTAAAAAATCCAAACCAATACATACCATAAAAGCATGTTTTATCATGGTTTGGATTCTTCGCAAATGTTCCTCTTATGTTCATACAAAAAATTTCCTATGTTATTCAGCTAGTATTTTTTGACGGAAAACTTGAAGGGATTTGGTTTCATTTAATTGATCTAATTGATCGCTTGTTAACCTTCCATTCCCTTTCTGTACCACATACACATCGATTTCTTTTTTCCCCCAATTTTTATAAACATCGTCAACAGTTTCATAGTAAAGATCAATTTTATTTCCAGTAATTGCTCCTCCTTTATCCGCTACAACACCGTATCCATAGCCAGGAATAAATAGTATGGTTCCAATCGGGAAAACACTTAAGTCTGCTGCAATAGTAGAATATAAATCTCGTCTTACCTCTACTCCCGAAAACGTGATTCCATACGTATGGTGTTCCGGACTTTTACCAGTCGATTCATATCCAGCAGTATAACCTGTAGCTATAACCTTTTGGCTAGGATATTGCGATAAATCAAGAGCTTCCTCTAACGTCTCTTGCTGAATCTTTTGACTAGATACATATCTTTTACTTGGTTTTAATTCTTTTAATTTCTTTTTACTTAAATTTGTAGCTCGTGTATTATGTGTTGAATTTTTCGCTGTTTTTTCAAGAGGAGTAGTTGAAACAATCTGCGTTTCCCCTTGATGAAACCATTCACTTAGGTCCTTTGTTGTAACATTGGATATAGTAGAATACGTTGTAAACAAAGCACCCAAAACTAACAATCCCATCAATATACCTCTGAAAATATTCATTTTCATTCGATAACACCTCTCCGTGTCATCGTTTCCAATATGAAAAAATATTATACATAGATTGATTGGTAATATATGGATTGGCTTTTCGGACTATTAGGGAAATTTTCATCAGGTATTAGACAAATCGGGGATTAGGTAAAAAAACACAGTACCATTTCAGATACTGTGTTTTTTCTGTTCTTAAAACATTCTGTATCCTCGAGATCGTAGTGTTTTAATTACAACACCAGAAACTATTGTCCCGAGAAATCCAAATAGTAAAAAGAGGATATCAACCATTTTTAAATGAATTAACCTATCTCCTAGTTCAGATAAGGCCCATATTGTATCCGTAAAGTATTTACTAAACTTAAAATCATCTACAATTAAAAAAACAATGATCGGATAAACGAAGGACATGACCCATGTTTTTCTTAATAACATATTTAGAATAAAAGAAATTCCGAAAAACAAGACAAAAAATAGTAGAGAACCTACAAATAAATGCAAAATATTCAAACCTAGTTTCCTCCTTAAACATCTACAACGGTGTTTACCTAATTTCTTTTCCGATATTACCATTGAATATCATATCATAAAAGAAAAGCAAAGACAGTGATAAACCGTCTTTGCTCTTGTCTAAAAATTATAATGTATTTACGATTAATGGAAAATATCAAACTTACCTTTTTTCAATACAAGTCCAATTCCGCCTAATTTCATTAGGTAGCGGTTATCACTCATTTTCTTCATAAAGGATGCAGACCAGCCAAAGAGCTTCTTGTTACCAAATACAACTCCCATTGCATCACGTGAACCTAAGGATGCTAGAGTACCAAGAATGTTTGGTTCAAATTCTTGTAGCTCACCGCCGCCTCGAATCAGTGTTTTCAGATTTTGAGCTACAACTGGACCTTGTTGCATTGCCATTTGAGCAGTTGGTGGGTATGGACGACCAGATTCTTCATTCATAATTAGAGCACAGTCGCCTACTACAAATACATCATCGTAGTCCGGTGTTCTTAGATCTGGGCGAACTTGTACTTTCCCACGATTCACTTCAAAGCCAGATTGTTCAACGATTGGGTTACCCTTAACACCTGCAGCCCAGATAAAGTTTTCTGTCTTAATCTCTTCTTGTTGGCCATCATGTTCCACAATAATACTATCCGCTTTTGCTTCTTTAACAGCAGTACTTAGTCTAAATTCTACACCCTTCGCTTCTAATTTATTAAGAGCGTATTCTACTAATTCTGGATCAAAACCTGCTAGTGCAGATGGACCTGCTTCCACTGTAATAATACGTACTTTACTACGATCGATATCATATTCTCTACATAGTTCTGGAACACGGTTCGCAATTTCCCCCGCAAACTCAATTCCTGTAAATCCTGCTCCACCAATAACGATTGTAAGTAACTCTGGACGATCTTCTGGTTCGTTATTGTAACGAGAGAAATTATATTCAATATGCTCACGAATCAAACGTGCATTATTCACATTACTAATCATAAAAGCATTCTCTTCTAAACCTTTAATACCGAATGTTGCAGATTCGAATCCTAAACCAATTACTAAGTAATCGTATTCTAATTCGCCATCTTCTAATTGAACTTTTTTCGCCTTCGGATCAATCGAAACAACCGTGTCTTGAACAAAATTTACTTTGCTAAAGTCCACAACATCTTTAATCGCAATTTTCACTTGCTCTTGTGGGGCTGTACCAGCAGATGTTTCATGTAATAAAGTTGTTTGATAATGATAGTCATGCTTATTTACTAATGTTATATCTGCTTCATTTGTGCCAATAAGTTTTTGTAATTTAACGGTAGTCATCATACCGCCGTAACCTGCTCCTAAAATAACCACTTTAGGATTCTTCATTTTTATCACTTCCATTTGTTTTTTTGATTAACCTTAGTATAAATCGAAGTTTGTGACAAAATTCACTTATGAATATATAATGAATGATATTAGATCAATAAATAAGTGCAGTGACTCATATTTGTCACAAAATCTTAATATATTTTTCTAAATTCAATCATAGAACTTTTCATCTATCTTTTCAACCCTTTACCTATCTTTCAGACTTTTCAGATTTTTATACTTCAAAATTGGCTTCAAAAGGTCAATTTGTACTAAGATTATGTTAAAATAAAATACGACCATACAGAATGGAGGAATTTTTTGTGACGGATAAAGTTTATGACATTACAATTATAGGAGCAGGTCCGGTCGGTTTATTTACAGCATTCTATGGTGGATTACGTCAAGCTAGCGTAAAAATCATTGAGAGCTTACCACATGTGGGTGGACAATTAACCGCACTATATCCTGAAAAGTATATTTATGATGTTGCAGGTTTTCCAAAAGTTCGCGCCCAAGAACTAGTAGATAACCTAACAGAACAAGCAAAAATGTTCGATCCTGAAATCGTATTAAATCAGTCTGTTGAAACAGTAGAACGATTAGAAGATGGAACATTAAAACTAACTACTTCTAAGGAAGTTCATTATACAAAGACAATGATTATTACGGCTGGAAATGGTGCATTTCAACCAAGACGCCTTAACATACCTGATACAGAGCATTTTGAAGAGACAAACCTACATTACTTCGTTCAAAATATGAGCGTTTTTAAAGATAGAAAAGTTATGATTTGTGGTGGTGGGGATTCAGCTGTAGATTGGGCTCTCATGTTAGAGCCAATTGCAGAAAAAGTTACCCTTGTTCACCGGAGAGATAAATTCCGTGCACATGAACATAGCGTGGAGCAATTAAAAAACTCTTCTGTTGAAATTATGACTCCATATAATCCTAT
>JACYYJ010117463.1_pt1 | contig 14029 bp, 16 predicted proteins | sample 8236861 | NCBI WGS metagenome assembly JACYYJ01 (sample SAMN14103086, study PRJNA606662) | landfill metagenome | isolation source: landfill solid waste | place: India:New Delhi, Okhla landfill site | collected 2017-11-05
TCCGCCTCGGGAGCGCCGCGGCGGGCGGTGTTCATTTATCGGTCGTTTCTTGACGCTCGAACTTAGTTCGGTGCCCGGGGAGCTCCATGCGGAGGCGGCGCTGCTCGCCCCGGCCTGCGCGCAGCGCCGACGGCGAACGTATTCACTGGGCCCGCATTGTTGGCGTGTAGACACCAGACGGGATGCGACCCTGTGAAACCCCAGTCCGCAGCGTCCACGTCTCCGTTGACGCCGTGTGTGGGCGACATCCGATGTGCGTTGATGCCGCTGATCAGTACTGACCGGCCGAGAATGGGGGGCCAATATGCACCCAAATTGGCCCCCCATTCTTCGTGAAACTATCCAGTTGTTCACTCAGATGGCGGTAGTCCCGTAAAAGTGAAGATCGATAACTTCAATTTCGCCTAGCGATGCATCGGAGGCAGGGGAGTCTTTGGGGGCAATGTGGCAGTGATTGCTACCAATTTTCCAACTTGACCCCCTCTGTCAACGTGATTTTTGATGGAGCTTGAATGCGAAGAAGTTTATTTCGTAAGATACTCTCGGCGACAGCGGCTGTAACCCTTTTTGGGGGGCTACTTGCGGCATACTCGGCATCAGCGTCCCCTGCTGCTGCCAGCCCGGAGCCGACCACCGAATACTCCGTTCCGGTCATGGAAAAGCCATCGGATACGGCTATTTCCCGCCCGGGACTACGAAGCCAGTCATCACAGACGATAGTCGACAGCGCTTGCACTGACACGTCGCCAACAGAGCAGATCTGTTACGAACTGACCAAACCGAAGCGCATCGAACCCGCAGGTGGTTTTTCCTCGCAGGATGCTATTCCTTTCCCGTACTGGTGCTCGCAAAGTGGCGGGAACATAGTTGCCGCTTCCCGTACCGAGGTGTGCCGCGTCGCCGGACTCACTCTCACCACCAGGGTGACGTCAAACGGGGTCACCACAGTCACCGGTCAGCTCTATTCGAACGTCTACGATTACTCGTTCTCCTCGGCGAATTTTCCGAACTGGCAGCATCAGATCGGAGTGGCCCCATACGATGGTTGGGGTGACGCAGCAAGGGCCAGCGTTACTGGCTCCATGCAGGCCCTCGGCGAATGCGTCACTGACGGGTCGGGCGCCTTCCCGACACAGTCTTTGGCGCCGACTGACGCACAGATACGTGAGGGCTATGCTGGAGTAGAAACGACTATCACCTTGGCCGACACCAAAGGTGACGCCTACTGCACGACACTGTGGACCCTGACCCTCACCGTTCCCGGATACCCTGCGAGTACAGTTCAAACTTCGCTTTCTGAGACGGTCTGCGACAATGTTATCGGCTCTAACGGCTTTCGGCCTGCACGAGTCGGTTGCGTCATTCCGTGGTACCCCGCGCTGGTCACCTACAGTCAGAGTCGCTACCCTAATCTGGCCTCGCATGTCTCTCGTGCGCAAGCTTCTGGCCTCCCCGGCGCCACATTCGCTGCTCCCTTGAATCGCACAGAAGACCCTGACACGGTCGATACCAACAGAAAGCTCGCGTGCGGCGATGCCCCCAGCATTGAAGGCATGAGCTGCGATGAGTATCCCCTCGCTACCACCTCTCAGGGACTGGCCTCAGGGGGTGAGCGTCGTACTTTCGAGGGCTGTGGGATCAATGCGCCGACCGGCGTGACAGGTCCCACTGGGGCAAGCGCCTGCATGATCCCGGAGGGCGAGAACCAGGGACAGGGTGCCGTTATGGCCGCTTTCTACTACGACAACCGTGTTCTTGAAGGGGACCCCTACCGTGTGGGTATCGGAAGCTGACCAGCTCTGCTGATACCTGTAGCTTGGGATGTTGTCACGCGGGGACATTCCCGCGTGACAACATCCTCCTCCGAGGGCAGGTGGGCCGAAAGGATGCGATGACCGAGACCGCGTCTGTGTATGTCCAAGATGGTGGCTTTTTCGTCAGCGACTCCCTCGGTGAGTCGCCACCGTTTGAGATGATGGACTTTTCCACCGGGCTTGCCGGGGTGATGGAGTCAACACTGCTGATGTCTGCCGGTGTTAACCGCGGCCTGGTCACGGTCTCGGCTGACGTGGCTGACTCCCGCCCAGCTTTGGAGACTCCAGAGCAGTGGGCTACCGTCGCGGATTGGGAAGACATCGCAGAGATTAGTCTCTACGTTCCTCACGGGGATTTGCGAGTCGACCAACTGGAGTACGGACCCTACGAGCCGCGGGTTAACCTGCCGGTATTGAGCCCGTTCGGGCCTGGGCACTACCGGATCCGCGTCCACGCTCGCGGTCGCGACCGTCACCGCGACCAAGTCGTCGATCACTCCAGTGCGGAGTTCCACCTCCTCACATGGCCGCAGCCCCCTGCGCCCGCTCTGATTATCAAGGCGACCTCGGGAACCGGCTATGGGCTTCGCCTGAACGCGGTAGAAGGACCGCCGCCAGCGAAGCACCGCATCGAACACGATCCCGAAGCCGCAACACACCAAGCCATGCTCGACCGAGTGTTACGACAGAACCGCAACCGCTAAGGCCACTCCCCACAGGCCAGCGGTTCTCAAGCGATCCCTCAGCTGGTTGAACCATATGAAGCGAAGTCGGTAGTCAGCTGCCCAGATACGGGCCTCTACGACAAGTTGGCGGTTCGGGGCTGAGGTTTGCTGGAGGGACGTCCATGTCGGATCATGCGCTAGACCCTCGTCTCGGCGTTACCGCTGGTCGGTGTGGGCGTGGCGGTCCTGGTGGTCGGCGAGGATGGCGGCCATCCGGTAGGCGGGGGAGCGGTCCAGACGGCCTCGGGCGCGGTCGTAGCGGCGGGTGGTGCGGGGGTCGGCGTGCCCGACGTGGTCCTGCACTTCGGCGAGTGGCACCCCAGCGGACAGCAGCGACGTGACGACGGTGTGGCGGGTGGAGTGCGGCACGAGCTGGTCGGCGTGGGGGATACCGGCCGCGCGGGCGAGCCGACGCAACAGGTCGCGCAGTTCGAGCGCGGTCAGTGGCCGGTCACCGGCCGCGCGCCGGTAGGGGACGGTGACGACGAGGTGGTCGCGGTGCGGCCGGTGGCAGGTCTGGCACAACGTCTCGGCGGCGGAGGGGGCGCGGGCGTCACGGGCGGCAAGGTAGCGGTCGAGCGCGTCGGCGGCTGCGGGCACGAGCACCACGCAGCCGCGCTTGCCGCCCTTGGTGGTGTAGGACAGCACGCGGTGCCCGGTGTCGTGGCCGAGGTCGGCGCGGGTGGCGTGCAGCAGCGCGCCGGAGCGCAGCCCGGTGGTCAGCAGCACGACCAGCAGCGCGTGGTCGCGCAGTTCGCGCTCGCCTCCGGTGCCGGCGCGGTGGGCGGTGTGGCCGAGCAGCGTGGCGGCCTGGTCGTCGGACAGGCCGGGGGTGGTGGAGGTGTCGCGGTCCACCGCCGCGCGCTCGACGGCCGCCACCGGGTTGCGATCGGTGGCCTCGTTGGAGATCAGGTAGCGGTACCACGAGGACACCGCCGACAGCCGCAGGTTCACCGTGGACGGCGACGGGCGACCACCGCGGGCGGTGGTCATGGTCGAGGCCCAGTCATCGACGTCGGCGCGACGGGGATCGGTCAGGGAGTCGAGACCGTACTCGGCGCAGTAGGCCAGCCAGGAGCGCAGCGCCCGCTGATACGCCGTCGCGGTGTTGCGGGACTTCTCGTAGCACCGGCGCAGCCACAGCTCGGTCAGATCCCTCGGGGCGTAGCGGTCGCCGGGGCGGTCGGGGAGCGCGGGCAGCGCGGCGACGGCCGCGACGAGGGCGGCGTGGTCGGTCGCGACCGCCTCGGCGGGGGTGGGCGCGGCGGCGGTCGACGTGAGCACGACGGGCGAGGCGGTCACCCGAAGGACCATACCAAGATAACCGGCATTATCTTAGCCTCACCGGGATGGCGTGGCCCGGTCCTCCAAAAGTGCCGCGCGGCGTCGCGACCATCCATTCCTACGTGGTGTGCCACCAGGGTGCGAGCGAAAGGGGCAATAGGCTCTTGACTCTGCTGGTCGTCGAGTGAGCGGGTGTGGTGACTGGGCGAGGTCTCCGTGTCGGGAGAACCAGGTAGATAGCGGTAAAGAGCCCAGGCGGCCGGCCAGCACCTCTCAGTCGCCTCGCTCTACCTCACCCTCGCCGACAACGATGCCTGGCCAGCAGCGCTACGGATTCATTGCCCCTTTCGCTCGTATCCTGGCGGTCCCTCCGGTACGCCCTCTTCATCTGCGGTGTTGTTGCCAGGCGCGGTGGCGTTGGCTCCACCGCTCAGTGCCATGCGGTATCCCGGGCTGGTGAGGTGTCCTTCTGCCGTTTCAGCTCGTCAGCGAGTTGTGTTTGGGCGTGGAGTTCTTGTGCCCAGGCCCAGGCTGAGCTGGGGTTGCGGTGGTAGAAGCGGTGACGGGAGTCTCCGTGCGGAAGCGGTGACAGCAGGCCTACAGCCACCAGGTCCCGGAACGGGCCTTGCAGGGTGCTCACGCTGACACCCAATTGCTGGGCCAACTCGCTCAACGAGACAAAACCGTCCTCGGCATCGGCTATCGCCAGCATGACCTCCAGACGGTACCGCTGCCCGAACGCGGCTTGCGATATCTCCTGCAACTGAGCCCGGTGCGGTGAGAGCATATGGTCATCTTACGAACCACACGTTACGAAGTACTCGTAAGATCAATATCTCAAGACTTCCAGCTGTACAGCCAACCGAGACAAGGGAATAGGGATATGGGTAGTCGATCGCCTATCGAGTGGACCGAAGTCACCTGGAACCCCACCACCGGGTGTGACCGGATCTCCGACGGGTGCGACAACTGCTACGCACTGGCCCTGGCCAAACGGTTGAAGGCCATGGGCACAGCGAAGTACCAAGTCGACGGGAACCCGAGGACCTCCGGCCCGGGGTTCGGCGTCACCCTGCACCCAGACACTCTCGAGCAGCCCTACCGCTGGCGTACTCCGCGCACGGTGTTCGTCAACTCCATGAGCGACTTGTTCCACGCCAAGGTCCCGCTTGACTACGTCCGACGCGTGTTCAAAGTCATCGCCGATACGCCACAGCACACCTACCAGGTGCTGACCAAACGCGCGGCTCGGTTGCGTAAGCTCGCCGGGTCGCTGGACTGGCCGCCGAACCTGTGGATGGGCGTCAGCGTGGAACACCGTGGCCAGCTCGGCCGCGTGGACGACCTGCGCCGTGTTCCCGCTGTAGTGCGGTTTCTGTCCTGCGAGCCGCTGCTTGGGCCGTTGGACGGCCTGGACCTGGAAGGCATCCACTGGGTCATCACAGGCGGCGAGTCCGGCCCCAACGCCCGCCCCATCAACCCGTCATGGGTGCGGCAGATCCGCGACGCCTGCCAGCAAGCGGGCGTGCCCTTCTTCCACAAGCAATGGGGTGGACGGACACCGAAGGCCGGCGGCCGTGAACTCGACGGTCAAATCTGGGACGAGATGCCCGCTCTCGCCACCGCCCGTTGACACCGGCCTTCGGCGCACACCGGCTCACTCGGCGCGGTAGATGTTCTGACGTATCAGCTTGCCCTTACCGATCGGCTTGACCACACCTTGCTGGGCCAATGATTTCCAGGCCTTACGCAGATGCGTCTCTCGAGCCAGCCCCAGCGTCGTCCCAAACAGGTCGGCCGTGCGGTCCCGCACCGAGACGCTGGGGCTTTGGGTAACCAACTCCTCGATGTTCGAGGCGATCGTGTTCACCCACTCTTCTGCCAGCTTCGACGCCGACTCGGCGTTGTGCTCCTCGAGGTAGGTTCGTGTCAGCACACCACCGAAGAGGTCTTCCTGGCCCCCTGATTTCGCCTCATACTTGAAGATTTCCTCAGCGTGGACGTGCTCTCGCCACTCCTCATTAGCCTTGGATACCGCCCAGTTGAACTCGTACGGAGCGTCCAGGTGCCGGTAGAACAGGATGAGGATGAACAGCGGGGCCTCATCCGGCTTCCGCCGGATCGGCACAGGAAACGAACGAAAGCCCGTGTCGTTGAAGATGTGCTTGCAGTAGACGCCGACCACGTTCTCAGCGGCTTGGGCCGCGGCTCGTCTCTGCCCTTCGGTCTCGGCTTGCTGTCGGAAGGCCCGGAACTCCCCGCGCCACCAGTCACTGCCCAGGAACGCATCGATGCGGGCTAGGGTGGCCTCCCGCCCGTTGCGGTCTGGACCGGTGTCGTTGAGTAAGCCGCCGGTTCGGGTTACCGAGTTGAGGTTGAAGTTGAACAACACCTCGGTCGGCCACTGCTGAGGGCGCGCCAGCAAACGTTGGGTCAAGTCCTTGTAGGGCAAGCCCGTCCCAAACGGGTCCAGAAACGCCAACAGCGGTCGATTTGCAGCAAGCTCGAGGACTTCATCGAGATGGTCGATGACGTCGCCCTCACGCACTCGGTACTGCAAGCTCGCTGGAGCTTCCTTTTCCAAAGTGGCTTGGAGGTCCTTCGCATAACGCGGGTTTCGCTCTATGAAAACACAGTTCAAATCACGATTGATGTTCGCAAGCGTGTCAGCAGTCTGGACTGCCAGCAGAGGGGAACCTGGATCGCCCTCCACCTGGCCTTCCTGCGGTTCGTAACGGCCAGGACCAGCGAACCCATCCAGGTAGACGACCTTCCCACCCGAGGTGAGCCCCGTCTTTGCCGCAAAAACGGTCGGATACCGCTTTAACACACCATGCTTGAGCACCGCCGCAGCCTGACGACGCTGGAAAAAGTGTCCGTTCGCGGTCATTGCGCAACCCCCTTAATCACAAGATCAATGAAATACCACGATCCGTGCTCACCTGATAGCGGCATGTGAGAACACGGGGTCACCGGTTATCGACCACGGGGCCGCTCTCGCTCCAGCAAGGCCTGGAACTCCCGAAGCTGCCCTGAGCCGCAAAGTAACCAGTGAGTAGCCGACTCACTGTGAGCTGTATTACAGCGGTCTTCTATGGTCCGGTGCCATGCAGATCGAGGCCGGCCAGGAACCTACCTTCGACGCACCCCAGTTCCGCGTCGCCCGCTTCCCTGCCGATGCGGGGATCACTGCGGACGCGTTCACGGTCTCGGTTCGCTTCATGGACGCCAGCCAACGCTGGTGGCTCCGTACCGGAGTGGCTGACCCGGTGCGGACCGACTCAGAGGGCAACCCGCTCGACCGCCGGACCCGCGTACGGTTCGGCGACCTCAGCTGAACGGTCCTGCCAGTTCTAGGCCTCTACGTAGCAGGCGCCGAAAAAACAACTCTTTAGTCAGCCGGAAAGGTGCGGACCCTACGGGCGACCGGGCTGGCCCAGGGGTGGCAAGGGCGGCGTGATCGGAGGCTGCGCTGAACGGGTCAACCGGCGCCCGACTCCCCGCGTTTGGCGATCACCAGTCGTTGCCAGTCGACATACTGAGCGTCATGTCCGACGACGAGAGCTACGACCTCACTGATCCGGTCGACGTGGCCGCACTGGCCTTCCACCTGCCCGAGGGCGTCATCGTGGGCGACAAGGCGACGTTCGAGTCCTACATCGATCGCGACGGCGAGGGGAACCTCGTGGTCGACGTCTACGCCAGCGACCGGCACCTCGAAGGCGGCGGCGCCTTCCGCTACCGGCTCGAGTACGTCGGCCCGGCCCCGTTGCCGCCGGCATCCTGAGCAGCCGGCCGCCGGGTCCTCCAGCTGAAAAGCCCTGGTAGTGGGCCACGTCTCCGTAAACCTTGCGGTATCGCAAGGGAAAGGCGCACAATGGGTCGTGAAGACGACATCGACAAGCTGATCGACTGGGCCGTATCGCAGGGCTGGAGCGTCACCACCGACAGCAAGGGGTATCGGCGCTTCTACACGCCCGCCGGTGAGTACGTGGTGCGGTATCCCAAGACGCCGGGCAACCCGCGGGGACGCCTGCATGACGTCAAACGGGCACTGAAGGCCAACGGCCTGGAGGTCCCGCCGCCGTCGAAGACGGAACTGCGGCGGCGGGCCCGTCAACAGGGAAAGGAGGGCCAACCATGACCTGGACCGTCGAGGTGGTGGTCCGCACGCCGGAGACCGCGCTGGACAACGACGCCCTTCTCGAGCTCACCGACGCCGCCGAGGAGGAGCACGACTGGACGGTGTCGCGGTGGGAGCTGGGCGACGGCTTCCGGATCACCACTGACAGCGAGGCCGGCACGATCCCCGAGGCCACCACCAGCACGCACGACGAGGTGGCCGCCTGGCTGCAGACCCTCGACATGCGCACCGCGGTGGCCAGCGTGCGTGCGGTGGAGTTGGAGGTCTACGAGCTCGAGGTCGACCAGCCCACCCTCCCGGAGCTGGTGTCGGCGGCTGAGGCCGCCGAAATCCTCGACGTCAGCCGTCAGCGTGTCCACGAGCTTGTCAAGGGGCGCCCGGACTTCCCCGCTCCCCTGTATGAGCTGCGCACCGGGCCGCTGTGGAAGCGGGACGCCATCGAGGCCTTCGAGCGCCGCTGGGAACGCAGGCGCGGACGTCCCCCGCTCAAGGCGGTCAAGGGCAAAGGGAAGTCGCCGAACAACGTGACTCCGCTGCGGGCCGCTCAGCGCGGCGTGGCCGGGCTCGCAGCCAAGGCCGGCCGTGTCACCCCCGGGCGGATCGCCGCAGCGCGCTATGAGAAGCGGGGCTAGCGAACTCGTCGACGACGTCTCCGTCGTTTGTCGTCGGAGGCCAGGGCGGCCGGCCGCGAAGCCGTGCTCGCCGCTCGTTTCGGGCTGGACGCAGTGAAACATGCCTCTGACCAGGCCTTTTGCTGAGTTTGCCTCTCAGCTTGCTTCTCGCTGCCGATGGTCAGTCAGTGTCCGATCACACGCGCCCCGTGGAGATCGGGGCTCTGCGACCGAATGAGAGCCCCGATCCGAAGTGGAAGGTCATCATCCGCCGCGAACGCCCACTGAAGACTCCGAGGCGCCGCGGTCGTGAGAACACTCTCCTCTGCCCGCGCGCCACTTGCCCCAGGTATCGAACACGAGTTCGATACCTGGGGGTGGTAGGTGAGTTCGGCCCGGAGAACGTGCGGGTGCGCCCCTGGTTGCGGCAGGTGCCCACCCCCTCGGGCGGGTTGGCGCTGCAGTATCCGCGGCGCTGTCTGGTGGGGCACGAGCTGGGTCCGCGGCAGGTGTGGGTGGGCTGGCACCACGTGCTGCGGCTGCCGCTGCTGACGTGCCGGCGCTGTTGGGAGCACGGCGACCGCGGCCGCGCGGAGTGGTGCCTGGCCGACCCGACCCACCAGCAGCACGGCGAGCAGACCGAACCCTTGGGGCTGCAGCTGGTGGCGGTGCCCCCGCCGGTGGCGGCCGCGCCGGGCCGGATCGAGGTGCGCCTGGACGGGCGGGTGGTCACCGACCTCGATGTCGCCCTGTGCGGGATCTGCCGCCGCGGCGTGGTCGAGCACGTGCGCACCGACCCGCGATTCCGGCGGCGTGGGCTGGCCTGGACCGCCGTGGCGGCCGCCCGCGCCCGCGGCGCCGGCTACTCCTGGTCCACCACCGCCGTCTCCGAGTCCGGTGCGCGAAAGTTTTGGGAGGTGATCGGCTTCGCCGCCGACGCCGAGCTCGGCCACGCCCGGTACTGCGAGCACATGCGTGCCGCGTGGGACCACCTCGCCTGAGAGGACATCACAGCGGCTCAAGTCCCGTCGGGTGTGCGTGTCCGCGTGGTGCGCGGTCCGTCGGCTTCCCTCCACCAGGGTTGGTGCACATACTGGGGCGCATGGCCACGCCCGAGCTGGACTCCCACGCCGATCCCGCGGCGTTTGCTGCCGCGCAGGGGGCCTTGTTTGCAGGCCAGAACCTGCACGTCGGCTCCTCACGGATCGCGCATGCCGTGGACTGGGTTCCCTGGATTTTCGGGCTACGTTTGCCAGCACCGGCCTGCCGGCAGGGTTTCGCCGGGCACGGTGCCCACGGCGAACTGCGCCCCACCACGCTGTCGGTGTCGTGCCGTCGCTGCCAGCGCCTGCGCGGGCTTCACGACCTTGACAGGCAACCCGCGCTGTTCCCCGCACCGTAGACACAATAAGTGTCCGCACTGGCCGCCATCGCTGCTGGCTGGGCTCAGTTCGACTGAGGCGGGGTCGGGTCGTCGATCTCGATGGTGCTGCCCGTGCCCCGCAGTACGACTTCCGAGGAGAAGTGCCCCTCGCCCATCAACCGCCCGGTGGTGCCTTTCATCTGGGCAACCTCCTGGCCGCGCATGAACACCAGGATGTTGCCCTCGGTGTCGAATCCGTACTTCGAGTCCGGCAGCGGGGCACCCACCTCGCGCTCGACCCACTCCTCGGTGTGTGGGCCGATGATGATGTGCACGGTGGTCCAGTCCCCTGGCACCAGGTCCTTGAGTGGTGCGCTTTTCTGGCTACTGCGCAGCTCGCGTACTTGCTTGGCGAACTGTTCGTCGTACTCCATCAACCCGCCTTCTTCTCCCGAGCCACATCCGATGAGCGTGGCAAGCAGAACGAACACCAATCCAACGACTCGCATCAAGGTCCTCTTCAGTAACCGCGTTCTGGGTAGGCCGAAGGATCCTCAGGTGTGGCATGCCCTTCGCGCTCTGGATTATCGGTGGGCCACTCGTTGTCTGGGCCGGTCTGCCGCGTCTCGCCAAAGTCGACTTGATCACTGCGCACGAGCTTGTCGTCCTGACCGACGACGACCATCTCCCCGTCGCGGACGGCTTGTTCGACAAGCGCAGCCAGTTCATCAGGGCTGGCGTCAGGGTTTTCCATCGCGATACGCCGACCGACCTCGTTGTTGTGCAAGTCCATGGCCACCGGCGTGGCGTGGCTGTCAGGGTTGCGTTCGTGCGCGGTGGCGAACTCCGCCGCCCAGTCCTCGCCATAACGCTGAGCCATCAGCGCGTTCCAGTAGGCGTGCCGAAACGCGTCGGCATGTCCGTCGGTGACGCCCTGGCCATCGAAGACGTTTTCCCCTCGATGGAGCGCGTCTTGCCTGATGTCGGCGAGTTCCTTGACGCCGAGAAGACCTTGCTCGATCTGGAGTCGGTCCAGCATCTCCGCCTCGGTCGCGGTGACCGGGTTCGGCTTGTTGCCGAGCTGCTCCCACATCCACCCGAGGGCACCGCTGGGCCATTCGGTCATCCCGTCGGGGTCGGGCGAGACCTGGTACTTGGCGAGCAGCTCGTCGTGTAAGCGGTCGTCAGCCTGGAGTGCGCCAGCCTCGGCAGCATCAGCCAGGGTGGACGCGTCGCCGTCGATGATCTCTCCACCCAGGATCTTGTCGATGACGGCCGTGAGATCCGCATCGATCGCCTCGGCAGACGCAAGCACGGCGGCGACCCTCCCGACGAGCTCTACTTGCACGAACGTTCGGCCAAGCCCGCTGCCGTCAGCTGCTTCTGCCCGGTCGAGGACCCTGCCGACACCGTCGATGGTGAACTCCTGTGCCGCCGCAGCGGCCTCCGTTTCCTCAATGTCCTGACGCAAGCGCTGCACGGCGCCCTCGGCGTCGTCCACCGCCGCGCCCATGGCCGCGATTTCGGCGGCCAGCAGTTCGAGTTCCTGACGGCGCCGGCGCAACTCCTGGGCGGCTGCATCAGCGGCCGCGCCGCTCCACTCCGCAGGAGCGGCGGCGTCATCGATCTCGTCTTGCAGCGCCGTGACCTTCTTACGCGCTGCGGCGAGGGCATCGCCGATCTGGGCGATGCCGTTAACGTTCCACTCCTTGACCTGCTCCCAGGTTGCCATCAGAAGTCTCCCAAGCCCCCGAATACCTGCTCAGCCGCCCCGTCGGAGGCCTCGTAGGACTCTGCTGAAGCCGTCAGCTTCTCGCCGTAGGCATCCATGTTGCTGGCCCATGTTGTGGCGTTCTGTTCCCAATGTGCGTCAAGCTCACCGGACTTCTCACCCGCACGAGATCCCGGCAATGCCGCAGCCAATCCGGTCACTGCAGTGAGATCAACCGCACGCACTTCGGCTGCTGCATCTTTCGCCGCCTCAGCCGATTTCCGGAGCTCGTCCGGCTCCACCTCGACATCGTGCATTCTGCTCAAAACCCCCTCAGCTCCGCTGAGGAGGATGGCATATCTATGTCCCTCGCAGGGGCGGCTTTCCCAGTCGGCCGACGACGAAAGTCAGACATTGGCGAGTCCCTGGCGTCGCACGGCCTTCTAGGGTTTGAGTCCGGTCGACACCACAGCCGCAAAGAGGACATTGCGCATAAAGCGTTATACGTTTCAGTAGCTCGTTCTGCTGGCAGCCTTCATCTCGTGCCTGGACGGAGTGCCGTCGGGGTGGCGGTTGATCCAGGCAAGTCCACCAAGGTCGAGGTGGTGCTGCGCTCGGGTGACAGCGACGTAGGCCAGTCGAGCCTCGGCGGGATCGATCGGCCCGGGTAGTGGTTGTCCTGTGGGGTCGTTGTTGTCGGGGTCTTCGGGTTCGGTGAAGTCCTCGGCGATGCGCACGCTAGGCCATTCGCGGCCCTTGGCCTTGTGGACGGTGGAGACGGTCACCTCGGCCGCGGCTTCGTTGGACAGTTGGGACAGGGTGTCGAGGACGACGTCGACGCCGTGTTCGTCGATGACATCCACCAGCGGCAGCAGGTCGCGGCCGTCGGGGTCGTATTCGGCGTACTCCTGGACCTCGCCCCAAGTGGAGAACAGCAGCAGCTCGGGGTGGGTGGTGCGGCGTCCTTGTTTGAGGTCGCGGGCGGCTTTGGCTAGGGCTTCCAGGGCGGTGCCGGAGCCGACAAGCGCGACCTGCCGCCCGTCGCCCAGGAGCTTGAGGATCTCGGCCATGGCCCCGCCGTTGGTTCGGCACAGGATCGCGGTCGGGTCCTCGACGGCCCCAAGGCTGCCGGCCAGTGCGGCTGACCCGGTCAGGCGCAGGGGTGCGTCGGCCAAGGTCAGCCATCGGTTGGCTTCAGTGGCGATCGCCTCACCGAAGCGGAACGAGTGCGACAGCGACAGGTGGGTGCCCTCGGCGCCGGTCATGATGTCGCGGGCGCCGCGCCAGCCGTAGATGGCTTGGGCAGAATCGCCGACCATGACCAGCTGGGCGTGGCTGCGTTGAGCGTTGACGACCTGCTCGACTGCCGGATTGGTGTCCTGGGCTTCGTCGAGCAGCAGGAAATCTGCATGGATCTTCGGGTTGGTCAGGGCCCACATCTTCAGATAGTGGTCCGGCTTGAACTTCACCCGACCACGGTCGGGGTTCTGCAAGTCAGTCCACATGCGTTGGGCGTAGGGCAGCACGAGGTCGACGACCTGCTGGTGCAGGTGCTGCTCGCCGACGCCTTTCAACCACGGCACGTGCGCAGAGCCAAGAACGGTGTCGGCGGACTGGCAGTAGCGCAGCACGGTCTCCTGTGCGGTGTAGCAGAGCCCCGCTGCGGTCAACTTCTTCTCGCCGATGCGCACGTCCTTGAACCGCATCCCGAGGACCTGAGCCAGCTTGGCGCTGGACATGCGCGGTGCGTCCAGCCGTTGCTGGTAGCGCTTCCCCACCGCAGCGTAGGCCAGGGCATGGGCGGTGCTGCACTTGACCGTGTGCGGGAACTTCCGCCGCGCATCCAGCGCGATGGACTTGTTGAACGCCAGATAACGGCCGCGCCGTCGGGTGCTGGCCGCCAACATCCGCAGCGTGGCCGTTTTGCCGCTGCCCGCGCCGGCCTGCAGCACCACGTGCTGCCCTGCATTGAACGCCGCGACCGCGGCTTCCTGCTCAGGTGTGGGACGCAACGACGCCATGCACTCTCCTCGCAGCACGCACAGTGCCCACACGATGACACACCGGCACGACACCGCGGCGGTGGTTTCGGTGAGATCACCGCGCTCGAGGGTCCTGCGCCGGTCGGGTGAGTCGCATACGAGATCGCTTTCCACCACACCTGCAGCCACCAGGATGAGCTCGTGGCGCGCTACATCGAGGAAGACGACGACGGCAACTACCGCGAGGTCGGCGAGAACTACGAGTACGTCGAGACCCCTGACGGCTACGACCTGTACGTGGTCGATGACGACGGCACCGAATACACCGAGTCCGAGCGCTACGGCGGAGGCGGTGGAGGGTGCGCACTCGCCGCCCTGGCCCTGCCGGGCGCCGG
>JACYYJ010107147.1_pt1 | contig 14000 bp, 13 predicted proteins | sample 8236861 | NCBI WGS metagenome assembly JACYYJ01 (sample SAMN14103086, study PRJNA606662) | landfill metagenome | isolation source: landfill solid waste | place: India:New Delhi, Okhla landfill site | collected 2017-11-05
CGACGCCGAGGCCGGCGACGACGAGCCGGACGGGGCCAGCGCGATCCGTCGCGAGCTGCTGCGTCGCCTGTTCATCGAGACGTCCGAGATGACCGCCGTGGACGTCACGCAGTGGATCGGTCCGACCGCCGGCGCCAGTCCGCGGGCGGCGGGCGTCGTCGAGGACCTGCAGTGGGCGCTGCACCGCCAACGCGAAGCGCTCGTCGCGGAGCGGGTGCGGTGGTCCGAGGGGATCGTCGCCGAGGACGAGCGGGTCACCGGGACGCTGGACATCGAGCGGATCAAGCTCTCCAGCGCCCTGGCCGACCTGGGGATCGAGATCCGGGTCCGCGACGCACGGATCCGGCGGCTGGAGGCCGAGCTCGAGCAGCGGGACCGGGCCGGGGTCGAGCACGGAGCGAGCGCGTCCTGATGCTAGTCACGATCATCATTCCCACCTACGAGCGGGCCGGGTACGTCGAGACCGCGATCGAGAGCGTGCTCACGCAGGACCACCCCGAGATCGAGCTGATCGTGCTCGACGACGGCTCGACCGACGAGACGCCGGCGGTGCTCGAGCGGATCGCCGAGCGCGCTGATCCGCAGCGGTTCCGCTGGGCACGGCACGACAACGTCGGGCAGGCGGCCACGATCAACCGGGGCCTGGAGATGGCCCGCGGCGAGCTGATCGGCTATCTCAGCTCCGACGACTACCTGCTCCCCGAGGCGATCTCGAAGCTGGTCCGCGCCGCGGAGCAGCACCCCGACGCCGAGGTGGTCTACCCGTGGTGCCAGGTGGTCGATGCCGCCGATCAGGTCGGCGACACGCTCGAGTACTTCGAGCACACGCTGCTCGACGCGGTCCGCTGGAACGCCTGCCTGGTCGGCAGCGGCGCGCTGGTGCGCCGGCGCTACTACGAGCGCGTCGGCGGCTGGAACCCCGAGGTCGGGCTGCTCCCCGACTTCGACTGGTGGCTGCGCGGCGGGGACGTCCGCTTCCTCTGCGTGCGCGAGCCGCTCGCGGTCTGGCGCGCGCACGAGCAGTCGCTGACCTCGACGGCGAACGTGCTCGAGCGTCTGCGTCAGCAGCTCACGGTCCTCGACGAGCTGTTCGCGCGGGACGACCTGCCGGAGGCAGTCGAGGCGGTGCGCAACCAGGCGTACGGCGCGGTGATGATCGCCAACGGCGTGCAGATGACGGGCAACGCCGAGGACCCGCGGTACGAGATCTACGACCGGGTGGCCAAGCGGTTCTCGCGCCTGGCCCGCGAGGGCCACGCGGAGAGCGTGGCGTGGCTCACCGGCCAGACGCGCAAGGCCGAGCACCAGGTGCGCGCGCTCGAGGTGATCACCGATCAGCAGCTGCATACGATCGAGCTGCAGCGCCAGACGATCGAGGACGACGCCGGACGGATCGCGCGGCTCGAGGCCGAGCTCGCGGCCGCCGTCTCCGTCGCGGCGGTGGCCGTGTCGCGTCCGCTCTGGCTGCGCGCCGGCCGCCGCCTGACCCCGCCGCGGCTGCGCCACCACCTCGGCGTCGCCGTCCACCGCCTGCGGAGCGCGCGATGACCCGTGTGCTGGTCCTCGGCGCGGGCGGCATGCTCGGGCACAAGCTCGTCGACCGGCTCGGGTCGCGGTTCGACGTCCGCGGGACGTTGCGCGCCGACGCGCTGCCCGCGGGCTACGAGCGCGTGCTCGACGCCGAGCGGATCCTGCTCGGGGTCAGCGCCGACCGGATCGAGACCGTCGAGCGCGCGATCGAGCGGGCGCGGCCCGACGTCGTGGTCAACGCGATCGGGATCGTCAAGCAGCTGCCGGACGCGGACCGCGAGGGGCCGACGCTGGCGATCAACGCGCGCTTCCCGCACGAGCTCGCGGCGCTCTGCCGACCCCACGGCATCCGCACGATCCAGATCTCGACCGACTGCGTCTTCTCCGGGGAGCGCGGCGGCTACACCGAAGCGGACGCGCCCGATCCGGTCGACCTCTACGGGCGCTCGAAGCTCGAGGGCGAGCTGCACGAGCCCGGGACGCTGACCGTCCGCACGTCGATCGTCGGTCGCGAGCTGCGCGACGCGCACGGGCTGTTCGAGTGGTTCATCGGCCAGCGGGGCGGTCGCGTCGGGGGCTACGCGCGCGCGATCTTCAGCGGCCTGACCACCGCCGCGCTCTCCGACCTGATCGCCGACCTGATCGCCGACCACCCCGATCTGCACGGCGTCTGGCACGCCAGCGCCGAGCCGATCGACAAGCTGACCCTGCTCCGAGGACTGCGTACCGCGATGCACCTGCCGATCGAGATAGATCCCGACGACCGCCTGCGGATCGACCGCAGCCTCGACAGCTCGCGGCTGCGGGCCCGGACCGGCTGGTCCCCGCCGTCGTGGGACGCGATGCTCGACGCCGTGGCGGCCGATCCGACCCCCTACGACGCGATCCGGGGGGCCCGCTGATGCTGACCGGCAAGCACGTCGTCGTCACCGGCGGGACGGGATCGCTGGGCCGGGCGCTCGTCCGGCGCCTGCTGACCGGCGAGCTCGGAGACCCCGAGCGGATCACCGTGCTCTCGCGCGACGAGGCGAAGCAGCACGCGATGCGACTCGCGTTCCAGCAGCGCCGGGCGGCGACCGACGAGTCGGTCTTCGCGTCCTCGGCGCCGCTGGCGTTCCGGATCGGCGACGTCACCGACCTGCGCAGCCTGTCGGCCGGGATCCGCGAGGCCGACGTGATCTTCCACGCCGCGGCGCTGAAGCAGGTCCCGACCTGCGAGTACGCGCCGTTCGAGGCCGTCCGCACGAACGTGCTGGGGGCCGAGAACCTGGTGCGGGCGATCCGCGAGCAGGGGCTCGAGGTCGAGACGGTCGTCGGCATCACCACCGACAAGGCGTGCAAGCCGGTCAACGTGATGGGGATGACCAAGGCGCTCCAGGAGCGGATCCTCGCGCGGGCCAACCTCGACGCGCCCGCGCGCCGCGGGGGAACCAGGACCCGGTTCCTCACCGCGCGCTACGGCAACGTGCTCGCGTCGCGCGGGTCGGTGATCCCGCTGTTCCACGAGCAGATCAAGAACGGCGGCCCGGTGACGGTGACGTCGCCCGAGATGACCCGGTTCCTGCTGAGCCTCGACGACGCGGTCGACACGGTCTTCGCGGCGCTGCGCGAGGGCCGGCCGGGCGAGACCTACGTCCCGTACGCCCCGTCGGTGCTGATCACCGACCTCGCGGCGGCGCTCGTCGGCGACCGCGACGTGCCGATCGAGCTGACCGGCGTCCGGCCCGGCGAGAAGATCCACGAGATCCTCGTCTCCGAGGAGGAGGCCCTGCGGACCGTGCGGCGGGGCGAGTACCTGGCCGTGCGCTCGATCCTCCCCGAGCTGCACGAGGAGGACCACGGCGGGGAGGCGCTCGAGCTGGAGGAGTACAGCTCGCATCACGACCTGCTCGATCGTGCCGGGGTCGACGCGCTGCTCGAGCACCACCGGATGCGGATCGAGGACGAGCCGGAGTTCGACGCGTGAAGGTCGTCACCGTCCTCGGCACGCGGCCGGAGATCATCCGGCTCTGCCGGATCATCGAGCGGCTCGACGACGGCTGCGAGCACACCCTCGTCCACACGGGGCAGAACCACGACCGCGGGCTCAGCGAGATCTTCTTCGAGCAGCTCGGGGTCCGCGCTCCGGATCACCACCTCGGGATCGGCAGCGGGTCGCTGGGCGCACGGATCGGCGAGATCCTCACCGGCGTCGAGACGGTCCTGCGCGACGTCCGGCCCGACCGGCTGCTGGTGCTCGGCGACACCGACAGCGCGCTCTCCGCGCTGATCGCCAAGCGGATGGGCATCGAGGTCCTCCACATGGAGGCCGGCAACCGCTGCTTCGACGACCGCGTGCCGGAGGAGGTCAACCGGCGGATCATCGACCACGCCAGCGACCTGCTGCTGCCCTACACCGAGGGCAGTCGCCGCAACCTGCTGGCCGAGGGCGTCGAGCCGCGGCGGATCCTCGTCACCGGCAACCCGATCAACGAGGTGCTGGTGCACCACCGGCCGGCGATCGACGACGCCGCGGAGCGGATCCTCGGCGAGCTCGGCCTGGAGCGGGGCGGCTACCTGCTGCTGACCGCCCACCGCCAGGAGAACGTCGACGTCGAGGAGCGGTTGCGGTCGCTCGTCGCGGGCGTGACGGCGGCGGCCGAGCAGCACGACCTCCCGGTGGTGGTCAGCCTGCACCCGCGGACCCGCGACCGGCTCGAGCGGTTCGGGGTCGAGGTCGACGGCGAGCGTCTGCGCGGCGGCGGCACCTTCGGGTTCTTCGAGTTCGTCGCGCTCGAGCAGCACGCTCGCGGCGTGCTGACCGACAGCGGCACCGTCCAGGAGGAGTGCTGCCTGCTCGGCGTGCCGGCGGTGACGCTGCGCGACAGCACCGAGCGACCCGAGACGGTGGAGTGCGGCAGCAACGTGGTCAGCGGCCTGCGGCCGGACGCGATCGTGCGGGCGGTCGACGCCGCGCTCGCCCGGTCGGGACCGTGGACGCCCCCGAGCGAGTACCTGGCGCAGGACGTCAGCGCCGTGGTCTCGCGGATCGTGCTGGGAGGATGACGTGCGCGCAGTGATCATGGCCGGCGGACTGGGGATGCGGATGCGTCCGTACACCGCGGTGCTCCCGAAGCCGCTCCTGCCGATCGGCGACCGCCCGATCCTCAGCATCCTGCTCGAGCAGCTGGCGTCGGCCGGCGTGCAGCGCGTCGACCTCTGCGTCGGCTACCTCAGCGGCCTGATCCAGACGTACCTGATGGAGTCGATGCCGGCGCGCGAGGGGCTGGACATCGCGTTCCACCTGGAGGCCGAGCCGCTCGGGACCGCGGGCGCGCTGCGCGAGGTGACCGCGCTCGATGAGCCGTTCCTGCTGCTCAACGGCGATGTCCTGACGTCGCTCGACTTCGGCGCGTTGCTCGACGGCCACGTCGCGAGTGGGGCCGCGCTGACCGTCACCGTCCGCACGCGCGAGACGAAGATCCCGTCCGGGGTCCTGGCGATCGAGGACGACGACCGCGTCACGAGCTACACCGAGAAGCCGACGCTGCGGCACGACGTGAGCCTCGGCATCTACGCGCTCGATCCGCGGGCGCTGCAGCACCTGAATCCCGGCCGGACGGACGTGCCGGACCTCGTGCAGTCGCTGCTGGCGGCCGGCGAGCAGGTCCGCGCCCACCGGTTCGCCGGCGAGTGGTACGACATCGGCACGCTCTCCGACCACGAGCTGGCGGTCGAGGAGTTCACCACGCGACCCGAGCGGTACCTGGGGTCGCCGGGCCCGGACGACCCGCTGCCCGGCGCGGCGTCGAGCGTGGCCTAGCCGCCGGCCGCGGACGCGCGTCGCCGATCGATCTCCGCTTCGAGGTCGATCCGCGCCTGCCAGATCTCGCGGGCGACCCGCCGGGTCGTCGCGCGCTCGTCGACGAGCAGCGCGGTCTGCTCCCCCAGGGCGCGCAGCACCGGGTCGGGGGCGACCGGGCCGAGTCGGGTCACGATGCCGAGCAGCGCGTCGGCCGCCGCCGTCGGCGAGTGGGCGGCGAGCACGTGGTCGCGAAGCCGGCGGCGCTCGTCGTCGTCGATCCGCTCCAGATCCCGCCAGACGTCGGCCGGCTCCCACGGGGCGATCTCGCCGCCGAACGCGTCGGCCGCGGCCTCGGGAAAGCGCTCCATCGTCAGGGCGGGGCCGAGGGTTCCCAGATCGTCGGGGTTGGCGCGCGCGTAGACGACCCGGGACCCGGTCGCGATCGCCTCCAGGACGGTCAGGCCCGTCGCGACCGTCACGCCGGCGCGGCGGATCGCGTCGCCGGGGCGATCGGTGGACCCGTGGAAGCGGAACCGGTCGGCGGGCAGGTCGTCGGCGCAGAGCGCTTCGGCCTGGCTCCGCCAGACGCCGTCGCCGACGACGTCCAGGTGGCAGGGGTGGCCCTGCGCGAGCCGGGCGGCGACGAGCTGGACGGCAGCGCTGATGCTCGGCCGCTTCTCCGGGGAGAGCCGCGACAGGCACAGCACGCGATCGAGTCCGGCCGGCGCATCGAGGAAGTCGAACGCGGCGCCGTCGATCGCGGGCGGAAGCAGCGCCACGGCGCCGGCGTCCGCTCCCAGGCGGCGCTCGTAGGCCGTCCGGTAGGTGGCGCCGATCGTCACCGCCTGGACGCGGCCCGCGCGCTGGAGGCCGGCGATCAGGCGGATCATCCGGTACGACTCGGCGGGCTCCATCCAGGCTTCGAGCAGCGGCGGGGTGTTGTGCATCGTGCAGAGCGTCGGCCCGTTGGCGGCCGCCAGCTCGAGCACGTGCGCCGACCGCGGGTCGGCGACGAGGACGGTGGGCTCGTTCGGCCGCAGCAGCGCGCCGGCGTGCGCGCTGCTCTCGCGACGCGGGGCGTCCCAGTCGATCGGCTCCCACTCGATGCCCCGGGCCGTGATCTCGCGGCGCATCGGACCGTCGGGCGCGATGATCCGCACCACCACGCCGCGGCCGACGAGGACGGCGCCGAGGTCGCTGTAGACGCGCGACACGCCGCCGCGATCGAGGTCGCCGAGGATCCACGTGATCCGCGTGACCCCGGTCTCGCCGGCTGGTTGACGGCGGACGGAACGCACGGCGGTCCGGCGGAGGACGGGCGGAAGGGAGGGCATGCGGAAGCGGGCGGACGGACGAGCGCATCGGTCGATGCCCCGGTCACCTGCGGGCAGGATAGCCGCCGGCCGGCGGAGCGGTACGCGGTTCTCCGGCGACCGGGACGGTGACGCGGGTAGCGGGCGGATCGCGGGACGCTGCGCTCAGGTGCTGCACTTCTGGTGCCGGTGCTACACTGGCGCCGTGGCGACCACGCGGCCCCGGCACTCGATCACCGAGACCGACGACGTCGCGGCGGCGCTCGACGCGGCCGCCGAGCACTGGCCGGGGGAGTCGCGCGCCGGGCTGCTGCGGCGCTTGGTCCACGAAGGGCACCGTGCGATCGACGCGAGCTCGGCCCGTCGCCGGCTCGACCGGTTGGCGGCGCTGCGGCAGGCCAAGGGCGCGATGACCGGGGTCTACCGGCCGGACGAGCTCGAGCGCCTGCGCGACGAGTGGCCCGCATGATCGTCCTCGACGCCAGCGTGGTGATCGGGGTGCTCGACGGCAACGACGCGCACCACGAAGCCGCCGCGGGCGTGCTGTCCGACGTCGGTGCGGCCGACCTCGGGATCAGTCCGGTCACGCTGGCCGAGATCCTGGTCGGCCCGACCCGTGCCGGGCAGGCCGACCGCGCGCAGGCGGTCCTGGAAGCGATCGACGTGCGGACGATCGAGTGGACGGCCGGGGCCTCGGCGCGGCTCGCCGCGCTGCGCGTGACGACCGGCCTGAAGCTGCCGGACTGCTGCGTGCTGCTCGCCGCCGAGCAGGCGGCCGCCGACGGCCTGGCGACCTTCGACGACCGGCTCGCGCGGGTCGCCACGGAGCGCGGAATCACCGTGCTCGGCCGAGCGTCGAGCTAGCGCCCGGCCCCCGTCATCGGCCGGGTTCGCGTGCTTGGGCGTCGGCCCGTGCGCGTTGGATCGCGTGCTCCAGCAGCGGCGCGGTCCCGTACGGGCGGACGTGGGTCAGTACCTCTTCGATCTGACGCGCGGTGCGGCCCCACGGCTCTCGCCGGACCTCGGCGATCAACCGTCGCCAGTCCCGCAATCCACCGCGCTCGATCGTCGTCTGGATCGCCTCGGTCGGCCACGTCGAGACGTCGCTGCTTGGGTCCACATCGATGTTGCGGAACGACAGCTGAGACGTCCTCGGGTTCGACTCGGAAGCGCGTGATGGACCGACCACGTGCCGAACGTATCCGATCCGACGCCACGAGCCCGCGGCCCCGGCCGGCCTCCCGCCGGCCGGGACACGAGCTTGTCCCCGGGCGGCGAACCGCCCGGGAACCGGTCCTCACCCGACCATCGGCTCCGCCACCCGCTGCTCCAGCGCGACGTCGAGGACCTCGGTCAGGCTCATCGTCGGGTGGAAGGTGACCGCGTCGCGGACCTCCTGCGGCACGTCGTCCAGGTCGCCGCGGTTGCGCTCGGAGATCACGATGTCGGTCAGGCCCGCGGCGTGGGCGGCCAGGCTCTTCTGCTTCAGCCCGCCGATCGGCAGCACCCGGCCCTGCAGGGTGACCTCGCCGGTCATCCCGACCGTGTGCTTGACCGGACGGCCGGTCAGCAGCGACGTCAACGCCGTGACCATCGTGATGCCCGCCGACGGACCGTCCTTGGGGATCGCGCCGGCCGGCACGTGGACGTGGAACTCCGCGTCCTCGAACTTCGCCGGGTCGATGCCCAGACGGTCGGCGTTCGCCCGGACCCAGGTCAAGGCGATCCGCGCGGACTCCTTCATCACGTCACCGAGCTGACCGGTCAGCACCAGCGAGCCCTTGCTGCCCGGGACCGGGACGCGGGATGCCTCGACGAACAGCACGTCGCCGCCGGTGCCGGTGACGGCCAGGCCGGTCGCCACGCCGGGGACCGCGGTGCGGGCCGCCGCCTCGTGGAAGACCTTCTGCCGGCCGAGCGCGTCGCGGACCGCGTCCAGGTCGATCACGACCGGCCGCTGCCCGACCTCGCCCGAGGCGATCTTCGTCGCCGTCTTGCGCAGGAGCGTGCCGATCTGGCGCTCGAGCTGGCGGACGCCCGACTCGCGCGTGTACTCGTCGACGACCGTCCGCAGGATCCCGTCGTCGATCGACACCTCGTCGTCGTGCAGGGCGTTGGCGGACCGCTGACGCGGCACCAGGTGGTCGCGGGCGATCGCCGTCTTCTCGGCCACGGTGTAGCCGTCGAAGGGGATCACCTCCATCCGGTCCAGCAGCGGGGCGGGGATCGTCTCGAGGTTGTTGGCGGTGGCCAGGAACAGCACCTGCGACAGATCGACTTCGATGTCCAGGTAGTGGTCGCGGAAGCTGTGGTTCTGCGCCGGGTCCAGGACCTCGAGCAGCGCCGCGGACGGATCCCCGCGCCAGTCGGCGCCGAGCTTGTCGACCTCGTCGAGCAGGATCACCGGGTTCATCGTCCCGGCGTCGCGCAGCGCGCGGACCAGCCGGCCCGGCAGCGCGCCGATGTAGGTGCGGCGGTGGCCGCGGATCTCGGACTCGTCGCGCACGCCGCCGAGGGCGATCCGCACGAACTCGCGGCCGGTCGCCTTGGCGATCGACTCGCCGATCGATGTCTTGCCGGTGCCGGGAGGACCGGCCAGGGTCAGGATCGACCCGCCGCCGCGGCGCCGGGTCGACGTCGTGTCGGCGTCGTCCAACCCGCGGTCGGCCCGCAGCTGCTTGACGGCCAGGAACTCGACGATCCGGTCCTTGACGTCGTCCAGCCCGAAGTGGTCGCCGTCCAGTACCTCACGGGCGTGGACGGGATCGAGGTTCTCGTCCGACCGCTCGCTCCACGGCACGGCCAGCAGCCAGTCGAGGTAGTTGCGGATCATCTGGGCCTCGCCCGATCCTTCGCCGCCCATCCGCTCGAACCGCGACAGCTCCTTCTCGGCCTGCTCACGGACGTCGTCGGGCATGCCGGCGGCGGCGATCTTCTCGCGGTACTCGTCGACGACCGAGCCGTCGTCCTCGCCGAGCTCGCTGCGGATCGACTCCATCTGCTTGCGCAGCAGGTACTCGCGCTGCTGCTTCTGCGCGCCGGACTCGACGCCCTCGCGGATCTTCTGTCGCAGCTGCAGGTCGCCCAGGCGCTCCTGCATCGTGGCGATCGCCTTCTCGAGGCGCTCGGTGACGTCGAGCGTGGTCAGCAGCTCGACCTTCTGCTCGACGGTGATCTCGGGGTCGTAGCCGAGCGAGTCGGCCAGCTGCCCGGGCTGCTTGATCGCGCGAAGCACGGAGGCGACCGAGCCGTCGTCGCCGCGGACGGTGAGGATCTCCTCGATCGTGGCCCGCAGCGTGCGGGTCAGCTCGCGCGTGGCGCCGTCGACGGGGACGTCGTCGGGGTGCTCCTCGACCGTCACGCGCAGGTCGCCGTCGGGACCGGTGGTGGCCGCGCCGGCGACGCCGCGGGCCTCGCCCTCGAACAGCGCGCCGTGACCGCCGCCGGGCAGGCGGACCTTGCGCTTGACGCGGGCGATCGTGCCGACGGCGGCGAACTCGCCGTCGATCCGCGGGACCAGCAGCACGCGCTCCTCAGTACCGGGGTCGATCGGCAGGGTGACGTCCATCGTCGGGAAGACGACGCCGTCGTCGAGCGGAATGAGCAACAGGGTGCTGGTCATGCGAGTCACGGCCTTCTAGTTGAAGTCATCAACTGTTGTTGGTGAAACCGTATCAGGGCGGTGTCAAGGCTGCAAGAATCTTAGTCATATTGGCTGAGATTCTCTCCCGATCGTAACGCACGCAAGGTTCGCCGTCCAGGCGCAGAGGCCCGGCGGCACGGCACGGACAGAAACGTGCACAAAGGACCCGCGGAGTGGCAGGATGGGCACATGGCCGCCAATGCGAACCTCGCGACCCTGCTGACCGCCACCGCCGCCGAGCATCCCGAGCGGATCGCGATCCGGCTCGACGAGGCCGCGGTGCCCTACGCCGCCCTGGAAGCCGGCAGCCAGCGGGTCGCCGGCCTGCTGCGGTCGATGGGCGTCGGCGAGGGCGACCGCGTCGGGATCATGCTCCCGAACGTCCCGCACTTCCCGCTCGCGTACTACGGCGCGCTGCGTCTCGGCGCGATCGTCGTGCCGATGAATCCGCTGCTGTCCAAGCGCGAGGTCGCGTTCTACCTGGAGAACTCCGGCGCCAAGCTGCTGCTGGCGTGGCACGGCTTCGCCGAGTCGGCCGAGGGCGGGGCGGCCCAGGTCCCGGGTGCGGAGGTGCTGCTGGTCGAGCCGACCGACATCGCGCAGCGGGTCGGGGCCGCCGATCCGATCGTCGAGGTGGCGCACAAGGATCCGGACGACACCGCCGTCGTGCTCTACACGTCGGGCACCACGGGGCAGCCGAAGGGCGCGGAGCTGACCCACCACAGCATCGGCAGCAACGTCGCAGCCTGCACCAAGCTGTTCGACCCGACGCACGAGGACGTCTTCTTCGGCGGCCTGCCGTTCTTCCACGTCTTCGGCCAGACCTGCGCGCTCAACGTGTCCGTCGCCGTCGGCGCCGAGGTCACGCTGCTGCCGCGGTTCGACCCGACGGACGCGCTGAAGATCGTGCAGCGCGACAAGGTCACGATCTTCATGGGCGTGCCGACGATGCACGGCGCCGTCCTGCACCATCCCGAGCGCGAATCGTTCGATACCGGCTCGCTGCGGCTCTTCGTGTCGGGCGGCTCGTCGCTGCCGGTCGAGGTGCTGCGCGGCGTGACCGAGGCGTTCGGCACGCCGATCCTCGAGGGCTATGGCCTGTCGGAGACGTCGCCGGTGGCGTCGTTCAGTCGCGTCGACCTGCCGCAGAAGCCGGGGTCGATCGGCGTCGCGATCGACGGCGTGCAGCTGCGGGTCGTCGACGACGAGGGCGCCGAGATCCCGGTCGGCGAGGTCGGCGAGCTGCAGGTCAAGGGCCCGAACGTGATGAAGGGCTACTGGAAGAACCCCGAGGCGACCGCGGCGGCGATCTCGCCCGACGGCTGGTTCTCGACCGGCGACATGGCGCGCAAGGACGAGGACGACTTCTACTTCATCGTCGACCGCAAGAAGGACCTGATCATCCGCGGTGGCTACAACGTCTACCCGCGCGAGGTCGAGGAGGTCCTCTACGAGCACCCGGCGGTGGCCGAGGCGGCGGTGATCGGGATCCCGCACGAGGAGCTCGGCGAGGAGATCGGCGCGGCGGTCGGGCTCAAGCCCGGCGCCGAGGTCACGGTGGAGGAGCTGCAGGCGTTCGTCAAGGAGCAGGTCGCCGCGTACAAGTACCCGCGCACGCTGTGGATCGTCGACGAGCTGCCGAAGGGGCCGACCGGCAAGATCCTCAAGCGCGAGGTCGAGGCGCCGGCCGGCGCGTAGCCGATTCCGCCCCCGCCGCGGCACGGCGAGCGGCGCGTCGTCGTTGCACGTCGCGGGGGCATGGGGCATGATGACCGTGAGGACGTAAGACGCCCTCGGCGTGCTGCGACAGAAGACCGTGGTTCGGGTACCGGAGACGTGTTCATCCGGTGGAAGGCAAGAGCGCACCCCAGGAGCAGGAACCATGGACGTCACGGTCCTCGTCGGAAATCCGAAGCCGCGGTCGAGAACCCGCGAGGTCGCGGAAGCGGTCGCCGCCCACGTCGTCGAGCGGGCCGGAGGCCGGCTCGCCGGGACGATCGATCTCTGCGACCACAGCGCGTCGATGTTCACGTGGCCGGACGAGACGATCGCCGAGCTCAACGCGCGCGTCGCGGCGAGCGACGTGATCGTGGTCGCGTCGCCGACCTACAAGGCCGCGTACACGGGGCTGCTCAAGGCGTTCCTCGACCGCTATCCGAACAACGGGCTCGCCGGCACCACGGCGATCCCGGTGATGACCGGCGCAGGGACCGTGCACGCGATGGCGGTCGACACGAGCCTGCGGCCGCTGCTCGTCGAGCTCGGGGCGTCGGTGCCGACCGCCGGGCTGTTCTTCGAGATGTCCCAGATGGACCGGATGCCGGCGGTCGTCGACGAGTGGGCCGAGCGGAGCCTCCGCGCCGGCGGGGTCCTCGGCACGACGCGGGAGGCGGTCCGATGAGCGCGGAGATCACGGCCGTCGAGGGGGCCCGCCTGCGCGAGGTCCTGGCGCACCTGCCGACCGGCGTGACGATCATCACCGCCGACACGCCGGACGGGCCGACCGGGATGGCGGCCAACTCGTTCACGTCGGTGTCGCTGGACCCGCCGCTGATCCTGATCTGCCCGGCGAAGTCGTCGTCGACGTGGCCGGCGATCCGGGAGGCGGGGGCGTTCTGCGTCAACGTGATGGCGGGGCACCACGAGCAGCTGATCCGCCAGTTCGCGACGAAGGGCGCGGACCGCTTCGCGGGGGTCGACCACGTGGCGCATCCGGAGGGCCCGGTACTGCTCGAGGCGGTGGCCTGGCTCGGCTGCCGGATCGAGGCCGAGCACGACGCCGGCGACCACACGATCGTGGTGGCCCGCGTGAACCGGCTCGACGCGGTCGCCGACGCCGAGCCGCTGGTCTTCCTGCGCGGTCGCTACGGGCTGTTCAGCGATCCGACGACCCCGGGCTGAGGGCGGGCGCTATAGTAGTTGCACTGGCAATTACTAGGAGGCGCCCGTGACCACCGCACCGAAGTCCCCGCTCGCGTTCGAGGAGCGCCCGGCCGCCGGCCCCGCCGACGGCCTGCTGGTGCTGCACCACGGGCGCGGCGCGGACGAGCACGACCTGATCGGGCTGGCCGACGTGCTCGACCCCGAGCGGCGGCTGCACGTCGTCACCCCGGGCGGGCCGCTGCAGGTCCCCGGTTGGCCGGGTCGGCACTGGTACGTCGTGCCGCGGGTCGGCTTCCCGGAGCCGCGGTCGTTCGCCGCGTCGTACCGCGCGCTGGCCGCCTTCCACGACGAGCTCTGGGACCGCACCGGGATCGCTCCCGAGCGGACGATCCTCGGCGGCTTCTCGATGGGGTCGGTGATGAGCCACGCGCTGGGACTCGGTCCCTCCCGCCCCGCCCGCCCCACCACCGACGTCCCCGCCCGCCCGTCTGACCGTCGCGCGGAGGACCCGACGTCGGGCGACGGGCTCGAGCCGCTGCCGGGTCGCCCTGTCGTCGCCGGGATCGTCGGGCTGTCCGGGTTCGTCCCGACCGTCGAGGGCTGGGCGCCCGACCTGGCGCCGCGGGCCGGCCGGACGCGGGTGCTCAACGCGCACGGCCGGCAGGATCCCGTGATCGACTACGGGTTCGCGGAGCAGGCGCGGGCTCTGGTCGCCGACGGCGGCCTCGACCTGACCGCGCTCGACTTCGACGGCGGCCACCAGATCGCGCCGCCGCACGTGCCGGAGATCGCGGCGTGGGTCGCGGCCACGCTGCCGGCCGGCGGCTAGATGATTGATTCCACGACT
>JACYYJ010066036.1_pt1 | contig 13982 bp, 17 predicted proteins | sample 8236861 | NCBI WGS metagenome assembly JACYYJ01 (sample SAMN14103086, study PRJNA606662) | landfill metagenome | isolation source: landfill solid waste | place: India:New Delhi, Okhla landfill site | collected 2017-11-05
CAGCGGGAACGTGCCCTGGAAGAACGTCAGCTGCTCGAGCTCCAGCGTCACCAGGAAGCGGCGGCCGGTGCGGTGTGTGGTTGCGCGCGGGGGGCGCAGGAAGCAGTACTCCACCAGCGTGGTGTCGTTCGGCTTCGTCATGTCGCGGTGGTTGAACGCCTCGGTCTCGCGCAGCGTGATCCAGTAGAAGTCCTCCACGGTCTGCAGCTGTGCAGGCGTGCACACCAGCGAGGCGGTGACGGGCTTCGGCGGCCGGCCGGTGAAGCGGCGCCGCACCTTGGTGCCGCCGGGGAACTCGCTGCGCTTCTGGTTGCCGTCGCCGCCGCCGGTGGAGAAGCCCGACAGCTGGAAGCACGGGAGGCCCGCGGGCCAAGTGTGTTCAGCCACGCGACACCCCCTGTCGGCGGACGCCGAACATCGACATGTCGCCGTCATACTCACCTTGGCCGAAACCCTTCTTCACCATGCTGGTAACGATCCTGTAGAGCATGGTCCCGTCGGGCTGGCGCGACGCCTCCGCCGACTCGGCGCGGATCTCGCCGCTCCGGTTCTCGATCTCGATTCTCACGTTCTGGGGTCCTCCGCCAGCGGCCGCGCCGCCGCCCTGCGCCTGCGTCAGGGGCGAGACCATGCCGCCCTTGGAGCCGGTCAGCAGCACCTGGCGCCCGCCGAACCGCAGGATCTCGGGGTCGCCGTGTTCGGTGATGTCGTAGGCGCTCCACGGCCTGACCTGGCCGCCGCCCGCGCGGCCGCCGTCGGTGCCGCCCTGCATGGCGCCGCCAACGCCGCGGAGGAAGTTGCCCCAGCCGCCCTCGCCGCCATAGCCCGACAGCGCACCGCCGATCGCCTGCCACAGCTGCGAGGCCAGGAGTTCGGCGGCCATGCGCTTGAGCATGTCGGCGAACCGGTCGGCGATGCCGTCGAACTTGCCGCCCAGCACCTCATACAGCGAGTCGCCCAGCGCGCTCTGCATGTTGCGGGCGGCCTGGTCGGCGTAGGCCTCCATGTCGCTGAGCTTCTTCTTGCCGCCCTCGGTGTACTTGGCGTGCTCGCGCGCGGTCTCGTCCCACACGCTCTGCAACGCCTCCTGCTCGTCCAGCCACGCGGACATCTCGAGCAGGTATTCCTTCTGCGTCTCGGCGAGGCCGGACAGGGAGCCGTTCGCGAGGTCGTAGGCCATCGCGGCGGTGCGCCCGACGCTGCCCAGCAGCGCCACCTGGCGCTCCAGGCTCTGCACCTGCTGCGCGTAGCCCTCGTTGAGCTCGCGCATGTACTCGTCGGCTTCGCTGACCTTGGCTTCCTTGCGGGCCGCAGCCAGCGCGCGCGTGGACGCGGCGAGCCGCTTCTGGCCGGCGTCGAGCTGCTCCTGCAGGCGGATGTACTGCGCCGCGTCCTCGATCGCCTTCCGCACCTGCGGGTTGTCGCGATCGGAGAAGTCGACGCCGTCGGCCGCCATCGTCCGGAAGGTGTCGCGCACGTCGAGCCGCGCCACCTGCCCGGCGCTCTTGCCCAGGCGCTCGATCTGCCCGGGGATCGTGCGCACGCCGTTCTGGATCTTCTCGTAGGCCTTCTTGGCCTCGTCGCCCAGCTCGACCATCGCGCCCGCCTGGCCGCGGATGGCGCCGGCGGTGGCGTTGGCCTGCGCCGCGGCGTTGTTGTTCTCGGCGTTGAAGCGGGCCAGCCGCTCGCGGCCGGTGTCGACTTCCCGCGCGGCCGTGGCCATGGCGGACTCGGCCAGGTCGAGCATGCGCTCGAGCTCGGCGCCGCCGCCCACAGCCGCCACCACTTCGTCGTTGAGCGCGGAGATCCCGGCGCTGAACTGGTCGGCGGTGATCCGGCCACTGGCGAGGTCGGCCTGCAGCCGTCCCAGCCCGGTGCTGAACGAATCCCAGACCGCGCCGCCGGCGCCCAGGTTGCCGACGTTGGCGGCCAGCTCGTCGACCTGCTCGTTCACCGCGCGCAGGCCGGCGCCGATGGTGTCCTCGAGGTTGAGGATGGCGCCGCGCTGCTGCTCTGCGTTGAGCTCGCGGAACTTGGCGACCGCCTCGTCGGCGCTGCCGGTCCAGTTGTCCAGCGCGCTGGCGGCGGCGTCGGTGTTGTCGCGGAACATCAGCCAGCCCGCGGCGACCATGCCCACCGTGATGGCCAGCCCCGCAGGACCGCCCAGCAGGCCCAGCGCGGCGCGCCCGGCCACGCCCGCGGCGCTGGTGGCACGTAGGTACGCGGCCTGCGCCTGAGTGGCTGCCAGGGTCGCCTGGCGCTCGGTCAGCAGGGCGGCGGCATAGTTGCGGCTTGCCGTCGCGCTGGCGGCCGTCCCGCGCGCGGCGCCCATCGCGGCCTGCGCGCGCCTGAGGTCCGCTTGGGCCTTCAACTGTCCGGCCAGCGTTGCATCACGGATGGCAAGGGCCTCGACTCGGGCCGCCATCTGGCTCTGAACCATGCCCGCCGCCGCGGCGGCGGCGGCCTGGCCAATCTGGATCATCTTGCCGGCGAGCGCGCCCAGCGCCGCGGCGCCGCCCACTGTGGCGATGGTTCCCATGTTGCGTGCGACCAGGTCGAGAGCCTTGGCCACGGCGCTGGAAGACCCGCTGACTTCGGCCGACTTGCCGACGAACTCCTGGAACGACGTCCGCAGGTTGGTCATCGCCTGGCCGATGGTCATGTCCATCGATCCGAAGGCAGTGTCGACGGCCGCCGCCTGGCTCTGCAGCGCGCCGATTACTTGCTGAGCGGTGAGCTCGCCGGCCTTGCCCATCTCCCGCAGCTGGCCGATCGGCACGCCCAGCCCGGCCGCGATGGCCTGTGCCAGCGCCGGTGCTTGCTCGAGTACGGAGTTGAGCTCCTCGCCACGGAGGGTTCCGGAGGCGAATGCCTGCCCGAGCTGCACGAGCGCGGCCTGCGCGCCGGCGGCCGAGGTGCCGGAGATGACCATGGTCTTGCTGATCGTCTCTACGACACGCGCGAGGTCCTGGCCACTGAGTTCCAGCGCCTCCTGGTTCATCGCGATCCGCTGATACAGCTCGGCAGTGGCGTCGAGCGGCTGCCGGGTGGCCTGCGAGATCCTGAGCACGTCGGCCTGCGCCGCGGCGAATCCGGCGGCCGAGTCGGTGACCAGGCGAAGCCGATTCCCGATGTTGGTCCAGCTGTCGGCGAGCTGCGCGAGCTGGCCGACGCCGAACGCTGACGCGGCCACCGCGGCGTAGCGGCTGATCGCCTGCGCGCTGGCTTCGAGCGCGCCGGCATGCGTGCGCGCCGCCGCGGTCTGGTCAGCCCACGAGCGCGATGCGGTGGCGCCGCCGTCCTTCACGGACTTGAAGTACTGCGCGCCCATGCGCGAGGCGCGGTCCATCTCGCGCTGATACTTCGTCGTGTCCGCGGACACGCTGACAATGAGCTCGCGCAGGCTCGTGGCCACTCACCGCTCCAAGAAAATGGGCGCCGAAGCGCCCGTGCTATCCACCCATGAACCGATCGAGGACCGAATCCGGATCGTCGTCGACCGACTCACCCCACCGCGGCATGAAGTCCGCGATCTTTCCGCCGCCCGAGGCCGCCGCCACCTGCGCGGCGTGGAAGTCCTCCCGCTCGAGGCCGATCGGCGACTCGCGGTTGCGGGCCATCCACAGCAGCAGCTCGCCGGCGTCCATCTCCTCGCGCAGCTCACGGAGCGTTCGCCCCATCCGGAGCGCGAGGTCACACAGGAATCGGAGGTCCGGCTCCTCCGTCAGGCGTTTCCCGCCGCGGCCACCGGATCCACCGGAACGGACTCACCGGTGTCGGGGTCCTTTTCCGTGAGCGTGACGCCCGAGAGTTGGAACGCCTTGTCGACCAGGCGGCCGTGCACGTCCGAGAAGCTGGCGGCGACGTCGGCGACGTCGTCATCGGACAGCGCGCGTCGGCCGTCCTCGTCGAACAGCGTGCGCACCAGCACCAGGGCGGTGGCCGGGATCACGTTGACCGGCAGCTCGGAGGGCTCGCCTGGCTCGATTCCTGCCGCGGCGCGAGCGCGGGAGATGGCCGCCCGGTAGTCGATCCAGTCGCCGGCGGTGAGCTGGCGGATGACCAGCTTCGCGTTGTCCCACTCGGGGACGGTGACCCGCTCGTGCTTGAAGGGCGCGAGCGGGGCCGTGGCCAGGGCCCGGAGGCCCGTCTTCTGCTTTGCCATGCCGAGCCCCGACTCAGGTGGTCGGCGGGACGTAGGCCACGCGCACGATCGGCGAGACGATCGCTACCGTGAAGGTGGCGTTCCACTTGCCGTTGACGCTCGCCTCCTCTGAGGTCTGGGTCACCACGCCCACGAAGCGGGCCTCGCGGTTGCGGCTGTCGATCACCCGGAAGACGTAGCGGTCGCCGGTCTCCTCGGCCTCGCGCAGGGTGTCCTGGGCGGTGTCGCCGTCGTAGTAGTTGCCCGAGAAGGTGACGGTGCCGTTGTCCTTGAGGCCGAAGTCCTTCTCGACCACCTCGGAGCAGAAGGTCGAGATGTCGGTCTCGCTCCGCTGGCCGCCGGCGCGGTTGTAGGAGTTGAGGGTGCAGCCGAGGGTGATGTAGTCGGCGGCCAGGAGGGGCGGGGTCGGCAGCTCGTCCGCCGGGTCGGCGGAGATCATGAGCTGCGTGCCCTGCGCGCGGGTGAACTTGGAAGCCATGTTGCGTACCTCTTCAGTCAGGGGTGGTGGTGGTAACCGCGACTTCCCACGACACGCGGTGCAGCTTCGTGTCGGGTTCGTACGCGCTGGGGAGCCTTCGAATCGAGTCGAGGGCGAAGTCGATGTCCTGTTCTGCCAGGGCGTGGAATACCTGCCAAGCGAGCGCCGTCGCGGCGCCGCGGCTGTCGGCCCAGCAGTCGATCTGGACGCTGCCCTCGTCGCTGCCGTCCGGGCCGCAGAACGTGACGCCGAGCTCGCCGCCCATGTGGAAGTGCGTGATGTAGGGGCGCGCCACGGTCGACGGCGCCACGCCGCCGTACACGCGCCCGCCGGCCAGCGTCGCCAGCCGGGTCTGGATCTTGGTCTCGATCATCTGCGGCCGATCGCCTCATCGATGGCGGACGCCAGGCGATCGCGCACGGCGTCGCCGATGTCCTGCTCGTTCGCGTCCCACGTCGGGCGGATCCACGGGCGCGCCGGCTCCCGGCTGGTGCCGAGCTCGGAGAAGCGCCAGTAGTAGGCCGGCCCGGCCTTTTCGTATGCCTGGCCCACGCGCTTCTTCGCGCGGTTGGCCCTGGTGTTCGCGTACACGCCGCGGTCCGGCCTGACGCGGACGCCCGCGGTGTGCGTGCCCGGCTCGTTCCGCTTCTTAGAGGCCGCGATGATGTTGTCGCGCAGGTCGCCCTCGTCGACGGGCGCCGCGTCCCGGATGGCGTCGCGGCCTACGCGCGCGCCGGCCATCGTCGCCTGCCTCAGCACGCGCTTCTGGGCGCCGCGCTTCAGGCGTGCGAAGTCCTCCGCGAGAAGCCCGAGGCCGCGGATGTCGACGGAGATGCTCATGGGTCAGCCGGGGTTGAGGCCGGCCACGGCGACGATCGCCGTCTCGCTGCCGTCGTTCGACGTGCCGGCCGACTTGATGTCGAAGACCTGGCCGCGGTGCACGATGCGCCAGGCCGGGTTGATCTCGCGCGGACGGATGTCGAAGCGCACCTGCTCGCGGTAGGACTCCGCGCCGGAGGCCACCGCCTCGGCGGTCGCGCTGAGCGCGTTCGTCTTCTGCGCCCAGACGTAGCCGTCGCCGCCGATCTCGGACACCGGCACCCAGTCCGTGCCGACCTCTTCGCCGAAGTCATTCGTTACGGTGACCTCGCGCTGGAACTGGATCCGGTGGCGCAGGTCGCCAGCGTTCAGGGCCACGGATCAGACCCCCAGGCCCACGCGGTGGGGCCAGAGCATCGTGCGCGGCCCCTCCGGGATCTCGGTGGCGATCGTCCCGGTGATGACCGCCTCGCGGTTCCGGTACAGGTGGCCGGCGATCAGCAGCACCGCGTCATGGATGGCCGCGTTCACCACCATCCCGAGCGCCGTCTCGCGGGCGCGCGTGACGGTCTTGCGCCAGTTGGAGCCTGCCGCGTCGAGCGCGATGCAGCGCGCATGTCCGGTCAGCGCACGGGCGGCCTCGCGGGCGCCGGCGTAGGCCAGCTCGGCGTCGGCCACCTCCACCGGCAGGGCCGCGACTGCGTCGTCGAGGGCCTGCTGCGTCGGGAACACGCGGCGGTTGAGGAAGTCCTCCGCCGCCTGCTCCGCAGCGTCGGCGTAGATCGTCAGCAGCGCGTCGTCCTCGGGCTCGGCCCGGCAGTGGTTACGCACCTCCTCGATGGTCACCAGCTTCACAGGTAGGCCTCCGCGTCGTCGCCCATCCACTCGCGCAGCTTCCGGCCGCGGCGGTCACGCACCCAGGCGGGGCCCGCGCGGTGGCCGATCCCGATCCCCGGCATGCCGTCCAGTCCCTTCATACCGATCACCGTCTCCTGCTCGTGCAGCCCGTCCGGGCCTACCTGTTCCCAGAACAGCCGGTCCACGTGGTAGATCCCCGCCGCCATCGCGCCGCGCGCCGCGGCCTCGAGCATCGGCAGCCCGTCCGCGCGCATCGCCGTGTTGCACAGCGCCGCGCAGCTGTTCCGGATCCGGCGCCACGCCCGCAGCTTCACGTTGTAGTAGTTGAGCCAGACGCCGCCGGTCGCCCGGTGCGCCTGGAGCTTCTCGAGGCAGACCTCGATGTGGTTCGGCCGGTAGTAGTCGTCGTCTTCCATCACCAGGACCACGTCGCCGCGCACGCGCGGGATGGCGGCCAGCAGGTTCATGGCCAGCGATGCGCCGCCGGTCTCCCGCCGCGCGCGCCGCAAGTGCTCCTGCCCCATCGTCAGCGGCGCCGGTTGGTGGCCGTCGTCGGCGACGATCCACTGGTCCGGCTGCACCGTCTGCCGCGCCATCCAGCGCTCCGCCAGCGGCCAGGCCGCGGGGCGGTCCGCCGTCGGCGTGATGACCGTGATCATCGGTAGTGCTCCCGCACCCAGCGCGCGCGGGCCGTCCACGGCGGGTGCCCGGCGGTGGTGAACACCAGGCGCGCGCCCCGGCTCATGCGCGAGCTCGGCACCCACAGGTCGTTCTGGAACACCACGCCGTCCATCTCGGTCCAGACGGCCTCGCCAGCGCCGAGCCGGTGCGAGATCCACGCCTGGTCGCTGCCGCGGTAGCCGCGCGCTTGCGTGGCCCGCGGCGACTCGACCGGGTCGAAGTCCGCCCAGACCTCTGGCCGCGCGCCGGCGTCCATCATCATCAGGGCCCCGTTGTACGGCCACTCGTTGTGCGGCGACTTCCAGAACACCGCCGGCTCAGGCCGGTCGAAGATCGGCGAGAGGTCGCCGGTGACCACGACGTCGAGGTCCATCATCACGAACCGCTTCCCGACCAGCGCCTCGATCGCCGGATCGAACAGCTTCAGCCGCAGGTAGCACCCGGGCCGGCCGCCTCCGGTCGGGTTCGGGACGGCGCGGTGGTCATCCCACAGCGGCACCGCCTCGAGCCCATCCTCAAGGCCGGCCGCATCATCCGTGATGCAGATGAACCGGTGCGGCTTCGAGTAATGCCTCCGGACCATGCGCCGGAGCGTGTTCACGTGCTCCGACGTGAAGGTCGCGCGGTAGCCGGGCGTCCTCCATTTGAACGTCACGATCGAGAGCATCGGCCCCTGTCTTCGCGACGCCCAGCGCCGCCTCGAGTGTCTGCCGCGGGAACAGCCCGAGGGCCGTCTCCCGCGTCGCGTTGATGACCTCGACGCCGCGCAGCCGCGGCATCACCGCCGCGAAGTGCGCCGGCCAGCTGGCCACGCCGTCCGCGTTCCCGAGCGTTCCCGGGTGATCGTCGTGCCAGTGGCGCCGGCCGCCGGTGTGCTGGCAGTCGTAGCCGAGCAGGACGATCCTGTCCGCGCGCCAGTACGCCGCCTGCGCAAGTGCCGCGGCGCCGCTGTTCGTCTTCTCGTGCCCGAGCCACGCCAGCTCCCGGTGCGCACCCCGGACGCTCTGCGGCGTCACCAGTGCGCCCTGGAACAGCTCCCGCGCCTCGCGCCCGTACTTCTTCCACCAGTCCACGTCCAGCGCGTAGAGCACATCGGCCCAGGGGCACATCCGGAACGTGGTGTTGGTGACGATTACTCCTCGGCCTGCGCCTTCTTCGCGCCACGACCGGACGGCTTCGCAGTCTTCTTGGGTGAGGCTGGGGCCGCTCGCGATGCAGACGACTTCTCGCCAGCGGCGGTGGAAGGGTGCGCCGGGGTCGGCCCGTCATCCAGCACTCGCACGAGGCCCGCGGCCTCCAGCTGCTCGGCATGCTTGTCCGACACCTGGAAGCGGTCGCCGCGACGGCGCATGCCGCCGTGGTCGAACCCGCTCTTCGCTTCGACTTGCTTCATCGTTCGTCCTCAAGGCGGGGCGGCCGGAGCCGCCCCGCCAGTCAGGGCCTCGGCTTAGCTGGAGGCGATGGGGTTGATGCCCGAGAAGTCGCCCTTCACGAACGCCTCGGGGCGGTACACGGTCAGCGCCAGGCGCTCCTCCATGAGGATCTTGACCATGTTCTTCACGAAGTCGCGGTCGTCCTGCGTGGCGACGTAGACCTGGACGTCCTCGCGGTCGTGGATCTCCGCCGCGATGCCGCCGCCGAAGGCGCCCGTGAGGAACTCACCGGCGTCCATGGCCTGCGTCGGGACCACGTTGCGGCCCCACAGGCCCGGCAGGTTCTGGCCGCGCGGGTTCGCGAACAGGTAGGCGTTGTCGTCGGTCTTGGTCAGCTCGATGGCCGCCCAGTCGATCGGGCTGATCACGATGCCGTCCGCCCACGCCTCGGCCAGCTCCACCTGCAGCAGCGCCAGGCGCAGACGGTCGATGCGGGTCTCGGCCTGCACCACGACGCCCGGGTTGGCGTAGGCGGTCGCCTGGGTGTACAGGCCGTCGATGTTCAGGCCGACGCCCGAGCCCTTCAGCAGCTGGGCCTCTTCCTTGAGCTTCAGGCCGTAGCGCAGGCGGCCGTCGATGTAGCCGCGCAGGGCGGGCACGTCGGACAGGACCTGGCGCGAGGCGTGGATCCAGTGGGCGATGGTCGCCACCGGGGCGGAGTCGGCCTCGAACACCAGGTTCGATTCCGGCTTCAGGCCAGACGGGTTCTCGGCCACCGGGCCGGCGTTGTTGGTGAAGCCGGTCTCGCGCACGAACTCGACCGAGTTGCTGGCGGTCGAGACGGAGCTCAGCAGGTCACGGATGGTCAGGCGCTGCAGGCCCGGAGCCTTGATGCCGGTCACGCGGTCCGGAACGATGAGGTCGCCGGCCGACGCGCCGTCGCTGGTCACGACCGCCTTGACCTCGACGCCGAACTTGCCCGACGGCCGCTGCGCCCAGGCGAGGAAGTCCTCGTTCTCGATCACCTGCTCGCCCATCGACTTCGGGCCGGAGTAGCGGCCGCCGCCCTGCTCGAGCTTGGCGACCAGCTGCTCGGCCGACTGCAGGCGTGCCTGGAGCGCGCCCTGCTCGGTCAGGAGCTTGTCGACGTTGGCTCGGGTTTCTTCGGAGAGCTTGGCGTGCGCCTTGATCTCCTTCTCGGCCAGTTCGGCCTGCGCCTTGACCTGGTCGGAGATCTTCTTCAGCTCGGCGCTGATGGCTTCGGGAAGCGCGGCGGCCACGGTGGCCATTGCGATGCCTTCCGGGCCGATGGCCATGAAGCTCGTGCCGGCGACCGCGTCCATGGCGAACAGGGCCGCGACGGCGAAGGTGACCACCCACAGGGCGATCTTGTGCGTTGCGTGCATGGTGTTACCTCTCAGTTGGTGAGTTGGAAAGCCCGGAGGCCGGCAACGATTGCCGCCTCGTCGTGTGCGGCCGCGTGGCCGCGTCCGGTGGGATCGCCCTCACCGTTGCCAGCGGGATCGCCCGCGCTGGACTTGAACTCGCTGATCAGCTTCATGGCCTCGGCCTTCGACATGCCGGAGGCGCGGAGCGCGCTCTCGAGGCGGCGGACCGCGGCGGCCGAAGCCTTGGCGTCGCCCTTCTTGATGGCCTCGCCGTCGAGCAGCGCGTCTGCGAAGCCCTGCTCCACCGCGGCGCTGCCGCCGATCCAGGACTCGCGGTCCATGAGCTTGGCCATCTCCTCGACGGGGTCGCCGGTGCGCGCCGCGTAGACGTCGGCCATCGCCGCGTCGAAGGGCTCGATCTGGGTGGCGACGTCGCGGAGCTCGTGGCGGTTGCCCGCCACCAGCAGCCAGCAGTTGTGGATCATCAGGAAGCCGGGCCGCGCGATCTGCACCGTGTCGCCGCCCATGGCGATGATCGATGCCGCCGATGCGGCCAGGCCCATCACCTTGATCGTCACCTCGCCCGGGTGCTCGCGCAGCATCGAGTACATCGCGATACCCTCGAACATGTCGCCGCCGGGCGAATTGATCGCCACGGTCACCGGACCCTTGCCCAGGGCGCGCAGCGCGCCGGCCATGCGCTTCGACGTGAAGCCGCCGCCGGTCCACCAGTCCTCGCCGATGACGTCGTAGATCCCGATCGTGCGCTCGTCGGCGTCCTGCTCCTCCGCGGCACGGATGCTCGCGTCCCAGCGGTTCAGAGCCATGGGCGAGACATAGCTGCGCACGTCGATCTGCGGCCGCCCCATGGGGACGCCCGGCAAGGCACGGATGGTCATGGGTCAGTCCTTCTTCGGTTCGTCTTCGAAGCCGAGGAACGCGCGGAACGCGGCCCGGGCCTGGTTGGCATCGGTGGCCTGGCCCACGCTGTCGAGCGTGGTCATGGCCGACTGCACGGTGAGCACCGCGGCGTTGCCGCCCATCGGCTCACGGTCTTCCAGCGCGCGGACTTCGTCGCGGGTCAGGACGCCGTTGTTCACCATGGCGGTGTAGAACGCGGCCCGGCCGGCGCTGTCGGCGCGCAGCAGGCCCTCGACGCTGAACTTCGGGTAGAAGCGGAGGCGGTCGCCCGACGGGATCAGGTCCTTCCGGATGGCCTGCTCGATTCGCTTCAGCCACGGCGCCAGGGTGAAGGTCAGGAAGCCGATCATCTGCTGCTCGATCCCCGTGCCCCAGCTGGTCGACTTCTCCGTGTGGCCCACCATCCACGGCGGGACGCGGAACCAGCGGCAGATCTCCTCCACGCTGAAGCCGCGCGACTCCAGGAGCTGCGAATCCGACGGCTTGATGCCGATGGTGCCGACGTCCGTGCCACCCTCGAGCAGCGGCGTCTCTCCGCGCTCCACGGCGCCCAGGACGTTGTCCTTGAACTCCTTGCGCTGGTCCGGCTTCAGGAAGGAGGCGATCTTGTAGTAGACCGTCTGCAGCATGCCGTTCGAGAACGTGCGCGCCGCGGCCTGGTCCGCCGCCATCGCGCCGCCGATCACGTTGGCGCCGTAGCTGATCACCGAGACGCCGTTCTTCCCGTCGACGGTGAAGCCAGGGATCTCCCAGATCCGGTTGCGCGGGATCACCCGCTGGCGCCCGCCCTCTTCGGTGTCGCGCCATTCCTTGTTGCCGTTGCGGTCCCGGCTGCTGCTCAGCTTGTCCGGGTTGAGGAAGGACAGGCCCACGACGCGGCCGTCGATAATCAGCCTCTCGGCCCGGCCGGCGCCGCGCAGCAGCATGGAGGCGACCATCGCCTCCCAGAAGATCGAGGCCGTGGTGTCGGCGTTGGGCTGGTCGTGGATCAGGAAGTGGATCGGGTGCAGCGGCGCCGGGCGCTTACCGGCGCTGGTGTTCTCGTAGATCGACAGCGGCAGGGTGGCGATGGTCTCTGAGATCAGGCGCACGCAGGCCCAGACCGCAGACACCTGCAGCGCGGAGTGGGCGGTGACGCGCACGCCGGCCGGGCCCGAGCCGGCGCCGACAACGCCGCGCCAGTCCTGCTCGTCCGTCAGGTCCATCGGGAGGCCGAGCCAGTCCCGCACGGCGGCGGCGATCCGGCTCGGCTTCTTCTGCATCTTCATCCGCGCGCCTTCGCCGGGTTGCTCAGCCAGTCATCCATTCCGCCGTCCTCTGGTTCCGCCGTCATGGAGATCCCCACCGCCATCAGCAGCGCCGTCATGTCGTCGATCTTCTCGGCCGACCGGCGCTTGTCCGGGGCCATGCTCAAGTTCACGTCGCGCCGCGCGACCAGGTTCGAAGCGCACCAGGTGAGGACCGGGTCCCCGCCGTGCGCCAGCTTCCTGCCGATGTAGGCCCGTTCGAGCTCGGTCATCGCCGGGTGGTAGCTCTTCGTGCCCTGAACGAACTCGACCATGGGCACCTCCGCCTCGATCAGCCGGCCAACCATCTCGGTCGCGTTCCAGCGGTCGAAGGCGACGGCCTGCAGGTTGAAGCGCTCCCGGATCTCGAGCACCGCGGCCTCGATCGCCGCGTAGTCGGTGACCTCGCCATCGGTCTGCTCGAGCAGACCGGCGGCGACCCAGCCCGCGTACGGGACCGTGCCGCGCTCCGTGCGCTGCTTCACCGCCTCCGATGGCACCCAGCGCCGGCCCCACGTCAGCAGCCTGTCCTCCACGCGCCAGACCAGCCGCAGCGACGTGAGGTCGCTGGTGCTGGCCAAGTCGAGCCCGGCCCAGCACGGCACGTCCCGGAGCGCCTCCAGGTCCACCGGACCGGAGCAGGCGCTCCACTTCGGCAGGTGGATCCAGCTGTTCGCCGACGCCGCCGGGCGGTTGGCCCGCTTGATCTCGAACTCCGCCAGCTTCGACGGCATCCGCTTCGCCTCGACGGCCTCCTTCCGGATGGCCGCCATGAGGTGCGGGTTCACGTCGATCAGCGGGTTGGCCTTGATCCACTTCGACTCGTCGAAGGTGTCGTCGGCCTTGCGCCCGGTGGTCTTGTCCTCGTCGTCCAGCGCGTAGAACACGACCAGGAAGTGATCGGCCTCGTGGCCGAACACCCCGCCCAGCAGCTGCTTCGAAAACTGCCGCAGCTCCGCCCACGGGCCCGGGTTCGTGTAGCCCTCGGTCGTGGTGTAGAGCCACAGCGGATTGGCGCGCGCGCCGGCCGCCGACGTCAGGACGTTCAGCAGGTCCGGCGTCTTGTGCGCGTGGATCTCGTCAAGGCCCACGTGCGACGGGTTCAGACCATCCTGCGTGCTCGCCTTCGCGTGGATCGGCTTGAAGCTCGCGCCGGTCTCGAAGCGGCTGATCGACTTCGCCCAGGTCTCCAGCCCGTAGGCTTCGCGCAGATCCGGGGTCTTCTCGACCATCCGCTTCGCGACGTTGAAGATGATCGACGCCTGCGGGAACGTGGTGGCCGCCGAGATGACCTGGGCGCCCTCCTCGTTCTCGCAGCACTGGCAGTACAGCAGGATGCCGGCCGCCAGCGTCGACTTCGCGTTCTTGCGCGCCACAGCGAACAGCGCGGAGGTGAAGCGGCGCGTGCCGTCCGGCTTCCGGAACCCGAAGAGCTGGACCACGAAGAACACGTGCGACGGGTGCAGCCGAATCTCCGGCGTCTGCCACTTCCCCTCAACGTGCGGCAGCAGCTCGAGCCAGGCGCAGGCGTGGTTCGCATGCGCCGGCGAGAACGTGAAGGGCGCGCCCTTCGCCTTCGCCCGGTTCAGGTCCTCGAGGAACCGCCTGGCCGCCTGCTTCAGCAGCCACCCGAACTTCTTCCCTCCCTTGTCCGCGACCGCTTCGCGCGCGTAGGCCTCGGCCACCGCCACGTAATCGCCGGCCGCCGGCGGCGGCGACGTGCGCGGCGGGGCCTTCCGGGGCGCCGCCTTCTTGGCGGGAACCTTCCGGGCCTTCTTCGCCGCCTTCTTCGCCGGCGCCTTCTTGGCCGCCCGCTTCGCTACCTTCTTCGCGGCGGCACGCTTCGCCGGCTTAGCCGGGCTTCCCGAGCGCACCGAACTTGTTCCCGGTCTTCTTGCCGTCGCCGCCCTGCGCCACCTTGCGGCGGCTGGCCGGCGTCATGCCGAACTCGGAGAGCAGCGCTTTCAGCGCCGTGTCCTCCGCGGCGGTGATGTCCATGCCCGCCTTCTGCTT
>JACYYJ010116167.1_pt1 | contig 13970 bp, 14 predicted proteins | sample 8236861 | NCBI WGS metagenome assembly JACYYJ01 (sample SAMN14103086, study PRJNA606662) | landfill metagenome | isolation source: landfill solid waste | place: India:New Delhi, Okhla landfill site | collected 2017-11-05
AAAGGATTGATTACTATGGGAAAAAAAGTAACCGAAATAACAGAAGAACTCGTAAAGCCTATCGTAAATGAGATGAATTTGGAGCTTGTTGATATCGAATTTGTAAAAGAGGGTAAAAACTGGTTCCTGCGCGTTTATGTAGATAAAGACGGTGGTATTGATATTGAAGAATGTGGTATCGTCAGTGAGCAATTGAGTGAAAAATTAGATGAAGTAGAACCCATTACAGATCCATATTATTTAGAGGTTTCTTCTCCAGGAGTAGAGCGACCGTTAAAAAACGAAGAAGCATTCGCAAAGAGCATCGGGAAGAATGTCTATGTTAAGCTCTATCAACCTATAGATGGTCTAAAGGAGTTCGAAGGCATCCTAACATCATTCGAAAATGGAGTTGCAGAATTAGAAGTAACAATCAAAACGAGGAAAAAGGTTGTTCCAATTCCTTACAATCAAATCGCAAAGGCAAGACTAGCTGTTAGTTTTTAAATGAAAATTATCGATGGAGGGTTCATAACATGAACTTTCCTACGTTCCAAAGGAGGATTTACGTTGAAAAGCGAGCTCTTTGATGCTATTCAATATTTAGAGAAGGAAAAAGGTATTGATAAGGATGTGTTAATTGACGCATTAGAAGCGGCATTAATATCTGCATATAAGAAGAATTTTAAGTCAAAAACAAATGTACGTGTCGAACTGAATGAAGAAAAAGGTACGATGCAAGTGCTGGCTCGTAAAAAAATAGTAGACGAAGTAGAAGATTCTCAGCAAGAAATTTCTATTGAGGAAGCTACTAAAATCGATCCGAATTATGAAGTAGGAGATATAGTAGAAATGGAAGTAACTCCTAAAGATTTTGGTAGAATTGCTGCTCAGGCTGCTAAACAAGTTGTTACACAAAGAGTTCGAGAAGCAGAACGCGGTGTTATTTTTAATGATTTTATTGACCGTGTAGAAGACGTAATGACAGGCATAATCCAAAGAAAAGATAATCGTTACATTTATGTTGATTTAGGGAAAGCGGAAGGTCGTCTTCCTTTAAATGAGCTAATGCCTAATGAAAATTACGAAGTTCATGAACGAATTAAAGTAATACTAACAAAAGTGGAAAGCACCAATAAGGGTCCACATATCTATGTTTCTCGCACTCATCCGAACCTTTTAAAACGTTTATTTGAGATGGAAGTACCTGAAATTTATGATGGAGTAGTAGAAATTAAATCGGTTGCTCGAGAAGCTGGTGATCGTTCCAAAATTTCTGTATATGCAGAAGACCCTGAAATTGATCCAGTTGGCTCTTGTGTAGGGCAGCGTGGGCAGAGAGTACAAGCAATTGTCAATGAACTGAATGGCGAAAAAATTGATATCGTGGAATGGTCTGAAGATCCAGTCGTGTATATTTCGAATGCACTAAGTCCGGCAAAAGTAATCACTGTACTTGTGGACGAGGAAGAAAAAGCTACTACTGTAGTAGTTCCAGACTATCAATTGTCCCTTGCAATCGGTAAGAAAGGTCAAAACGCAAGATTGGCTGCTAAATTAACTGGTTGGAAAATAGACATTAAGAGCGAATCAGATGCAATTGCCGATGGAACCATTGAAGAAAACAACCTAGATTTGGATGATTCTTATTCTGATTTGGACGAAATACCTGAATAAGGAGGTTCATTTCGATGGCAAAGAAAATACCATTACGTAAATGTGTTGTAACGAACGAAATGAAGCCTAAAAAGGAACTAATTCGTGTAGTTCGTAATAAAGAGGGAGAAGTTTTTGTTGACGTTACAGGTAAGAAAAATGGTAGAGGAGCTTACGTATCAAAAGATGCAGACGTAATTAAAAAAGCAGCTGCCAAGGATATCTTATCACACCATTTGAATACAAAAGTAGAACAGTCAGTATACGATGATTTACTGAAACACGTTGAAGGTGTTAAAGGTGAATAAATCATATTTAAACATGATCGGGTTAGCCTTCCGTGCTGGAAAATGTACTGTTGGAGAGGAATCTATAGTTAAAGACATTCAAAAGAAAAAAATAAAACTTTTACTACTAGCAAGTGATATTTCTGAAAACACAAAGAAAAAGTTAACTGATAAATGTCATTATTATAATATTCCTTACGTTTATGCCGAAAGTAGAGAAATTCTATCCCATGCAATAGGTAAAACGGGAAGAGTGGCTATTGGCATAACAGATATTGGATTTGCAAAAAAAATTACCTCGATACTCGATCAAAATAACCGGGGGTGAACGTATGACTAAAATGCGAATTTATGAATACGCAAAAGAACGAAATTTAAAAAGCAAAGATGTTATTACAAAATTAGAGGAATTAAACATTGAGGTCTCAAACCATATGTCAACCATTACAAGCGAAACAATTAATCTACTCGATAAAGAGTATGGAAATAAACAACAGCAAGAAACAAATCCTAAGGAAAAATCTGTAACTGAAAAGAACGATCGTCCGAAAAAGCCTGAGCAAAAAACTGCTCAACAGCAAGGTTCCAAGGATGCTAAACAAGGAAAAAATAGCCAAAATAACAAACAACCTAAACAAGAAACTTCAAAACCACAAGCAAATGATTCAAAAAAGAATAATAAAAAGAAAAAACAAAAGAAAAATAAGCATATGAATACAAACAACAATGACAAACAACAACCACAACAAAAGAATACGGAAACACCGAACAAAATTACCTTCAGTGGAGGATTAACTGTAGGTGAATTAGCAAGTGAGTTGGGTAAAGAGCCTTCTGAAATCATTAAGAAATTAATGTTCTTGGGAGTAATGGCAACAATTAACCAAGAGCTTGATAAGGATACGATTGAATTAATTTGTGATGATTATGGAATTGAAGTAGAAGAAACAGTGGAAGTAGATGAAATTGCAATCGAAAACTTTGACTTTGAAGACGATCCGGATTCTTTGGTAGAACGCCCGGCAGTTGTGACAATTATGGGACACGTTGACCATGGTAAAACAACTTTACTTGATTCCATTCGTAATACCAAAGTAACGGAAGGTGAAGCTGGAGGTATTACACAGCATATTGGTGCATACCAGATTGTAAAAGATGGTAAGAAAATAACGTTTTTAGATACGCCTGGTCACGCAGCTTTCACTAGCATGCGCTCAAGAGGTGCACAAGTTACAGATATCGCGATTTTAGTAGTTGCTGCAGATGATGGTGTAATGCCACAAACTGTAGAAGCTATTAATCATGCGAAAGCTGCAGAAGTACCAATTATTATTGCAGTAAACAAAATCGATAAAGAAGGCGCGAACCCAGACCGTGTGATGCAAGAATTAACAGAGTACGAATTAATTCCTGAAGATTGGGGTGGCGATACCATTTTCGTTCCAATCTCCGCCTTACAAGGTGAAGGGATTGAAGATTTACTTGAGATGATCAACCTAGTTGCTGAGGTAGAAGAACTAAAAGCAAACCCAGATCGCCTTGCAACTGGAACTGTTATTGAAGCACAGTTAGATAAAGGAAGAGGTCCTGTCGCTACACTATTGGTACAAAACGGAACGCTAAAAGTTGGAGATCCAATTGTAGTTGGCGCAACCTTTGGTCGTGTACGTGCAATGGTTAACGATTTAGGTAGAAGAATTAAAGAAGCAGGACCATCGATGCCGATTGAGATTACAGGCCTAAATGAAGTTCCTCAAGCAGGTGACCGTTTCATTGCCTTTGACGATGAAAAGAAAGCTCGTCAAGTAGGGGAAGCTCGTCAACAGAAGCATATTGAAGAACAACGAAATGATACGGTTCGTGTAAACCTTGATGATCTCTTTGAACAAATCAAACAAGGTGAAATGAAAGATATAAATATTATTATTAAAGCGGATGTACAAGGATCTGTAGAAGCATTGGCAGGTTCTCTTCAAAAGATTGAAGTAGAAGGCGTAAAAGTAAAAATCATTCATACAGGTGTAGGTGCGATTACAGAATCAGATATTATTCTAGCGTCTGCATCCAATGCAATTGTCATTGGCTTTAACGTAAGACCTGATGCAGGGGCTAAGAAAACAGCAGAAACAGAAAATGTAGACATTCGATTGCATCGTGTCATTTACAAGGCTATTGATGAAATTGAAAGTGCAATGAAAGGGTTACTTGATCCAGAATTTGAAGAAAAAGTGACTGGTCAAGTAGAAGTTCGTGAAATCTTTAAGGTATCGAAAGTTGGAACAATAGCAGGCTGTTTTGTTACAGACGGTAAAGTTACCCGTGATGCTGGTATTCGCTTGATTCGCAATGGCGTCGTTATTTATGAAGGAGAACTTGATTCCTTAAAACGTTTCAAGGACGATGTGAAAGAAGTAGCTCAAGGCTATGAATGTGGTATAACCATCAAAAATTATAACGATATTAAAGAAGGCGACGTTATTGAAGCCTATGTAATGGAGGAAATCGAACGGAAATGATAGGCTATCTCGAGGTGGATTGTCATATTTATGATACACATTCATTAAAGGATAAAAGATCCGTCTTAAAAAGAGTAATGAACCGCCTGAGTAAGCAATTCAATATATCCATTTCTGAATTAGACCATCAAGACCTTTGGCAACGAGCGACCTTAGGGATTGCACACGTATCGTCCTCAAAGGTTCAAGCCGAAAAGGTTTTACAAGAAGTGTTGAAGCAATTCGATTCCTTTACNNAGAACTAGAAGTTGCGAATAAACATTTCGAATGGTTTTAAAAGGTCGATGTGTAAGTAAATTTGAAGTTTGTTATTCACAGATGTTTAGCTTAAGCGTTAAATACGAGAAGTAAGGAGCGCTTAAGCTTTCCTTAGTGAGGTGAGAGTATGAGTGAATTACGTTCTAATCGTGTTGCTGAGCAAATGAAAAAAGAGCTTGGCGATATTATTGGAAAAAAACTAAAAGATCCACGAATCGGTTTTGTAACAGTTACAGATGTTCGAGTTACTGGAGACCTGCAGCAAGCAAAGGTCTTTATATCCGTTTTAGGTGATGAGGATAAGAAAAAAGATACTCTAATTGGCTTAGCAAAGGCGAAAGGATTTATTCGGTCAGAAATTGGGAGACGAATTCGCCTTAGAAAAACGCCAGAAATCACTTTTGAATTGGATGAAGTACTTGAATATGGTAATAAAATTGAAACGTTATTACGGGAATTAAACGAAGACACGAGAGACCAGTAATGAAAAAAAGGGTAGACCACATGTGTCTACCCTTAACTTTCTTTTAAAATGTATTTTTCGATAAATAGGAGGGATGAACTTGGATGGTATCCTTCCATTATGGAAGCCAAAGGGTATGACATCACACGATTGTGTTTATGCAATTCGAAGGCTATTGAAAATGAAAAAAGTTGGACATACTGGAACTTTAGACCCTGCTGTTGAAGGGGTTTTGCCAATTTGCTTAGGTCAAGCAACAAAAATCTCAAGCATTATTATGGAATCCCAGAAGGTGTATGAGGCAGAGGTGACACTCGGTGTTTCGACTGAAACCGAAGACCAAGAAGGCGCAGTTGTAGAAGTAAAGAAACTAACGGAGCCATTGACGATGGCTGAAGTAGAGCGTGCATTGCAGGGATTCATAGGGGAAATGGAGCAAATTCCACCTATGTATTCAGCTGTTAAAGTAAAAGGAAAGAAATTATATGAGTATGCTCGTTCTGGTGAAGAAGTAGAGCGACCAGTAAGAAAAGTACACATTCACTCCATAACTTTGCTGTCTGAGGTGAAGACATTAGAGGAGGGAACTGCCACATTTCGGATTCGGGTTGCTTGTTCGAAAGGAACGTACATTCGCACACTGTGTGTAGACATTGGAAAAGAACTAGGATTCCCAGCGCATATGTCTGAATTAGTTCGTATAGAATCAGGCACATTCCAACAGGAAGATGCTGTCACTTTTGAGGAAATACAGGAAGCGGTAGAAAAAGGAACCGTGGAACGAATGGTGAAAAATCTCGATCAAGCTCTTACAAAGTATGATCAAATTGTCGTGTCAAAAGAGGATGAACTACGAATCAGGAATGGTCAAGTACTTCCATTACCAAAAGAAGAATGTAAAACCAATCCATTTCGAATGAAAACTAGTGACGGAAAGCTCTTAGCACTTTATCAAATACATCCAACAAAACCTCATGTAATGAAACCATTTAAGATGTTTGTTGTGAAATAAGAAGAAGGTGAAAACGATGAAAACCATTTATATAGAGCATCCACATAATTTGAAAAAAGCGGATATAAAAGAAACAGCCCTTGCAATAGGATATTTCGATGGAATCCATAAAGGTCATCAAGAAGTAATCTTAACAGCGAAAAATGCTGCAGATGAAAAGGGATTTCAAAGTGGAGTTATGACTTTTCATCCTCATCCTTCCGTTGTGTTAAATAAGAAGATTCAACATGTCCAATATATAACTCCTCTTGAGGATAAACTTGAACAGCTAGAAAAATTAGGCATCGATTGTGTGTATGTCGTCAAATTTACGGAGTCCTTTTCTAATTTAGAGCCAGAAGAGTTTGTCCAGCAATTTTTAATTGATCTAAATGTAAAACATGTAGTCGCTGGCTTTGACTTTTCTTACGGGAGAAGGGGGAGCGGGAATATGGATTCTATGGTTGAACATGCTCGCGGCTTATTTACAATTACAACCGTAGAAAAAATAGAGAAAGATGGGGAAAAAGTGTCATCTACTCGTATTCGTAAAGAGCTTCAAAATGGTAATGTAGGCGAGGTTCAACGACTATTAGGAAGACCTTATCATGTAAAAGGTAAAGTCATTACTGGATATCAACGTGGTCGTACAATCGGTTTTCCAACGGCAAATATTGCAGTAAAGGAGGAATACTTAGTTCCACAAATTGGTGTTTATGCTGTAAGAGTGACGATACAAGACAAACAATATTATGGTATGGCAAGCATTGGCTACAATCCAACCTTTGAAAATGAACATAAAAAACCTTCTGTAGAAGTGAATATTTTTGACTTTAATGGAAATATTTATGATGAAGAAATAAAATTAGAATTATATGATTACCTGAGTGAAGAGAAGAAATTCTCTGGAATTGAGGAAATAAAAGAGGCATTAAGGCAGGATGAGGAAAATATTAGGTCTTATTTTTCTACTACAATCATATAATATCTCTTGCTTTTTTGCTTGAAAAGTTGTAATCTAGTATCCGTACGTAATTAAACCATCGCTTGGCTTCTCGAATCACCGACGTTTAGCTAGGGGATTGGGGATCAATAATAGGAGGTGAAAAGGATGGCAATCACAAAAGAACGTAAAAATGAAATCATTAACGAATTCAAAACACACGAGAATGATACTGGTTCTCCAGAAGTTCAAATCGCTGTCCTAACGGAAGAGATTCAAAACTTGAACGACCATTTACGTGTTCATAAAAAGGACCACCATTCACGTCGCGGTCTTTTAAAAATGGTAGGTAAGCGTCGTAATCTATTGAACTATTTACGTAATAAAGATGTTACTCGTTACCGTGAATTAATTCAAAAACTAGGTTTACGTCGTTAAGTAGTAAGCGGGAGATTCTCCCGCTTTTTCTATAGATTCGTTCGTATTACTTATATTTGGTTTTATACGATTTATACATATATTTTATCTTGTTTGAGGAAATCTAAAAATACTTACATTTACTAAACGTAAATATTGTTTGAGAGGAGTTAATTGATATATGTCCGAAAAGAAAACATTTTCGATAGATTTAGCAGGCAGAACGTTGACCGTTGAAATCGGTGAATTAGCAAAACAAGCTAATGGCGCCTGTTTAATCCGTTACGGAGAGACAGCTGTATTAAGTACAGCTACTGCTTCTAAAGAAGCCAAAAATTTAGGATTCTTTCCATTAACTGTGAATTATGAAGAACGACTTTATGCTGTAGGTAAAATTCCAGGAGGATTTATTAAGAGAGAAGGCCGTCCTAGTGAAAAAGCAATCTTAACTTCTCGCTTAATCGACCGCCCAATCCGTCCTCTTTTCCCAGATGGATTCCGGAATGAAGTACAGGTAATAAGTACTGTAATGAGTGTGGATCAAGACTGTTCCACAGAAGTTGCTGCTATGATAGGTTCTTCTATTGCATTGTCTGTATCCGATATTCCATTTAATGGACCAATCGCAGGTGTTATTGTTGGTCGAATCGATAATGAATTCATCATTAATCCCACTGTAGAGCAACTAGAACGTAGTGATATTCATCTATCTGTAGCAGGGACGAAAGATGCTGTAAACATGGTAGAAGCAGGTGCGGATGAAGTGCCTGAGGAAGTAATGCTTGAAGCTATTATGTTCGGGCATGAAGAAATTAAGCGTCTTGTAGCATTCCAAGAAGAAATTGCACAAGAAGTAGGCAAAGAGAAATTTGAAGTAACCTTATTTGAAATCGATGAAACTCTTCGCGAAGAAGTAAAAGAGAAGGCTCTTAATAAACTGTTATCAGCAATTCAAGTTCAAGGGAAACACGCTCGTGATGAAGCAATCTCTGCTGCAAAGGATGAAGTGTTAACAGCATATGCGGAACAAGAAGTGGAAGAAGAAACAATTGGTCAAGTAAAAGAAATATTGGACAAGCTTGTTAAGGAAGAAGTTCGTCGCCTTATTACAAAAGAAAAAATAAGACCAGATGGACGTAAACCTGATGAAATAAGACCGTTATCTTCAAGGGTAGGTATTTTGCCAAGAGCTCATGGGTCTGGTCTTTTTACAAGAGGACAAACGCAAGCACTAAGTGTATGTACGCTAGGCGCCCTTGGGGATGTTCAAATTTTAGATGGTCTAGATTTAGAAGAATCAAAACGATTTATGCATCATTATAATTTTCCATCCTTTAGTGTTGGGGAAACAGGCCCAATCCGTGGACCTGGTCGTCGTGAAATCGGTCATGGTGCACTAGGTGAACGTGCTTTAGAACCAATTATTCCTGATGAGAAAGCATTTCCATATACGATTCGTGTCGTATCTGAGGTGCTAGAATCAAATGGTTCAACATCTCAAGCTAGTATATGTGCGAGTACGATGGCAATGATGGATGCTGGTGTGCCAATTAAAGCACCTGTTGCTGGTATTGCTATGGGGCTTGTGAAATCTGGTGAAGACTACACGATTTTGACAGATATTCAAGGAATGGAAGACTTCCTTGGAGATATGGACTTTAAAGTTGCAGGAACTAGTGAAGGGGTTACAGCTCTTCAAATGGACATTAAAATTGAAGGTCTTTCTAGAGAAATTTTAGAGGAAGCTTTAACCCAAGCGAAAAAAGGAAGAATGCATATTTTAGGTCATATGTTAGAAACGATTAACACACCGAGATTAGAGCTTTCCCAACATGCTCCTAAGATCTTAACAATGTCTATTAAGCCTGAGAAAATTCGTGATGTAATCGGTCCAAGTGGAAAACAAATTAATAAGATTATTGAAGAAACAGGCGTAAAAATTGATATTGAGCAAGATGGTAGTGTGTTTATTTCTTCCGTTGATATGAAAATGAATGAAAAGGCGAAAGAAATTATTGAAGATATCGTTCGTGAAGTAGAAGTTGGAAAAATTTACTTAGGAAAAGTAAAACGTGTCGAAAAGTTTGGAGCCTTTGTTGAAATATTTAAAGGCAAAGAAGGACTTGTACACATTTCCCAATTAGATGAAAAACATGTGAAAAATACATCTGATGTTGTAGCTGTAGGCGATGAGATATTAGTTAAAGTAAAAGAGATTGACAATCAAGGACGTGTAAATCTTTCAAGAAAAGATGCAATGAAAGATCAAGAAGCAGCAAAAGAAACAAATTAAACAGAAAAGAAGCTGGAATTCCAGTTTCTTTTTTCACAATTGCATAAAAGGATTGAGACTAAGGTTTGTAAAACACCTTAGTTTTTTTAATGGCTGAATTTAAGTGGAGAAATGTTCTAAGTTGTACAACCCCTTCATATTTTTAAGGGAAGGGGGAATGATTATGAAACGGCATCATTTACTACAATTATTTTTATTTACGACAATTGTCTTTTTAAGCTATACCTTTTTACAAAATACATATACAAAAGTGGATATAGATGTTATGAAAAATATTGAAGTTACAAAAATAGATAAATCCGATTCCCTATATCAAGAAATTGTAAAAAAGGCGAAAGAATATGAAACGAAGCCTCAAAATGCAACAATTGATAAAGTGTGGAAAAAGATGCCAGGATTAAGCGGTTTACAAGTAAATATTGAAAAATCCTATCTTAATATGAAAAAGAAAAATAAATTTGATGAGAAGTTGATTGTTTATAACAATATAAAACCAGAAATATCCTTGAAGGATTTACCAGCTTCCCCAATTTTTAGAGGACATCCCGATAAGAATATGGTAACATTTTTAATTAACGTATCTTGGGGAGAAGAACACATTCCTGATATGTTAAAAACGTTAAAGAAGCATAAAGTGAAAGCAACATTCTTCATCGATGGTGCCTGGGCTGAGAAAAATGTAGAGCTGGTTAAAATGATTAAAGAAGAAGGACATGAAATTGGTAGTCATGGATATAATCATCCGAATATGAGTAGGTTATCTAATGAGGAAATTCGCAATCAACTTACGAAAACAAATAATATACTAAAATCGATCGTTGATGAAAAACCAATGTATTTTGCACCACCTGCCGGTAACTATACAGATTCAGTAGTGAAAGTGGCAGATGAATTAGAGATGGAAACAATCCTTTGGACAGTGGATACCATTGACTGGCAAAACCCAACAAAACAAGCCCTTTTAAATCGAGTATTAACAAAAGTGGAGCCTGGTACGATGATTTTAATGCACCCGAAAGAAGTAACGAAAGATGCCCTGGATGAATTAATTTTGAAAATTAAGGATAAAAACTATAAAATTGGTACTGTTGGTAAATTATTAGATGAAGAAAGATAAAAAGTAATCGGAAAAGGAAAAGTACTAGGAGGATTTATATTGGTGAAAAAATACACATGTCAAAATGGTTTAACAATCGTATTAGAGCACATTCCAACTGTAAGGTCAGTCTCCTTAGGTGTTTGGGTGCTAGCTGGGTCTAGAAATGAAGATGAAAAAAATAATGGAATTTCACATTTTATTGAACATATGTTTTTCAAAGGTACTAAAAATAGAACTGCCAAAGAAATAGCGGAAGCTTTTGATGCTGTAGGTGGACAAGTTAATGCCTTTACCTCAAAGGAATATACATGCTATTACGCTAAGGTTTTAGATTCACATGCAGATTATGCTTTAGATATATTATCGGATATGTTTTTTCATTCTAAGTTTGATCCAGAAGAAATGGAAAGAGAGAAAAAAGTAGTTCTCGAAGAAATAAAAATGTATGAAGATACACCTGATGATATTGTCCACGATCTACTATCACAAGCAAGTTACGGCGGTCACCCATTAGGTTTTCCGATTTTAGGTACAGAAGAAACGCTACACTCCTTCAAGCCTGACGATATCCACCAATACATGGAGGAAAATTACACACCTGAAAATGTTGTTATTTCAGTAGCCGGGAACGTTGACGAAAGTTTCTTTAAAAAAGTGGAAGAGCATTTTGGAACCTTTACGAGAAAAGGACAAAGGAATGCTATTGTGGAGCCATCCTTCTTGACAGAACAAATCTCGAGAAGAAAAGAGACTGAACAGGCTCATCTTTGTTTAGGATACAAAGGTCTTCAAGTAGGGCATGAAGATATTTATAGTTTAGTTGTTGTAAACAATGTACTCGGTGGTAGTATGAGCTCAAGACTATTTCAAGAAGTACGTGAAGCTCGTGGATTAGCATATTCTGTATTCTCCTACCATAGCTCCTTTTTAGACAATGGTTTGTTAACCATTTACGGAGGAACTGGTAGTGACCAATTAGAAATATTACAACAAACCGTTGAGGAGACCATCCAAGAACTCGTTTCATCAGGTTTAACAGATAAAGAATTAAACAATAGTAAGGAACAATTAAAAGGGAATTTAATGCTAGGCTTGGAAAGCACAAATAGTCGAATGAGTCGAAATGGGAAAAATGAATTATTATTAAAACGGCACCGATCTCTAGATGAAATTATTCAAGAAATCGATCGCGTAAGTCATGATTCGGTCCATAAAATCATTCAAGACATCTTTAATAAACCGTATTCTAGCGCATTAATTTCGCCGAAGTAAAATAACTTGTATCCCTCTTGCATAGAATGATGTAGGAGGGATTTTTAGGATGCGATTCAAAGAGCTTAGTGGAAAAGAAATGATCGATGTAGAGCGTGGGGCAAGACTTGGTGTTTTAGGCCAAACGGATTTGGAAATTGACTCGAAAACGGGACGGATAAATTCCATTATCGTACCGAGCTACAAATGGTTTGGGGTAAAAAAAGGGGAAAGTGAAGTGAAGATCAGTTGGAATGAGATTGAAAAAATTGGGGATGATATGGTCATCATCAAGCCAAGAAATGATATGTAAACAACAACACCACGACACCTGCATGATACGGAAAGCTTTATTCTGTATCGTGCAGGTGTTTTTTATTGGTTTGGAAACCACATCTAATCGAACGGCAAGGTAATCTCTAGCTCCCGCAAAAATTCAGCCATTGCTTCCCTTACATTAGAAGGGAATAAACAAGATGCTACTACTTCTTACTTAACAATAAACAAGCACAAGCTCTATTAATTATGCACATAGTTGTTATATCTTCATAAGATAAATCGAAAACAATTTGGGCTCATATTATTTTTGAAGTTGTATTTCGTTTATGAAGTTACCTAAAAAGAGGTGAATTTGATGTTAACGAATTATCAAATAGGAGTCATTGGCGGTGACGCTCGTCAGCTTGAGATTATAAAAAAACTATGTGACGCAGATGCTAATTTATTTCTAGTCGGATTTGATGAACTAGACGAGGATATTCCAGGTTCAACGAAAACAGATATGGAGCGGATTTCTCAAAATCAATTAGATGCCCTTATTCTACCTGTAGCAGGAACGGACCATGAGGGTTATTTAGACTCTCACTTTTCCGATTACTCCCCGCAGCTCACAAAAGAATGGGCGAGCAAACTAAAGGAGGATTGTTTTGTGTTCTCCGGCATTACGAACAGTTATTTAACTTCGCTATGTGAGGATGCCAATGTTCAATTAATTCCTTTGTTCAATCGTGACGATGTAGCCATTTATAATTCTATTCCTACTGTAGAAGGTGCAATTATGATGGCAATCCAATATACAGATTTTACGATTCATAGTTCCAATGTCGTTGTAATTGGTTTTGGTCGGGTAGGTAAGACATTAGCAAGTGCATTTAAAGCGTTAGGTGCAAAAGTCAAAGTAGGTGCTCGAAACAAAGCCGATCTAGCCCGAATTTATGAAATGGGCTTTCATCCTTTTCACGTGGATGATTTAAGCACGGAAGTATCCGATTGTAATATATTGTTAAATACAATTCCTGCACAAATTGTAAATGTAAAGGTTCTCCAAAATATGTCTACAGAATCGTTAATTATTGATTTGGCATCAAAACCAGGAGGTACGGACTTTCGTTATGCGAAAAAACGGGGGATAAAAGCAATTTTAGCACCAAGCCTACCTGGTATGGTAGCGCCAAAAACAGCAGGTAATATATTGGCTGCTGTTATAAAACAAATTTTATTGGAAGAAAAGGGAGAGAGGAGTATATAATATGGATTTAAAAGGTAAGCGAATAGGCTTCGGTATCACTGGATCCCATTGTACGTATGAAGAGGTGTTCCCACAAATAAATAGTTTAATGGAAGCTGGTGCAGAGGTAGTACCAGTTATTTCAAAGACGGTACAATTTACGGATACAAAGTTTGGGAAAGCGGTCGACCACGTTGCCAAAATCGAGGAGTTGACTGGACAGAAAGTAATTGCATCTATTCCGGAAGCAGAACCATTAGGCCCAAAAAACCCACTAGATTGTATGGTTATCGCTCCCCTAACAGGTATT
>JACYYJ010135521.1_pt3 | contig 13949 bp, 13 predicted proteins | sample 8236861 | NCBI WGS metagenome assembly JACYYJ01 (sample SAMN14103086, study PRJNA606662) | landfill metagenome | isolation source: landfill solid waste | place: India:New Delhi, Okhla landfill site | collected 2017-11-05
CCGAACGGTTCCGGCTCGGTGCGCGGATCGGCGATCTCGACCGAGAAGGTCACAGCGACACGACCGGAGTGCCGTGCCGGGGACAGGTGTCCACGGACGCCCGTACACCGCCGTCCACCAGGACGTCCACCAGCACCGGCGAACGCTGGGTCAGCAACGTGACCGCGAGGCCGCCCTTCGTGGGCCTGGCGTAGACGTTGCGGGTGTCGAGGTGCCACCTCCCGCACTCGCCGAACGCCCCGAGGTAGCCGAGGAGCGGATCGTGGAGCACCCCGTACGGCCCGGCGTCCAACTCGGACAGTGTGCGACGCGGGAGCCGGTCGAGCCTGCGGGCGAGCGACTCGGGTAGCGCGGCCGACAACCGCGCCAACTCCTTGTCCCCGCCCACCGCCAGCACCGGGGCGCCCCGATGCAGTGCGTTGGTCACCTCCACCAGCACGGCGGAGTCCGGGTCGCCGAGGAAGTCGGGATCCACCACGCAACCGCGCAGGCCGCGCGGCAGATCGGCCGGAGGCGCGCAGGCGTGGCCGTCGACGACCACCACCAACGTGCCGGCCCGCGGCCCTCGCGCCCTGGGCAGCACGCGACCCAGCCCTCGGACCGGGTCGAACCGCGTCGAACCACCGCTCAACGGCACCAGGTCGACCACCGTGCGGCGGAGCGTCTCCGGGTCGGTGGCACCGTCGAGCGACCCGGTGCGACCGGGCACGAGAGTGGGGTCCGTACGGCCGTCGAGCGCCCAGCGTTCCCGGTAGAACGGCACGGTGTCGAAGGCCGACCGCACGACCCGGCGGTACGCCCGGCGCCACCGCACTGCGGCACTGCGAGACAACATGGCGACGGAGTGTGCCACCGCATTGGCCGATATCCAGGTTCCGGCGAGAGAAATGCGCCGAATAGCTCACCTGAGCAGAGAACGGTCGTGGGCCGAACGGCGCAACTTCCGCCGAATCCCTAGTCAGCTGCCGGGGGGCACAGCTTATAAACAGCCATCCTCGGCAACGGCCGCGGCGCTCACCCTCGCACCGCACGAACCAGGTGGAGTCCTTTGTGCTTCGTCGAACTACGAACACGTCCGGCCACTCCCAGTCGGCCCGACCAGGGCAGATGTCCGCATCCGGACACCCGGACGACACCGGTCTCACCGTCGTTGTCCCGTGTTACAACGAGGTGGACAACCTCGAACACTCCTATGCCGAAATCGTTTCCGAGCTCGGGGAATTCGACCTCGAACTACTCTACGTCGACGACGGAAGCACCGACGGCAGCCTCGACGTGATTCGCCGGCTCGCCGACTCGGACAACCGCGTGCAGTACATTTCCTTCACGCGAAACTTCGGTTTTGAAGCGGCGTTTTCCGCCGGTTACCGGTACGCCGGAAAGCCGTGGATCCTGCACGTCGACGCCGATCAGCAGTTCCCCGCGGCCGAGGCCCACAAGCTCATCGCCGCCGCCAAGGCGGGCTACGACGCCGTGTTCGGCGTCCGGACCAACCGGCAGGACCCCGTGCTGCGTCGCTGGGGCACGGCCGCCTTCCACTTCATCGGCCGCAAGCTGCTGCGGATCGAGCTCCCGCCGGGCGCGACGGCGTTCCGGCTCGTGCGGACCGAGCTGGCCCGCCGCATCGTGGACCTCGAACTGGGCACCCCGTACTTCCTCGCGACCGTTCCCCGGCTGACCAGCCGCTACACGACCGTGCCGGTCGCCCACCGAGCCCGGACCCGCGGGAAGTCGAAGGTGGGCATGAGCTTCCTGTCGTCACACGCCGTCGAGCTGTTCGTGGGGTTCAGCCGTCGGCTGAGTACCGCGGCGTCGGTGGCGTGCCTGCTGGCGGGTGGCGCCGGGCTGGTGACCGCCCTCGCCGGTGCCACCGGTCTCGTCAGCGGCAGCGCGCTGACCGTCACCGCCCTGCTGCTGCTCACCGCGTCGCTCACGGCGACGGCCCTGGTGGTGCGGTCACTCGTCGTCGTCGGAGCCGGGCAACCACGGCCCCGTCAGTTCTACGTGCGGGAGGCGAGCATCCCCGTGTCCGCCGCCGACCGCCTCCTCGATCCCTCCTCCAGCTTGGAATCCGCATGAGACGAACACTCGTCGTGCTCGGCGGCGCCGACGGCTCCCTCGGCGTCTACCTCCGCGCACGCGAACTCGGCTACCACACGATCTGCGTCGACGTCAGACCCAACGCCCCCGGCGCCGCGGTGGCCGACGAGTACCTGCAGCTGTCGGTCCGTGCCCCCGAACGGATCGACGCCGCCCTCGGTGAGCGCACCGACATCGTGGGCGTGCTCTGCCCGGCGAGCGACGTCGGGTTGCCGACCCAGGCGTGGCTGGAACGGCGGTGGAACCTGCCGTCGCCGTTGCCGGAGGCCGCCGTCGCCGCGTCGGTCGACAAACCCGTCTTCCGCGCCGTGTGCGAGCGGGCGGGCGTGCCGACCTACCGCAGCGCCACGGCCTCCTCGATCCCCGAGCTGCTGGACGCGGCACGGCACATGCGCTTCCCCGCGCTCGTGAAACCGGTGGACTCCTCCGGCAGCCGCGGGGTCGTCTCGTGCGCCAACCCGGGCAAGCTCGCCTCGGCCGTGGCGGAGTCGCTGGAGTTCTCGTTCTCCGGCCGCGTCGTCGTGGAGGAGCACCTCGACGGCAGGCACCTCACGATCGAGGCACTCGTCGTGGACGGCGAGATCGCCTTCCACGCGGTCACGGCACGCACCATCACCCCGCCCCCGCTGTTCGTCACGACGGCCCACGAGATGCCGGTCGACCTGCCCGGCAAGGCCGCCGACGCGCTGCCCGGCATGCTCGCCGCCGTCGCGGCGGAGCTGCGCTACCGCAACGGCCCGCTCACGTTCGACGCCGTGCTCCAGCGGGACGACGAGCTGTACCTCATCGAGGTCGGCGCGCGCATGGGCGGCAACGGCATCGCCGAGGTGGTGCGGCACTGCCACGGCGTGGACCTCATGGCCGCCACCATGTCGCTGGCCGTGGGCGAGGTTCCCGTCCTCGACCCGCACCCTCCCGTGCCCGCACTCGTGCACATCCTCGCCTCCGACCGTGCGGGGCTGCTCGCCGAGATCGACGGACTCGCCGAGGTCCGCGCGATGCCCGAGGTGAAGGACCTGCACCTGTTCGTGACGGAGGGCTCGTTCGTCCGCCCGTACGAGCAGGCCGGGTACAAACTCGGCTACGTCGTTCTCTCGGCGGAGTCGACGAGTGCACTGTGGTCGGTCGAGAACGCCGTGCGCGGCACGCTCAAGTTCCGGCTCGACACCGGGAACGCGAGCCCCGCGGCGAACGACGTGGCGGTACCCAAGCCTTGACCGACTCCATGGCGACGCCGCTGCGCCCGCTGATGATGCTGCGACTGCTCGCGGGCCGCGGCGTCTTCCGTCTCGGCACGCAGGCGATGGCCGTGGCGCTGCTGACCGCGTGGGGCACGGCCACCTACGGCGACTACGCCAACGCCTGGGGCACGTGCTCGTGGCTGCTGTTCCTGCCGACGGCGGCGGAGAAGGCCGCTCTCAAGATCCTGCCGAGGACACGGCTCACCACGGCGGCGGTGGCGGGGCTGACGCTGCGGATCGCGGCGGCCCCCGTGGTGGTCCTGGCCGCCGCGCTGGTGACCGCGCTGGTGGTGCTGCCCGCCTCGTCGCTGGTGACGCTGTACCTGCTCGCCGGGATGTGGTCGGCGAGCACCGGGCTGCTGATGACCGTCGCCGGTCTGCACCGGCTGCGCGGGCGTCCCGCACTCGACGCGACCGCCTTCACCGTCGTGGCCGCGAGCGTCGCGGCCACGACCACGCTCACCCTGGTCGTCGGCCTGTCGCCCACCACACACCTGCTCGTCCTGGTCAGCGCGGTGGCAGTGGTGATCGCCGGGTCGCTGGCGGTGTTGCCGACGGAGTGGCTGCGCGCGCCGCTGCCCCGGCGGCGACGGCTGACGCACGCGTTCGCCCGCAGCACGGTCCTGCTCGGGGTCACCGAGCTGCTGGACGCCATCACGATGTCGTCGCTGTTCATCGTGTTCGCCGTGAGCGGGCGCATCGTGGACAGCGGACCCTTCCACCTCATGCTGCTCGCCGCGGGCGTGTTGTGCTCGATCGCGCTGTACCAGCTGAAGCTCAAGCAGCCCGTGACGTCGATGAGCCTGCGCGGCACGCAGGGCGCCACGGGCCGCCGACGCGCGGCCCGTCTGCTGCGCACCACCGAGCTCGCCGGCATCGCCTTCGGACTCGTGCTCGGCGCGGCGCTGCTCGTGCCGGCCACGCGGCACGCGGTGCTCGCCGGCGCGGAAGTGCCCCCGAGCGCGGTCGGGTACGCCGTCCTCGCCGTGCTCGTGGTGGTGGAGATCGCCGCGTCGCTCGCCCTCATCTACGGCGGTTACCTCGTGGAGAACACCGACAGCCGGGTGCTGTCGCTGACCGCGTCGGCCGCCGCACTGCGGCTCGTGGCCACCGTGGCGTGCGCGTGCGCGCTGGTGCCCTCGCTGGGCGCCGTCGGCGGGTTCAGCGCCCTCGTGCTCGGCCTCACCGCCGAGGCCGCGGCACTGCGCCGCCTGCTGCGCCGCGCCCACCCCGACACCCCGCCGGAGCTTTCCCGCCCCACCCGAGCTTCGGGATCGATCCCCGGAAACCAGTAACGAGACGAGTTGGAGCTGCCCATGTACGTCCTCGGCATCAGCAGGGTGCACGATTCCGCCGCGGCCCTCGTTCGTGATGGCGAGATCATCGCCTTCGCCGAGGAGGAACGGTTCACCCGGGTGAAGCACGACGGCCGCCTGCCCGCGAAGGCGATCGAGTACTGCCTGAGCGAGGCGGGCATCACCCTCGGGGACGTCGACCACGTGGCCTACTACTGGACCCGGTGGGCCGAACCGATCCACGCGGCGAAGGTGTTCGCCCGCTACTTCCCGAAGACCCTCGCGGTGTTCCGCAACGAGAACGGCGACGACGGCGGCAGGGCGGCGGGTCTGCTCGACACGTTCCGGACCGGCGGCGGCAAGGGCGTCGACGACTACCACGTCGGCGGCGCGGTGCTGGCCCACATGAAGCGCTCGTTCACGCTCGAACGCGACGTGAAGGAAGCCCTCGGGTACACGGGTCCGACGCGGTTCACGGTCCACCTCGTCGACCACCACCGAGCCCATGCGGGCAGCGCCTACTACATCTGCCCGTGGGACGAGGCCGCCGTCCTCACCCTCGACGGCATCGGCAGCGACGGCACGAGCACGCTGCTCGCCCATGGCCGCGGCAACCGGATCCACGACCTGCGGCGCATCAAGTTCCCCCACTCCCTCGGCGCGATGTACGCGGCCGTGACCGGCTACCTCGGCTTCTACCCGACGCGCGACGAGGGCAAGGTCATGGGACTCGCGCCGTTCGGCGAGGACACCTACGTGGAGGCGTTCCGCGACCTCGTGCACCTCGACCCCGACGGCGGGTTCGAACTGAACCTCAGCTGGTTCCGCCACCACACCACCGGCAAGCACCAGCTGTCGAAGAAGTTCACCGACACGTTCGGACCTCCGCGTCCGCGCACGCGCGTGACGGCCGAGAACCCGGTGCCGCAGCACTACCGGGACATCGCCTACGCCCTTCAGGTGACGCTGGAGGAGGCGGGCCTGCACCTGGCGCGCTGGCTGCAGCGCCAGACGGGCTCCAGGCGGCTCGCGATGGCGGGTGGCGTGGCGCTGAACAGCGTGATGAACGGGCGCATCCTGCTGGAGACCCCGTTCGAGGAGTTCTTCGCCCAACCGGCCGCCGCCGACGACGGCTGCGCGCTCGGTGCCGCGCTGGAGGTGAGCGTCGGCAAGCACAGCCTTCCCCGCCCCCGCACCGGGTTCACCTACACGGGCCCGGAGTTCACGGAGGCCGAGATGGAAGTCGCACTGCAGGACGCGGGGGTGGAGTACCGGCGGGTCGACGACATCGCGAAGCACACGGCCGGGAAGATCGCCGACGGCCTCATCGTCGGCTGGGTGCAGGGCCGCATGGAGTGCGGCCCGCGCGCGCTGGGCAACCGCTCGCTGCTGGCCGACCCGCGCGACCCCGAGTCGAAGACCCGCATGAACGAGAAGGTGAAGCACCGCGAGGCCTTCCGGCCGTTCGCCCCGTCGTGCCTCGTCGAGCGCGCGGGCGAGTACTTCGCCGGCGACTACCCCTCCCCGGTGATGCTGCTGGTCTTCGACGTCCTCGAACACCAGCGCGAGCGCGTCCCCGCCATCACCCACGTCGACGGCACCGCCCGCGTGCAGACCGTCAGCGAGGACGACAACGCCCTGTACTACCGCCTCATCAAGCACTTCGAGGAGCTCACGGGAGTGCCCATGGTGGTGAACACGTCGTTCAACGACAACGACGAGCCGATCGTGGCGACCCCCGAGGACGCCATCCGGTGTTTTCTCAAGACCGACGTCGACGCGTTGGCGCTCGGTCCGTTCTGGACCCAGAAGCCGCACCTGGAGGCCGAGCAGGCATGACGACCACAGAGCGCACTCCGCGGCCCACCCCGCGCGCGACCTCGGGCCCCCGCGACGCGGTGATCCGCGCGCTCCACCGGCAGCGGCGCTGGTTGTGGCTGGTCTTCGCCGTCCCCGCCGCCGTGCTCGCGCTGCTCATCATGGTGGTCCTCCCGCCGGACCAGACGCTGGACAACGTCGGCGAGTGGCTGTTCAAGGTCAGCCCGTTCCTCTGCGCGGTGCCCACCGTGGCCCTGTTCCCGAGGGTCAAGGCGGCGCCCGCGCTGATCGCGCTGGCCGTCATCGCCTACATGAGCTACATCGACACCGAGATGGTGCTGCGTATCCAGGAGTTCGGGCGCACCGTCGACACCGATCCCGGCGCGTTCGAGCCGGTGTACCAGTTCGAGCTGTTCATCGTCACGTTCATCGTGCTGTTCGCGCTGCTCGCCTTCCGCCTCGGCGGGGCGCGGACGGCGACCGTGCTGAAGACGGGCATCGCGAGCATCCTGCTCGTCATCGCCGGGGTGAACGACCTGACGTTCTGGGCCCTCAACGAGGTCTGGTCCGCGGGCAGCCGACCGGACGAGCTCGCCTGGGCGTCGCACATCGTCGTCTTCGTGGGCGGACCGCCGAGCGTCGCCACCGCGGTGGTGTTCATGCTCGTCCACGTGGCGCTCGCCGCCGCGGTCCTCCTGCTGCCCCTGGGCCGCTGGGTCGACAGCGCGCTGGGAGTGGCTCCGCGACATCGGCCGCAGGATCGGCCACACTGAGTTCACCTACCGAAAATCCCGTTTCGACCTGGCGCATCGAGGTCTGTCGGAGCGGGGTCGGTGCATAGACACGCCGCCGACCGGGAACACACGAATGGCGGAACCCCGTGGCTTGCCCGCCCGCCCCAAACATGATCAACTTTGAAGTCGACTCCGGGGCGGGGGAAAGTCGTTTCCGGAGGCGTCAAGTAAGGGTGGATGAAGGGTGGTAGCACCGCAATGACCGCAACACTCGATCCCGACGTCGAGTACGTCGTACTGTGCGGCTCTCGACACGAGCGGATCGGATACGCGCCGAAGGCGGAGATCCACACCGACTCCACGCCGCTGCATCTGGCGTTCTCGTGCTACCTCTTCGATCAGGAGGGCAACTTCCTGGTCACCTGGCGCGCCAAGCACAAGCAGACCTTCCCCGGTGTGCGCACCAACTCGTGCTGCGGCCACCCCGGCCCCGACGAGATCATCCCCGAGGCGATCGAGCGGCGCTTCACCGACGAACTCGGCATCGCCGTCGACCGCATCGAGCTCGTGCTGCCCGAGTTCCGCTACGAGGCCACCATGGACGGCGTGCGCGAGAACGAGGTGTGCCCCGTCTACCGCGCCACGGTCGCGCAGCGACCGGAGCCCGCGCCGAACCCGGACGAGGTCCACGACACGGTCTGGATTCCCTGGTCCGACTTCGTCGCTGAGGTGGAGGCCGACAGCACCAGCGTGTCGCCGTGGTGCGCCCTGCAGGTCGAGCAGCTCAAGGCGCTCGGGCCCGACCCGCTCGCCTGGCCAGTGGCCGACGACGACCGCCTGCCCGACGCCGCGCGGGAGCCCCTCGAAAGCCATCGCTGAACTGGCTCGTCGCCGCCAAAGCGGGGGCCCACGCACGGCCACCGACTGCATACGCCATGATCACCCCTCGACAAGGCACTAACGGGTGACTGGTGGCAGGTGCGCCGAATATGGCACTGTGCGCCCGGTCTCGGTGAAGAAGTCCGCATGCGCGGGTGCCCGGCAGCGGTTCAACAGGTCGTCGTGGAGCGTCGTGAACAACGAAGACAAGCCAACGCAGGACAAGCCAAGCCAGGGACACCACAAGTCGATCCGTAAGCGGCTCACAGGCACCGTGCTGGTGCCGAGTATCGCGCTGCTGCTGCTGTGGATCGGTATGTCCACGTACTTCGTCATCGACGCGTTCTACCTGCGCGCCGTGGCGTCGAGTGTGCAGCAGGTGTCCATCCCGGCCGTGACCTCGCTCAGTGCGATGCAGCAGGAGCGGCAGATGTCGCTGGTCTACCTCGAGAAGCCCGAGACCGGCCTGGTCGAGCTCCAGCAACAACAGCAGAGGATCGACGACTCGCTCGGCGTCCTGCGCCAGGCGATGGGCGACATGGGCGATCTGCCCGACGAGATCTCCGGCCGCATGCGGGACCTGGAGGCCAGCCTCGAACAGCTGCCCGACATGCGCTCTCAGATCAACCTGCGCAGCATCGGCTCCGACGAGGTCAACAAGTACTACAACGAGCTCATCGACACCGCCACCGGCCTGTTCGACGCGCAGGCGCGGTTCGTGCCCGACGTCGAGGCCTCGCAGAACGGTCTGATGGCGACCGGGCTCTTCCGGGTCTCCGACGAGATGTCGCGTGCGGCGTCGCTGGCGTCGAGCGCGTTCGCCAACGGCCACCTGACCCAGTCGCAGCACCGGTCGTTCTCCGAGCTGGTCGGCTCCTACCGGGCGTCGCTCGGGGAACACGCCCCGAACGTGCTGCCCGACGTCCGCGTGTCCTACGACAAGCTGGTCAAGAGCGACAACTGGCGCAACCTGCAGCGCATCGAGAACGAGCTCATCGCGCACGGCCCCGGCCCGCTGGACGTGAACGGCTTCTCGCTCTCGGGCACCGAGCTGCGCGAGCTCACCAGCACGATCTCCAACGACCTCGCGTCGCTCACCATCACCCAGGCCGACCAGACGTCGGCGAAGGCCCTGGAAGACTCGGGCCAGAACCTCACGAACGTGCTGCTCGGTAGTGCGCTCACCCTCATCGCCGCCATCGCGTCGATCGTGGTCGCCGTCCGTGTGTCCCGCACGCTGGTCGACCGCACCCTGATGACCCGCCTCGAACGGCTGCGCAACGACTCGCTGGAACTCGCGAGCACCCGTCTGCCGAACATCGTGCAGCGGCTGAAGGACGGCGAGTCCGTCGACGTGAACGCCGAGATGCCCCGCCTCGACCACGGTCGGGACGAGATCGGCCAGGTGGCCGAAGCCTTCAACATCGCGCAGCTGACGGCCGTCAACGCGGCGGTCAGCGAGGCGAAGGCCCGCAGCGGTGTGAACAACGTGTTCCTCGGTATCGCCCACCGCAACCAGGGCCTCGTGCACCGACAGCTCCAGATCCTCGACCGCATGGAGAGCCGCGAGGAGAACCCGTCGCAGCTGAAGAGCCTCTTCCAGCTCGACAACCTCGCGACCCGAGCCCGCCGCACCACGGAGAACCTCATCATCCTCGGTGGCAAGCAGCCCGGACGTCGTTGGCGCAAACCGGTCATGCTGATGGACGTCCTGCGCGCCGCGATCTCCGAGACCGAGCACTTCTCGCGGGTGGAGGTCGAACCGATCCCCGAGGTGGCCCTCATGGGCTCCGCCGTCGCCGACGCCATCCACCTCGTCGCCGAGCTGGTGGACAACGCGACGACGTTCTCGCCCCCGGGATCGCCCGTCTACATGACCGGCACGAAGGTGGCGCGCGGTGTGGTCGTGGACATCGCCGACCAGGGCCTCGGGATGAAGGACGACGTCCGCGAGTGGGCCAACGGGATGATGTCGGAGCCGCCCGAGTTCGACGCCATGGCCATGAAGGCCGACGCGAGCCTGGGTCTGTTCGTGGTCGCGCGACTGGCGCACCGACTCGGTGCGCAGGTCACCTTCGACTCCTCCCGCTACGGCGGCACCCGGGCCACGGTGCTGCTGCCCACGGACGTGCTGGCGAGCGACGAGCAGACCGCCGACATCGACTCGGGCTTCCACGCCACGTCGGCGCAGGCCCCCGAGATCGAGGTGCACAGCCCCGCGGTGACCTCGCCCGCCCGGCCGAGCCAGCAGCGCACGGCGCACATGGCACCCCCGACCGCCGCACCGGCGCAGCAGCCGTCGCCCACCCCGCGGACCGAACAGCCGGTCTCCCACAACGGCCAGGTACCGGCTCCGGCACCCCGGTCAGCGCCGACCGAGGCGGCCCCGGCGAGGAAACCCGACACGCACACGTCGGCCTCGCCTCAGAACACCCCCGGACACGACGCGGGGAACACCGACTCCGCTGCACCCGGGAACGGCTTGCCGCAACGCAAGCGGCAGCGCGCACCGCTGCCGCAGCGGCGACCGCAAGAGAACCTTGTGGACCAACTGCGTGACGACCCCGAGTCCGAGCAGCGTGACCTCGAACGCTACGCGGGCCGGACCCGGAGCACGCTCTCGGCGTTCCGCAAGGGCACCCTCAGGGGACGCGACGCCGACGACGCGTCCCAATCGACCGATGCCAACTGATAGGGGAAGCGGATTCATCGATGAACGAGAACGGCAATTCCATGTTGGATCTCAACTGGCTGCTGGACGACATGGTGGACCGCGTGGTCGGAGCACAACACGCCGTCGTGCTGTCGGCTGACGGTTTGCTCATGGGCAAGTCCAACTCACTGTCCAAGGACGACTCCGACCAGCTCTCCGCCATGGCCTCCAGCCTGCAGAGCCTCGCCAAGGGCGTCAGCCGCCACTTCCACCGCGGCCCCGTGCTCCAGACCCTCATCGAGATGACCGAGGGCTACCTGTTCGTCTCCGCCGCGGGTACGGGCGCGTGCCTGGCCGTGCTGGCGGAGGACGCCGTCGACGTCGAGATGATCGCCTACGAAATGAACCGGTTGGTCAAGCGCGTGGGCGATTACATGACGGCGGCGCCGAGGAACCCGGCCGCGTCGGGGACGTGACATGAACGATCAGTGGTACGACGAGGCGGCCGGCCCCCTTGTGCGGCCGTACGCCATCACCAGGGGTCGAATACCGGCGTCGGACATCACCCTGGACGTCGCCACCCAGGTGATGGCGCTGTCCGGGACGACGCGTTCCGGGGTGGGTCTCACCCCGGAACACACGGCGATCCTCGATCTCTGCGTGCGACCGCTGTCGGTCGCCGAGATCGCGGCGCACGTGAAGGTTCCGATCGCTGTCGTGAAGGTCCTGTGCGGCGACCTCATCGAACGTGGCGAAGTGATCGTCCGGTCGCCGTCCCAGACGTTGCAAGCCCCGGATCGTCAACTACTTCAGGCGGTGCTCGATGGTCTCTCCAAGCTCTGACGACAACACGGCAGCAGCCGTGGTACCCACTCCGGTCAAGATCATCGTGGCCGGCGGTTTCGGTGCCGGCAAGACCACGATGGTCGGCTCGGTGAGCGAGATCCCGCCGCTGTCCACCGAGGAGGTGATGACGGCAGCCAGCGACGGCGTCGACGACATCACGGGCGTCGAGCAGAAGAAGACGACCACCGTCGCGCTGGACTTCGGCCGCATCACCATCTCGCCGCACACCGTGCTGTACCTGTTCGGCACTCCGGGCCAGGAGCGCTTCTGGTACATGTGGGACGAACTCGCGCACGGCGCGATCGGCACGGTGGTGCTCGTGGACACCCGCCGCCTCGACAGCAGCTTTTCCGCCATCGACTTCTTCGAACGCCGCAACATCCCGTTCATCGTCGCGGTGAACTGCTTCGAAGGCTCCGACGACTACACCGAGGACGAGATCCGGTCGGCTCTGGCCATCTCGCCGGGTGTGCCGATCCTGTTCTGCGACGCCCGCCAGCGCGAGTCGAGCAAGCTCGCGCTGATCCGGCTCGTGCGCTTCGCGATGAGCAAGCTCCCGGCCGAACCGCAGATGGCGTCCTCCGGCGCCTGACCTCGGACACGACGAGGGCCACCTCCCGGGAAACCGGTGAGGTGGCCCTCGTCGTTGTCGCTCAGTACGTCGTCGCTCAGTACTCCGCGGGGATCTGCGCGAGCTTCAGGTTGAAGTGGCGCAGCAGCGGCGGCGCGTCGACGATGCGGTACGACGCGACCCGGCCCGGGTTCTTCGCGATGTCGGCCAGCACGTCGGCGACGTACTCCAGGTGCGCGAGCGTGTAAGTGCGCCGGGGAATCGCCAACCGCACCAGCTCGAACGGCGCGGGGCTGACGAGGTTGTGGTTCTCGTCGAAGCTGCCCAGGTACAGCGACCCGAGTTCGGCGGCACGCACACCACCCGCGAGGTACAGCTCCGAGGCGAGCGCGTGCCCGGGGTAACCGTGCGGCGGGATGTGCGGCAGCAACCGGCCCGCGTTGAGATACAGCGCGTGCATCCCGGCGGGCTGGACGATGTCCACGCCGGCCTGGGCGATCAGCTCGGCGAAGTGCGCCGCGTCCGCTTCCCTCGACCGCAGGTAGTTCGGGTCCAGCACCTCGTGGAGCCCCTGCGCGACCCGCTCCAGGTCGTGGGCCGCCATGCCACCGTAGGTACGGAAACCCTCGGTGGCGATGAGGTTGGCCTCGCACTGCTTGGCGAGCTCGGGGTCCCGCACGCCGAGCAGCGCGCCCATCGGGGCGATGCCGTCCTTCTTGAGACTCGCGACGCACCCGTCGGCCAGTGCGAACGTCTGGCGCGCCACCTCACGCGGGGTGAGGTGGCCGTAGCCGGGCTCCCGCTGCACGACGAGCCAGGAGTTCTCCGCGAACCGGGCGGCGTCGAGGAAGAACGGGACGCCGTAGCGGTCGCACAGCGAACGCACCGCGCGCAGGTTCGCCATCGACACCGGCTGCCCGCCGCCACCGTTGTTGGTGATCGTGACGAGCACCTGCCCGACGCGGCCGCCGTCGGGGCCTCGGAGAGTCTGCTCCAGGGCGTCGAGGTCGATGTTGCCCTTGAACGGCTCGCGGCTGTCCAGGTTGCCGAACTCCGCGCACGGCAGATCGCGGGCTTCCGCGCCGAGCAGCTCCACGTTGGCCCGCGTCGTGTCGAAGTGCGTGTTGCTCAGCGAGATCTGCCCGGGCTTGAGCACTGTGGAGAACAGCACCCGCTCGGCCGCCCGGCCCTGGTGCACGGGATAGGCGTGGGGGTACGACGTGAGCTCGTCCACCGCGCTGCGGAACCGGTAGAACGAGTCGGACCCCGCGTACGCGCGGTCGGCCTGCGCCGCGAACGCTTCCTGGGTCGCCGAGACCGCGCCGGTGCCCGAGTCGGTCAGCAGGTCGATGGTGACCATGCTCGCGGGCAGGTTGAACGGGTTGTACGAGGCCCGGGCCAGCGCTTCCTCACGCTGCTGCCGGGTCGTGATCGGAATTTCTTTGACGACCTGAATCCGGTACGGAGGGAACGGTCTCAAGGCTCCTACTTTCGAGGACGCTGATGATCAATGTCGGTGCTTCAGGCTCCCACGGCGGCGGAAGCGGCCGAGGCATCGACCCGAGGTGGCAGCACCTCGTAGCCCTCCGACGACAGGTAGATCGTCGTCCCGGTACCGAACTGCCCCAGCCGCAACGACACGTGGGCGAGCAGGCCCCGGCCCTCGTCGAGCGGCCGATCGGTGACGGCGGCGATGGCCCTGTCCAGACCCGCGGGGTCGCTGCCCCGCGCGCCCAGGAACGCCCGCACACGCTCACGCGCCTCGGCGTCGTGGGCCACGTAGTCGCGGATGGGCAGGTAGAGGCTGTAATT
>JACYYJ010077066.1_pt2 | contig 13915 bp, 22 predicted proteins | sample 8236861 | NCBI WGS metagenome assembly JACYYJ01 (sample SAMN14103086, study PRJNA606662) | landfill metagenome | isolation source: landfill solid waste | place: India:New Delhi, Okhla landfill site | collected 2017-11-05
GAGGGCAGGTGGTTTACCTGGCCCTCGCAGCGGGAGGAACTGCTTGACTACGTAGAGAAGAACAGCGACACTGACGTTTACTTTTCCGCATCTGTCTACACACAGCGCACTCGCCGGGCTCAATACGCCAAGGCGGGTGCTGTCGTTTATGCGGACGCTGACCTCTGCCCGCCCGAGAAGTTCCGGCTCCAGCCCACCATCTCTGTGCAGACGTCTCCGAACCACTGGCAGACGTACTGGATGATTGACCCGAGCGCCGACACGGCTCGCATCGCTGACGCCTCCAAGCGCATCGCTGTGGGACACATCGAGGACGGCTGCGACAAGTCGGGCTGGATTCAGACCAAGTTGCTGCGTGTCCCCGGTGCTCTGCACACGAAGACGGAGACGCACCACCGGGTCACGGCGACGTTCCACGGGGACATGTACTCCCTGGAGGAGATCGAGGAGACGTACGCCGACGTCAGCATTGACGAGGTGGACATCGCTCAGGCTGAGCCGCTGCCTACTGACCTGCCGAACGCTGACTTGCTCTCGGGCGATGCTCGCATGACGCCGGAACTCTGGACATTCTGGATCACGACGCCGGAACTCGGAGCGGATCTGTCCGCGATGCAGTGGCGCATGGAACTCGACCTGTTCCGGGCTGGGTTCTCTGCCCCCGAGGTGTTCGTGCTCATGAAGACGTCTCGGGTCAACAAGTACGCGCCCAAGCGATTCGGTGAGCCGACGTCTTCTGGTGGCACTCGCCCGCATCGCACAGACCCGGACGGTGACCTCTGGAAGGAGGTCCAGCGCGCCTCTGTGCTGTGGCAGGATGACCCGGTGCAGGTCGAGGTGGCTCAGGAGGATGTCTTCCTCACGGCCAACCAGCGGTTCCTGACGGACGAGGAGGAGCAGATCGTTGCCAACACCCCGTCCTTCATCAAGGAGTACGTGGAGTGGGCATCGTCCCGCACGGACGCAGCGCCGGAGTACCACCGAGTGCTGGGGTTCCTGCTGCTGGCGTCGGTGTACGGTGACCGTGCCACGCTGCACATGTCGTTCGGGATGCTGCGGCTGAACCTGTGGGTCATGCTGCTGGGTGACACGACGAAGACCCGTAAGTCCACGGCGCGTCGCCTCATGCTGGACGTCATTCACGACGTGGAGGAGATGACCGAGACCAAGATCGACGTCGGCTCTGACTTCACGCCGGAGGCGCTGACCAGGACGCTCGGTGAGCGTGACGGTATGTCCTCTCTGGTCCACCGTGACGAGGTGCAGGGCTACTTCAAGGAGTTGCTTACCAAGAACCACCAGTCAGGTGCTGTGGAGCGCATGACGGACCTGTACGACGGGCGTGTCCCGGTCGTGCTGCGTAACGACAACAACGCAGCACAGAAGAACCGGTCCAACGTGGTGTTCAACATGCTGCTGATGGGTATTGCTGACCAGACGGCTCGCATCCTGACGGCTGACCACTTCCGGTCTGGCTTCCTGACCCGCTTCCTGTGGACGTCAGCACCCAACCTGGAGATGACCGATGACCGGCTCATCATCAAGCAGGGTGACCCCGCCAACCGTGTCAACGGGCGTGACCCGAGGATGCACCAGATGGCACAGCAGATCTACCAGCGCATGAGGAAGTTGCCCCGCTCTGGTGAGCCGATCTACCTGCACCACGAGGCGCTGGAGCGCATCAACAAGTGGTTGCTGTGGATGACTCGGGATGTGGTCCCGAAGACTCGGGAGCCTGGGAACCTGGAGCCCTCTGTGCAGCGTATGGCGCACACGCTCATGAAGTGCGCAGCGCTGCTGGCAATCCACGACGGCGAGAAGTTGGTTCGTAAGGAGCACGTCCTTATCGCTCTGAAGTACGGCGAGGAGTGGTTCGAGACGCTGCGCAACATGGCCGAGAGCATTGCTGACTCGGAGTTCGGCCAGGCTGTCAACGACATCGAGACGTTCGTCCACGACGGCGGCGACAAGCGGCTCATGTCCACGGTGTACAGCAAGTTCCGCTCGTTCCCGAAGAAGCAGGTGGATGAGTGGGTGGAGTCGCTGGTACACCAGGGACGCGCACAGTTGCAAGGTCAGCAGTTGGTCCTACGTCTGGAGGGAGGTCGCTGATGTGGACGTTCAGCCTGGAGTTCAGGTTCGGCAAGGAACGTGTTGACACGGAGGCTCCAGAGATCTATGATCTCTCTAGCGGCCAGATCGAGAGGTCGGACAGGATCGTGGGGTTCAGCCCCGCCGAAGGATGGGAGGATCGCAAGTGACTAAGTTCAAGGTGGGCGACAAGGTTCGGATCAAGGTCAGCACCGGAGCAAACAGCGAGGCTTGGAAGGTCGGAGACGAGACCTTTGTGTCGGACATCAGTAGTGTCGAGGGTTACTACGTGGGAGGCCAGGAGGCTGGCGCTCTGACCGAGCCGACGAACCTGTTCTGGGGTTCGGAACTGGAACTGATCGAGCAGAAGGAGGAGCAGAACCTGAAGCCTGAGGCACCTCGCAAGAAGGTGAAGCGCAAGCAGGTTGACAAGGTGCTCCGGGCAGCGCAGAAGGCCAACGACATCTACGCCGACCCTCAGTCTGACTACGAGGACTACGCCAATGCGTGTGACGATCTGCACAAGATCCTGGAGAAGATCGCCAACGACTGAGGCTAGACAGAGCACCGTTCACTCGTGTAGAGTGGGCGGTGTTCTACTGTTACGAGGAAAGGAGGCTCGTTGAAAACTTGCACACTGTGCGGAGAAACCAAGGCACTCAGTGAGTTCTACTACGTTCGCACCCGAGATACTTACTACGGTAGATGTAAGGAATGTAGGCGTCAGAGGGAGCGCGAGAAGCACGCTGCTGAAGGGCTTCGACGAATCTCGCCTAGACTATCTCTGGTGGAGCGTCTGAACTATTATGGTTGGAAAGTTACCGACACTGATTGCTGGGAGTGGCTAGGGCCTGTAACCCCCGAAGGCTATGGAGAGATTGGCTATTTCGGCAAAAAGCATTACCGCGTCCACCGAGCAGCATATGAGGTTTGGGTTGGACCTATCCCGGACGGTAAGCAGATCAATCATCATTGTGACAATCCTCCGTGTATCAATCCCGAACATCTGTACGCCGGAACTCATGAAGAGAACATGCGTGATGTTGATGAGCGTAAGCGTAGACGCTATAACGAAACGCATACTAATACTAAACTCAGTCAGGAAGACATTCGAGAGATCAAGAAGATTTACTCAGAAGGGCTTCTAACGCAGTATATGTTGGCAGAGTTGTATGGCTCTAGCCAAAGTCACATCTCGTCCATCATTCGAGGCAACAAGAGGAGGTATGTCGATGCGAATTAACTTTCACACGGAACAGGTTCTTAGCCCCCTTGCGAAGGAGATCCTTCAGGTTGCCGTGCGCAACGTGTTCGGTGACGAGAAGGTGACCTTCAAGAAGGTGGACAAGCCGACCGCGCAGACGCTCTGCTTCGGTACGCGCGGAGGCATCCGTACGATGTCGCCTAAGCAGATGATCTCGGCACCCAACGCCATCTCTGTGCTGTCGCGCTCGCTCGAACTGGCACGCGATGGTGTGTCCGCCAAGGCTGAGGACATGGTGTACGAGGTGGTGAAGAACGATGACGAGTTCTTCGGCACCCTGAACTGGATGGCTGAGGTTGGCTTCGAGCACCCCGTCTGCGCCGACATCGAGAACGCTCCGGACAAGCGCATCCTGTCTATCGCTGTGACCTACGGCAAGAACATCGTGGTCTTCCCCGAGGAGTATTGCCAGGGTGAGCACCTTGTCAAGATCGTGGGCGCGCTGGCGATGCACTACTACGTCGTCGGTGCGAACTGGAAGTACGATGCTGGGGTTCTGCTGGACCACACCAAGATCAAGGTGCCTGTCTGGTTCGACACTATGCTCGCGCACCACAGCATTCACCCGTCCGCCACCGGTCAGCATGGTCTGAAGCAGATGGCTGAGCGCATCCTGGGTGTTCCCGATTGGGACAAGGACATTCAGAAGTACACGGGTGCTGGCTCCAAGGACAAGCCGAAGGACTTCTCCAAGGTGCCTCGTGATCTGCTGTACAAGTACAACGCCTACGACGTGTTCTACACGTTCAAGTTGTACGCCTACCTCCTGCCGCAGGTGGACCCGCACACTCACCCGTACTGGACTGAGCAGTATTGGGCCAACGGCTTCATCGACATCGAGCACAACCGTGTCCACCTGGACATCGATGCTGTGGCTGACCTGCGGGACATTCTCCTGGCAGAGGAGGCTGAGCATGAGACCTGGCTCCAGGAGCACGGGATCTTCAACGTGCGCTCTCCCAAGCAGATCAAGGAGCGCCTGGAGCAGGACATCCCTGAGATCACCGGGACGGATGCGAAGACCCTGAGCAAGTACAAGGACAATGAGATCGTTCAGCACCTGCTGGCGTACCGCAAGGCGCAGAAGAAGCGTGCGACGTACTGTGACGCCTACCTGCGCAATGAGGTCAACGGATTCATCCACCCGACCATCAACATCCACGGCACGGGCAGTGGGCGTATGAGTGGGTCGGACCCGAACGTGCAGAACGTCCCGCGTGATCCAAACATCCGCAACATGTTCACTGCTCGTGGTGAAGACCGCGTACTGATTTCGTGCGACTACAGTCAGGCTGAACTTCGTGTGCAGGCAGTTCTCTCCGGCGACGCTAACATGATCTCGGCCTTTCAGCCGGATGCTGGAGACTATTTCGACCTTCTGATGCCTAGCGCTTTCCCGGATCGTTTTGATACGGTGGAGGACTACACGACCCTAAAGAAGCGAGACAAGGCTGAGGCTAAGAATCTACGAGCACTTGTAAAGGGTGTGACGTATGGCACCAATTTCGGCAGAGGTGCTGCTGCTATTGGCGAGGCGTTGAAGATGAGCAAGGAAGATGCGCAGTCCATCATCAACGGTATTATGGACGCCTACCCTGACTACAAGGTTTGGCGAGAGAGAGTTATGGAGGCTGCTGTTGACCCTGAAAAGCGTGAATTCCTGACTGGTCCGTACAACTTGATGTTCGATTCCGAGGTTGTTACTTGGCGTAACCGGGATAGTGTGGCGCGCTCCGCGCTCTCATTCCTTCCACAGAATTGTGTGTCCTACCTGTGCACCACAGCAGCCGTACGTCTGAACTATCGCCTGAAGAAAGAGTTTCCTGAGGCACTGGTCACTATGGCGATTCACGATGACATCATTGTGGATGCACCGAAGGAGCAGGCCGAGGCTATCGGCAAGATCATGTCGGAAGAGATGGTGGGCATGGGTATCGAGACATTCGGAACTGCTGTACTATTTGACGCAGAGCCGGAGTACGCCTATCGTTGGGGAAAGTTGTCGGAGTGAGAGGAGTATGCAATGCCAAGGAGACCTTCTAGTCTGGGATTCGATGCAGATGGTTGGCTGAGGCACCAGGGCTGGGATGTCAACGAGTCCGGCTGCTGGGTAACCAGAGTTGGCAAGGACTCAGACGGATATGGTGTCACTAAGTTCCACGGGAAGCACCGTCGAGTTCATCGTTTCGCGTATGAGACCTGGGTCGGCCCCATCCCAGACGGCAAGCAGATCAACCACCACTGTGACAACCCACCATGCATCAACCCAGAGCACCTGTACGCCGGTACCAGTAAAGAGAACATGCAGGATGCTTGGCGTCGCGGCAGACATACACCAGAGACAATAGGTAAGTTGACCTGGGAGGTAGTTCGTGAGATTCGGGCTGAGTTTGCCACAGGCAACTACACTAAGGCTGCGCTGGCCTTGCGCTACGGCGTGACAGATGTTACGGTAGGACACATCGTTCGAGGGAAGACTTGGAAGGAGACAACATGACTGCGTTTATTGTTGCGGGTGAGGACACGGGGGAGATGTACGAGTGGGACGTCACCGACGTCTGGTACGACCCGGAGACGGAGAAGTTCTACATCTACTCGTCGGGTGGTTGCTCTTGCAATTGGGCGTACGACGAGTACACTGACGAAGATGGGTCGGGGCACCTGACTGACTTCGATGGGCCGTACACGTTCCACGAGGTGCTGAATGAGATCTCGGTGAACCTTGTCGAGAAGATGCTGAAGTGGGAGCGTGCGGGCAAGCCTGAGACCGGAGACACGGACCGTTGGTGAAGGGAGAGCAGATGTTTGAACTGCGCGGAAACAGTAATTATAGTGCGATGATCCACCTGTATGACCCCGCCAATGAGGTCGCGCTGGAGGGGCGTGACCGAGTGGTGGGCTACAAGGTGCTGGGCTACCAGAGCATCGTGGGGAAGGGTGCCTACACGGAGGGCCAGCCGGTCATCGTGTTCGGTGCCGAGACGCAGGTGTCGGAGGAGTACGCCCGCTTCAACAACCTGCACAGGCACGAGAACCTGAACGCGGACCCCACGAAGAAGGGTTACCTGGACGACAGCCGCCGTATCAAGGCAATCAAGTTCGCCGGGCATCGTTCGGACGCGCTGGTCATGCCGTACACGTCGCTGCACTACATCGACTCAGCGCTGAAGAACATGCCCCTCGCTGAGTGGGAGGGTATGCTGCTTGCCGGTACGCCGTTCGATCACTATCACGGCGAGGAGATCTGCCGCAAGTACGTGGTTAAGGTCAAGGGTGACGGGCGCTCGATGGGCACCAAGCAGGGACAGAAGAAGGTCCGTGTCACCACGGAGTCCTTCCCTGAGCACCCGGACACCCCGAATGGGTTCCGCAACCCGGATCTGATCCGACCGGAGGAGCACGTCGTGGTCACTCAGAAGTTGCACGGCACGTCTGTCCGTCTCGGCAACGTCCCTGTGCTGCGAGACCTGAAGTGGTACGAGCGGCTGGCACAGAAGGTCGGCGTCAAGGTGCAGACCCACGAGTACGGTGTTGTGGTCGGCTCGCGCCGAGTCACCAAGTCCATCGATGGTGAGGTGGAGTCTGGCAAGGAGCACTTCTACGCGAACGACATCTGGTCGCAGGCTACCGAGGGGATGCACGCACTGATCCCGGAGAACTTCCTGGTGTTCGCGGAGATCGTGGGCTACACGCCTGACGGTGCTCCGATCCAGAAGGACTACACGTACGATGCTCCGCCCAAGCAGAGCAAGGTGTACGTCTACCGCGTGGCTACTGTCAACGGTCAGGGTGACGTGGTGGACCTGCCGTGGCGTGCGGTGGAGCGCTTCTGTGAGGCTCGTGGATTCCTGTACACGCCTGTTCTGTGGACGGGTCTGTACAAGGACTTCGAGCCGGAGGAGTGGATGGACCTGCGGTTTGCTGAGTCGTGGGAGATGTGGGACGAGAACCGAGTGCCTGTCAGCCTGTCGCACCCGACGCTGCCTGACGAGGGTGTGTGCGTCCGTGCTGACTCTGGGTTTACGCCCACGATCATCAAATTCAAGAGCCCTGAGTTCCTCCGGCACGAGTCCGGGATTCTGGACGAGGGAACTGTTGACACTGAGAGCCTGGATGAGGTAGGCTGAGTCTCAGCACCGAGGGAGCAGTTGTAACGCTAGGTGTTACAACTGCTCCCTTTCTACTACGTGAAGGAGGACAAGTGACTTTCATCATCACGCGCGGATATCCTGCGTCGGGTAAGACCACGCGCGCCCTGCGTTGGGTGGACGAGGACCCCACCAAGCGAGTCCGCGTCAACCGTGACGACCTGCGACAGACCCTGTTCGGCAAGGTTGTGGGCGTGGACGAGAAGACCGTGACCATTGCACAGCGGGCGGCTGTTGAGGCGCTGCTGAAGGCTGGCAAGGACGTTATCGTGGACGACACCAGTCTGCGTCTGCGCAGCGCTCGGGAGTGGGCGGACCTGGCTGTCAAGCACGGGCACGAGTTCGAGGTCTGGGACGTGAAGACCGACGTCGAGACCTGCGTGCAGCGCAACATGGAGCGCACCATCCAGGGCGGGCGCTACGTGCCGGAGGAGGTCATCCGAGACTTTGCCAAGCGCTACCGTATGCCTTGGCCCGAGGTCAAGCCGACTGAGCGCACGCACAGCAGCCCGCCTGCCAAGGTGGAGCCCAACCCGCTGCTGCCTCCGGCCATCATCGTGGATCTGGATGGGACCCTGGCTCACAACGTCACGGGACGTGAGTTCTACGGCGAGGGTCTGAAGCACGTCTACGATGACGAGGTGAACCACTTCCTCAACGACCTGATCGAGGATCTGGCAGAGACGCGGAGTGCTCAGATCATCTTTATGTCCGGGCGTAACGAGTTCGCTCGTGCGGAGACGGTGCGCTGGCTTTGGAACAAGGCATGGTGGGAGCCGGATGAGTACCTGCTGTTCATGCGCGGGAACGACGACATGCGCAAGGACTTCATGGTCAAGGCTGAACTGTTCGATAAGCACGTTCGGGGCCAGTACAACGTCCTGCTGTGCCTCGATGACAGGGACCAGATCGTCCGGCTGTGGCGGGACATGGGCCTGGTGTGCTGGCAAGTGAATGATGGGGCCTTCTGATGGAGAAGTTCGAGGTGCGGTTTACTGGTGTGACATGGATGGTCGAGGTGCCTGCTTGGGCTACAGGGTATGGCGCGTACACCGCATGGTTCTGGGAGCACGAGGATGCTATGCTCTTCATGAAGAAGCGACTGAAGGAGGCCAAGGATGCGTGACCAGTTGACAGTCAAGGAACTTCGTGAGATCCTGGAGGGAGTTCCAGATGACGCTCTGGTGGGTTGGGTGGAGGTTGACTCCAACTACACCACGGAGGAGCGGCTGATCGTCGGCGGGAAGTGGTCGGACTACGAGCCCTCCATGAACGCCGTTGTACTGACCTACGGTACGGAGTACCGGATCAACGAGGAGGGAGAACTGCATGGCTGAGCAGAAGTTCCAGGTGGGGGACCGAGTGATCGTCACCGGAGACACAATGCGCACGTACCACTCCATTGATGCTGGCTCTGAGGCTGTCATCCTGAAGTTCGAGTCGGACGGATTTTCACCCGAGTACCTGACCTCTGTGCAGCACACGCCTGAGCAGGCGCTGGACATGGCATCGCATGACTCTGATGACCATGAGTTTTGGGGTAATGTCTGGGTTGACTGCGAGGTCGAGTGGGTTGGTGAGGCAGACCTGAAGCCTAACGAGGAGCCTGCGTTCACGCTGCACAAGATCGAGGCTGATGGTAGTCTCACCGACATGACCAAGTTCTTCTCTGACGTAAGTATCTCGGAGTTCTCTGACTTGCCGGTCGATGAGATCGAGGACGTGGTGAACCATCCTGCGCACTACACCAGCGATCCTAGCGGTGTTGAGTGCATCACTGTGACTCGGCACAGGAACTTCAACATCGGCAACGCCATGAAGTACCTGTGGCGGGCAGGTCTGAAGGACGCGGACACCCACACGGAGGATCTGCGCAAGGCTATCTGGTACATCAATGACGAGATCGAGCGATTGGAGGGCGGAGATGGGTGAAACTATTCCCAAGACGAACCTCTGGGACACGTTTGTATTGTTCCTGGCTAATCAGGTTCTGCACTTGGCGAGCAAGCAGTACCAGGAGACGCTTCAGGGCGTGTTGGACTATGGCATGAACGCGGCTGCACGAGACACGTTCGAGAACCGGGAGCCCCCGGAGCACTGGTCCGTGTACGCAGCGAAGGCCAAGAAGATTAGGGAGGGTCACGAGTGACGGGGCAGTTGTGGGCGGCTTTCGGTCTGCTGCTGATGGCAGGCATCATCGGTCTGGAACGTCAGGAGCGGGTGCTGAAGATCGACTCTCGTACTGAGCGAACAGGCTGGGATTACATGTCCGCTGTGCCCCTGAAGATGGGCGTCTTTGCCAGCGTCGGTCTGGTTGTTGGAACGGTGCTTTACAATGCCTGACTTCCTGGCGGTTGACCCAGGAAAGCGGACGGGTGTAGCGTTGCTGAATTACGGTACCGCTACACCCGTCCGACTCCTGGAGTCATGGGACGTGCCATTCGGAGTCAACGGCTTCATCCACTGGTACGTTGAGAACGAGCCTGCTACGCTGGAGTTCATCGTGTACGAGGACTTCATCCTGCGGGAGGGCAAGCACGGTGTGGAGTTGGAGCCGCTGAAGGTCATCGGTGCCCTGCACGTCCTGGCACACGAACTGGAGATCCCCTTGCACAGCCAGCCGCCGAGTGGTAGGCTGAAGGCAGTCAACGATGAAGCGCTCGCACGACTTGACATGCGCTTCTCGGGGAACAAGGATAGGAACGTGAAGGAAGCCGCACGTCACGGTGTGTGGTTTCAAAAGCGGCAGGGCCACATCCCGACCATCAAGGCCGGGTGGCCCCCTGAGAGGGAGGAGCAGACATGATCGATCCGGCTTACGAGGACAAGATGGACCGTCTGATCGGTGCTCTGAGTGAGTTCCTGCACAGTGTTCCTGTGCAGCACACGCACCTGGAGAACTTCTTCGAGGTGTGGCGTCGTGAGGAGGGCATCACGTACAACGAGTTCGTGGATGCTCTGGCGTGGGCGGGCAGCGAGGCCCTGGCGGCGGACTTTGACACCCTGTTCTGGGGCGAGGTTGACTAAGGGCAGCGGAGCAAGCAGTTGGTGTATGATCTTCAACGATCACGCCAACTGCTTGTTCCATGCCTGCTCGTGTGAATGCCACAAGAAGGGAGAATGACATGGCTGTGAAGTATGAGTATGTGGTGTATGCCAAGGATATCGAGACGCCTCAGGAGGTGGCTGACACGGACGGCACGATGACTGCTGACGAGGTGGTCCGCGTGCTTCAGGACGCTATCCGCCTGAACTTCTATGATCTCGTTGAGGTTGCGCGTCGTGAGAAGGGTTCTATTAACTGGCATAACATCCCGGAGGCGTTCTGATGAGCGCGCCGACCGAGACCGCCGCCGAGGCGCTGAGCCCCTACGTCACCTACGGCATGTACGCCCCGAGCGCCGCCCAGCGCGCCCTCGCCTCCCTGGCCCAGCACCGCGACGACATCGCGCGGGTGATCCAGTCGTGCGATGCGAACTCGGAGCCGTGGGACGACTTGCACGGGTACGCGCGGGAGGCGTTCCGCCGTCGTGCCGACGCCGTGCTCGCCTACCTCACCGGGGAGGTGTCATGAACTGTCGATGTGGTCTGCCCATGCGGGCCAAGGCTATCTTCAAGGGGCACCAGTTCTACGAGTGCTTTCACTGTGATAAGCCTTGTCCTTGGAAGGGCAACAAAGAGAAATGCACCAACTGTGCCAAGGCAGCCTGATGGTTTGCGCCGTTGAAAATTGCTCAGCGCAGGCCACACGTAGAGGTTGGTGTCAGCCACATTACAGACGCTGGCAGAGACATGGCGATCCTGAGGGCGGGAGACTTCACGCCAAGCACGACATGTCTTTGGAAGAGCGTTTGCTGCTACGTAGACAGATTACTGCATCCGGTTGTTGGGAATACACAGGCTCTAAAGATTCTGGCGGCTATGGGGCTCTAAAGATATCGGGACAGAACAAAAAGGCGCATCGAATAGCCTATAAAGTCTGGGTATCTGACGTACCTGATGATGTAGATGTTCTGCACCATTGTGATAACCCGCCCTGCTTTAATCCTGAACATCTTTTTCTCGGAAACGATGAAATTAACGTCTGGGATAAGATGCTGAAGGGTCGAGCGGCGCAGAAACTAACTGCTGATGAGGTTGTGGACATTCGATGGCTTCTCAGCCAGGGCGCTGTGGCGGCTGAAGTTGCCCGTGCGTATGGGGTACACCCAGCAACTATTTGCGAAATCAGAACTGGAAAACTTTGGAGGCACATTCCGTGAACTGTGGTATCTGCGAGCAGATTGACCCCGCATTGTCTAACGTTAAAAACGCCGAACAGATCGGTGTAGGAGAATCTACTATTCGACGGCATAAAAAGCACATGTCAGACGAAGTAATCCTGTCAGACGTAGACGAGTTTTTTGATATTCCGAATGCGTACATCACTAGGCGAGGCAAGACAATTCGTCTGCCTGACGGGTCATACGAGAAGATCGAGTGGAAGCCTAACGCTGCCGCTCTGCACAAGATGCTGGACTACGATGACCTGGAGGACATCCTCTCGGCTGACATCGAGATCCCTGAGCAGTGGGAGCCATGGCGCGACCACACCGAGGTGTTCGACTTTGCTGACGCACAGATCGGCAAGGCAGACCAGCGCGGAGGCGGTACACCAGAGACCCTGGCTACCCTGGACGCGGCTATCGGGGAGTTCGTCGCTAAGATCGCCATTAGCCAGCCCGAGACGGTGCTCCTGGCGGACGGTGGAGATCTCATCGAGAACATCTTCAACGTGAAGAGCCAGAAGTACACGAACGACATCAAGGACCCCGTGACTCAGGGTCGTGTGGCGCGTCGGCAGATTGCCAAGATGATTAAGGCTGTGGCACCCTATGCCCCAGAGATCATCCTGCTCTCTGTGCCGTCGAACCACGGTGCCGTGCGTGATGGTGAGGGTCGTGACTCGCAGGCTGGCACGGTGGATGCGGACTTTGGTCTGGATATCAACTACCAGTTGGAGGAGCAGTTCGCAGACAGGGAGGCTTACAGTCATGTTCGATTCGTTCGACCCGATCCGCTGGAGGAGACGGCAGTTATTGACGTCTCAGGCACTCGAATCGCTTTCCACCACGGGCACCAGTCGGGAGGCATCCACAAGCACAGTGAGTGGTGGGCCAAGCAGAGCCACGGACGACGGCCAGGATGGGACGCCGATATCTTCGTCCTCCACCACTGGCACACGCCGAACCTGGGGCAGTCTGGGAACGGGCGTTGGATCATCTCTGCGACCGCTTCAGAGCCAGGGTCGGACTGGTACACGAACAAGACCGGAGAGTCCTCTGTGAAGGGCTGCACGTCGTTCGCCGTGAAGGACGGCAAGTGGTTCGACTATCGTATCTGTGGAATGCGCGCTCCTGCCTAACAACCACAGTCACAAAAGACCCCTTAGTATCTGATCTAGATACTAAGGGGTCTTTTGTGACTGCTACGTAGTGTGGAGATTTGGCAAGGGAACTGCTCCCTGAATAATCGCGTGCTGGATAAGAGTATCCCTGTCTATACGCAACAGGAGTATCTTTTCATCCTTCAGGTTAGACTCTTCACGCAACTTCTCAATCTCCGCTGACATCTCAGCAAAGCGTCTATCTGTATATTCTCGGTAGTCCTCGAACTGTTCTCTGTGCTCGGACAACAACTTAGCGTAGCCTTCGATGACATTGGCGTCATTCTGCACAGCGACATCATCGGCTGAGACCTTGACCTGCTTCACGGCAACCTCATGCTGGCTCTTGGCCTGCCTCTTGTCGTAGAGGACTTTCATGACCGCCGCTACGCCTGCAAGACCTCCGAGGATGGGGCCGATCCCCTGGAAGAAATCCTGCACGGCATTATCGCTTTCGGGTCAGTAGGTCTCGATTCTCCTGTGCAGCAACAGTAAGAAGTACAGCACGGGCAAGCAGGAACAGGGCAGCAACAGTAGCGACGCCTGCTTCGAGCAACAAATTGTTCAGCATAGGTCCCCCAACGACCACTTCATGTATGACATCGGACCAATCGATGACAACATAGGCGATAACCCCGCCGAGAATGAACCAGATGGCTGCCCATTCCCAATGCGGTGAATGGTTCAGGACCGCATAAATGGCAAGAATAGATGACAGTATCATTATACCTACAATGAGCAAGGGCAGCACATGCGGATTAGGCGGCATCATAACCGCCACCCCACACATACCGATGATGAGATACACCAACGAATAGACCATGCTCAGGACGTGTTTAGCCCACTTAGGTGTTCGCAGATAAGGCACGTTTCTTACTCCCAACTGCCCGTCTCCTTCAGCGTGAACGACAGGGCACTGAAGTCCAACGCCTGCGGCGACGAATATCCGACATCATTGATGTCCCCGGACAACCGAGCACCACTGTG
>JACYYJ010001725.1_pt2 | contig 13906 bp, 11 predicted proteins | sample 8236861 | NCBI WGS metagenome assembly JACYYJ01 (sample SAMN14103086, study PRJNA606662) | landfill metagenome | isolation source: landfill solid waste | place: India:New Delhi, Okhla landfill site | collected 2017-11-05
GCGCCGCGAGCTGCTCGTCGCTCGACCCGCGCATCTGCCGCAGCGCCGCGAGCTGCTCGTCGCTGGACGCCACGAGTCGCTGCAGGGTGGCCGCGTCGGTCCGGCGCTCGACGCGGTACTCGCGGAACTCGTCCCGCAGCTCGTGCAGGTTCTCGCGGAAATCGACGCGCAGGATCCGGAGCTCCTCGAGCGTGTCCGCGATTCGCCGTTCGATCTCTCGGTGCTCGGGATTGCGCATGCGGATCATGCTGACAAAACATCTCATGAGGAACAAGATAGATGTGTCGCGTTCGCGTGCCAATGGCGCTCCGCAAAGGTGGGTCGTCCGCGACGGACGCCCCGTGCCGGTTCGTCCCACGGCCTCGCGGGTAGGAGAGGCCCATGGAGACGGACCCGGCCCGCCCGAGCACCGACGCCGAGATCGCCCCGGGCGACGAGGCCCCGCCGGGGACGCCCGGCAGCGGCGAGGACGTCTGTCCCCACTGCGGCGGCAGCGGCCGACGGGACGGCGCTGCCTGCGAGGAGTGCGGCGGCAGCGGCCGCGTGATCCGCGGCGTGGGCGGCGGCTGAGGCCGCGCGCCGACCCCACCGAGACCGCGAACCCCGAGACCGAGAGGAACGAGCACGATGAGCGACACCGCCAAGCAGCAGCCCGACGACGACGAGCCGATCCTGACCAACCGTCAGGGTCACCCGATCTACGACAACCAGAACCAGCGGACCGTCGGAGAGCGGGGTCCCGCGACGCTCGAGAACTATCACTTCCTCGAGAAGATGAGCCACTTCGACCGCGAGCGGATCCCAGAGCGCGTGGTCCACGCCCGCGGCGCCACCGCGTTCGGGGAGTTCGAGGCCTACGGGAAGGTCGGCGACGAGCCGATCGCGAAGTACACCCGCGCCAAGGTGCTGCAGCCGGGCGGGCGCTGCGAGGTCGCCGTGCGCTTCTCGACCGTCGCCGGTGGACGCGATTCGTCGGAGGCCGCCCGAGACCCGCGGGGCTTCGCCGTCAAGTTCTACACCGAGGACGGCAACTGGGATCTCGTCGGCAACAACCTCGGCGTCTTCTTCATCCGCGACGCGATCAAGTTCCCGGACTTCATCCACTCGCAGAAGCCGGATCCCGTGACCTTCGAGCGCCAGCTGCCCAACCGGGCCTTCGACTTCGCGTCGCAGACGCCGGAGTCGCTGCACATGTTCACCCTCGTGCTGAGCCCACGCGGGATCCCCGCGAGCTACCGGCAGATGCAGGGCTTCGGCGTCAACACCTACAAGTGGGTCAACGCCGCGGGCGAGACGAAGCTCGTCAAGTACCACTGGCTGCCCGAGCAGCCGGTGCGCAGCTGGACCGAGGCCGACGCCGCCGTCGCCCAGGGCCGCGAGCTGGGCGTCCACACCAAGGACCTCTACGGCGCGATCGACGCGGGCGACCTTCCCGCGTGGGAGCTCTGCGTCCAGATCATGGACGACCACGACCACCCCGAGCTGGACTGGGATCCGCTCGACGACACCAAGGTCTGGCCGGAGGAGCTGTTCCCGGTGATGCCGGTCGGCCGCATGGTCCTCAACCGCAAGCCGGACAACTTCTTCCTCGAGAGCGAGCAGATCTCGTTCGGTACCGGTGTGCTCGTCGACGGGCTGGACTTCTCCGACGACAAGATGCTGGTCGGCCGCACGTTCTCCTACTCCGACACGCAGCGCCACCGGGTCGGCCCGAACTACCTGCAGCTGCCCGTCAACCAGCCGAAGGGCGTCGAGCGCGGCGTGCGGACCAACCAGCGCGACGGGGCGATGGCCTACGACCAGGGCGCGGGCGGTCCCAACCCGAGCGTCAACTACGAGCCCTCGATCACCGGCGGGCTGCGCGAGGCGCGGGTCGACGGCGAGCGGCTGCACGAGGAGCAGGGGCCGGAGATCCGCGGCCGGCTGACCCGGAAGCAGATCAGCCGCACCGACGACTACACCCAGGCGGGCGAGCGGTACCAGCTGTCCGAGCAGTGGGAGAAGGACGACCTGGTCGCCAACTGGATCGACAACCTGTCGCAGTGCGTCCGGCCGATCCAGGAGCGGATGGTCTGGCACCTGCTGCTCGCCGACGACGAGTACGGCCTGCGGGTCGGCGAGGGACTGGGGATCGGCGTCGACGACGTCCGGCACCTCAAGCCGCTCGAGTCGCAGGGCTGGGGCCCGAAGGAGCAGGCCCGCCTGGACAACCTGGGAGGCAACGGCCCGCGCGACGTCGAGGGCCACCGGATGACCCACTGCGTCCCGAACGAGCGCGACGTGCTGGCGGAGGAGGGCGCTGCCGCCGAGTGAGTGCATCGCGGGCGACAGGTCCGCGCGGGTACTGGTCCGGCCGGGGGCGCGTTTGCTCCCTGGGCGGTGAACAGCTGCCGCGCCCGGCGCTCAGTCCGCGACGAGCGCGGCAGCGGTCGCCTCGACCGCCGCCCGCGCGTCGGCGGGCTCGAGCACGACCAGGTCGCCGATCTCGGTCAGCACCTCGCGGACGAGCCAGTCGACCCCGGCGAAGGCGATCTCGGCGACCAGGCCGCCGTCCTCGAGCTCCTCGGCGATCACCCGGCGCTCGCGCTCCCAGCGAGCACGCTCGGGGCTGATCCAGACCCGAGCGCTGCGGCTGGCGGGCAGCTCGCCGGTCCGGGGCCAGCCGGCGACGTCGGCGGCGGGGTCGACCTCGGGTCGGCGCTCGAAGGTCTCGTCGAGCACCTGCGCCTCGCGGATCCGGTCGAGCCGGAAGTGCCGTACGTCGTCGCGGTTGGGGTCGAACGCCGCCACGTACCAGCCCTCGCGACCGTTGATCAGCGCGTACGGCTCGACCGTCCGCCGCGTGAACTCGTCCTCGTTGGGCTTGTAGTAGTCGATGTCGATCAGCCGCCGCTCGTGCGCCGCCCGCGAGATCAGCCGCGAGAGGTCGCGGTCGTCGCCGCCGCCGTGCGCGACCTGCAGGCCGTGCTCGAGCGGGTCCTCGCCGAGTGCCTTGACGACCTTGGCGCGCACCGTGCCGAGGGTGCCGTCGGGGAAGTGGTCGCCGATCAGGTCGATCGCCGCGACCAATGCCTTCGCCTCGACCGGCAGCAGCCGCGCCGGCCGCGCGAAGTGGTCGCTGTAGGGCTCCGGATCGACGTCGACGAATCCGTCGCTCGCGATCTCGGCGTAGAGCACGTACGAGCCGCCGCCGAAGTTGACGACGTTGAGCACGTTGATGTCGTCGCGCAGCTCCGCCTCGCTGAGGTTGAGCCGCTCCAGCAGGCCGTCGAGCGGCAGCCGCTCCTTCGCCCGGCCGGCGTGGATCAGGATCGAGGCCAGCGTGACCAGGCGGGCGAACCGCTCGGGCCGGATGATCCCGTCGCGGGTCGGCGGGGTCGCGGCCTCGTCGTCCGCGTCGTCCTCGACCGGGCGTCCCGGGGCGACCGGGAACGCGCCGGCGTGTCGCTCGCGGACGAGCGCGACCCGGCGACGGTACTCGTCGCGCAACGCGGCCGGCTCGAGGATCTCGGCGTGCTCGCCGATCCGCATCACCCAGCCGAGCAGCGCGCGCGGCACGCCGTAGTCCGTGGTGAAGATCACGTCGCCGGCGTCGTTGCCCGCGACCGGGGCGAACGTGCCCTGGCGGCCGTGCGTGCGCTCGACCTGCCAGGCGATCCGCCCGGCGATCCGGATCCGCGCCGTGCCCTCCGGCTCGGCCATCTGCCAGTCGGCCCGGTCGCCGTAGGGCCGGGGATCGAAGTCGTCCGGACGCCGGAAGTCGTGCTCGGCCTTGGTCGCGTAGGCGACCTTCTCGCGGACCCGCGAGAGCCGGAAGACCCGCAGCCCGTCACGCTCGTGGTCCCGGCCGAGCAGGTAGAACTGACCGCCACGGAACAGCAGGTGGTACGGATCGACCTTGCGCGGCTCGACCACGTCGCGGTGCAGCGAGTGGTACTCGAAGGTGATCGTCTTGTTGCGGAAGATCGCCGACTCGACCTTGGCCAGGCGCTGTGACGGGTCGCGGCCGTTGACTTGGGCGGTCACGCCGAGCCCGACCATCCGGGCCCCCGGCTCCTGCAGCGGACTCGGACGCCCCCACGACAGCTGCTGCAGCGCCAGCCGCAGCGGCTCGGCGTAGGCGAACTCGCCGTCGAGCAGGTTCAGCGCGAGCTGCAGGCTGGCCAGCTCGTCGTCGGAGAAGGCGATCGGCGGCAGGTGGAAGTTCTCGCTGCGCAGCGAGTAGTGCTCCTGCTCGGCGCTGCCGTCGCCGGGCCGCTCGATCGTCAGCTGGATGCCCAGGGAGTCGAGCTCCGCCCGGTCGGCGTAGAAGCGCCGCGCGAAGGCGTCCTCGTTCATCCCGCTGTACCCCTCCACGTCACGCCGGATCTCCAGCGCCGTCACCGGACGCCGCTCCGCCATGAGGTACGAGATCAGCGAGAGCTGCCGAATCAGCTTCTCGGTGTCCTTCGCCATCGTGCGATGACCATACGGACACGGGACGCCGCGTGCGGGGCAGTTACGCCGTCTGCGCGCTACCGCACCGAGTTCCGTGTACGGCGGAGACGCTCAGGTGGCCCGGGAATCGACGTCCTCGGCGCCGCGCACGGGACCGAAGTAGGCCACGCCGCCGACCCCGCGATCGAACGGGCTCCACTGCTCGCCGTCGGCCAGCTCGCGCTGCAGGCGGTCGAATCCGCCGAGCTGCGCGGCGAGGTCGTCCACGTGGTGGACGAGCGCCGCCTCGCGGGTGTGCGGCACCACCGGGCTGCCGTAGTCGAGCCGGCCGTGGTGACTGAGCACGATGTGGCGGATCGAGCGGGCGGTCAGCTCGGGGAAGCCGTCGATCCCGCCGAGCACGCGGCGAACGATCTCGTAGCCGATCACGATGTGGCCCTCGAGCCGACCCAGATCCGTCATCTCGGGCGCGACCGGGTCGTCGCTGTAGGCCTGGGCCTTGCCGATGTCGTGCAGCAGCGCGCCGGCGATCGCGACGTCGCGATCGATCCCGGGGAAGACCGGGACCAGCGCCTCGACCGCCTCGGCGACCCGCGTCGTGTGGTCGAGCAGGCCGTGCGGATACGCCTCGTGGAAGTGCTTGGCCGCCGGCGCCCGCCGAAACCGGGCCCAGAACGCGCCGTCGGCCGCGAACACGCGCTCGAGCAGCAGCCGCAGCCAGCGGTCCTCGGTCCGGTCGATCAGCCCGCGGAACCGCTGCTCGATCCGCTCGACCGGCTGGTCCGGTCCCGGTACCAGCGTGGCGAAGTCGACGTCCGCGGGATCGACCGTCGCGACCCGCTCGACGACGATCTGGCGGCCGTAGCGCTCGTGGACCTCGAAGCGGCCCGCCACCCGCACCGCCGCGCCGCGCACCGCGACCCCGGCGATCGCGGCGGCGTCGTCCCAGACCATCCCGACGACCTGCTGACTGCGGTCGGTCAACGTCAGGCGGAGGAACTCGTCGCCGTCTGGACGAGCGCGACGCGTCACGGAGCGCACGAGCAGCACCAGGTCCACGGGCGCACCGTGCTCGAGCTCGCGGAGTTCCATACCGGCACCGTACGGACGCCACCGGACGACACCGAGATCCTCCCGGACACGCAGAATCCCCTGCATCTCGCGGTATTTTGCGATCGGCCCGCGACGCAGCGTCGGCGCGCCTCCCGGGACCGGCGGCGCAGGCGATCGTGCAGCCGGCTCCGGATCACGGCCCCCGTCGTACAGTGATCGGATGCCGTTGTTCCCCCTCCGCGCCGCCGGTTCGCTGCGCGTCGTCGTCACCAGTGCCGTGGTGCTCTCGGGCCTCGCCGCCGCCCCCGCGTCCGCCCAGGAGCCCGCCCCGCCCGCCGCACCACCCGCCGCGACCGGCAAGAAGATCAAGCCGGGCGTCGCCGTCGCCGGCGTCGACCTCAGCGGACAGACCCGGGAGCAGGCGATCGCGACGCTGACCCCGGTGCTGGCCGCCGTACCGTCGGAGAAGGACGTCAGCGTGCGGATCGGGGGGCGCCGCCACCGGCTGAAGATGTCCCGGATCGACTACCGGTACGACGTCGGCAAGACCGCGAGCCGCGCCCGCAACGCCAAGCCCGGAACCGTCGTCACCCCGGTCCACGGCTGGGACGAGGACGAGCTGCGCGAGTGGAGCACCAAGCTGTCCGAGAGCGGTCGGGCCGCCCGCGACGCGACCGTCCGGATCGGGATCAAGAAGCACCGGATCCGCCGCGCCCGCAACGGCTGGCGCGTCACGATCGGCAAGATCGAGCGCGTCGTCGAGGATGCGCTCGAGGATCCCACGGCGAAGCGCAGCAGCCTGCTGATCAAGACCGAGCGGACGAAGCCCGACGTCACGAACAACGAGCTGCGCAGCCGCTACCGCACGCTGATCACGGTCGACCGCGACACCTTCACGCTGCGACTGTTCAAGAAGCTCAAGCTGTCCAAGACGTACAAGATCGCCGTCGGCGCGGCCGGCCACGGCACGCCGGCCGGCATGTACTCGGTGACGTCGCGGCAGGTCAATCCGGCCTGGCACGTGCCGAACTCGGACTGGGCCGGCTCGCTGCAGGGTCAGGTGATCCCGGGCGGTGCCCCGAACAACCCGCTGAAGGCCCGCTGGCTCGGCCTGCGCGACGGGATCGGGATCCACGGCACGGCCGAGGCCTGGTCGATCGGCTCGCGCGCCTCGCACGGCTGCATCCGGATGCACCCGAGCGACGTGATCGACCTCTACGGCCGCGTGCCGATGGGCACGACGGTCAAGATCCGCTAGGTCGCTGCGGGGCGACGCGGCGAGCGGACGGCTCGCCGCCCGAACCACGGAGAGCGGCCGTCGGCCCCGGACCGGTGGCCGTCCTCCCGAGGCGGCGTGAGCTAGCTGCTCAGCGTGTTCTTGAGCAGGAAGCCGGAGACCCCGGCCAGCGCGAGCAGGACGATGCCCCAGCCGACGCTGCCGATGCCGATCACGCCGAGCACGAAGACGATCGCTCCGACGACGCCGAAGCCGCCGGTCGCCAGCGTCAGCTTGTAGGCGCGGTCCTCCCGCTGCTTGCGGGTCAGACGGGAGCCGGAACGGCGCTGGAGGTCGCTCATGGCTACATCCTGCCAGGCTGCGAAGGACGATGGAAGGTGACCTGCGGATCCCCAATCCCCCCGGGCCGCCCCTGCGGATCCCGGCCGCCGAGGTCGTGATCCGGGCGAGCCGCTCGTCCGGGCCGGGCGGCCAGCACGCCAACATGACCTCGTCGCGGATCGAGGTCAGCTTCGACGTGCGCGCCAGTCAGGCGCTCAGTCCCGGGCAACGCGCGATGCTGCTCGAGCGCTGCGGACCGGTGGTCCGCGCCGTCGCCCAGGACGCCCGCAGCCAGACCCGCAACCGCGAGCTCGCGCTGGAGCGGCTGGCGGGACGGATCAGCCGCGCGCTCCACGTGCCGAAATCGCGCCGGGCGACGCGACCGACCAAGGGGTCGCAGCGCCGACGGCTGGACGCCAAGGGCAAGCGGAGCCAGATCAAGCGCGACCGGCGACGGCCGAGCGACGACGGGTAGGGCGCCGCACGGGGCGAACGACCGCGGCGACGCCCGCCGCGGGACGCGGTCCGTCGCGCGACGGCGGCGCGAACCGACGACGCGCGGCCGGTCACGCGGTACCGTGCTCGCGTGACGGAGATCGCCGCCTTCCCCGCGGATCTGTGGCGCGAGTACGTGCAGGAGCCCGGCCGCGAGGGGATCTTCCTGGTCCTCGCCGCGTTCCTCGGATCGTTCGTGTTCATCCGGACCAGCGCGCGGATGTCGCGCAGCGACCGCTTCCCGTGGTGGCCGGGCAGCGTGGTCACCGACAGCGGCGTGCATCTGCACCACCTGGTCTGGGGCATCGTGCTGATGATGGCCGGCGGGACGATCGGCTTCGCGCTCGGCGGGCAGATGCCGTGGTTCGGCGTCGCGGCGGTGCTGTTCGGGATCGGCGTCGGCCTGACCTTCGACGAGTTCGCGCTGTGGATCTACCTGCGCGACGTCTACTGGGCGCGCGAGGGCCGAACGTCGATCGACGCGGTCGCCGTCACCGCCGCGTTCATGGGCCTCGTCTTCCTCGGCGTCAACCCGCTGCAGTTCACCGGCGACGACGTGCTCGCCACGCTCGCGTCGATCGGCTACAGCCTCGGCGCGATCGCGATCAGCGCCGTCTGCTTCGCCAAGTCGCGGTTCCTCCACGGCTTCGCGACCCTGGCCTTCCCGCCGATCGGGCTGTGGGCGCTGGTCCGGCTCGCCAAGCCGGGATCGCCGTGGGCCCGGCGGTTCTACGGCCGCCGCGACCCGGAGCGGCAGGCGCGGGCCGAGCGGCGGTTCGGCCCGCACCGCCGGATCACGCGGGTCCTCGAGCGGGCCCGCGAGATCGTCGGCGGCAGCTTCTACGAGGCGGTCGGCGTCGCCCGCCCGGAGCGTGACGGACCGGACGCGCAGGAGACCCAGGACGCGTTGCTGACCGCGGAGCAGGACGCGTCGGTCGAGGCCGCCGAGGAGATCCAGGCGCGGGCGGAGGAGGAAGCGCGGATCGACGCGGAGCGGCAGGCCGCGGCTGGTGGTCGGCCCCGCGGCCTCGGTCACGACTGATCCGCCGTCCGGGGACCGTCGCCGGCCCGCCCGTCAGACTGCGCGCATGGCGCAGACCGATCCACTGCTGGGCGACGGGTTCACCGTCACCGAGATCCCGCTGACCGGCGACGCCGAGGGGCCGAACGTCGCGACCCTGGTCCGGGCGGAGCCGGTCGCCGACGAAGAGACGGCCGTGCTCTACGTCCACGGCTACGTCGACTACTTCTTCCAGCGCGAGCTGGCGGCGTTCCACCAGCGGCGGGGGATGGCCTTCTACGCGCTCGACCTGCGCAAGGCCGGGCGCTCGCTGCGTCCGCACCAGACGCCGTACTTCGCCCGCGACCTGACCGAGTACTACGAGGAGATCGACCGGGCGGTCGCGATGATCCGCGCCGCCGGTCACGAGCGGGTGATCCTCCACGCCCACTCGACCGGCGGACTGACGGCCGCGCTCTGGGCGCACGACCGCCGGCACGGAGGAGGACCCGACGCGCTGATCCTCAACAGCCCGTTCTTCGACCTCGACCTGCCCGAGCCGGCGCGACGGGCGGCCGACGCGCTGCTCGCCGTGCTCGCGCCGCGTCGGCCCTATCAGCGGATCCCGCGCGGGCTGTCGGGGCTCTACGCCCAGAGCATCCACCGCGACCACCGCGGCGAGTGGGACTTCGACCTGACGCTCAAGCCGGTCAGCGGTGCGCCGATCCGCGCCGGCTGGCTGCACGCCGTGCGCCGCGGGCATCGACGGTTGCACGCGGGGCTCGCCGTCGCCGTCCCGGCGCTGGTGATGAGCTCGACGGCGACCAGCCGGCCGAGCGCCTGGGACGACGTGCTGCTGCGCTCCGACAGCGTGCTCGACGCGCACCGGATCGCCCGCTGGGCGCCGGCCGTCGGGCCGCACGTCACGGTCGTGCGGATCCAGGACGGGATGCACGATCTGGTGCTGTCCGCCCCGCCCGTGCGCGCCCGGGCCTACGCCGAGATCGAGCGTTGGATGGCGACCTACGTGCCGAGCGTCAACGCGGTCTGACCGCGCGTCCGCGTACGGCCGACCTACCGCGAGTAGCCTTCGCGCGCCGGTTCGTGCGAAAGTCCACGGGTATGCACCGCAAGGATCGCGGCGCCCAGGCGCGCACCGCAGCAGTCGACGCACGAGCCACCGTCCGCGGGGCGGACCTCGTACGGGCCCTGCCGGCCCTCGCACGGGACATCCCGACCCTGCTCCGCGGGGGCAAGCAGTTCGCCACGCTCAAGGGCACGTCCAAGAAGTCGATCGGCCTGGCCTTCCAGCGCCAAGCGACGAAGCACCCCGAGCGGATCTTCATCCGCTTCGAGGGGACCGACCTCTCCTACGGCGACGCCAACGCCCGGGTCAACCAGTACGCGGCCGTGCTCGCCGAGCGTGGGGTGACCAACGGCTCGGTCGTCGGGGTGCTGGCGACCAACCGTCCCGAGACGCTGCTGCTCGCGCTCGCCATCGTCAAGCTCGGCGCGGTCGCCGGACTGATGAACCACAACCAGCGTGGCGCGGTGCTCGACCACAGCTTCGGGTTGCTCGCGGCGACCGTGGTGGTCGTCGGGGCGGAGGTCGCCGAAGCGCTCGAGACGACGAGCGTCACCCCGGCGCCGACGATCCTCGGCCTGCCCGAGGGCCAGAACGTCGCTCCCGGGCTCGAGGACATCGACGCGCTGGCCGACCGCGCGAGCACCGCCGATCCCGACAGCGTTCAGCAGGTCGTGGCCAGCAGCACCGCGTTCTACGTCTTCACGTCGGGCACCACGGGCATGCCGAAGGCCAGCCGGATGAGCCACATGCGCTGGCTCAAGGCGGGGGCCACGCTGGGCGACGTCAACGTCCGGCTGAAGCCCGACGACGTGCTCTACTGCTGCCTGCCGCTCTACCACAACAACGCCGTCACGGTCTCGCTGTCGTCGGTGATCGCGGCCGGCGCGACGATCGCGATCGGGCGCAAGTTCTCGGTCAGCCGGTTCTGGGACCAGATCCGCGCGAACGACGCCACGGCCTTCTGCTACATCGGCGAGCTCTGCCGGTTCCTGCTCAACCAGCCGGCGTCACCGCAGGACACCGACCACAAGGTCCGCGTGATCGTCGGCAACGGCCTGCGGCCCGAGATCTGGGACGACTTCCAGCAGCGGTTCGGGATCCCCCGGATCGGCGAGTTCTACGGCGCCAGCGAGGGCAACCTCGTGTTCTTCAACGCCTTCAACCTGAAGCGCACGGCCGGCGCCTGCCCGCTCCCGTTCGCCGTGCTGGCGGTCGATCCGGTGACGGAGCTGCCCGAGCGCGGGGCCGACGGCTTCGGTCGGCGCGTAGGGCCCGGCGAAGTCGGGCTGCTGGTCACCAAGATCACCGACCGGGTGCCGTTCGACGGCTACACCGACCCGAAGGCGACCGAGTCGAAGATCATCCGCGATCTGCTGAAGACCGGCGATCAGTGGTTCAACACCGGCGACCTCGTACTCGACCAGGGGTTCAAGCACATCGCGTTCGCCGACCGGCTCGGCGACACCTTCCGCTGGAAGGGCGAGAACGTCGCGACGACCGAGGTCGAGGCCGCGCTGCTGCGGCACCCGGCGGTCGAGGACGCCGTCGCCTTCGGCGTGGAGATCCCGGACACCGACGGCCGGGCGGGGATGGTCGCGCTGAAGCTGCGCGCCGGAGCCGCGTTCGACGGCCAGGACGTCGCCCGTCACGTGCTCGACACGCTGCCGTCGTACGCCGTGCCGCTGTTCGTCCGGCTGATCGACGAGGTCCAGCAGACCACGACCTTCAAGAGCCGCAAGGTCGAGCTGCGCAACGAGGCGTACTCGCCCGAGCGGGTCGACGACCCGCTCTACGTGCTCGGCGGCCGCGACGCCGGCTACGTGCCGCACTACGCGGACTACGCTCGCGACGTCGCGAGCAGCGCCGTACGGGTCTGACGCCGGCTTCGCTCGCGCCGGTCGGGGGAGCGGACCGACGCGAGCCCGCGGCGCGGCCCTACTCGCGGGCGTCGGCGATCATCGGGAACGCCGTCGCCAGCAGGTCCGGAACGATCGCCGCCAGGTCCTGGAGGTCGCCGCGCGTGATCCGGGTCCGCAGCGCCTCGTTGACCGCGCCGACGCCGAACCGCGCCCCGCGCTCGGCGTCGATCGGAGCGATTCCCGCGCGCTCGAGCAGCTCGGCGACGCTGCCGGCGACGGCGCTCAGCGCCCGTTGCTGGATCTCCACGGCCGCCGATCCGGCGGCGTGCACCTCGACCAGCACCAGCGCCGCCCGCACCGGCTCGGCGACGAGGTAGGCGATGGCCGCCTCGAGGCCCTTGGTCAGCCCGATGCCCGGCTCGCACTCAGCATCGTGCGTAGCGGCGAGCCGTTCGAGCATTCCACCGATCGCGTCGCGGTAGGTATCGATGAACGCCGCCTCTGGCGACTCGTACAACGCATAGAAGGCCTGCCGCGTCACCCCGGCCAGCTCGGTGATCGCCGCTACCGACAGTTCGGAGTACCCGGCAACGCCAACGATGTTGAGCGTGGCGTCCAAGATCCGGTCGCGGTGGTACACCTCGAGCTCGGCGCGAGAGAGCCCATAGCGGCCACGCCGGATTCTCCCGGTACGTCCCGCTACCCCCGATCGTTCGGTGAACGCAGGCGGATCACCTTTGTCTGGACCCGTACTCGGGGACATCTCGCTCCACTTCGCAGATCGGCGCAGACGCTACCAAAGGCACATGAGTACTGTGCGCTTTTCGCGGGGCATCCACTGCTCCCGTATACCGGGGGGAATACGTCGCGGTGACCCGTATCCCTTTGCGGTGCCGGATTTTCGCCAGCGGCTCGCGACCCGCCCCGCGGGCGTCTCCCCCCACGTACGGCCGGCATCCATCCCGTCCCACAAGCGACATCCGAACACGGCGTGTCACGCCCGGCAACCGTCACCGACGCGCGGCCCCGGCGAAGAGATCCCCGAGTCGTCGCTACCACTGGTAGGTTCGGCATCATCGTTCCTTTCCGGGAGCGCGACCCGAGGAGTCCACCGCATGACCAGCGCTACGTTGCCCGTCCAGAGCCTTTGCGAAGCGTTCCAGCGGACGGCCGCTCGTCATCCCGACCGCGTCGCGCTACGGACCCCCGGCGGCGCCGTGTCGATCACCTGGCGCGGCTACGCGTCGCGCGTCGAGGCGCTCGCCACCGGCATGGCGGCCCACGGCGTGCAACACGGCGACACGGTCGCGATCATGCTGACCAACCGGCCCGAGATGCACCTCGTCGACGTCGCCGCGATGCACGTCGGCGCCACCTCGTTCTCGATCTACAACACCCTGACGACCGACCAGATCGTCCACGTGCTGTCCAACTCGGGCGCACGGATCGTGGTCTGCGAGCAGCAGTTCGCGGACCGTCTGCTGCCGGCGGCCGGGCAGACGCAGGTCGAGACGGTCGTCTGCGTCGACGGACCGCTCGACGGCACGATCTCGCTGGAGCAGCTGGAGTCCGCCGAGGCGCCGTCGTTCGACTTCGACGCGTCGTGGCGCGCGGTCCGCGCCGACGACGTGCTGACGCTGATCTACACGTCGGGGACCACGGGCGCGCCGAAGGGGGTCGAGCTGACCCACGCCAACATGCTCGCGGAGCTGAACGCGGGCAACGGCGACATCGAGATCACCGACGACGACCGGGTCGTCACCTACCTGCCGCACGCCCACGTCGCCGATCGCTGGGGCTCGCACTACAGCCAGATCGCCTTCGGCACGCAGCTGACCTGCGTCAGCGACACCAAGACGATCCTCGCGGCGCTGACCGACGCCCGTCCGACGGTCTTCGGCGCGGTTCCGCAGATCTGGTACAAGGTCCAGACCGGGATCGAGACCAAGGTCGCCAACGAACCGAGCCCGGTCAAGAAGCGGCTCGCGGAGTGGGCGATCGCGACGTCCGTGGCCGCCGTCGAGGCCAAGCAGCGCACGGGGTCGGTCCCGTTCGGGCTCGGCCTCAAGCAGCGGCTCGCCGACCGACTCGTACTGTCGAAGATCCGCGAGGGGATCGGCCTGGACCACGTGCGCATCGCGGTCTCGGGCGCGGCCGCGATCACCCACGAGACGCTGATCCTGATGACCGCGCTCGGCCTGCCGATCTGCGAGGCCTGGGGGATGTCGGAGCTGTCGGGGATCGCGACGATCAATCCGCCGAACGCGCAGCGCCTGGGCACCGTCGGCACGGCCGTCGGCGACGTCGAGCTGCGGCTCGCCGACGACGGTGAGCTGCTGGTCCGCGGCGGGATCGTGATGCAGGGCTACCGCAACGAGCCCGGCAAGACCGCCGAGGCGATCGACGCCGACGGCTGG
>JACYYJ010004706.1_pt5 | contig 13901 bp, 12 predicted proteins | sample 8236861 | NCBI WGS metagenome assembly JACYYJ01 (sample SAMN14103086, study PRJNA606662) | landfill metagenome | isolation source: landfill solid waste | place: India:New Delhi, Okhla landfill site | collected 2017-11-05
AGCACGGCGGGCACCCGCCGCAGGCCCGTCCGGTCGGCCACCGAGCCGATCAGGACCTGGACGATGCTGATGAGCGAGGTCAGTCCGGCGATGGTGAGCGAGGCGAAGAACAGCACGCCGAAGATCTCGCCGCCGGGCATGTTGGAGATGATCTCCGGGAAAGCGACGAACGCGAGGCCGATGCCGCTGGTCGCCAGCTCGTTCACCGGCACACCGGCTTGGGCCGCCATGAAGCCGATCGTGGCGAACACCCCGATGCCGGCCAGCAGCTCGAAGGAGCTGTTGGCGAAGCCCGCGACCATGGCCGATCCGCTGAGGTCGGAGCGCCGCCGCAGGTACGACGAGTAGGTGATCATGATGCCGAAGCCGATCGACAACGAGAAGAAGATCTGCCCGTAGGCCGCGACCCACACGCTGCCGTCGGTGATGGCCGACCAGTCGGGTTCGAAGAACGCGTTGAGGCCGTCCGTGGCACCGGGAAGCGTGATCGCCCGGATGACGAGGACGCCGAACAACACGACCAGCAACGGGATGAAGATCTTGTTCGCGCGTTCGATGCCCCCGCGGACCCCGATGGCCAGGACGCCCAGCGTGATGATCCAGACCGCGAGGAGCGGGATCAGGATGTTGCCCACGAAGGACAGGTCCACCGTGGGCGTCTCCGAGGCCTGCAGGAAGTCCGAGAAGAGGAACGTCTCGGGGTCGTCGCCCCAGGCCTTGTCGAACGAGAAGCCCGTGTACATGATCGACCACGCGATGATGACCGCGTAGTAGGCGGCGATGACGAAGCAGATCATGACCTGCCACCAGCCGATGGCCTGCGCGGGTCGGGACAGGCGCAGGAACGCGGTCGGCGGTGTGGCCCGGTACTTGTGCCCGAGGGTGTACTCCATGATCAGGAGCGGGATGCCCGCCGTCAGCAGCGCGACGAGATACGGGATGAGGAACGCGCCTCCCCCGTTCTGGTAGGCGACGTACGGGAAGCGCCAGATGTTGCCCAGGCCGACGGCAGAGCCGATGGCGGCCATGAGAAACCCGGCGCGGGAGCCCCATTGCTCACGGTGCTCAGCGTGCATGGCGTGTGTGTCCGAATCGTTCGTGTCGATGAGTGGTCGGTGTCCGCCGGCCTGCTCGCCGCAGCCCACCACCCCGATTGTCGGTGGCCGGGCGTCGGACCGCGCGGCAGGGAGGCAGCGTACCCGGCGATCATGACCCAGCGGCGCGGCCGTGTCGAGGGTCGCAGGGAGCCGCCCGCACTGCGCCGAACGGAGGCTTTTCGGGGCCGTCGGTCTGGACAACGGTGAGCTCGGCGCGGTAGCCCTGAACGACCACCCTGACGAGAAGAGGGGTTTCTCGTGCGACGCACGTTCACCGGTGCTCTCGCGATCGTCTCCGGGATGTCGGTCGCCCTGTCCCTGCTGGCCGCCGTTCCCGCCACCGCGGCGTCCCCCGAACCGGCGCCGGAGACGGACGTGGTCGGACGGACGGTGGCCGATCTGCGCCACCTGCTCGACGACGGCTCGGTCACCTCGGTGCAGCTCGTCGACGCCTACCTTCGCCGCATCGAGGCCTTCGACCGCGACCGTCCCGATCGGCCCGGACTTCGGGCCGTCATCAGCGTCAACCCCGCGGCGCGGGCCGACGCGGCCCGCCTCGACGCCGAACGCGCCGCAGGTCGGGTTCGCGGACCGCTGCACGGTGTCCCCGTGGTGGTCAAGGACAACATCGACACGCGTGATCTGCCCACCACGAGCGGATCCGCCGCGCTCCGGGGGCTGCGGGCACCGGACGACGCGACGCAGGTGGCGCGCCTGCGGGCGGCGGGCGCCGTCGTGCTCGCCAAGACGAACCTGCACGAGTACGCGATGAGCATCTACACCGTGTCCTCCCTCGGCGGGCAGACGCGCAACCCGTACGACCCGAGCCGGCACCCCGGCGGGTCGAGCGGAGGGACGGCCGCCGCCGTGGCCGCCGCGCTCGCTCCGGCGGGGTTCGGCACGGACACGTGCGGGTCGGTGCGCATCCCCGCCGCGCACAACAACCTCGTCGGGGTGCGGCCGACGCTCGGCCTGTCCAGTCGCGACGGGGTCGCGCCCCTGGCGGGAACACAGGACACCGTCGGCCCTCTCACCGTGTCGGTGGAGGACGCGGCGCTGCTGCTCGACGCGACCGTGGGCTACGACCCGGCCGACCCGGTCACGGAGGCCGCGCGCGGCCGCGTGCCCGACTCGTACACGGACGGGTTGCGCCGGGGCGCGGTGGCGGGCGCCCGGTTGGGCGTCGTCACCGACTACCTGGACACCGAGGGCCGCGCCGCGCAGACCAGTGCGCTCGTGCGTGCCGCCGCGGCGGATCTGGAGAACCTCGGGGCCGAGGTCGTGGAGCTGGGGCCACAGGAAGGTCTCATGGACGCCGCGGGTGCGGCCAACCGCGTGCGGCACGAGTTCGAGCGCGATCTGAACGCCTACCTCGCCGACTCCGCACGGGGCATGCCCCGTCGCCTGGCGCACCTGGCACCGCCCCGCGACGAACTCACGCTCGCCGACATCGTGGCGTCGGGCGAGGTGACGCCGAGCGTGCTCGACACCCTGCGGGCCTGGGTGGACAGTCCCTCGCTGCCCAACCCGGAGTACGAGGAGGCGCTACGGCAGCGCGACCGGTTGCGGGACCTGCTCACCGAACTCCTGCGGCGACACGACCTCGACGCGCTCGTGTACCCGTCGATCAGCGAGCCACCGACCCCGATCGGGGTGGAACAGTCCTATCGCAACTGCCGGCTCGCGGCGTTCAGCGGCTTTCCCGCGGTCAGCGTCCCGGCGGGATTCACCGCCGACGGGCTCCCCGTGGGCGTGGAGCTGCTGGGCGCGCCGTTCTCCGAACCGGCGCTGCTGGGCTACGCCTACGACTACGAACAGGCGACGCGACACCGCACGCCTCCGGCGGGCACCCCGCCGTTGCCTTCGGCGCGGTGAGCTCAGCCGCGGCGCAGGGGAAACAGCACCTCCTGGCCGATCGGCCGGTACCCCGCGGCCAACAGGGCGCGCATCGAGGCGGCGTTGCCGGGGGTGACCTGTGCGAAGAGCGGTTCGCCGCGAGGCACGCGGCTGCGGGCGGCCGAGGCGAGCGCGCGCCCGAGTCCCCGTGCGCGGGAGTTCGGCACGACGTCCATGCTCATCTCCCAGCGCCCGGCCAGACCACGCCCCAGCACCAGAAGGCCGTCCCCCTCGGCGGTGGTCCAGGCCTGCACGTCGTCGCGGAAGCGGCGTGAGCGGGTCACGCGCGGATGTCCGTCGTCGAACGGCAGCAGCCGGACCCGCGGCGCGACCGACATCCCGAGGGCGGGCGGGGCCACGAGCACGGCGTCGTTCTCCCCGACCGTGGTACCGAGGTGTTCGGCGAGCGAGAGCAGCACCCTCGGATGCAGCGGGTCGACCTCCGGGTCGGCGAGCACCCGCTGCCACCACGGCAGGTCGACGGGCGCGGTGACGAGGAAGCACCCGGTGAAGGCCACCACCGCGGCCGCGGGACCGCACGGCGGCGCCACCCACACCGACCAGTCGGCCGCCGGGTACACGCCGTGCGCCGCGTCCGCGAACAGCGTGGTGACCTCGTCGGCGCTCAGGGTCTGGAACCGCGGTCCTGACCCGCTCATCCGACCGCGGCCTCCGGCCCGCGACCGCCCCGGCCCGTGCGGCCCCACCGGCGTGCCACGACGACGGCCGCGATCACGACGAACCCGACCAGCGACACCCACGGATCCGGGTGGATGGCGGCCAGTCCACCCAGGACCAGGCCGATTCGGAGGACGGGACCGGCGTCGGGCGCGAAGCCGACGAGCCCGGCCGCCACCGCCACGATGCCCACCACGGCGGTCACGAGCGTGACGGTGAAGACGCCGAACGTCGGGTCCTGCAGGAGCAGCTGCGGTTCGAGCACGAACACGTACGGCACCAGGAACGCCGGTGCCGCGAGCTTGAACGCCGTCAGGCCCGTGCGCATGGGGTTGGCGCCCGCGAGCCCGGCGCCCGCGTACGCGGCGAGGCACACCGGCGGCGTGATGTCGGCGACGATGCCGAAGAAGAAGACGAAGAAGTGGGCGGCCACCACGGGCACGCCGAGCGCCACGAGGATCGGCGCGGCGACCGTGGCGGTGACGACGTAGTTCGCGGTCGTCGGCAGGCCCATGCCCAGCACCAGGCACGCCACCATCGTGAGGATCAGGATGAGGACGAAGCTGCCGCCCGCGAGGTCGACGATGCCGCCCGCGAGCTTGCCGCCGAGTCCGGTGCGTGTGACCGTGCCCGCGATGATGCCCGCACTCGCGCAGGCCGCGATCACGGGCAGTGCCGCGCGGGCGCCGGCCTCGAACAGCTGCGCGAACCGCCGGGGCGACAGCCGGGTGTCGGCCCGGACGAGACTCACGAGCAGCGCGGCGGCGATGCCGAACAGGGCGGCGTTGGCCGGTGAGCGGCCCGCGAGCAACAGACCGACGATCACCACGAGCGGCGCGAGCAGGTACGCGCGGCCGAGCAGGCCCCGCAGGCGCGGCAGCTGCTCCTTCGGCGAGCCGAGTACCCCGGTCCGCAGCGCCTCGAAGTGCACCCCGCTGAACACGCCCAGGTAGTACAGGACGGCGGGCACGATCGCGTACAGGATCAGTTCGTTGTACGGGATGCCCGTGTACTCGCCCATGATGAACACGGCCGCGCCCATCACCGGCGGCACGAGCTGCCCGCCCGTGGAGGCGGTGGCCTCCGCCGCGCCCGCGACGTGAGGCCGGAACCCCGCGCGCTTCATCATCGGGATGGTGAACGACCCGGAGGCGACGGTGTTGGCCACCGAACTGCCCGACACCATGCCCTGCAGCCCGCTGGCCACCACGGCGGCCTTGGCCGTGCCGCCGGTGTATCGGCCGGTGAGGCCGAAGGCGAGGTCGTTGAAGAACTGCCCGATGTTGGTCTTGACCAGGACGACCCCGAAGAACAGGAACAGGAAGATGAACGTCGACGACACCTGCACCGGGGTGCCGAACACCGACGTCGAGCTGTAGACCGACTCCGCCACCAGCGAGTCGAACGTGAAGCCGGGGTGGGCGAAGATCGGCATGGACGGCCCGAAGTAGCCGTAGGCGAGCGCGGCCACGGCGATCACCACGATGGGCAGGCCGACGCAGCGGCGCGTGGCCTCCAGGATCAACGCGATGGCGGCGGTGGCCACGACCACGTCGAACGGCGTGAAGCCGAAGACCACAGCCTGCGTCGTCAACCGCTCGTAGTCCACGACGATGTAGCCGTTGGCCAGCAGCGCGAGCGCGCACAGCACCACGTCGTAGAGCGGCACCCCGGGTCTGCCCGCCCACTCCTTCTTCGCCGGGTACAGCAGGTACACCAGGCTCAGGGCCATGCCGACGTGCACCGCACCCTGGATCACCGAGGTGAAGGTGCCGAACAGTGCCGTGTAGAGCTGGAACAGCGTCAGGGCGGTGCCGAGCACCGTGACGACCCACTTCCACGGCCCGAGCCGGGTGCGGTAGCGGCTTTCGCGGTCGTACGCGCGGGCCTGTGCCTCCTGCGTGTCGGTCGGGTGGGACGGTGACGCGGCGGGAGCGTCCCGAGTGCCTTCGGTGTCCTGGGCCATGCTGCGGTTGTCCTTCCCGGCGCCGGTCAGTCGAGCAGGCCCTGCTCCGCGAGGTACTTGCGCGCACCGGGATGCAGCGGCACGTCACCCTGGCCGACCGTGGCTTCCTCGACCGTGATGAGCTCCTTCTGCGCCAGCGTCAGGTCGTCCGCGTGTTCGTAGAGGGCCTTCGTCAGTTCGTAGCCGAGCTCCTCGCTCACCTGGGTGGTGGAGGCGTAGAGGGACGCGAACACCGAGACCGTGGGAACCGGCTCGTCGAGGAAGTCGTAGGTGCCCGCGGGGATCTCGTACTTCTCGAAGTCGCTGTTCTCCGCGATGGTGTCGAGCTCGGGTCCGCCGAGGGGGACGAGCGTGACGCCGCCCGTGGTGGCGTGCAGTTCCTGCAGGCTCGCCGCGGGGACACCGAGCACCTCGATGGAGGCGTCGGCGTTGCCGTCCTGCAGCTTGGTCTTGGCGTCGGCGAAGCCTTCCTCCAACGCGGTGTAGGAGCCCTCCTCCAGGCCGTAGGCCGCCAGGATCTGCTCCGCCGCCTCGCGGGTACCTCCGCCGGGAGGGCCGATCGCGACGGTCTTTCCGCGCAGGTCGTCCACCGAGTCGATGCCCGTGGACTCCAGGGTGATGATCTGCGCCGCCTCCGGGTAGAGCTTGCCGAGCAGACCGACGTTCTCGACCTTCGCGCCCTCGAACTCGCCACTGCCGGTGACGGCGTTCTGCGCCGTGTTGTGCTGTGCGATCCCGAGTTGCAGTTCGCCGCGGGCGATCTTGGCGAGGTTCTCCACCGACGCCCCGGTCTCCACGGCGGTGACGTTCAGGCCCTCGACCTCGATGGTGTCGACGAAGATGCTCGCGTACTCCTGCCCGAGCGGGTAGTACACGCCACCGGTGCTGCCGGTGCCGAGCTGAAGGTCGGTGGTGACTCCGCCACCGCCCCCGCCTCCGGAACAGGCCGCCGTCATCGCCACCGCCGCGACCATCGCCGTGACCGCGAGGCCGCCACCACGCCCGGAACGTGTCGCTGTCCGCACGCCTGTTCCTCCTCCGTCGGAGTTCTGGTCTGTACCAACCAACATGGTGACGCACGTCTCGGCGAATGGGGCAGCGTCGATCGTTATCCGTTCGCGATCTTTCGGCGTGGTCGGCCGAGTGACTGCCGCGAACGGGCGAAGTGGATTGCGCCAGGCGGACGACGGTCGCGGGCCGGTCCGTCGTGGACGATGCTGGAGGCGGTTCTTCGCTGACGACACCGGGAGGTGCGGATGTCCCCGAGGGCCACGCGGCCACGCCGACAGCGCTTGGTGGCCGGACTGACCGCGGTGGGAGTGACGGCGAGCCTCACGGCGCTCGTGTCCCCGACCGCGGCGGCACACCCGAGGCACCTCGACAAGCAGCCGGTCGCGGTGGGTTCCGGGGGAGCGGTCAGTTCGGTCGACCCGTACGCGACCGAGATCGGTCTGGAGGTACTGCGCCGGGGCGGCAACGCCACCGACGCCGCCGTGGCGACGGCCGCCGCGCTCGGGGTCACCGAGCCGTACAGCGCCGGGATCGGCGGCGGAGGCTTCTTCGTCCACTACGACGCCGCGACCGGGGACGTCGAGACCATCGACGGCCGGGAGAACGCGCCGGCGGCCATGCCGCACGACGCGTTCATCGACCCGGAGACGTCGCAGCCCTACCCGTTCTTCCCGGACATGGTCACCAGCGGGGTGTCCGTGGGCGTGCCCGGGACACCCGCCACGTGGGACGCGGCTTTGCGGGAGTGGGGAACGTACTCGCTGGCCCAGGCGCTGCGCCCCGCCGTCCAACTCGCCAGGCGCGGCTTCGAGGTGGACGAGGAGTTCCGCGAGCAGACCCTCGACAACGCCGAGCGGTTCTCGGCGATCGAGCCCACCGCCGAGTTGTTCCTGCCCGGCGGTGACGCTCCCGCCGTCGGCTCGGTGTTCCGGAACCGCGACCTCGCGCACACCTACTCCGAACTCGGCCGCAGGGGCGTCGACTGGTTCTACACCGGACCGATCGCCGGCGAGATCGCCGAGACCGTGCAGAACCCGCCCCGCAGCGGTGACACGAACCTGCCCGTCCCGGCGGGACACCTCACCGCCGAGGACATGGCCGACTACGCCGTGGAGCGTCCCGAGGCCACCCGGCACGAGTACCGCGGCTACGAGGTCGTCGGCATGGCACCGCCGTCGAGCGGAGGCACCACCGTCGGGGAGATGCTCAACATCCTCGAACGGTTCGACCTCGCGTCGATGACCACGGACGAGGCCCTGCACCACTACCTGGAGGCGTCCGCGCTCGCCTACGCCGACCGGGGCCGCTACTCCGGTGACAACCGGTTCGTGGACGTCCCGGTCGAGGAGCTGCTGTCGGACGACTTCGCCGCCGAACGCGCCTGCGAGCTCGATCCCACCACCGCGGCCGACAAACCCGTCGCGGCGGGCACGGCCGACGGCGACTACGACCCCACCTGCGAGCGCACCGACACCGAGCTCGTCGAGCGACCGGACACGGAAGGACCGTCCACCACACACCTGTCCGTCGTGGACCGCTGGGGCAACGTCGTGGCCTACACGCTGACGATCGAGCAGACCGGCGGCAGCGGGATCACCGTGCCGGGCCGTGGGTTCCTGCTCAACAACGAGCTGACCGACTTCAGCCACGTGTACGACCCCGAGGACCCGAACCGCATCGAGGGCGGCAAGCGGCCGAGGTCGTCGATGTCGCCGACCATCGTGCTGCGCGACGGTGAACCCTGGCTCGCGCTCGGCTCGCCCGGCGGATCCACGATCATCACCACGGTCGCCCAGACGTTGATCAACCGCATCGATCTCGGCATGGACCTCCCGGCCGCGCTCGCGGCGCCTCGCGCGACCCAGCGCAACACCGTCACCGTGTCGGCCGAACCCGGATTCCGCGACGCCCACGGTGCCGCCTTGGAGGCCTACGGGCACGCGTTCTCGACCACGTCGCAACTGGGGGCCGCCGCGGCCGTCGAAGTCCTGCCGGACGGTGAGGTGCAGGCCGTCGCCGAACCGGAGCGCCGGGGCGGTGGTGCCGCGGGAGTGGTGTACCCGCGACGGTGACGAACCCGGTCGTTCGACGGATGCCGGTGAGTGCCCTCGGTGCATACCGTTCGGGCATGACCTCGAACGACACCTCTCCGACGGTCCTGCCCGGTGTCCTTCCGGACGTGCGCCGCGACGACGCTGGACTCGTCACCGTCGACATCATCGAGAGCGCTGCCGTGCCTGATCGGGCACGGCAACGCCGGACGGCCGACTCGCTGCTCGCGGCAGACCGTCCGTGGAACGCGGGCCTGCTCGCCGACAGCGTGCTCCTCGCCACCGACGGGTTGGGCGTGCTCCGGTACTCGCAGTGGCGCGACGAGGACGCCTACGCCGAGGCGCAGAGCCGGTTCCCGGCGGCGATCGCACCCACGACGAGCGGCGCCGCGCGCTCGGTGCGCCACCGGCTCTACCGCAGCGCCGTGCCCGACGACCTCCCTGCTCCGGGCGTGGTCGTGGTGATCACGTTCGACACCGACGGCGCCGACGTCGGCCGCCGCTTCGTGGACGCGCTCCTGGACCGCCACCCCGTCGTCCGAGGCGCCGCACCGCCGGAGGGCATGGGGAGCAACGACTTCCATCTCGCCGTCGACGGAACGCAGGTGCTCAACTGGGCGGAGTTCGTCGACGAACGCGCACACCAGCGGGTGGTCGACACGGCGTTGCAGCCGGACGACGACGTGCCGCGCCTCATCGCCGAGACGCGCGGCCTCACCCCGCGCGGGTTCCGCCGGTACCTGCCGTACGGGCTGGCCACGCCCGGGGGCCGTACGCGCTAGGTCAGCCCGACAGCCTGCGCAGCAGGGCCTGCTTGGCGACGGCGAACTCGTCGTCGTCGAGGATGCCGTCCCGGTGCAGGGCGCCGAGTTCGCGCAACCGCTTCAGCACGGCGTCGACGTCCTCCAGCGCGCCGGAGCTCTCCTCGGACACCGACGAGGCCGGTAGCTGCGGCTGATCGGACTCGGCGGGCGCGTGGGGGTGTGGCAGGCGCGCGGTGACCGCCGCCGCCACCAGCACGGTCAGCAGCTCGTTCTCGGTGCCCCACATTAGGCGCACGCAGTGCGGGTCGCTCTCGGGCGGCAGGGTGGCCGGAACGCCGCGAACGCGGAACCGCAGCAGACCCTCCTTCAGGCCCATGTTCGGCCGCCAGTCCACGCCCTCGACGGAGTCCAGCGGGAGTTCCGTGCGGTGCTGCTTGCGCTTCACGTCCGGGGCCTGCCAGCCCCACTCCAGCACCACCCGATGTCCGTCGCAGGACACAGCGGCCTCGCCCACGGACACCGTCACGGGCACGGCCGGACCGGGCAGCGCGTACTGCTGGAAGGCCGCGGGCTCGTCGTCTCCCCGTCGGGTGAAGCGCACGGCGTCGACCAGGTACTCGGCGGTCTGCTGCTGCTCGGGTTCGACGGTGAGCTGGTAGGGGTCCGCCTGGTCGGGCAGGTGACCGGCCGCCGCCACCGACAGCGGGTCGGCGCCCTCCTTGAGCCGCACGCGCAGCCTGCCGGTCTTCCGGCCCGGTTCGTAGGACACGCCTGCGATGGTGGCCAGCGGCAGTTCCAGCTCGCCGAGTGCCTTCCGCACCTTGTGCACGCGACGATGGGAGCCGGGCGTGATGCGCAGCGTCTCGCCGTCGAAGGTCCAGGTGCCGAAGGGCGACGTCATCTCGGCCATGCGGGAAGGATAGGGCAGCCCGCCCGGGAAAGATCGACGCCGGTCCCGACGTCGCCGCCCGAGTCGTCGCGTAGGTCAGGCCCGAAGCCTGCGGTACAGCGCGTCGAGCTCGTCGTCGGTGAAGCCGTTCTTCCCGAGCACGTTCGGCACCCCGCCGTAACGCTTGTCCACCTGCTCCAGGAAGGCCTCCATGGTCTCCGCCCTGGGCCGGTGGTGGTCCTCGGGAACGCTGTCGATGTTGCCCGCGTAGGTGGGCGAGCTGCGGAGGCGGTCGAGGATGAGGCTCAGCCGCTGCCCGGTGGCCGCGTAGTCGCGGATGACGTCCTCACGGCGTGCCCCGGCGACGGTGAGCGCGAACGCCACGACCACGCCCGTGCGGTCCTTGCCCGCCGCGCAGTGCACGAGGGCCGCCCCTGAGGCCTGGTTCACCGCCCGCAACGCGGCGACGATGCTGTCGGGGCGCTCCTCCACGTAGCCGAGGTAGTGGGCGCAGGAGGGGTCGCCGGGGTAGCGCTCCTCCTCCCGCTTGCGGCGCACGAGCAGTGCCTCCGCCGTGGCGTCGAAACCGTGCTCGGGCAGCAGCGAGTGGTTGACGTGCGTGATGTGTCCGAGGCGGGTCAGCGGCGTGGGACCCTCCGCGGCGACCTCGGTCGGTGACCGCAGGTCCACGACCGTGTTCAGCCGTGCGTGTTCGACCAGATACCGAACGTCAGCGGGGGAGAGGTTCTGGAGGTTGTCGGAGCGGAGCAAGCGGCCCCGCTGGATCTTGTCACCGTCGTCGGTGGGGATTCCCCCGACGTCGCGGACGTTGACGGCACCTTCGAGATCGAGCCACAGCACGTTGTCCAGTGTCCCAGCATCGCGCCGTGCCCGCCAGGACCGTGGCCCGTCCGGCCTAGTGTCCGATGTGGATGGTAATGACGACACGAGCGGGCGGTGTGGCCCCGACACCGGAACCACACCGCCCCCTGGGACCGTCTGCCGTCAGGCGGTGACACTCCCCACGCCCGAGCAGCGGACGAGCACGCCCTCGGAGAAGTCGGCCACGCAGACCCGGAACTGCAAGTTGCTGCCCTCGTAGTAGTTCTTGTTGCAGACGCCCCAGCTGCCGGCGCCCATCCGGTTCTGGCACTCACCCTGGCGGTAGAGCGACCCGTTGCGGTAGTTGTCCCAGATCACGACGGCCGAGGCACCGTCGGACGACGTGTCCTTGACCCACCACTTGTCGCCGTAGTTCTCGAAGCAGGCCTGGGCACCGGTGACCGACAGGCACTGCACCCCGCTGGAGGGCGGAGTCCCCTTCACGACGCGGTCGACTTCGTACGCGGCGGCCGACGCCCCCTCTTCGCCGGCCGCCGGTCCGACCCCCTCCACAGCCGACGCCGTCGCCGGCGCGAACGCCAGGAACAGCGCCGCAACCCCCACCGCGACTCTGCGAATCGTGCGCATCGCACGTCCCCCTTCTTCTCGATCCTGCCCTCGCCCTGTGGCGGGGCATCACCGTCGAGAACCCATCCTCGCGGGCGGAGGACGCTATGTCGTTAGCGCAGCCTCTTCGGTTTCTTGACACTCCCTCCACGGTGTTCGGGGCAGTGCGTCGCGCCGGAGGTCGCTCGGCGCGACGCCGTAGGCGGCCCGGAAGGCCCGGGTGAAGGCCGCGTGGTGCGAGAAGCCCCAGCGGGCCGCGATGTGGTGGACCGGAACGGTGTGCATGGCGGGATCGGTGAGATCCCGGCGCGCCTGCTGCAACCGCCGCTCGCGGATCCAGCCCGCCACCGTGATGCCTTCCTCGCCGAACAGCCGGTGGACGTAGCTGGTCGAGACGTTGTGAGCCGCCGCCACCAGCCGAGGACCGAGCTCCGGGTTGTGCAGCTGCTGGTCGATGAAGGCTTGCATCCGCAGCAGCAGGTCACGTCGATGCACCGCGGCGGGAATGTACTGCCGCTCGTCCTCCAACGCGTTCGTGAACAGGCCGGTCAGCACGTCGCGGAGCACCACCGCCAGTCGGGGGGCGTCCGCACTCCGGTAGGAGTCGTGGTCGGCGACGATGTGGTCGAGCACCGTCGCCAGCAGACCTCCGAGCCCCTCGCGCGCCGACAGCCTCCGCCCGACCAGTGACCGGGCGCGGTCCTCCGGCAGCGCGAGCATCGCCTTCGGCAGCTCCACCCCGACGCAGGAGATGGTGCGTGCGCCATGGGCGTCGAGCCGGAAGGGCAGCGATGAGTCGTTGAGGTGCACGTCACCGGGCTGGTAGGTCACGTCGGTGGCGCCGTCCACCCGTCGCAGCGCTCCCTCGCGCAGCAGCACGATGTTGTAGGTGCTCGGGTCGCACTGCGCGATCTGCTCGGGGGTGCGGCGGAACCGCACCGGAGAGAACGACATGGTCCACACCCGCATCGCGTCGATCGGGAGGTCGCGTTGTCGGAGGTGGGAATTGGTGGTGAGCGGTAGCGCCTCCATCTCGGTCGCCGGGGGCGTCTCCGGCACCGTGAGCGCGGTCGCCGTCCCCCGGCCCCGATCGGCCATCGGCTCAGTCATGCAACCCCCCAGTAGGTCGACTGCCACGGACCGTGCCGTCCGATGCTATCGAGCCCGGTGACGGCGGTGGGCCGTGTTGTCGAGACCCCGCGTTTGCCGGTGCCGAAGATCGGCAACCCGGACGGCAGACGACACGAAGAGCAACTGATCACGAAGCAGGTGAGATCCGTGCCGGGACGTCAGGAACTTCCGAGTACGTTGCAGCGCTCTCCGGAGAAGGCGCAACGTACGTGGATCGAGGCGCACGACTCCGCCGTCGAGACCTACGGCGAGGGCAGGCGCGCGCACCAGACGGCGTTCGCCGCGCTCAAGCACACCTTCGAGAAGGTCGGCGACCACTGGGAGCCGAAGAGTCGCAAGGGGCCGTCCGACAAGCAGGCCTCGCGCGGTGCGGGCCAGCGCGCCACGAAGACCGCGGGCGGCGTGGACGCGAACGCCAGCAAGGAACACCTCTACGAGCGGGCCCGGCAGCTCGACATCCCCGGCCGCTCCTCGATGAGCAAGAAGGACCTCGTCGACGCGTTGCAGAAGGCCAGCGGGCGGCAGAGCGCCAAGGCCCGCAAGAGCAGGTCGTGAGTGGTTGAGCGAGCGGACGATCCGCTTCTCCACTCAGGAGCGCGAGGAGCGCTTGGCGCGGCTCGGCGCGACGCGGGGCGGCTCGCCCGGCTGCTTGGGATACACCGGCGGCCACGGAGCGTCGAGCAGTCCCGCCTCCCGATCGCGCCGCGACAGCTCCAGCAGCGGTTCCAGCGACTGCGGCTGTGAGGGCAGCTCGCGCCAGGCGTCCCCGCGCTCGGCCAACCGCTCCGGCACGGTCGCGAGCGTGAGGTCGTCCGGCTGGACCTCCGCCAGCTCCGACCAGTCGAGCGGAGTGGACACCTGGCCACCCGGCCGGGGACGTACGCACCACGCGCCGAACACCGTCTTGTGCGGTGCGTTCTGATTGAAGTCGACGAACACGCGGCGGCCCCGTTCCTCCTTCCACCACGC
>JACYYJ010023721.1_pt1 | contig 13867 bp, 13 predicted proteins | sample 8236861 | NCBI WGS metagenome assembly JACYYJ01 (sample SAMN14103086, study PRJNA606662) | landfill metagenome | isolation source: landfill solid waste | place: India:New Delhi, Okhla landfill site | collected 2017-11-05
CTAGACCATGAGGGCTAACAACAAGCTGCGTCGGCTTCTCTACGGTCTGCTCAGGCACAATTTCGCCCTGTCCAGGGGCAGCCGCAGGTGGGGAGAGGCCGATGTTAACTGGCGTGGCTATGGGCAAGAACGCGATTGTCCATCACCCCGAACTCGTCAATCTTTATGACTGCAGCATCGGTGACGAGACGCGCATCGGCACCTTCGTGGAGATACAGCGGGGCAGTGTGATCGGCGCCCGCTGCAAGATCTCCAGCCACTGCTTCATCTGCGAAGGCGTGACCATCGAGGACGGGGTGTTCCTCGGGCACGGCGTGATGTTCACCAACGACCGGTTTCCGCGTGCCGTCGACGAGAGTGGCAAGCTGAAGACCGCTTCGGACTGGACTCTGGAACCGACACGGGTCTGCCAGGGCGCCGCGATCGGGAGCAATGCCACAATCCTGCCGGGCGTCACCATCGGGGAGTTCGCCCTGGTCGGTGCCGGGTCGGTCGTGACACGCGATGTGCCGGAGGGGGCAATTGTGGCCGGCGTTCCCGCGCGGCTCGTCGGCCGCGTCGCCATCGGGAGCGAGATGGCCACCAGCGCGGAGCAATTGTCATGATCGGCGTCGGTGTTGTCGGCTACGGCTACTGGGGACCCAACCTGGTCCGCAACCTCTGCGATATCCCAGACGCGAGGCTGCGCTGGGTCTGCGACCTTCAGGTCGAGCGGCTTGCCGGGGTGCGCAGCCGCTATCCCTTGGTGCAACTCACTAGCGACTTCGGGGAACTGCTAAACGATCCGCAGGTCGACGCCATTGTCATCGCGACACCCGTGGCGACGCACTTCTCGCTTGCCATGCAGGCGCTGAGGGCGGGCAAGCATGTGTTCGTGGAAAAGCCCATCGCTGCCAGCGTCCGCGAAGCGGAGCGGCTGGTGGAGGAGGCCGACCGTCGCGGCCTCACCTTGGCGGTGGATCACACGTTTATCCATACTGGCGCGGTGCGGAAGATGCGCGAGCTCATCGATACCTCGCTGGGGCAGCCATACTATTACGACTCCGTGCGTATCAACCTCGGGCTGTTCCAGCACGACGTCAACGTCATCTGGGACCTGGCGGTGCACGATCTGGCAATCATGGATTACCTCCTGCCGGAGCGGCCGGTTGCGGTTTCGGCCACCGGCATGGGCCATATCCAGGGCGAGCCGGAAAACATCGCCTATATCACGCTTCATTTTGCGAGCCGGCTCATCGCCCATGTGCATGTCAACTGGCTTGCCCCGGTGAAGGTCCGGCGCACCCTGCTGGGCGGCAGCGAGAAGATGATCGTCTATGACGATCTCGAGCCCAGCGAGAAGATCAAGCTTTACGACAAGGGGATCACCCTTGCCGGCCCGGCAGCTCCTAGGGGCGAGAAGATCCGCCAGATGATGCTGGGATACCGGACCGGCGACATGACCGCGCCGCGCCTCGACACCACCGAGGCCCTGTCGCGTGAACTCAAGGAATTCGTCGCCTGCATCGACAGCGCAACACCTCCCATTGCCGACGGCCAGGCAGGGTTGCGCGTGGTCCGCGTGCTCGAGGCAGCGACACGCTCGCTCAGCCGCCAAGGCGCCATGGTTGAACTCAAACAAGAAAGTGTCCCGGCATGATCCCGCTGCTTGATCTGAATGCGCAGTACCGGCAGGTCGGGGCCGAGATCGAGGCCGCCGTAGTCACCGTACTGCGCTCGGGGCGCTACGTATTGGGCCAGGAAGTCGCGAATTTCGAACAGGCCTTCGCGGATTATTGCGACACCCGGCATGCGATCGCCGTCAATTCCGGCACCAGCGCGCTGCACCTGTCTCTGCTGGCCGCAGGCATTGGCCGGGGCGACGAGGTGATCACCACGCCGTTCACGTTCGTTGCGACCGTGGCCGCTATTCTTTTGGCCGGAGCATGGGCGGTGCTGGTCGATATCGATCCTAGGACCATGACGCTCGACCCGAACCTGGTGGAGGCGGCAATTTCTCCGGCCACCAAGGCCATCATCCCCGTCCATCTCTATGGACAGATGGCCGATATGGATTCCCTGCTCCTGCTGGCGGATCGCCATAGTCTGGTGGTGATCGAGGACGCCTGTCAGGCTCATGGGGCGGAATATCACGGACGCAGAGCCGGCAGCCTGGGCTTGGCGGGGTGCTTCAGCTTTTATCCCGGCAAGAACCTTGGAGCCTGCGGCGAGGGCGGAATGTTGGTCACCAACAACGATGCGATCGCCAATGCGGCCCGGTGCTTGCGGGATTGGGGCCAGCAGGAGCGCTATCACCACGTCGCCAAAGGCTTCAATTACCGCATGGATGCGGTCCAAGGCGCTGTCCTGGGCGTCAAACTGCGCTACCTGGAAGAGTGGACCGAACGACGCCGGCAGCATGCCGCCCGCTACAACGCGCTTTTTGGTGGCATCAAGACGCTGCAGCTTCCGGTCGAGGCCAAGCACCGGCGACACGTCTATCATGTTTACGCCGTTCGGACGCAGGATCGGAGCCGTCTCCAGCAATCCCTGTCGGCGCAAGGCGTTCAGACTGGCCTGCACTATCCCATACCCGTGCACCTGCAGCGCGCCTATGCCGACCTCGGGTACAGCCGGGGCAGTTTCCCTGTGGCCGAGGAGGCCGCGAGGCAGGTGTTGTCTCTCCCGATGTATCCGGAGTTGACGCTCGACCAGATGGAGCAGGTTGCCGCTGCGGTCACGAGCGATGTCCATGTCCATTGAGTTTCCCGAGGTCGGGCAGCGCGTCGCCGCCGTCCATGGCAGGTCCATACCGGCCGATCGCGGCTTCGAGCCGGGGCTCATAGCCGCTCTGCGCGAGGCTTATGGGCCACAGGGGCTGGTGGAGCTGTTTGGCCGCTTCGCCAATGGCGACGGTGTCGTCGACGCGTTGATGCGCAGCGCCATCTTCGCGGCGGCAGCGCGGAGCTGCGGCCCCGGCCTGCGTGTCGGCAGCGGTGTGGCCGTGAAACACATCGAAACGTTCGAACTCGGCGCGGGAGTCTTTATCGGTGCGCAGGCGAACATCCAGGGGCGCATCAACGGACGCTGCCGCATCGGGCGGAACAGTTGGATAGGGCCGCAGGCCTTCCTCGACGCGCGGGACCTGGTCATTGGTGACTATGTCGGCTGGGGCCCGGGGGCGAAGCTGCTCGGGTCCGCCCATGTCGCCGAGCCCGTCGACGTTCCTATCATCGAGACCGACCTTCATATCCGGCCGGTTCGGATCGGGGATTGGGCGGACATCGGCACGAATGCCGTCATCCTGCCCGGCGTGACGGTGGGGAAGGGCGCCATTGTTGGGGCGGGCGCTGTGGTGACCGCCGACGTTGAGCCGTTTTCAGTCGTCGCCGGCGTGCCTGCCCGGTTCATCCGTTGGCGCTCCGAGGATGCACGAACGACAGGAATTGCTGAGGGAGGCGGTCATGCGTGACAAGCGCATACTCATTACCGGCGGCGCCGGCCTGGTTGGCTCGCATATCGCCGACCTGTTGGCGCGCGAGGACGCGCGGGAGATTGTCATTTACGACAATTTCGTTCGGGGCCGCATGGAGAACCTGTCGACAGCCATAGCCCATGGCCGGGTGACGGTGGTGCACGGAGACATCCGCGATGCCACGCAACTGGACGACGCCATGCGCGGGATCGACATCGTCTTTCATCAGGCCGCCATCCGCATAACCCAATGCGCGGAAGATCCCCGCCTGGCGCTGGACGTCCTCGCCACCGGGAGCTTCAACGTCTTCCAGGCGGCGGTGGACGCGGGGGTGAGCAAGGTGATCGCGGCGTCTTCTGCCTCGGTGCTGGGCATGGCAGACGACTTCCCCACCCCTGAGCGCCACCATCCTTACAACAACCGCACGATCTACGGCGCCGCCAAGACGTTCAACGAGGGCCTGCTGCGCAGCCTGGCGGAAATGTCGGGGCTGAACTACGTCGCCCTGCGCTACTTCAATGTCTACGGCCCGCGCATGGACGTGTTCGGCGTCTATACCGAAGTGTTGATCCGCTGGATGGAGCGGCTCGCGGCCGGGAAGGCTCCCATCATCTTCGGCGACGGCACCCAGACCATGGATTTCGTCCATGTGCGGGACATCGCCAGGGCCAACCTCTTGGCCGCCGCTTCGGACATCACCGACGAGGTCTTCAATGTTGCTTCGGGGACAGAGACAAGCCTGGCTGAGTTGGCGCGTGTTCTGGCACGAGCCATGAATGTCGATGTGGAGCCCGAGTTTGCGGCTGAGCGCAAGGTGAACCCGGTCCCCCGACGCCTGGCCGACATTTCGCGGGCTCGAGATGTGCTGGGCTTTTCAGCCCAGATCTCGCTCGAAGAGGGTATTCGTGAACTGGTCGACTGGTGGCGCAGCGAGCAAGTCGACAAGGGGGTCGTCGCATGAGCACCCAGCGCCTCATTCCCATTGCCCAGCCGCTGCTCGGTGACGCTGAAGCAGAGGCGGCGGCAAGGGTCATTCGTTCTGGCTGGGTCACCCAGGGTCCCGAGGTGGCCGCCTTCGAGCAGGAATTCGCCGACTATGTCGGCGCGCCCTACGCTTGTGCGGTATCGAACTGCACGACGGCGCTGCACCTGGCACTCCTGGCGGTGGGGGTGTCCCAGGGTGACGAGGTCGTCACGGTAAGCCACAGCTTCATCGCCACCGCCAATGCCATACGCTATTGCGGCGCCACTCCCGTGTTCGTCGATATCCAGCCCAGCGGCTTCAATATCGATCCGCTGCTGGTGGCCAAGGCCATTGGGCCGCGCACCAAGGCGATCTTGTGCGTCCACCAGCTCGGCATGCCATGCGACATGGCATCGATCATGGCGATTGCCCGGCATCGGGACCTGCCCGTCATCGAAGACGCTGCGTGCGCTGCAGGCAGCGAGATCCTGTGGGAGGGGAGGATGTGCAAGGTGGGGGCGCCGATCGGCGACATCGCCTGCTTCTCGTTTCACCCCCGCAAGGTGATCACCACCGGCGACGGTGGCATGCTGACCACCGCCAGCCCGATATACGACGAGAAATTCCGCCTTTGGCGCCAGCACAGCATGAGCGTTTCCGACCGGCAGCGACACGGCTCCGACTCGGTGATCTTCGAGAACTATCTCTCGGTCGGCTACAACTACCGGATGACCGACATCCAGGCGGCCGTGGGACGCGAACAACTCAAGCGGCTCGATGAAATCGTGGCCAGCCGTCGCCGCATCGCCGCTCTGTACCAGGAGTATCTGGCGGACATCCCCGATATCGGGCTACCCACCGAGCCGTCCTGGGCGCGGAGCAACTGGCAGAGCTTCTGTGTCATGCTGCCCGGCCGCGTGGAACAGCGCGCGGTGATGCAGAAATTGCTGGATCTGGGCATCTCGACACGGCGCGGCGTCATGAATGCGCATCGCGAACCGGTCTATGCCCCGCCCGGCAGCGCCAGGAGCACGACACCACTCTCCTGTTCCGAATACGCGCAGGACCATGCCGTGATGTTGCCGCTGTCCGCCCAGATGGACGAACTGGATGTGATCCTGGTCGCCGAGGCGCTCCGCGGGGCCGTGGCCTCTGTCAGGACGGCTGAGCCAGCTTAGCGGGACGGGCGGTCGCGTGGCCGCCCCGATTACCCAGCAGAAAGTCGGCGTGGCGTAGCGCGAGTTCCAGAATGGTGAGGGTGGGATTGGCACTGCCGGCGGTCGGGAATGCCGCGGCACTGGCAACGCTCAAATTCGGGACGCCATGGCAGACCAGGTTCGAGTCCACCACCGAGGAGTTCTTGTCCGTTCCCATGCGCGCGGTTCCCGAAGGGTGCGCATAGGCCTGCGCGATATCGGTAAACGCCATGGCTCCGTCCGTTTCAGCCACAAGCCACTGTAGCGGGTGATCGCGATCGAGCCCCATGCGAGTCCAGTACTTGCGCAGCGTCTTGGCCACTGCGCGAAACGCCGTCTCGTCCTCGCCCTGTGGGCGCCAGTGGACCGCTGCCTTGGGCATGCCCATGCCGTCGCGTTCATCGGACAGCGCGATGTGGTTGCTCCAATGGGGTTGCTGCTCGATCGCGATCTGCATGCCCAGCCGGACGCTTGCGGGCATGTAGACTTGCTTGCGCACCAGCCGCCAGTAGGCTGACCGGGCGACCAGCGGCAGTTGGCCCAGCAGGGCCACGATGTCGTCCAACGCCACCTTGCCCCCCTGGATGCCGCGGGCAACGGCCTTGATCCTGGACATCGGACTCCCGGACAGGTCCATTGCTGCATAGGCGAAGGCGCTGGGCGTGCCCAACTCTCGCTGTGCGGCAGTGGTCAGGTCCAGGTGGAGGCTGCGGCGGGCACCGTCGATGTAGTGGTAGCCAAACAGACGGGTGCTTCGGGCCTGGTCCTGCCGGGCGATGGTTGCGACCTCGGCCTTGAGATGGTCCTGCATGTAGCGGCCAAGGGCGGCGGTGCCGGCAAAGGCGTGGCCGCCGGATTGGCGGTTGAGCCATAGCAGCAGACGCGTGGACTCGATGGTGCCGGCGGCCATCACAAAATGCCGCGCGGACACGCGTATGGACCGGCCGTTGAAATTGATGGCTTCGACGGCGCCCAGCAGACCCTTTTGCCTGTCGAGCTCGAACGTGTTGACGGTGGCGCCGAGCCAGAGCTCGAGGTTGTCGAGCCGGTCCAGTTCCGCCCGCCAGATCGTGCCGAGATTGCATTGGCGAAAGTTGATCCATTTCGCCAGCCGACCGGTGATGTCGGGATCGTCCGGCAGGAAGACGCTGTCGATGCCGATCTGCCCCATTGCCTCTTTGTCGAAAGGGCCGTGAGGCAGCCCGAAGACGTCCTCGACTTCCGGTTGGTAGCGCCGCAGGTGCTGGTATGAAATCGGCCAGCCCGGTTGGGAAAGATGCGCTCGGGCCGAAACGTCTTCCGCATAGATCGGGATGATGCGCCCGCCCCAACGCGACGAGGATCCGCCCAGCCCGCGATAGCGTCCATCCAGCGCGCGCGTGTACCGACCATACACGTCGACGATGGTGTTCAACTGGTGAGTATGCTCGTCGAAGGCGTCGTTGCCGCTCTCGAGAACGGCGACACGTCGACCGGCAAGCGCCAGGCGTCGGGCGATGAACAGCCCCGCCATACCGCCTCCAATAATGCAGAACTCTGCCTTGACAGTTTCCTGCCCGGCTGACGCAGCAGCCAGGTTCCTGATTGTCATGCTGGCCCCCAAGGAAATGATCAGGGATGGCTGCACAGGTGGATGCACGCCCCATATCGATTTCGCAAACTCGCTCCCGCGGCGAAATACGTCCAACGAGCTATGGCCGGCCAAGCCGGCATTCCGCATCAATCAAGAGGTAGCCCGGACAGGCTGGTGGACAAGCATTCCAACCCGCTCCCGTGGCCGGAGGAGGCGGAAATCAGCAAGTCCCTACACGTGCTTATTCTGGTCGAGAACCTGCCCGTCCCGTTTGATCGGAGGGTCTGGCAGGAGGCACAGGCCCTGCATCAGGCGGGTCATGTCGTCTCGGTGATCTGTCCCAAGGGCAAGGGCCACACGGCGAGCTACGAGGTATATGAGGGTGTGCACATCTACCGCCATGAGCTGGTGGAGGCGAAATCTGCACCCGGCTATCCGGCCGAGTACCTGACGGCCCTGATGCACCAGCTGAAGTTGTCCCTGCTGGTCCGGCGCCGTCAGCGGATCGACGTCATCCAGGCCTGCAATCCGCCGGATCTGATGTTCCTGATCGCCCTGTTTCACCGGATGCTTTTCGGTACGCGCTTTCTGTTCGACCACCACGATCTCAGCCCGGAGCTCTACCTTAGCCGCTACGGCCGCCGGGACATCTTCTACGCCATTCTGAGCCTGCTGGAGCGGCAGACTTTCCGCCTTGCCGATGCCAGCATTGCTACCAACGAAACCTTTCGCAACATCGCCATCGAGCGTGGCGGGATGCCGTCCGACCGGGTCTTCGTGGTCAAGAGTTTCCCCGACGCGGCCAAGACCCGTCGCTGCCCGCCCGAGCCGTCGCTGGTCGCAGGCGGCAAGTGCCTTGTCGGCTATATCGGCATCATGGGTGTTCAGGACGGCGTCGAGACGCTGATCCGTGCTATGGACCATGTCGTCTACGGCCGAGGGCGCACCGACATCAGGGCCGTGCTGATCGGAGATGGTCCCGAATATGAGCGGCTGCGCGCCCTCACCCGAACACTGCGTCTTGAGGAGGCGGTGCACTTCACCGGCTACCTGAGCGGACCGGCACTGCTCAGCCATCTCTCCGCAATCGACATCGGGGTAATCCCCGACCCGCCCAATGGCTGCAACGAGAAGCTGTCGATGAACAAGGTGTTCGAGTACATGATGCTCGGCATTCCCTTCGTCCAGTTCGATCTTTCCCAGGCCCGCAGCGAAGCCGGCGAAGCGGCGCTCGTGGCCGGGGAACACAGCGCGTCGGCTCTCGCGGACGGGATCATTTCCCTCGCCGAGGATGCGGCGCGCCGGCGGCGCATGTCGGAGGCTGCGCGCAATATCGCCGGCCGGGAATTCCAGTGGACCAGGGAAGCAGGACGCTACCTGGCCGCGGTTGAATCCAGCTTTGCCGGCCGGGAGGCACGAACATGATCAGCGTGATCATACCTCACCTCAATCAGCCCGAGGCTCTGGCCCGCGGTCTTGAGGCCTTGCGGCTCCAGCAGGGCATGTCGCAGCCGCCCGAAATCATCGTGGTGGACAACGGCTCGCGTGAACTGCCCACGGAGATCTGCAGCCGGTTCGAGAATGTCCTGCTTCTGAGCCAGCCCATACCCGGACCCGGCCCGGCGCGGAACATGGGCGTTGCCGCCTCGCACGGCGATATCCTCGCCTTTGTCGATGCAGATTGCGTGGCCGCCCCTGACTGGCTCGCCACCATCGAGCAGCATTTCGCTGCCGCTCCGGACGCCACGGTTCTGGGGGGAGACGTTCGCATCCTGCAGCAGAACCCGAACCGTCCGACCATGATCGAGGCCTATGAGAGCGTCTTCGCCTTCCGGATGAAGAAATATATCCAGGAGAAGGGCTTTACCGGCGGTGGCAATCTGGCGGTCCGCGCTTGGGTATTCCGCAAAGTCGGAAACTTCCTTGGCATTAATATCGCCGAAGATACCGAATGGGGACAGCGGGCCAGTTCGATGGGGTATCGGGTCCGCTACGAGCCCAAGATGATCGTGCACCATCCGGCCCGGCGCAATTTCGCGGAACTGACCGAGAAGTGGGACAGGCACATCTCCCATGATCTCGAGGAGGTCAGGCAACACCGCGACTGGACCTCTCGCTGGCTACTCAGAGCCTTGGGTGTGCTGGTATCGCCTGTGGCCGAGGTGCCGCGCATCCTCCTCTCCGACCGGCTGCGGGGGCCGCGTGCGCGTTGCCTTGCCATCGTGGGGGTGACACGCATCCGCCTCTATCGTGCAGGTGCTATGCTGGCCGCCCTGAACAGCGGATCGGCAGGGGCTGCAGCCCGCTGGAACAGGTCCTAGCGATGCTTGTCGCAACCGACAGGATCGAGGCGGCAGCGGAACCGGGCGCGCGGGTGACCCTTGGCGCAGTGATCGTCACCTACAACAGCGCAGACACGCTGCCGGGGCTTCTGGATACGCTCGAGCAGGGACTGGAAGGTGTCGGGCACTATCAGGTGATCGTCGTCGACAACCAGTCGACGGACAATTCCGTGGCCGTCGCCCAGGCCCATCCGATCGGCGTCACAGTGGTGCGCAGCCCGGTCAATGGTGGCTACTCCGCCGGCATCAATCTCGCCGCCGAACTGCTGCCCCCCGAAGCCGACCTGCTGATCCTCAATCCGGATGTGCGCCTGCGTCCGGGCGCAGTGGCCCACCTCGTCGCCGAGGCGCGCAACAGCAATGTCGGCGTTGCGGTGCCCCTGATCCGCAACGACGACGGTACGCTGGCGCCCTCCTTGCGCCACGAGCCGGCTTTGGGCACCGCCTGGTGGCACGCGGCACTGGGACATGACCTCGCCGGCCGCCTGGGCCTGGGGGAGATGATCGCCGATCCGGCCCAGTATGCTTCACCGCGCAAGGTCGACTGGGCGACCGGCGCCATCCTGCTTGTTGCGGCGCGCGCACGAAGAAGCGTCGGCAGGTGGGACGAGAGCTATTTCCTTTACAGCGAGGAAGTGGACTACCAGCGCCAGGTGCGAGAGGCCGGCCTCGATGTCGTCTATGTGCCGCAGGCAGAAGTGTACCATGCCGGCGGCGGCTATCAGCACAACCGGGCCCTTGCCTCGGTCATGACGAGCAACAAGATCCGGTACTTCCGCCGGTATCACGGTGCCTTGTCGACCGTGCTGTACCGGGGCGCGCTGGCCAGTTTCAACCTGTTGCGAGTCTGGCGAAATGCCGCCTATCGATCATCGCTGAAGGTGGCAGTGACGCCGCTTCACCCTCCCAGCTACTACATGCGGGCGGACCACGACGAATGAGCTCGGGGCGCATCCGCATCATCAACTTCCATGGCATCGGCAAGCCGCGGCGCGAGCTGGAAAGCGGGGAAGCTCCGTTCTGGCTGGAGTTGGACAGCTTCTGCCACTTGCTCGACCAGATCGCCGAACATCCGCAGCGGCAGGAACTCGTCCTGACGTTTGACGACGGCAACATCTCGGACCTCGAACTCGCTTTGCCCGAGTTGCTGGAGCGAGACCTGCGCGCGTCGTTCTTCGTTCTGGCCGGTCGGCTGGGGCAGCCCGGTTCCCTGAGCGCCGCCGATGTCCGCATTCTTGCTGCCAGCGGCATGGCAATCGGCAGTCACGGCACCGATCACGTCGATCTCACCACGCTCTCCAGGCAAGCCCTCACGGCCAGTCTGGTCAATTCCCGGACCGTGCTCGAGGGCATCTGCGAGGGACCGGTGCGCAGCTTCGCCGTCCCGTTTGGCCGCTACAATGCCAGGGTGCTGCACGCCATCCGCAAGGCGGGATTCGACACCGTCTATACGTCGGACGGCGGCATGGCGCGCCCGGACGCGTTTCTGCGGCCGCGCCGGTCTGTGCGCAAGGACATGTGGGCACCGGAAATAGCCCGCGTCCTGAGCGGGCACTTGCCAGCCACCAAACGCCTGCGGCGGATGGCGTCCATGTGGGTCAAGCGCTTCGCCTAGAGGCTGCCAGTTCCCAATAGATTTCGCTGGCTCGATCGATCCGCTGCGACCACATGCCGGTCTGGCCCACATGCCTGTAGGCTGCGCGACCCATGGCGAGGCGAAGGTCCGGCTCGGTGGCGAGGCGCCGCAACGCAGCAGCCACGTCGGCGGCCAGTTGCTCGGGGGTGTCCGCTGCCAGCCTGATGGCGCATTCAGCCGTGGTGGTGGCGCCCGGCCCGCCACGATCGCACACGATAAGCGGCAGGCTGCGGCTCATTGCCTCGAGCACCACGTTACCCCCCGGCTCCCGATAGCTCGGGAAGACGAAGATATCTGCCGCGTCGTAGAACCGGTCCACTTCAGTGCGCGGAACGCGGCCATGGAAAGTCACCTGGCTGCCGAGCTGCAGGTCGCGGGCAAGGAACTCGCATGCTGCCCGGTCAGGCCCGTCCCCGACGATGTCGAGCAACAGCGGCAGGTCACGGCATTGGGCCATGGCGGCGATCGCCGCATATGCTCCCTTCGTGCGCACCAGCCTGCCGACGAACAGGGCGCGCACTTGGTCGGTCTGCCGGAAGCGGACCATTGGCGGCGGCAGGGCCTCCATGGCCACGTCAGGCATGGTTTCGAAGCGGCGTATCTGCAGATTTTGCAGATGCTCGCGGACATAGGGGGCAATGCCCAGGATACAGTCCGCGGTCTCATAGGTGCACCGCAGTGTGCGATCCCGCTCCAGGCGAAGCCGGTCGAAACGGCGCAACCACATATACCAGGGGGTGCTCCCCTCCTGCGCGGCGAAGGCGGGTGGAGACCGGAGGCCACCGCCCACCGGGCCCAGTACGATCGGAATACCGAGGCCCGCTGCAGGGCAGGGGTATCGCAGCGCCTCCGGCACCGGCTGGTGAATGACATCGAAAACGCGACCGCTCGAGATCGCCTGCTTTATCCACGCCCGCGCTCGCCAATAGAACGGCACGTAGCCGGGCGCCATCATGCTGTTCAACCGCTCCGCGCGGCCGACAAGCGGCGGTTCGGTCCACTCGACCACTTCGGCACCGCGGACCTGCTGCCGTGCCGGCGTATGGCCGCGCTTGTGGTAGGTGAGCAGCGTCAACTCGTGCCGCTCCGCGAGGCGGGAGGCCCATTGATACGCGAACCAGGACTCCCCGACGTCTTCGCCGTCACAGGTGGGTGCGATCAGGAGAACCCTCATGTCAGTTCCAGCTCCGCGCGTAGCGGGACGCGGCTCGTCCCGCGACATGGCGTCCCCGATTGGTGGGTGGTTCGGCGGGCTTGTCGGGGGTTGCCGGATCCCCATCCAGCATCCACATGCCGCTGCCGATGATGAAGAGGAACAGCAGGTAGGTCGCCATCCAGAAGTGCACGGTGCAGCCTGCGATGAACAGTCCGGCCAAGGTGATCAGATAGGCAGTGCGGCAGTCCGAGACGCGCTCGTCAGTGCACTTCTTGAAACCCAAGCCTACCGTTGCGGCGAAGAAGGCGAGCAGGAACAGGATGGCCGCCGGCAGGCCGTGACGCACGGCCGGCACCAACCAGAACATGTCGATGCTGGATGTCATCCAGGCGGGGTGAAGCCAGTCATTGAACCCGGTGCCGAACAGTGGGTGGGCCATGACGGACGCCCAGCCATACTCGAAGATCAACAGCCGGTAGAACGCCGTCCAGGGATCAAAGGCAAAGCGCGTTAGTACCTGCGCCACTGACTGGCTGGACCCAATCTCCAGGGCCACATAGCCGACTATTCCCAGCGCCCAGAGGATTCCCCAGCGTGCAGGAACCCGCTTCAGCAATCCGTTCCAGAAAAGCAGTGCGACCTGCATCATCACGGTCAGAAGTGGCCCCGAGGACAGGGACAGCAATGCCGTGAACATCACGGTGCCAGTCATCGTCCAGCGGCGCAGTGCCCCGGCGCTTCGGCCAAGCACCAGATAGGTCAGGCTTACGGCGGACGCGGAAAACACGCCGAAGAGAATGGGGTGCTCGAACGGCCCCTGAACGCGCGTAAGCCCCATCCGAGGCTCCGTGTAGGTCGCCTCGATTGTGGGCAGCACGGCGCCGAAGAGATCCAGCAGGACCTTGCGGCCGGTGAGGAGTTCAACAACGGCAAACGGAAGGATGGCGGCGAGGATCAGGAAGAGCAGTCGCGCCGCAGCCCGGAAATCTTCACTGCTGCGGATATAGCAGCGGGCCACCAGGTAGGCTCCGAGTGTCTCGATGGTAAGCATGCCGCCCGATTCGATCGCTTCGCCAACTCCGTGCACCGCCCCGATTGCCACCACGCACCACAGGCAGTGGAGCACCAGGAGAACATCAACTGCCCTGAGCGCGCCGACCTTGCCCGAGAGCAAGGTGAAGACGCACATCGGGGTCATCAGAAGCAGGATCAGGCGAGGGGCGGAAACGGAGAGGGGCCCAAAGGACACGGCCCAGGGGATGACGAGCGCCACCAGCAGTATGCAAACCGGCGCCGCCGGCCGCCGGCGAGCGGCAGAGGCCGCATGGGGCCCCGCATGTTGAGGTGCTGCAATGGCACTCGCGCTGCCGCTCATTAAGGGCCTCCCGCCGCCGATTGGGCCGCGTGCCATGACCTTATGTGGTCGGGATCGCCAACAGCCATAGCTCCTTCGGGCGGCATCCTTGGCCGCGGGCTATGTGCTAGCCCTTTTTGGAGATCTTGGAGGGGCTCGCATGGGCAAACGCATACTCGTGACCGGCGGAGC
>JACYYJ010068311.1_pt2 | contig 13798 bp, 26 predicted proteins | sample 8236861 | NCBI WGS metagenome assembly JACYYJ01 (sample SAMN14103086, study PRJNA606662) | landfill metagenome | isolation source: landfill solid waste | place: India:New Delhi, Okhla landfill site | collected 2017-11-05
TTAAGCTGCTTGAGCGTCGCCATTACCAAGCACCCCGGCGCGCCATTACGAAGAAATCAGTTTCAATCCCGGCGTCATCCTGCGACTGACTATCGAGCAACATTGCCTGCCCCATCAATCCGCCGAACCCGCCCTCGCTTGGCGTCCCGTATGCCGTCTGATAGTGCCGATCGGCGATGCTCTGCTGATCCGTGATCGCAAGCGCCACATCGGCGGCAATGGCATGGATCATCAACTCCTGAAAGTATTCCGGCCATTCGCTTTCTGGACGATCGACAATCAACTCCGCCCATAGCTCAGGATGATCGGAAAGCACCCGATTGCCCGCCACGCGGTAATCGCGCGTTCCAAGCTTCTGTTGCTGGTAGAGAAAGACCGCATGTGGCGCACCGGCGAGTGCATTGCCGGGGATTACATAGGCATATTGGAAACCCTGCACCGGAGGCGCTGCCAACCGTGTCAGATAGAATGTTTCAGCCAGGAAGCGCCACGGATACTTTGACATGATGGCGAGCTTCTTGCGCTCATAGAGGTTCGCGAAGATCCGCGATAGGTCCGTGTCGTCTTCCAGGGATTGAATGACGCCAGCCCCGAGCATCACGGCCGCCGCGTTACAGATCTTCACCGCATCTGACATTCGTGTCGCCTTCCTTCTAAGAAAATGGGCGGCGCGGGATTGCTCCACGACGCCGCCCGCACACACCCCACAGCGAGGGGAGCCTTTTTATCAAGCAGGCGTAAACGCATCCAGGTCAGAGAGCGTTACCACGCCAGCAGCCGACACAGTGACCTTGGCGAGAAAGGTTTCATCGGATGCGAACACCGCAAGAATGCCCACGCGACGCAGCGCCTCTGCCTCGGAATTAAAGTAATTGGCCGCCTTGATCGCGGCAGCGTTGTCGGCGTCGGACTGGTAGAGGCCAATGACCTTTGTTCCCTTGGAGCCGGAACCCGTCGGATCGAGGAAACGCTTGTTGAAAGCCATGATAATTTTCCTTCCAAAATTGAGAGCGAAGGAAGGGGCCGAAACCCCTTACCGTTAAGCCGCTTCCGTGGTTTCGATTTCAACAATGCCCTCATTGTCGATCGCCACCGCGCCAGCCGAGAAAATCCCGTTGGCAAGGTAAGAGGTCTTATGAGGGATATAGTTGACTTCGGTACGGAAGTTGATGCCGACCGCAAGGCCCACCGCTGCACGATGGTAAGCGTAGTTAGTGCGCACGTTGCCGGTCTTGGGCAAGCCACCTTCCGCGCGATCTTCCATCATGATGATTTCGAAGCCGAGCCAATGGCTGATCTCGCCGTCGTACAGCGCCTTGACGGTGTTGTAGTCGGAGCTTGTGACTTCCGTGGTGCCAAGAAGCTCTTCCATGCCGGTTGCGGAGAGAACCAAGAACCGTTCGCCGCGAGCACGAGGAACGCCCTTTGCATTGAGAAGCGCAGCCGCCCGGCGAAGCTTGTCGGTATTCATGCCGGTTCCAGCGCCGCCCACATCGGTATCGACCACGTTGGTTGTGGCCGAGGCGTCCAGAGCGTCGAGGATAAGCTGATCTTCCCGGCGGCCGATCGCGCCAGAGATGATGTAAGCAAGCTTGTCCTGCTCCTTGTACGGCACTTTCTGCTGGTTGAAGATGCCAGTGTATTCGGCCGCGTTCCAGTCTTCCAGCACGGCCGTCGCGTTGCCGTGCATGATGTTCATTGGAATAACGTCGGTCTGATCGATGCGCTTGGTTGCCATGCCGCGCCCGATCTTGTGGAAGCGATGCGTTGCACCGACGATGTTATCGGCCAGTTCGACCGTGCTGCGGAGAAGGCCAGAACCTTGGTACGCCTGCTTTACGCGGGCGTCAAAACTGGCCTGTTCGTTAATGGTAAGGTTGCGAGACATTGCGCAGAAACCCTCAATCGGTTGAGCTTTAGGTTTGTGCGGTTGTGCCGATAGTCGGGCCGCGAATATGCAAAATCGGGGAGTTTTGGCGTCGAAGCGGGGAGGATGTGCGTCCGCTCGATTGTGGCCGTTGTGCATAGATATGCCACAGTCGGAAAGATTGTCAATAAATGGCGAACAATCACCAGAAAAGGAAAGGCCCGCTTAGGGGAGGATATCCAAGCGGGCCGATCAGCAAACAGTGAGAGGTCGAGGAACTCCGCTCACAAAATCATTTGTACCCAAATCAGGGATACAATCAAGCCCCTGGCAAGCCTCTAATTGGGGATCCAGATGCAGCACCCTTACCAAAGACGCTGGAACTCATCGCGTCAAGCTGCTCCTGCTTGGCGTAATCCTTCTCAGCCACGGCCTTCTGGTAGGCGACGTGCCATTCTTCCGGCGACATGCCGCCACTGTCAGAGATGTGCATTCCCGTCGGGATCGATCGCTCACCGGTCATGCCACGCAGCTTGTTGAGGAACTTGACGCCGCGCGCCGTACCCATCAACTGAATTGCCGTGTCGGCATCCTCGTCGGAGAGCTTGCCCTCCTTGTCGAGCTTTTCCAGCCAGAGCATTGTTCCTTTGACGACGTGGCGGCCATTCGGGCCAAGCGCCTGCAACTCCTGCTCGGGATCCACCGGCGACGGCGCGTGTTCGTTCATGCCCTTGAACATATCCTTGACGATCGCCTGTGCCGTCTGCTTGCCGATGCCGTATTTCTTGAACACGTCGGCGGCAACTTTCAGGCCCGGATCATCCGGCTCAAGGCCAAGGCGATCGACCTCGGGATCAAGCTCTATGCCGTCATCGAAATATTCGTCTGGCGTCTCCGGCACAATGTCGTCAGGGTTTGCGCGCCCCGAATTGCGCAACTTGGTTTCGAGATCCGCATAGGCCCTTGCCATTGCTTCGGGAGATTTGAACTTCTCCGGCAACCACTTCGGGCGGTCGTCCCCACCTTCCTGCTTGTCGCCGCCCTTGTCCTCGCCGCCTTCTTCCTCGTCCTCGTCGGCTCCGTACTTGCCAAGACCAGCATTTGCAAAGCGTGATGCCGGCTGCTCTTCGGCACCGGCCCCGCCTTCTTGTGTGTTAAGGCTTTCGCCCTCGTCTGCATCCCCTTCGCCACCGCCTACGCCTTCCGGCGCATAGTTGAGGCGTTCCCAAATCTTCCCACGTACAAACATATTGGTTCCCTTCGCTGTGGAGTTGCTGCCTGATTAGCGCTTACCGCGCTCCGCGTTGCGAGCATCGATGCGACGTTGGCTTTCCCGGATCGCGGTTTGCTGGATCTGCCACTGCCGAATGAACGCCTGCAACTCGTAATTGCGCATATACCGCTCACCCTGTCCCATGCGCAATGCTTCCTCGATCAGAGCCAGAGCGTCTGGATCGTCGTCGTGCTTACCAACCTTCAAGCCTTCGCCCGGATCTTCCGAGTATGGGTTGTCGGAATTGGCGTCGCCCTTCTCGACCATGCCTTCATCGATCGGGAACGTGCCGTCGGGCAATGCGCCCTCGGGCTCTTCCCTTACGTCATCCGCATTCGGCTCAGTCTGTGCCGGTGCTGGCGGTACGTCAGCGTCCGAGCTTTCCTGATTGCGGCCGTCTCGTTCGTCCTCAGCCTTGGCGCGGTCATAGCCCGGATATGCTTCCGCGATTTGCTGGCGGCTGACATTCTCGCCAACTGCATCAGAAACAGCATTGACAGCGGGCAAGCCAGCATTGGTCCAGTGTTCGTCGTTTGCTGGATCCAGGTTTTCAATTGCCTTGCGAATATCCATCTCATTCCACCTTTTCCTGTGAGAGCTTCACCATGTGCTCAATCCATCGAACGAGCGCGTTCTGCATCTCTCGCCCTGCCATGAACTCACCCGGATTGAGCGGGATATCGCCTTCGATAATGGCGCTTGTCCGGTTCATGGTACTCGCGTAAACGGTCTTAGCCTTCAAAAGCTCCAGAAGCTCCGGCCCTCTTCCCGTCCCAAATACGTCAAAGAAAATCTGGGCGTCGGCAATCTCCTGGATCCGTGCTTCGCGCTGATCCTCCTGCATCTGCTCGATTTCTTCCGGCTCCATGATGCCGGTCAAGAACTCTTCAAACTTCGCCTTCGCCGTCGGTGTGCTCAGATCAATCATGCTTCGAGAACCTTCATGCCGATCGCGCCGATAACCGAGCCAAGGGCAGCGCCAACCAGCGCCAGCATGACCGCATAGAGCCAAGCCGGAACCGCCGCGCTTTCAGCCATGCGCGCGTTGATGACGGCTGATGCCAGAAAGGCAAGAGCGCCCAACCCGAGCGCTCCAAAGGTCAACCATCCCCGAGCGCCGGACACGAAGCCCAAGCTCACCATTGCCGCCGCAAATAGGATTGCGGCGCATATCAGATCTGTTCGAAAATTATCTATCATGCTGCTACCCCTTCCATCGCTGTTGGATCTTCCGTGCCGGGATCAACCGGCGCGCCCTGCTGCGCTGCCGCTGCCTGCCCGGCCATTTGTTGCAAAGCTTCTTTCTCTTCGGCCGTGCGCAAGAGCTTCGGATCCACGTTGAGCTTCTTGAACACCCAATCGGTGGCTTCCTCGATCTTCATGGACAGGCCGAGCAATTCGGTTGCCTGCGGCCCGCCCACCTGCTGCACAATCTGGACACCCTGCACAAAGCGCTCGACCTCGCGCGCCGCTTGGCCTTGGACCAGAGGCGACGTGAAACGCAACTCAATCTCGCCCGCGTTCAGCCGGAAAATGCCATCTTCGGGAGCCTGCACTACGCCAATTTCGGCCAGCACCTGCAAATGTGCCTCGAGCATGGGAACGATGCCCTCACGCAAGATCCGCGAGAATGGCGCGCCGATTGACTGCTGCATGTCTTTTAGACGCTCGATGAACTCGGTTGCCGAGCGCACGCCATCCGAGATCTCGGGGAGGCCGGTGTTGAGCATGATTTTGTTGATGCTCTCTTGCAGATCCTGAATGACCAGTTGCGCGAGGTTGATGTCGCCGCCCACATGCAAAGGCTCAACCGATGCGCCATTGCTTCCGCCCGTCGATCGAACTGGAATGGTTGCGCCGGGATAAATGCGCACGTTGTTGGCATTCACCACGCCGTCATTCTTGACCAGGAACACACCAGCGATCGCCAACGCCGCTTGCTTCAAGAGGAAATTCTTGACCGCCGACAGCACCCGCGCGTCAGGCAGAGCGGCCATCACCAGCGAGCGCCCTTGCACTTCCTCAACCGATTTTGACCAGCGAGAAACGGTAATCGGCGTCACGCCATATTCGCGCTGAACGATGCGGGAAGCAACCTTCTTGCCGGATCCAGCCTTGCCGCAAATGTGAACCTCATAGCGCCAGATGCCATCCGCCCGATCGTAATAGCAGACCTCGATCAGATCGTATTCGGGCGGCACCTTGTCCTTCGCCGTCGGGTCCGGGTTTGGAATGCGCCTTGCATCGCTCCACTGCCCTTCGATCTGGTCAAGGCGCATACGATGCTTGATAGATACGAACTCAACGCGCCCGTTCGGCCCTTCCAGAAACGCTGTATGCGCCTGCGAGACGCACCGATGCACAACCGGGTCCACATCATCGCCGCGCGTTGTCACCATGACCGCCGTGCCAGCCACGACAAGCTCTTGCAGCCATTCCGAGATCGAGAGATCGAAGTTTGAAAGCTGGAGCGACGCAAACAGAACATCTTGCAGCGTCGTCAACTCCCGCCGCATGGATGTTTCGTCAGGCCCTTCCTCGCCACCAGCCCCGGCGAACGGCCCAGGAACAAGGTCCGCCCAATGCTGCCCCATCGGGAAAAGATCGTACTGGAGCCGGTTGCAGAGCTTTACCGCCGCATTCTGCAACGTGCTATCGAACACACGCGGAGAACTCTTGTCAGTGCCTGCCGGGATCGCCTGCCCCTGCGGCTTGCCGGATCCGTTGCCGGTATAGGGCGAGCGGTCAGGCAGCGCATAATCGTAGCACTCGGCAAGCAACGCCTGCCAATTTGCCTTGCGGCTCCATGCCAATTCTGAACGCGCCTGAACGGCATCTATCGAATACGCTGCCATGACCTTGCCCCTTATCCTGCGAGAGTTGTGCCGCCGCCGCCACCGGCCGCATTGAGAAGCTGCGGGACGCCACGAGTACGGAGACGAGCATTGATGATGCGATTGCGGCTACCCGTCTCGATCCCCTCTTCCAACTCCTGCTCGCGGATCCGTTCCGCCTGCCTGCGCTGCTCGATAAGCTGCGCCTCCTGCGCCTTGGTATCTACCTTCGGCTTACTGAATAGTGCGCTCATGCCTTCACCTTCCTTGTGATGATCTCGCCGCCCATGCGAGCGAGGTAACGCGCCAAGTGTTTTGGGGTCCACACAAACCATGCGCCTTTAATGCCAAGTATCGCTTTTACAAGAGACACGCAGGTAAGCACCCCTCGGGGAACATAATCCACTTGATACGAATGATCCACCGGCACCGCAATTGCAGCCGTAAACCCCTCATTGAGCATTTCATCGACCAATGCGCGAGGGTCTTTCCAGACATAATCTATACGGACGGCAAAGGTTAATGGATTGATAACGATTGAATAGACATCTGCCGTCAAGCTCGGGGCTGGATAATACATCGGAACGATAACCATGACGTGACGCCACCGACGGCCGGTAAATATTCTCCAGGCCCTTCTGTGTTCTGCTCCGGCGAAAATAACGTAGGCCGTAAACCTTTGGCGGGCGGACGGGATCATATGAAGTTACCCCGCGCGTATTCCCCGAAAGCGTCTACAGCCGCGCTATCATAAGCGCGGGCCGCATCGATAGGGCTTTTGAAGAACCCAAGGTAGCGCAGATCACCCGCAACCATGATCTTTGCGCAATAGCCGCGCTTAAGCGTTGTGACCCCTTTGTATCCAGATTTATTCCGACGGGTCACACGGTAGTTCGCCCCATTCTGGCTATTGGTCGCCACCCGCAAGTTATCTAAGCGATTGTCTGATTTTACGCAGTTGGCATGATCCAGGCTGATGGTCGGGAATGACCCGTTCACGTAGAGCCACGCTAAATTGTGCGCTCGGTAAATAACCCCATCAATCTGGATCTGAGAATACCCATGGTGATTAATTGCTCCGGCTCGACTGCCAGCCACGCTTCTGCCCCTGCTAATCCGCCAGGTAAAAACACCCGTTTCAGGATCATAATGCAGAAGCTCTTGAAGGCGTTCTTGCGTAAGCGTATTGGATTTATGCGCCACAGACATTCTCCGTAGTTTTGTTGGCGTAGAAAGGCCGGATGCGATCTCACCCGCTCCGGCCTTTCGTCTATACACGATGAGCAATCCGTATGGAATTGTCATCCTTCCTCGTACCTCTCGTGAAATTCCTTGTCGCTCATAACGAAGATCTTGCCGAACTCGTCCTTAATGAGCCACTGCCCAGGATGACAGACGACGGCCAGATCACCGCCCCTTGCGTAGACGTAAGCCGATCCGCCATATTCGCCGAGCTTGCGCCCTTCCGTCACCCACGCCGGCAACTCGCCTTTGCTCCAGCGCCCGTCGTTGCGCCAAGCCAGCACTGAACCCGTCCCCTTCCGATGGTATAGTTGCGACACACGTCAATCCTTCCCCTCACATCACCCCGAACAGCCAGAGCCAGAAGCGGAAGCAAGCCACGATCAGCCCTGACATGAGAAACACTGGAAGAGCGACGTTAACGAAATCATGCCAGCGCTCGACCGTGTTGAACCATACCACGCGCAACCCCAAGCGCACCTTCTGCTTATTGCTTATCATCACCCAAACCCTAATGGATCAAAATCCACCGATGCCATGCCTTGACCGCTATCGCCACCGCCTGCATTGCCGAGCGGATCGAAGTCCACAGCGCTGTTTCCTACCCGGTTCATGCCGAGCGACACGACAGGCGCGGCAAACGTCAGGCACATCGCGTCGAAATAGTCCGGCGACTTGAGGCCCTTGGAGCGCATCCACTTCTTGCTCTTCAACTGCCGCCGCTGGTTGCGGTCCGGCTCGTCAGCCTGCGGCGACAAGAGATCGCCCTGGATCTCGTCATCATCTGGAATGTTCGCGCCGCCCACGTCTTCAAGCCACGCCTTGAACTCCCATGCCATCTCAGCCTTTCGGTTGACGTAGTTCTCAGCGTCAAATGCGCGCTCACCGAAGTTGACCGGCTCAACGATGCCATGCGTTCCCGGCATCTCCATAAGCGCATCAACGACACCCTTGCCAAGCCCGCCCACGTCAATGAATACCTTGACCGGCCTTTCCTGCTTGATGATCGAATGAACACGCCTTGCCGCTTGCTGCGTATTGAGGCCGCGCAGGCGCTCAGGCGAGAAGATCCGTCGCGTCATCCTCCGCACGATCACGAAGCGGTCAGACCCCGGCATGTCACCCGCTGGATCCACACCGATGATGAGCGAGCCAGCCGTTGCCACCGTGCTCTTGCGCGCCTGCACCACAGATCGACGAGACAAGAACGATTGACCGGTTGACGACTGGAAAGCCTCATCAGGTGTTGCCGGATACTCTTCCTTGAAGCGCCAGTACCCATCGTCGCCATCGCTGCCAAGCTCGATGATCTTCATGCGCCGCCAGAACATCTGCGCCGGCTGTAGCTTGTAGGTTTGCGCGTATTCGTATTCTGTTAGCTCGCCTTCCGGCACACCGTCACGATCCTCAGACAGAGCGAAGTCGCGCGGCACCGGCCGGGCATATTCCGGTTGCCAGAACCACGGAACGAAGATGGGAATGAAGTCTGACAGACCGGCTTCGGCCTTCTTCCATTCGTCGTGGAACACGTTGCCAATGCCCTTGGCCGTACTCTCGAGCACGATCTCTGTACCAGGAGACAGCGGCACGGCTTGGAACAGGCCAGACAAATGATCCTCGCCATTCTCCCAAAACGCAACTTCCGAGCCGTGGACATTGGTAAGGGTCGCGGATCTGCCGACCCCCTTACTGCCCGCCGTTGCAACTTGGTACTGGCTATCGAGGTTCGGGAACGTCAACTCTTTGGCATTGCTCTTGCCCGTCATCGGACGGATAGGCGCAGGGCAGTTGTCGTGATAGCGCTGCACCATTGCAAACAGGTTTTGCGTTGCCTGCTCCTGGTGCGTCAGGATGAACGTGCGCTCGCCAGTGTTGTTCGTCGTCTTGTGATAGAACCGGCCCTCAACGTAAGTGCTTGCCCCTTGCTGCCGGCCTTTCAAAATAATGGCCCGAACATAGCCGGCGGCCGCCTTCTGCTCTTCCATCTTCTGATGAATGTAAAGCTGCGCCCGGTTGAACTGAAACTTGGTTAAAACACGCCGACCGTCCGGCCCAGGCTTCGGCATGATCGCCAGAGCGCGCGGTGCGTAATACTCAAAATCCGCCGCCAACCGGCGACGGATCTGCTTTTCCTTTTCGGTCATCTGCATGGATCAATTTGCCCTTGTCGATGCCGGAGCATTTTGAACGAAATTGCCCTCGTCGAAGGCGTCACAGGCAAGATTGAGCATCGTCACCATGTCGTCTTGATCCATTGGCGAGAGGATAGCCAGACCGTTGCTGACGCCGCCTTGCCCGTCCGCTTCCTCGTCAACCGCAACAAGCACGACCCGCCCGCTCGATCTCACAAACATGGATGCCGCCTTGTCGGCAAAATCCTGCATGTGCTTACGCTCTTCTTCACATCCCTCGCACATTGGCTAAGCCCTCTCCGATTTCCCAAGCCTTTGACGTTGATATTCCGAACCGCGCGGCGATCTCCCGATACGGCTTTCCCTTGAGCCTCATGCGCCGCACATCGGCCACCCGGATCTGTTTGCCGCGAACGACGACAATTTCAGCCCTGCGCGCCATCGAGATACCCCCGCCTTACATCTTCCGCCAATTCCCGAAGCCCGACCACGCGCAACGGATCCAGCCGGATAGGCTGCTTGCCGTGGCGCACGATCAGAAACGAAAGGCCGTACTCCGCTTCATCCTTGGCGAGCGCCCGCCGTACCCTGTTCATGCGCTCGACATCTATTGTTGCCTTGCTCAACTCTCTTTCCTCCTGCGCTGTATTTCACGCTCGATATACCAACGCGCCTTTTCCAGATCCTCAACGGCATTGCCCTTCATATCGGCCCGCCAGATGTATTTGATCGCATTACCAAGGCAAAAGCCCATATGCTCCGTTACCTGTATGCACTCCACCCCCGACGGGTGCCCGGTGTAGTGCGCCGGATGATTTACCGGGTCACTCATTCCCCATCCTCCATTTGCTGCTTAATGAAATCCTCATGCGTCATATCGACGTTTTTGTTTACCGCATCGATCGAGTTGAGACGCGGCAATCGATAGGGCAGGAGAGCAAGCGCCGCCTGATAGGCCCGCTCATCCTTGGCGCTCTTTAGGATCCGCTTGCCTTGCGCGACCTGGAGGACGAAAACCTCCGGCGAAATTCCATCACCGATTGCCGCTTCGAACTTGATTTGATTGAACTTTTTCCCCGGCCCTCGTGCCATTTTGATACACCTTCTGCTATTTTCTGCGCCAAATCGGTACACACATCTTGTCTGTTTCGTGTTTCATTTTGGCACATATGGGACACTTTTCCTTGTTTTCTCCCATAATACGCGCTTTTGCGCGTCGTCCAATTTTTAGACAATTGTGTCCCTTTGTCCGAATTCGTACGTCTTGCCGTCGTTTCCGATAAGGTCTTGAGTACGCACAAAGAAATGGTGCCAATATTTGACCAGCCGGAGCTTTTCGCGCTTGTCGAGACGGTCCCATTCCCACCCGTTGAGTATTCCCGACGGTGTAAAAGTAGGATCACCCGGCATCGGAGAGGACAAAGCCGACCTTGCGAACGTCTGGCCTCCCCCTGCTTGCTGCTGCATAAGGCCCCGGCCGGTCCTGTTCCACCAGCGCCGAGTGCGCACCACCGCTTCCTCAACCGACATTCCGGTATCGAGCTTTGCCGACTGATCCCCAGCCAAGAGTGCTTGCGAATTCCTCATAGCAACGCTTCCTGTTCTGGCGTTTCTTCTGGTGTTTGCGATACGAACATATCAGGCTGTCGATATGCTTCCTCTATGCGTTTGCAAGCTATTTCGAAATATGTAGGCTCGCGCTCAATCCCTATGAACTTGCGGCCTGACTTAACACAAGCAACGCCTGTAGTGCCGCTGCCCATGAAAGGGTCAAGAATGGTTTGTGCCGTAGGTATATGTGTTAGACACCACTGCATGAGAGCTATGGGCTTCTGTGTGGGGTGCTCCTTGTTCCCTCCCCGGTAATCACCTTTTGCTAGCGGGTCGTAAGAAAAAACCCGCGCGTTCATATCCATACTGCACCAAGCCATCTCGCACTCGGCAAAATCGCGAGCGCGGAAGCCAGCACCTTTGTCCCAAACTAGGTAGCCGCGTGATGGAGGGAGATCGAAATAGTTGCCGCCCCATATAATCGACGGGACTTCAGGGAGGGTTGACAGGTCGGGTGCTGACAAATCCCAATCTCCTTTAAAGCCTCGAATTTTTCCGTACTTTCCCGTTCCGCCTTCCGCACCAATCCCATATGGCGGGTCAGTAACGACAGCATCAACCTTGCCAAGCATCGGCAAAACTTCACGGCAATCGCCCAAGATTAGCCGGCAATCCCCAATCACCACTTCTTTCACCGAAAGATCACCCGCGACCAGCTTTTCAGAATTGCTCATCTGCCTGCCCTTTCTTGCCGTAGGAATATTTCTTTGAGTGAGGCGTTCTCTAATCGCAGCGCGAAAAGCTCATCCTTCAACCCGTCAACATCGAGACTTTCCAGAATGCCCGCCAAGGCCGACGCCCGGGTCCGTTCCTCCGCAAGCTCAGAGCGCAAAGCATTGATCTCCATTTCAAGACCCCGGGTCTCCTGCCGATCGTTTCCGATAAGCCCAAACAAAAACACTCTTGGATTGAAAATCACTCGTCCATCCTCCCTTTGAACCATGCCCGCGCGCCCTTGGTTGCTTCCACGAACGCGACCGTGAAGAACAGCGCCAGCAGCGCCGCCGCGAAACCCCATTGCCGATAGACGTTCGCAACATGCGCGGCGAGCGGCACCACCAGGAACGAACCCCATGCGAAGGCGGCCTTGAAATTGATCCGGCATGGACGCCGAACCTCCCCCGGCAACTTTGGCTTGCTAAACAAAATCAACATATCCCTTAACCCCTCCTGCTTGCCCGCTGACGCGATTTACTGTCCAGATGAGGAATGCATCGTGACGGACCCTTACTGCGCATCCTGCCCACCCTCCTGCCCGATTGTGCTCATGTCTAGCGACGACTGGCGCACCGGAATGCTGGCTGGACCGTAAATCTTGCCGAGACGCCATGTCGAGCCGAACGGGATGACGCCCGATCGCGCCTTGGCCTTGAACTCGTCCAGCGTGGCGTTGTCATCCAGCAAGGCGCGGCCTTGTGCCGCCATGTCCGCCGCCGCCTTCTCGATCGCGATTTCGAATGGAGCGAGCTTCCCCGGTCGATAGCTCCGATCATGCTCAAGACGCGGCTTGCGCTTGGCCTGCTCGATCTCGTCCAGCCGCCGCACTTCCTCCATGAACCGGGCCGTTGACGGCGCGAAGTCTAGGCTTTGACCGGGGACAAGCCCATCGGAGAAGCGACGGCAAGCGCCCGTTATCGCCTCAGCGGCCATTCCATCGCAGAGCTTTTCCAGCGTCGCTAAAAAGATCGGGTAATCCTGGCTTGTCTGCGGAAAGCCGTTGAGCATCACCATGATCGATTGTTTTAATCTCGGGTCCATTCTCAAAAATCTCCATCCTGTTGCTTGCTGATGCTATCCCGGCCTCGATCGCGTTCATGCGCCTAACGCCGCCGCCTCGTTTGCGCAGATCATCCGCCGCGCGCTTCATCCAGTTTCGAAAGGCCGCATTCCAATCCTTTTTCGTGGCCGATGCCGTGCTCGACGAAATGAAATGATCCTGGAAGCGCTCGAACTGATCCGACGCAAAGCCGGGAGGGAAACGCTGATCCTCAACCCACCGTCTAAGCTCATCCGAAGGACGCCATTCCCGAGTTAGCCTTGTACCTCTTTTCGGTGCTTCCTGATCCGTCTTTTCGTCATCTTTTTGTAACGAACGAAGTGAGTTATTTTTGTTAACTGTGGGTGTGGGTGTGGGGGCATCGTTTTGGCATGCGTTTGGCATAGCAGTTGGCATTGCCACGGCATTCCTTTTTTTTGTTTTATCCCAACGCCTTAGCGCATTGTCCCTTTGTGAAGCGCTTTTTTGGGCAACAAATGTGCGCTCGCGAACAAGACGCATTTGTTTCCATTCCTTGCGTCTTCCGTCATGCGTCCAGAAGGCCAAAACGTTGTCGCGGATCTCGTCCCATTCATGCAGCGAAACACCGGCCAAACGAGCCAACAATTCCTCATCATCTGGCAGGCTGCACGACGGCCGCCGCCATGCTTCCATGAGCAACAAAAGATATGCGCCGTGCTCCTTGGTTGAGAGGTGTCGCGTGTCGGCAAGGTAAGCGTCGGTCCAGAGAGGCATAGAAGGAAACTCAGCCATGCCGACCGCTCCTGACGGCATCTTTCACGCTGCCCTTGGTCGCCACATGATCGAGCCGGAACCCGTAATCGATCGCGTCAAACTCGATCCAGCCGCATTCCATATCCAAGCGCAGGATGCCCCGCCCGCCCTTTGTCGATGGAAGGATAAACACATTCTCAGGGCTTTTCTTGATCCGCCCCAACTGCGCATCCGTCATCATCCTCATGCCTTCCCCTTCGCCTTCTGCTTCCTGATGTAGCGGTAAACGGTTTCCTTGCTGATGCAGAGTTGCCGCGATGCCTCAAGCCCGCTGTCGAAAGGATGCTC